>Ga0335081_10016900_pt1 | contig 11821 bp, 6 predicted proteins | sample Lox_Sample_35_FD_206713 | JGI IMG/M metagenome (GOLD analysis project Ga0335081, IMG submission 206713) | Soil microbial communities from Loxahatchee National Wildlife Refuge, Florida, United States - Lox_Sample_3.5 | ecosystem: Environmental > Terrestrial > Soil > Wetlands | place: USA: Florida... | reverse complement strand
GAGAGTCACCCGGAGCGTGATCGGGACCGCCGCGTTCATGTTCACGAGCGCGAGGTTGCTCCGGTCGGCGGCGTTCTCGCGGAGGCCAAACAAGTAGACCAACGAGGTGAATCCGTCTTCGAGCCGAACGCCGGGATACGCGAGCCCCGCACGTCCGCCCGCGGACGGCGCAGTCGTCCGCGCGCCCGCAAAGGCGACGGCATCCGACGACAGGCCTTCGAACGTGACGAAGAGAACGCCGCCCTGGTTCGAGTCGGACGGGATCGTCAGACCCTTCCCGCGAAGGTAGGCGAGCGTGTCCGAGATGGTCATCTGCCGTCCCGGCCCGAGCGTCTCGGCGACGGTTCCTGACCCGGACGCGCCGAGCGACGTCGCCGCGACGTACGTGATCTGGAGCGTCGCGGCCGTCGTGCCCCGGTTCGCGAGCGTGAGCTCCGTGGAGAAGCGCGCGCCGCCGACGCCCGAGACGTCGAGGACGATGGGGACGACCTTCGTGACCGTGCTCCCGGCGATCGCCGGCGCGACCGTGACGGTCTGCGTCTTCGTGCTCGCGCCCGCGGCGTTCGTCACCGTGAGCGAGACCTGGTATTGGCCCGCGGCGGCGAACGTGTGCGTCGGGTACGGCACCATGGAGACGCCGCCGTCGCCGAAGGTCCACGACCAGGTCGTCGGGTTTCCGCTCGAGAGGTCCGTGAAGCCGAAGGGCTGGCCGGCGACCGGAATCCCGGCCCACGTGAAGTCCGCGACCGGGGGCGGCGTCGGGAAGCGGTACACGCCCTGACCGAGGGTGCCGAGGTAGAGCGTCGCCGACCCCGGCGCGATCGCGAAGGCGTTCACGAACGTGTTCGTGAGCCCGGCGTCGAGAGTCGCCCAGCTCGCTCCGCGATCCGTGCTCCGGAAGAGCCCGACGACCGTGGCGGCGTAGAACGTCGAGGGGGAAGCGGGGTCGAACTTAAGGGCGGTGAACGTCGTCGTGGGCAGGCCGTTCGTCACCACGGCCCAGCTCGTGCCGCCGTCCGTCGAGCGGAACAGGCCCTGGTCGGTGCCGGCCCAGAGGATCGAGGCGGAGCTCGGGTCCACGGCCAGCGCGTAGACGACTCTCGTCGCCAGCGCGTTGTTCGTCACCCACTCGTACCGGCCGCCACCGTGGATGAAGATCCCGTAGACGCCGGCGTCCGTCCCGACCACCGCGGTCGCCCCCGGAGCGGGAACCACGACGCTCTCGAAATCGGGAAGCGGGGCGTTCGAGTCTCCGTAAACGCCCCACGACGTGCCACCGTCGGTGCTCTTCCACGCGACTCCTTGCGTCGCGCCGCTCGGACCGCCATACCCGGCGCCGTAGACGGTCGTCGGCGACCCGGGATCCAGCGCCCACGCGTAGATCACACCCACAGAGCCAGGGTCCAGGTGCGTCCAGGTCGCCCCGCCGTCGGTGCTTCTCCACACTCCATCGTCCCTTCCCGCGAGAATCGTCGAGGAGCCCGGGAGAACCACGAGAGAGAGGACCCGCGCCACGTTCGGGCCGACGGTGAGGATCGTCCAGCTCGTCCCGCCGTCGGCGCTCTTGAAGAGGCCGATGTCCGTGCCCGCGTAGACGGTGTCGGGTGCGGCGGGATCGACGGCGAGCGCGAAGATCTTGACTGCCGTCAGGCCCTTGTGCGCGGCTTGTGCGTTCACGCCCCCGTTCGTGCTCTTGAAGACGCCGGTCGCCGCGCCGATGTAAACGGTCGAGGGCGTCGAGGGGTCGATCGCGAGGGCGTTGATGACCTGGTTCGGGAAGCCGCCGACGACCCTGTTCACGGTCGCGGCCCCGTCGAGGCTCTTCGCGACCTGCACGGAATTGGCGCAGGCATAGACCGTGGTGGGCGTGACGGGGTCGATGGCCAGGGCGAAGCTGGTCCCCTTGAAGGCGGCCGCCGTCCAGGTCGCCGCGCCGTCGGTGCTCTTGAAGACGCCGCCGCCGTTCGTCCCGGCGTAGAGGGTCGAAGGGGTCTTGGGGTCGACCACGATCGCGAAGACCCTCGTCTGCGTCAAGCCGGTCGTGGCCGCCGTCCACGTCGCGGCCGCGTCGACACTCTTGAAGATGCCGTTGTCCTGCGTACCCGCATAGAGGGTCGAGGGCGTCGCCGGGTCGATCGCAAGAGAGTAGACGGGCTGAGCCCCGATGCCGTTCGTCGCCGCCGTCCAATTCGCCGCGCCGTCGTTGCTCTTGTAGACGCCGCTGCCCGTCCCCACGTAGAGCGTGGTCGGCGACTTGGGGTCGACGACGAGAGCGAAGACCCTGTTTGTCGTCAGGCCGGTCGCGGTCCAGCTGGCCCCGCTATCGCTGCTCCTCCAGACTCCGTGGTTTCTCGTCCCCGCATAGACGGTCGAGGTCGTGACCGGATCGATCGAGAGAGAGAGAATGGCATCTGCCGGCAAGCCGCTGCCGGCGCCGGACCAACTCGACCCCCCGTTCGTCGTCTTGAAGACGCTACCCCCGCCGGTACTGCTGAACTTCTGCGTTCCGCCGCCCGTGCCCGCGTAGATCGTCGCGGGCGCGTGCGGATCGATCGCCAGGGCGAACACGTTTCCCCCGCTGGGTCCGACGCTGCTCCAGACGTCGACGTCACCGCGGGCGTCGCCGGAGAGGAGGCCGAGCGCTGCCAGCACGGGAATCCAAGGACGGTGCGGTTTCATCGTCGATCGCACGCGATCGCGACTGAGATCATATCTCCGGGATGCCGACTCTCAGACGCGCCCGCGCGGCGGCTCGGCCACGCGCGTGTAGAGCGCTGCCGAGAGGAAACCGAGGCCGAGCATCGTGAGCCAAAGGACGCGTCCTCCCGCGTGCTCGAGGAGCCACGTCCCGAGCGGCGGGCCGACGACGATCGCGAGGTTGAAGGCCGTTCCGTAGAGGCCCATGTAGACGCCGCGGCTCTCGGGCGGCGCCATGTCCGCGACCCAGGAAGCCATCCCGGGCAGCAGCATCATCTCGCCGAACGTCCAGACGACGATCGTCAGGATGACGGCCGGGAGCGAGCGGGCATAGGCGAGAGCGCCGAACCCCGCCCCGACGAGGGCCGAACCGAGGGCGAGGGCGCGGCGGTGCGACCAGCTGGACGTCGCGAGGTTGAGCGGCAGCTCGAGGAAGACGATGAGGAGCGTGTTCACCGTATGCAGGAGGCCGAACGTCCAGACGGGGAAGCCGAGATCTCGGACGAGGAACACGGGGAGCGAGGACGCGTGCTGGAAGAAGACGATGCTGACCGGGACGAGGGAGATCATGAAGGTGACGAGGGCGGGATCCCGCAAACCCTCACGCCGCGACGGTCCCGACTCGGGCGGGAGCGCGGCAGGGAAGACGACGTCACGCGGGAAGAAGGCGATGAGCGTCGCGGCCGCGAGGAGCGACGTCAGGCCGTCCACCCAGAAGACCGCGGGCCAGGACACGGCCGCGATGAAACCGCCGGCCGCCGGCCCCACGCTCATTCCGAGGTTCGAGGCGAGGCGCTGGAGCGCGAAGGCGGGGCGGCGCCGCTCGGGCTCCGCCAGATGCGAGATGACGCTCAGGCTCGCGGGGCGGAAGGCCTCGTTCACGATCGCGATGAGAAGCGTGAGGACCGCCATCGACGCGAGAGAGCGCGCGTAGGGAACGCAGAGAAGGAGAAGCCCCGAGGCGACGAGCGAGATCCGCATCATCCGGACGGGACCGAAGACGTCGGAGAAGCGCCCCACGAACGGACCCGCGACGAGGGCGCCGAGGCCGAAGAGGGCGAAGACGGCGCCGGCGGCCGACGGTGTGACGTTCATGTCCTTCGTGAGGTAGAGGATCAGGAACGGCAGGAACATCGTCCCCGCGCGGTTCACGAGCGTCGCGCCGGCGAGGACCCAGAGCGCGCGGGGGAGGCCGGAGAGGCCGCGCCAGGGGTTCACCCGGCGGTCATAGCACGCACCCGTGGATAATCGGCCGTGTACGTCGCGCTGACCCTCAATGGGGTGGCCCGGTCCTTCGACGTCCCGGACGACGCCTCGCTACTCGAGCTCCTGCGCGACCATGCGGGCGTCCTTTCGCCGAAGGACGGCTGCTCTCCCCAGGGACAGTGCGGCGCGTGCCTCGCCCTCGTGGACGGCCACCCGAAGACCGCGTGCGCGGTGCCCGCCCGGACCGCCGCGGGCAAGAGCGTCCTCACGCTCGAGGGCGTGCCCGAGGCCGAGCGCCGCATCTACGGCGAGGCGTTCGCGCGCGCGGCGGGCGTGCAGTGCGGCTTCTGCATCCCGGGCATCGCGCTGAGGATGAAGAGCGTCCTCGACGCGGCGCCGGACCCGACCGACGAGGAGATCCGGAAGAAGCTCGACCCGCACCTCTGCCGGTGCACGGGCTACACGAAGATCGTCGACGCGTTTCACCTCGCCGCGCGCCTGCGCCGCGGCGAGACGCTCCCCCGCACGGACGAGAGCGGACGCATCGGCACGAGCCTCGCGCGGTACGAGGCCGAGGAGCTCGCGCTCGGGATGCGGCCGTACGTCGCGGACCTCTCGTTGCCCGGGATGCTCCACGGCGCCGTGACGCTCTCGCCGCACGCGCGCGCACGTGTCGTGCGAATCGACACGTCCCGCGCGGCTGCGCACCCCGGCGTGCTGGCCGTCGTGACGGCGCGCGACGTGCCAGGAAAGCGCTTCTACGGCCTCATCGTCGACGACTGGCCGGGCTTCGTCGCCGAGGGCGAGGAGACGCACTGCGTCGGCGACGTCCTCGCGGCCGTCGCGGCGGTCGACGTGCGCACGGCGCGGGCGGCCGCGGCTCTCGTGAAGGTGGACTACGACGTCCTCGTCCCCGTGACGGACCCGGAGGCGGCGCTCCTCCTGGGCGCGCCGCGCGTCGGGCCGAACGGCAACCTGCTCTCGCGCTCCGTCGTCAGGCGCGGCGAGGCCGAGAAGGCCCTCGCCGCCTCGGCGCACGTCGTCGAGGGGACGTGGAAGACGCAGCGCATCGAGCACCTGTACCTCGAGCCGGAGGCGTGCCTCGCGGCGCCGGGCGACGCGGCGCGCCAGAATCCGAAGGCGAAGCTCACGCTCTTCACGCAGGGGCAGGGCATCTTCGACGACCGCCGCCAGGTCGCCTCGTTCCTCGGCCTCGACGTCGAGGAGGTCCACGTCGTCCTCGTCCCGAACGGCGGGGCGTTCGGCGGCAAGGAGGACATGTCGGTCCAGGCGCAAACGGCTCTCCTCGCCAGCGCCACGGGCCGCCCCGTGCGCCTCGTCCTCTCGCGCGAGGAGTCCATGCGCATCCACCCGAAGCGGCACCCGATCAAGATGCGTTACCGCGTGGGCTGCGACGCCGACGGCCGCCTCACGGCCGTCCACGCGCGGATGATCGGCGACTCGGGCGCGTACGCCTCGGTCGGAGGCAAGGTGCTCGAACGCGCCGCCGGGCACGCGGCGGGGCCGTACCGGTGCGAGAACGTCGACGTCGAAGCGCTCGCCGTCTACACGAACAACCCGCCCTGCGGCGCGATGCGCGGGTTCGGGGCGAACCAGGCGCACTTCGCGATCGAGGGCGCGCTCGACATGCTCGCCGAGAAGGCCGGGCTCGACGGCTGGGAGATCCGGTGGCGCAACGCGCTCGAGGCAGGCGACACGTGGTCCGCGGGCCAGCGGCTCGACGCGTCCGTCGGCCTCAAGAAGACCCTCCTCGCCGTCAAGGACGTCTGGGAGAGGAACAGGGGGCGGGCCGGGATCGCGTGCGGGATCAAGAACTGCGGCATCGGGAATGGCGCGAAGGAGTGGGGGCGCGCGCGCCTCGTCGTGGAAGACGGCGGGACGGTGACCGTCTACAACGGCTACACCGAGATGGGGCAGGGGCTCCTCACGGTCCTCATCCAGTTCGCCGTCGAGGTCACGGGCCTCCCCGCGTCGGTCTTCCGCGCGCGGGTCGACACGCGCTACCCGATGGAGGTCGGCCAGACGACCGGGTCGCGCGCGACGTACTTCGGCGGGCGGGCGGTCGTCGACGCCGCGAAGAAGCTCAGGGCCGACCTCGACGCGGGCCGGACGCTCGCGAGCCTCGCGGGCACGGTGTACGTCGGCGAGACCCTCGCGGACGACACGGTCCACCTCGGGGACGAGCCGCCGCCCGGCAAGCCGCTGAAGCTGCACCCGGCGTTCAGCTTCGCGACGCAGGTCGCGGTCGTGGACGCGAACGGCCGCGTGTCGAAGGTCGTGGCCGCCCACGACGTCGGGCGCGCGATCAACCCGGCGCTCTGCGCGGGGCAGATCGAAGGCTCGGTCCACATGGGCCTCGGCTACGCGCTCACGGAGGAGATGGTCTGCGCGGACGGGATGCCCGCGTCGTTCCGAATCCGCGACATGGGCGTCCTGAGGGCCAAGGACATGCCGGAAGTCACGGTGATCCTCGTCGAGGACCCCCAGCCGGACGGCCCGTTCGGCGCGAAGGGCGTGGGGGAGATCGGCCTCGTCCCGACGGCGCCCGCCGTCGCCGGCGCACTCCACGCGTTCGACGGCATTCGCCGGTTCACGCTGCCGATGAAGGACTCCCCGGCGGCCAGGGCGCTGAAGCGGTGACGGACGCGCCTCCTCTGCCGAAGGTCGCTGGGCTGCGCTGCGTTCTCTGTGCGCGGGTTTACGCGCACGGCGAGGTCGAGTACACGTGCCCGCGCTGCGGCCTCGAGGGCATCCTCGACGTCGAGTACGACGCGGCCCTCGTCGGGCGGACGTTCTCGCGGGCCTCGCTCGAGGCCGACCGCGACCACTCGATCTGGCGCTACCGCGCGCTCCTCCCGCTGCCGGACGACGTCGTCCCCCCGCGCCTTCAGGCCGGCTTCACGCCCGTCGTCGAGGCGCAGGCTCTCGCGAAGGAGCTCGGGCTCGGTGCGCTCTTCGTCAAGGACGACGGGCGCAATCCGACGGCGTCCTTCAAGGACCGGGCGAGCGCCGTGGGCGTCGCGCGCGCGCGCTGGCTCGGCCGGCGGGAGATCACGTGCTCGTCGACGGGCAACGCCGCCTCTTCCCTCGCGGGCTTCGCGGCCGAGGCGGGCATGCGTTCGTATATCTTCGTTCCGGCGACCGCGCCCGAGGCGAAGGTCGCGCAGCTCCTCGTCTACGGCGCGAAGGTCTTCCTCGTCGAGGGCACGTACGCGGACGCCTTCCGGACGTGCCAGGCCGCGGTCGAGGCGTTCGGCTGGTACAACCGCAACTGCGCGATCAACCCCTACCTCGTCGAGGGCAAGAAGACCTGCGGCCTCGAGATCGCCGAGCAGATGCGGGCGCGGATGCCCGACGTCGTGACCGTCGCGCTGGGCGACGGCTGCACGACGGCCGGCATCTGGAAGGGCCTCGTCGAGATGAAGACGCACGGCGTCGTCGACGGCCTGCCGCGCCTCCTCGCCGTGCAGGCCGAGGGCGCCGCGCCGCTCGCGCGGACGTTCGCCCGCGGCGACGAGCGGATCGAGCCGGTCGAGGCGTCGACCCTCGCGGACTCGATCAACGTCGGCGCCCCGCGCAACGGGATCAAGGCGCTGCGCGCCGTGCGCGCCTCGGGAGGCGCGATCGTGACGGCGAGCGACGAGGCGATCCTCTCGTGGATCCCCCGGCTCGCGCGCGCGACGGGAGTCTTCGCCGAGCCCACCGGCGTCGCGGCGCTGGCGGGTCTCGAGGCCGCGATCGAAAAAGGCCTCGTCGTGCGCGGAGAGAGCGTCCTCCACGTCGCGACCGGCAACGGCCTCAAGGACACGCGCGGCGCGATGCGCTCGGTCGGTCCACCCACACGGATCTCTCCGGATCTCGATGCGGTCCGGCGCGAACTGGAGCTGAAATGATCCACGGACCCACGTACGCCGAGATGCGCGACCCCGCCCTTCTTCCCGCGGAGATCCGGCGGCGGGCGCAAGCCGCGCGGAAGGGCGCGCCTCTCGACCCCGTCAACCTCTTCAACATCACGTGGCACGAGGACGACGGAAGCGTCCGCGCGCTGCGCCTGCCCGACGCGCTCACGGGTGTCGAGGCCCCGATCGTCCTTCTTTACGCGAGAGACTTCCCGACGGGCGCGCACAAGGTGGGCGCGACGTACTCGGTCCTCATGGAGCACCAGCTCGCGGGCGACGTCTTCCCCGGAAAGTCGACGCTCGTCTGGCCGTCCACCGGGAATTACGGAATCGGCGGCGCGTGGGTGGGGCCGCGCATGGGCTACGAGTCGGTCGTGATCCTCCCCGAGGAGATGAGCGCCGAGCGGTTCGAGAAGATCGCCTCGTACGGCGCGCACGCGATCAAGACGCCGGGCTGCGAGAGCAACGTCAAGGAGATCTACGACGAGTGCAAGCGGCTCGCCGCGGACCCGAAGGTCCGGGTCATGAACCAGTTCGAGGAGATGGCGAACTACCGCTGGCACCACGGCGTCACGGGCGCGGCCGCGGCCGAAGCCGTCGAGACGCTCGGGGCGGGCCGGCCGGCCGCCTTCGTCTCGGCGATGGGCTCCTCGGGTACGATCGCGGCGGGCGACGCGCTCAAGGCGCGTTTCGGGACGAAGATCGTCGGCCTCGAGCCCGTCCAGTGCCCCACGCTCTCGCGCAACGGATACGGCGCCCACGCGATCGAGGGGATCGGCGACAAGCACGTCACGTGGATCCACCACGTCACGAACCTCGACGCGATGATGTGCATCGACGACACGGAGTGCCTCCTCGGCCTGCAGCTCGTCGCCGAGCCCGTGGGGCGGGACTTCCTCGCCTCGGCCGGCGGACTGGGCGAGGCGGCTCACCGCCTCTCGACACTGCTCGGGATCAGCAGCATCTGCAACATCCTCGGCGCGATCAGGTCCGCCAAGTGGCTCGGCCTCGGGAAGAGGGACGCCATCGTGACGATCGCGACGGACGCCCTCGACCGCTACCCCTCGGTCCTGCGCCGCCTCGAGACGAAGACGGGGCCGCTCACGCGCGCGACGGCCGAGGCGAACCTCGAGAGCGTCTTCCGCGGCCAGAAGCTGGACTGGATCACGGAAGGGACGGTCGAGAACCGCGCGCGGTGGCACAACCTGAAGTACTTCACGTGGGTCGAGCAGCAGGGCAAGACGGTTGCCGAGCTCGACGCGCAGCGCGCGGAGAGCTGGTGGGCCGACCAGGCCGCTCTCGCCGACGCGGTCGACCGTCGCCTCCGCGAGGCCCGGGGCTGGTAGGCGGGCGGCCGAAGGGGAAGCGGAGACATGAGCTCGTTCGCTGTCGCGGGCGGCACCGTCGTCTCGCTCGATCCGCCGGAGGTCGAGCGGCGGGACGTCCTCGTGGGAGACGGGCCGCACCGCGTGCTCGACGCCTCAGGGTGCCTCGTCCTGCCGGGCCTCGCGATCGCGCACACGCATCTCTATTCGGCGCTCGCGCGCGGAATGCCCGGCCCACCGGAGCCGCCGCGCTCCTTCCCCGAGATTCTCGATAAGGTCTGGTGGCGGCTCGACGCCGCGCTCGACGAGGCCGCGCTGAAGGCCTCGGCCGACGCCGCGCTTCTCGACGCGGCTCTCTCCGGCGTGACGGCCGTGATCGACCACCACGAGTCGCCGAACTTCATCGCCGGCTCGCTCGATGTGCTCGGGGCTTCCGCGCGCGAGGCGGGCGTCCGCGTGTCGTCCTGCTACGGCGCCACGGACCGCCACGGCGCCGCGGGCGCGCGGGCGGGCCTCGCCGAGTGCGAGCGGGCGATCCGCGCGGGCCTTCCCGCGACGGTAGGCCTGCACGCCGGCTTCACGGTCTCCGATGAGACGCTCGCGGCCGCGGCGGACCTCGCGCGGCGGACGGGCGCGTGGCTCCACGTACACGCCGCGGAGGGCCGCTGCGACGACGGCTCCTTCGCGCGGCTCGACCGCGCGGGCGCGATCGGCGCGCGCTCGCTGCTCGCGCACGGCGTCCACCTCACGGCCGCCGAGCGCCGGCGGGCGGCGGAGGCGGGCGCGTGGATCGCCCACAACCCGCGCAGCAACCTCCAGAACGCCGTCGGGTACGCGGACCCGAAGACGTTCGGCCCCCGCGTCGCCCTCGGGACGGACGGGATGGACGCGGACCTCTTCACCGAGGCGCGCGTCGCGCACCTTCGCGCGCGCGAGGCCTACGGGCCCGAGAGCGGCCTCGACGCGGTCGCCCTCCTCGCCGCGGGCGGGCGCCTCGCGGATCTCGTCTTCGGCGAGCGACCGGGAGACTGGATCGTCCTCGATTACGACCCGCCGACGCCGCTCACGGCGGCGAACCTCGCGGGTCACATCCTCTTCGGCATAGGCGCCCGGCACGTGAGGGACGTAGTCGCGGGCGGCGAGCTGATCGTGAAGGACCGCATGACCGTCCGCGTGGACGCCGCGCGGATCCGGGCCCGCGCGCGCGAGGAAGCGGCCCGGCTCTGGAGGCGGATGGCGTGAGCGTTCTCAGGCCCATCCCGCTCTCCGCCCTGGTGCGGCGCGCTGCCGCGGAGCTGCCGACCGGCACCGTTTACGACCTTCCGGTCCGGCGGATCTACCGCGGGTTCCCGGGCCGGGACCTCTCCGCGCGATTCCACGGACACCGGGCGTCCACGCCGGTCGGGCCCGCCGCCGGACCGAACACGCAGCTCGCCCAGAACGTCGCGCTGTCGTATCTCGCGGGCGGGCGGATCCTCGAGCTCAAGACCGTCCAGGTCGACGACGCCCTCGTGATCCCGCGGCCGTGCATCGACATGCGGACCGTCGGTTTCAACGTCGAGTGGTCGCAGGAGCTCGCGGTCCCCGACTCCCTCCGCGAGTACGTCAAGGGCCGGCTCCTCGTCGCCATCCTCGACGATCTTCTCGAGATGCCCTGGCGCGAGCGCGACACGGTCTTCGACGTCTCGGTCGGATACAGCCTCGAGGGCCTGAAGTCGCGGAAGATGGAGGATTTCTTCGACGGCGTCCGGGACGTGACGGCCCTCCTCGACGAGGAACGCGCCTCCCTCCGTCACGGACTGCCCGCGCCGCTGCGCCGGCTCTCGGACGTGCCCTGCGACGCGCGGCTCGCGGACTCCATCACGCTCTCGACGTTCCACGGCTGCCGGGCCGACGAGATCGCCGCGATCGGCCGCCATCTCCTCTCCGAGGGCTTCCACACGGTCGTCAAGCTGAACCACGCTCCTCGGGTACGAGGCAGTCGAGGAGATCGTCCACCGCCGGCTCGGGTACTCGGGCGTCGTCCTCCGCCGCGCGGACTTCGACAAGGACCTGAGCTGGAACGGCGCGCTCGATCTCGCGCGCGACCTCTCGGCCGAGGCGACGCGGCGCGGCCTCGGCTTCGGGCTGAAGCTCACGAACACCCTCGTCGTCGAGAACCGCACGGGCTTTCTGCCCGGCACCGAGGCGTATCTGTCGGGCGAGCCGCTCCACGTCCTCGCCCTCGGGCTGGGCGTGAAGCTGCGCGAGGAGCTCGGCGCGGCCTTCCCGATCTCGTTCTCCGCGGGAATCGACGCCGCGAACGTCGCCCCCGCCGTCTCCTGTGGCTTCGTCCCCGTCACGAGCTGCACGGACCTCCTCCGGCCCGGCGGCTACCGGAACCTCCACCGGCAGGCCGAAGCCCTCGCCGAGGCGATGAGCGCCGCGGGTGTCTCGACCCTCCCGGACCTCGTCCGTACCCGCGCGGGCGCGGCGGCGAAAGATCTCGCCGAGGCCTCCCTCGTCAACCACCGCCGCGTGGCCGCCGACGCCCTCGTCGCGGAGCGTTACGCGGCGGCGAAAACCGGCCGGCCCCCGAGGAAGATAGGCTCGCACCTCCGGCTCTTCGACTGCATCAACTGCGACAAGTGCATTCCCGTATGCCCGAACGACGCGAACTTCGTGTATCAGACG
>Ga0335081_10016899_pt1 | contig 11821 bp, 12 predicted proteins | sample Lox_Sample_35_FD_206713 | JGI IMG/M metagenome (GOLD analysis project Ga0335081, IMG submission 206713) | Soil microbial communities from Loxahatchee National Wildlife Refuge, Florida, United States - Lox_Sample_3.5 | ecosystem: Environmental > Terrestrial > Soil > Wetlands | place: USA... | reverse complement strand
ATCATCAGGAATTATGCAAGCCACAATAAATGTTATTTCTTGCCTATTTAACGGTGGAACCTCCGTCTTACGTCGCCCTCCTTACCTCAAGGCATACCGCCCGCGGCTCCGTCGCTTCCCCCCAAACACCTTCGAGATCATCACTTATTGGCCTATAGGATTGACATAACTTATCATGTAGAAGCATTTTACGTTTTCGATTTAGTTATATATTTACTTACAAGTCCCACTCGCGTCAACTTCTCGCCATGTGAGCAGAGACAGCCCCCGGTCCGCATGCGTAACACGTACCAGATGGCGGCCGTGGATTGCGAGTATAATTCTTCATCGTGTGCTCTATTTGTATCGCAGAGTGATTTTCTTCAGACAGCCGCCGTCGCGACGGTAGACGGCCGGGAGATCAACCAACCGAGGCTGGACTGTTGTCGTGGCCCGCGCAGGCACCGTGACGGGCCACGGTTTTCCCAAACCCTCATTCCTCCTCTTGAACAGCCCGATTGGAATTCCGTTCGTGTTCGCAACGGCCCGGAAAACTTCGGTTGCAACCAGCGGTGCTGCGATCGCACCAGTCGCTATTCATCGCGAATCGAGATGCGCGGCTGGATAACACGGACCACGGACCACCGGAACCCCGCCACACCACTTTCCGCTTCAAATATACTCGGTGTGCCCCCACCAGGGCAGAACAAACCAGAAAGAACAAAATGAACCAACCGTATCCGGACGAATGGCTGACGCAGCCTTGGGGCCTGGCCCGCCTCCTTTTGATCGAAGCTTGGCAGGCGGGCCACTTGGTCCCAATCCATCTTGGGAGGGTGCCTCCGGTTTCCTGGTCGAATCCACGGGGCGACAGCATAGAACTCCAGAGACTGGGGGAAGGCTCATATGGCCAAGTCGGAAAACTTACGCTTCGATATCTAGCGCCGGTAAGAATAATATCACAAATACCTTTACTGAACCTCCAGAATGCGTACCCTACCGCCCCTGTACCTTTCGAGCAGTCTTGCGCAATTAAGTTCATTCGCGAGGAGCCTGGGACACGTAATCGAGTCGGCGAGCTGAGAGTTCTCAACAACATCCCTGCTTCGTCAAATGTCATTCGTTATTACGGCTGGCAGCGGCTTGACTCACCTGCTTATCGCTATATCTGTCTCTTTATGGAACTCTGCCCTGGCAATTTGAGCGACTTCATCGCAAGTCGTTATTATATCACGCTCAGCGCTGAGCAGAAGCGAGTAGGAAACTGGGATATCGTGAAGCAAGTTGCCCAAGGTTTACAGCAGTGTCACGAGAATAATTTGGTTCACCGTGATTTAAAGATCGACAACAGTATATCTCAATGTCTCCGCCTTAACTAACAATGATTTTGACAGTTTTTTATACAGATCCAATTATTAAGCCTGACGGAACTCGGGATTACTGTTTTAAGATCGCTGATTTCGGAATGTCCCGACCGCTTTCTCCCCAATCCAACTCCGTCCTCACAGCCCCGGTGGATTTGCCGGACTATCTCCCACCAGAAATGATGTCTGGCAACTACGATTTTCGTCTGGATCTGTTCAGCCTCGGTCATGTAATGTTTCTCTTGTCCTCACAATTCCCTGCTCGCGATGACGATTTTACACGCTTGTACCAGGATTTGAAGAACCCCAATCCCAACTTGCGTCCTCCATTGTCAACGGTTTTGGATGTTGCCAACAGAAAGCTGCGAGACGCTTATATTCCAACTCCAGTGGCTCTTGGTATACAGTCGTTGATAATGGCACCCACTATGAGATAGCAGGAAAGATTGTGGTGGCAACAGGTGGTCATCAGATAGAATTGGATGGTCAGGCGGCGAGTGTATTTAGATTCAAATTGTCTTCTCCGTTCGTCTGCGACTGTACAGAGGGAGACAATTATTCATACTCAGACTTAGCATCAAGTAAAAGTAATCAAAACCCGAGGTCCTCTTGTTTCTAGAAAGGGCAGAGATCCAATTGACTTGTCCTTAACTACGTTGATTCAAGGAGAACAAAACCGCTTAAAATTAAAGGTCAATTTATCGAGCACCGAAGCCTGGGCCCCGCGTTCTTCGACAAGCTTGTGCAGCTTTCTTCACGAGGTTATAGAACAAGCTCTTATTCATGCTTCGAACGATGGTGACACTACGGGTATAAGGCGGAGGATATGCTTTGGACCAAAATGTCCTGAGCCCCTGTGCAGATTCTCATTAAAAGCTGAATTCCAATATATATGGGCGGTAAAATGACTGAAATTGGACTCGCGTCTTAGCCGACTTCAAGACGCCAATAACCAATTAATGAATAGCAATTACATCTACAATTCTTAGACTTGAGAACTATTTCCCCCCATCCGCCTTCGCGGGTCGAAGCTGCTGGTTCATCAGTTTAATTTTCTCCCCCAACAGTACCATTGACTGCCTCCGCTCCAATTCATCCCGTTTAATAATCTCATTCTCCTTTCGAATAAGTTCGGTCTCGCGAAAATAATGCGCCAAACGGTCGATGGTAGGCAACCCGCGGATCTCAGCAGGAAATTTAGCAGAGACTTGCTTCCAATATCGCGAGACGTAATCTTGTGCAGGTTCTTTTCCGGCCGGAGGCGGAATGATGATGCGGGTGTTATCGTTTCGGGAGGGTTGTTGGGACTTCGCCGTTGTTTCGTTTGTGTTTGAGGTTTTGACTTTTTTGGGGGCGGGATCTGGATTGGCAGGTTTCGTCAGTCTTTTCTTCGGGACAACGGAGGTTGCTATCTTGGAGCGACGAGATGGTTTTGAGGGTGTGGAGGGGGTTGATGTTGGTGATTCAGACTCTTTGCGAGAGGTAGGGAGGGGGGCTTGAGATGAACGGACAAGGTGCTTGACGAGCTCCGAAGACCACGGCGTTGATGGACTAGTCGGTTTGTATGTCGTTGGTGGACGATTTTCGTTTGACATCTCAGAATTTGGGACCATAGAATGCTCTCTTGTTGAGATGCTAAATCGTCGGGGTCGCAAAGTAATCGGACGAACACGATTAGTAGGCTGCTTTTCAATTTCAGAATCCGAGAACAAACTTCCCGCAGGACTGTCCTCATCGTCATCGTCCTCTTTGGGCAGTTCCTTCGTTACATTCATCGTCCACACGTCATTCGCCCACTCGCTCAAAATGGACTTCGAGTCACTTGCAACGGCGTGGCGTGAGATGGCGGATACGTAGGATTCTTTTGTCGGAAAAGTTTGGATGATTCTGCAGACAACCGCGCCTTCTCGTTCGGCGTTAAGGCGATTCCTTCCTTCGTAGCGGAGATTTGCGTAGAGGGCTTCAAGAGCACATATTTTCTCCTTCTCTTTTTGAATCGTGGTGATATCGACCTCCTCATTGAGATTGTACAGAGTCACGCGCTCATCGTTGTAAACCCGCAGCCCCAGTTGGTTGGGGAGGGAGATGGTGTGAATTGGTGGAATTTCTACTGGCGTTTGAGGCAAGAACCGTTTTCGTATCGACTCCATGCGACTAATAGGAATCTTGATGCGGAAAAAATAAAGACGTGTTTCAGCGCACCGCGGACGACGTGAAACATGGGGGATTGGAGGAAGATGTCGCGCGGAGATTTCCGGGAGCAAATAAAGTCGCGGACAGTCGATCACTTGAACCAATCCCGTCGCCATGCACACGAGGTCGCCTTTGTAATGACGCATCGGAAGGCCGCGTGGAAATAATTAATGCCCAATCGGGAAATGTAATTACCGATCAGGAGACGGGACCGCACGGAAATCACATTTCGGAAAGGGGTTACCCCGTGTGGGATTTCATGTCACCTCACAGCAATTAAATACGTAAGGACTGGAAAGTGGGATACACATATTTCGTGCCCGAACACCCTGTGTGAAATGCAGATTTCACAGCCTCCAGTGACAACGCTCTCCTCACACCATGTTTATAAAATCTGTCTCTCACCATCTTTCTCAAGGTCGACAAGTCACTGTGGTATTTGCCTGCCGGACGGCGACGCCGAACGCTGACGGTCAGGCTCGGATCAAGGCCGAGAACGAGGGGGGGACCAACGGAAGCTTCGGGAGGTTTTGGCGCGTGCTTCGTTTTAATGTCCCGTTTCGTCGGAGGAAATCGAAGAAAAAGGAGGTGCAGATTTCTTGGCCTCAGGATGTTGTCAAGTTGCTCGAGGATGGGGATCCTCTGCATCGAGTTTTGGCGATTCGAAATTCACATGAGCGAATTGTTCAAAAGCCCGCAGGCGGCGCAGAAACACATCACGTTGGCTCAGAAGATGTCGGGCAAGGCTCACCCGCAGCAGCGAGAGAAGGAGTGGACGCGTCAAGCCCTCAGTGCAAGCGTCAGAATCAAAGGTCACCTCCGAACGGAACCAATTCTTCGCTCGCCGACGTTGAACTTGCGATTGCCCCACAAGGTCAGAAAGTCAACACCCTTGGACATTCAACCATCAACACTGACTCCGTCCGCGAGTTTATGTCCGAGCCCCGAGCGTCCTGGCGCCTCAGCGCCCCACGAACAGAGCGCTTGGTCTCGAAAGTTCGGCTCGTCGAACCAGAAGTCCGAGTGATCAGTCGAACTCCGCCATCTGAATCGCCGAGCATGTCTAAACATCCAGACCCTTCCGAGACCTTCGCCCAACCAGCATATTTGGCATCTGTCAACGGTCAACACCACGAGGGCGGCAAAGACCGCCCTCTCTTTGTTTTTCCAAACCCAATTTCCGTCCAAAGACGTGCATGGATGTATTCTGTCGACGCGGAAGCAGCGTGCAACCGAGAACGGGAGAAGTACCGATATTCAAACAATGGAGATGGATTCAAAGATCTCGTGCCAATTGCATCGATCACGGATCCTGAAATCCTGAACAAAATTGCAGCAATTCGACTACAACAACAGAATGAACTGCCGCGGAATGACCGCAATAGAATATATCATCCGAAACAACAACGCCCGCACGAATCCGTTAATCCAACGTCTGCTTGGACCGATATTCATTATCACCAGCCCCCGCGTCTGAATTCTGTCGAGCAAGCCATGTCACCAAATGGCACGCCGAATCAATCACATCAACTTCCCGAGCAATCAAAGTCTCCAGATATCAATCTTCAAGCCGGTGACCCTGCGGAAGCTTCGATGCCAAATACCAAACTGAACATGCGAGAAGTTTCGCAAATGGAAATGAATCCCTCATCTCCACTCGACAAAACGACAATTCACATCCCCCACGATCTCCGCAGCCAACACTCCTCCCTTTCCTCCAACGTCCGCACCCCCCGTTCCTTCTACGGCCCAAAATTCATCCCTCACGAAGACCGCCCTCAAAACCCCATAGTCATTAAACCCAAATTGTCCAAAGCGGCGTTTGGCCTGCAGCAACGTTCAGGCGTCCTCTCGCGTAACCCGCCCGACGTTCTCCAAGCAAAACAGGAATTTGGATTGGGGAGGGAGGAGATGTCTCCCGATGGAGATCTTTGGCGAACTGCGCCGATTGTCCTGGGTCAATTGACGTATGAGACGATTACAAGGTGGAGAAATAGAGAGGGCGATGAACCTGACACGCCGTCTATTTCGCCAGTTCCGTCTTCCTTTAATGAGGTTCCGTCCACGACGCAACGTCCTAGTAGACCTCCCGAAAAGTCGAGATCTTTTCTGCCAACTCCATCTCCGGCCGTTATTTCGGACAGGAACGGCCATCATGCGCCTATCAAGCCGCCTATCTCCAAAGTCATAGAGAACGCTATTCAGAATCAAGCACACGCAGGACTACGGTATCTTCTCAACCATTCAACAAATCGCATATCTTCGGAAGATGCAAAGGACTTGTTATACAAAACCATTCGCCGTCCGCTCTCCGCCCACAAGGAAGCGAAACGACAAGCTCGTCTGGCAAAATCTCAATGTTACTTCGCTCCGGATTACAAACCACAAAAACCCGAATCAATCCCCGAGCGAATGAACTACGTTGTTGCTGCTTTCCGTGATCTTGCGCGCGAAACCTCTCACCCCAGAGGCCTTACGCAAGCGGACATGGTGTACCTAACGCGCCTCCTTTCCACCAAGGAATTCGTCCCGTATCCAATTTTTCAGGCTCACCTACGCGACTCGCTAACTTTATTCCTTGAAGCATGGCCCATTGCCGAAGATCTTGGTCTTCGTCCGCTCGCAATTTTACATTTTCTTCATGAGGACGTCGATATTATTACGTTTGCTTCGACAGAGGATGATGCATTGTATTTGTGGAGTCCGGAGTGGGATGTGCAGGTATTTAATGCGGCAAAGCTGGTTCGTGCAGGAAAAACATTCGAAGATTGTGAGCGGGGGATTCTGGAGGGATTGCATGTATTGGAATTCGAGCGGGGGGGATGGTTGAAATTGGATGGCTATGAGGATGGGTCAAGTACGGCGAGACCACCAAGTGGACGAGAAGATGAAGAGGATATTTATACTCATCAATCTCAAAAGGTTGTCGTGGCGATACAAATGTAAAGTAGGATTCCCATATCTGTCGATGGTAATGTAATGCCCCTTAATATCTCCCATTGCACATTAATCCTCAATATCATCATCAAGCAGCCACCCACTAGAATGACCCGCCAGGCCAAGAGGCACCTCACCATCCTCCATTTCCACATCTTCCATTGCAACGTGTCTCCCCCGTAACGGAAACTCACATAACCCCTGTAACAACCACTTTTCCTTCATCCCTAATCGTCGATCAATCCTCCTCCAAAAGGGAAATACATCCAATAATAAATCCTCCCGTTTCCCACCTAGGCCCGTTATCTCACATAACCTCTCAAATTTCTCTCTCAATGCCCTCGTTCGTCGTGGGATTCGCGCTGCCTCAGGCCATCGCATCGTATGATCACTTCGTTTTGCGACGGGGCTAGGTAATGCTAACAGGACCCCGGCGACTGTACAATATGCTGCTAATCGTTCTTGTGCCGGAGAGGTTCCTGGTAGGACAGGGAAGAGGAAATCTGTGTCGGAGAGGAGGGAGGACACGTTGTCGAGGTCATCAACATCGAAGCACGATGGAGCGAAGTTGTGGTGGATCAGGGAGCGCAATGTTAATGCGTCTGTTTGGACAGATGTTAAGAGGTCCTTCTGTCAGCAAAACCAATTTTCTTGGAGGGTGTACATCAATGTCAACTTTGCTTTGTCGACGGATCCATTGGTGGAGATGAGGTGGTAATGGTGGAGTCTCAACTACCGCGTCATCAGGATCATCACCGAATCGCTTGTTATAAACAACACGGCCCGCAGCATGGAACAAATCCAATCCTCCCTCTCGACACGTCAACCCCGACAAACTCATGTTAAAAAAGTCGCTGGAGGTTCTTACAACGACAGATCCGTTATCCGCCGAGAATAATGTAATTGCATCGCAACGAGATTCGCACAATTAATCGCGCTTCGAATATCCCCCGCAGAATTCTCAATAATAACTTGCATTAGAGTCTTTGGAATATTCTTAAACATCTCCCCTAAAGCTTTGCCCATAATCGTCTTTGCAACAGGATTAAACCTAAATCAACCCCCGAACACAAAGTTAGGATACGTAATATGCGTAGTTGAACGATTATTTAAGAGTTCATCCCCCAAAAGTCGTTGGACTGTTAACCCGCTGTCGCGAGACGCACACGAATATCCAAAGTCCTCGCCCGATCCAATTTCGGATTCAGTCACAATGAGAATGACAGGATACCGGACCCGGGGCGAGGCAAGAAACTCCTTAAGCACAGTTTGGAATTGCATTCGTGCTCGGGCGGTGAAGGTTGAACCGCCCATGGTATTAGGGAGATCCTGGATTAGGATGATTTGACTTGTTGCGTCCGTGTCGAGGGAGGCATATCGTTGTGACCCCTGGAGAAAGGCGGCGAATTTACGGGACAGAGATTCATTGTCTTGTTATTAGCTTGGGCATTGGGCTTCTGGCAGACCCTCTGTAGGAGAGCCGAGTTTGTTTGTGTCGACGGGATTGATCCATTCGACGACCTGGTAGTCAAACTCGTTTGCTAAAGAGAGAACTGTCGTTGATTTCCCTGCCCCCGCCGGCCCAGACAGAACGAGCAATTTCTCCGAGTAAGCACTGGAGATGGAACTGTCGTACCTTTCGATGGTAGGGAAACTCCTTGAGCCAGGCTGACACTTGGGCGACCTTCTTTTTGTGCACGGCAAGCTGGGCAACGGGCGGAAGCCGATCAACGTCTGTCCGTCAACCACACAACGGACAAGGAAAAGGACTGTCATCGGGCCTGAAAGCGGACTTTTTCTTCGTCTCCTTTTTGGGGGTAATTTCGCTGATGTCCTCGATGCCGTCCAGACTGTCGACTGTCCGTCGGTTCGTCCATGCCGAGATCAGCGGATCCGGATTTATTTTGCTGTTCTTTGTTTTTGTGGCAGTTCGTGCGCGTGTCAGTGTTGCTGGCTTTGTTGTTCCGCGCTTTCTCGTGTTGGGCCGTCTCTTATTCGGCTTCGTGCCCGGGTCTTCATCCGCTGAGTCTGCAGACTCGACGCGGCGCGGCATCACATCCCTCACTGACTCGACGTCGATCGATCGATCTTGGCGTTTGCTAGACGCGGGAAATTAACTGGGTGGGATGTGGCGATGCCAGCTAAGGTCTTGAATATGGGGTTTTTGGCCGTCGAGGATGCGGAAAGCAATCGCCACATGTGCTTTTTACCATTTGATGGGTGTTCATTATTGAATATGCAAAAATCTCACCAAACTTAATACAAAAGCACAATTCGGTAGCTCACTGGGCCACGCTTGTGGTCATTATGGTACCCGGCCGACCTGTGGCCAATCCCTAACCAGACTGGATATATTTCGGCCCACAAACTTTGGAGCGTCCGGGTAGCCTCTGATCGGGAGATGTGTTGTCTTTGCAAAAGCGAGTTTGTGGCGATTCGATTGTGGGCATACACTTTATATTAACTCCAACATAAAATTACAGTCTGCATGGGCTCTACCGAGTAAATTAACATAAGATGAACTCGTCAATGATACCACCTTGTCATGCACCAAATCGAAAAGACCCACATCAGCCTTCTAGCTGACCGAATTCATGATCTGACAGGTAGAATAAGTTGGAACGCATGAGATATTCCCAGAGATATCCTTTCCCGACAGGCAATCTCCAGACCTGGCTCCACAACGAACACTTTCGAATCTTCTTCACGAATTCGGAGGAGAAACAGACTGCCAAGTCCCCTAATTCGCTGTCCAGGCCGCCTAAACAAGATAAGTGTACCATACAAGCAAGTAACAAACCAGAGGACACCTCAAACCGACATGAGATTTGAAGAATTAGCGCTGGAAATACTAATTCTATTCCCTCATAATTGAAAGAACTGACACATCGCGCCTGTCTGATGTTACAGATCCTTTCAAATGCAGTACAAATATGAATTCGCCAATCATCGTCGCCGTCGCTCTGAGGATGCTGGATCGTATAGGCAAGAGAGGAAGCAAAATAGTAACTCTCCACACGTTGAATAAATACGTCACGCATATTGTTTGGATCCGTTTCGAGAATTGACTCGGTGTCCGTCTCTTCCAAGAAAATGGATATGGCTGGCTCGTATATACGTAGAAGTTGCATAAACTCTTGAAGCAAAGATTCCAAAGGAATGCCCGCTGGCACTCCAAGGCTCAACGCATCCAGGAATTCCATAAATCGAATGTACTCACAAACGATGCGAGTCGAGAGAATTCCAAGTCTCCATCTCAACTCGATCCGCTCGTTGATGAAGAGGAATGGAGTCCGTGAGATGTTGTGCTGGAGCAGAATGCTTTCAAGATTTCCCCACTTCTCGAGGAGAGTAGAATCATTGCGGAAATCAAGAAAGCAATGTTGGGCGACCGATAAGGTGTAAAGGAAAAGTGATTGAAGCCAACATTTCCCGGAATCGGAAAGCAGGGCACCCATCTCTTTCAAAGGTGCGGCCAAGGCGACTATCTGCTCAACGTGGAATAGAATGCCGGAACAGTCCTGAGGTTCATCCAGCTGATAAAAACGAAGCAACACAACCTGAGTATAGAATAATTCCAATGGCGACCCTCCGGGACGGCTGAGCTCCCGAGCGCATTTCGCACGATACTCATTCTTATAAGTAAGACAGTCGCAACCGCATTTAGGCTCGCGAAGTGGCAGAAGAAGCATATTTTCAATGACAAAAGCCAACAAGGCAGAACGAAGTGGCATTGACGACCATATCAGAGCCTTGTGTTCTCGGTGTATGGTTTCGAGTAGCCAGTCGAGACGCCCGTGGTCGGAAAAATGTGTAAGGCGGATTCTCATACCCATGTCCCAATCCTTGAGGAGCTCTCGGTCAACCGTACAAATGATCTCCTTCTCATTATCCAAAAGCGATGGATACACCGGAAACACGACTTGAAGTGCATTAGGAGGACGGGATGGATTGTCCGCGTCCGACAGAACCATCCTGCAGAACAACCGTCCTGCAAACCTTCCTACACACCCTCCTTCATGGTCTATCCTGGGTTACTGTAGAAATGTTTAATGCTAGTGGTAGGATGGTGCTAGGCATGAGCTAGACGTGAGCTAGTTTTCTGACAAACAAGGCGTTATTATCATCAGTAGTTAGTGGCTAGTGGCGAAATGATTTTCCTGACGGTAGAGACTTGCAGAGAGATTCGTGCCATACATGCGATTGTGGCAATGCAAAAACAAATAATCACCATTTTTCCACGTTTAGACTACGAGTTGGTTGTGGATTCGGTTCATTGCAAAACTGCTAACTAATTATTCCGAAGTCGTAACTGAGATAATGAACCCACAAATTCATCTCCACACATAATTCCCTACTAAAGCTGAGCTCTCTAACGGTATCTAATGAGATAACATCACAAGAAGAGTATGAAACTGGCAAACCCGTTCAATTTGCGGGCGAGAGGGGTCCCTGAACCCACGTCGCTGCCGTCTTTTCAGAAGTCGGGAACTTTCCGGCACAAAACAAGGTCAAGATCCCTAAAGTTAGAGATGACAGCCAATCACCGTAGGTACCCAATACAAGCGAGATTTGTTCTTGCGTATCGGCCTCCACACTGCGGAGGTAAAATTTGTCTTCTACGATATAATAAAAACGCCATGATTTACCATCTGTTAATGCGCCAATATGGGAGGCGGTGGCACTGACAGTTAACAGCACATGGAATGTGAGGGTAAAGCAAATAGCCAAAAGTATAAGCTGAGGTGGAGTGTACCTTCGGATAAGCTGACTTTTGAGTTGGCCAATGAGTTCCGCTTCAGAAGAAGCATCTGCAAGTCTCGCTGTGCGCTTTGCTTCAACGACAATAAAAACGGTCTTTTCAGGATCTGCTTTGGCGACACGTCCATCGTTTTCAACCATTACCTGCTCTGCGAGAGCATGTCAGCCATGAGAGAGACAACAAGTTACCCATGGGTGCGATGCCAATAACATCAGCGGTCATAAAATCCAGAGTTCCACCAACTAAACCAACATCTGGAATCTGGACATTTGGTATAGCGACCTCCGAGTGCACGACCAACCTCTCCCGTTTGAACATCTTCCTGGCACGGTCCACAGCGAATGCCAAGAAATTCGCAATTATCGGCCTACATCCCGCCTCGAGTTGCCTTGACAAAGTTTGACGCAAGACCGCAAGCACAACATAGAATTCTTGCGGAAAGTCTCTGGGGATATCAGGTAGATTTATGTGGATTGTCCCGGCATATCCTTTAGGAACCATTTTATCCTGATCCGAACTTGTCAACTCAGAAAAAATTTTCGCCTTGTTAGTCAACTGTAGTAATCAGAACCATATACCATGAAAG
>Ga0335081_10016898_pt1 | contig 11821 bp, 12 predicted proteins | sample Lox_Sample_35_FD_206713 | JGI IMG/M metagenome (GOLD analysis project Ga0335081, IMG submission 206713) | Soil microbial communities from Loxahatchee National Wildlife Refuge, Florida, United States - Lox_Sample_3.5 | ecosystem: Environmental > Terrestrial > Soil > Wetlands | place: USA... | reverse complement strand
CCTCTGCCTGCACCGGCACTCCGTCGAAGACCAGCCGGCCGATCGGGTGCGGGCTGATCATGTCCAGGTGCTCGCCACTTCCGGGAAACAGGCGGGCGAGCAAGCCGAGATCACCCATGGCCTTGATCAGATCGCGGTTCACGTGGCCCGGCGTCCCGGCCTCGGCGAGCTCCCGCAGCTGTCCGGAGGCGAGATCCCGCACCCGTTCGGCCAAATCCTGCTGCTCCCCGGTCAGCGCGAACGCGGTCACCGGCCCGGCCTCCACCGGGCGTGCGCCGTCCCCGGTACCCCGGCCCGGATCAGCTCGAGCCGCGGCCGCGGGCCGTCCGTGCGCCCGGCCTGCGGCCTGCGGCTGCCCGCGGCGAACGGCATCGGCCAGGTCGCGCCCGGGCCCGCGTACCCCTGCTCGGCGGCGGCGTGCAGGGTCCACTGGGGGTCGTACAGGTGGGTGCGGCCGAGCGCGCACAGATCGGCCCGGCCCGCCAGGATCAGGGAGTTCACGTCGTCGTAGGAGGAGATCGCGCCGACCGCGATTACCGCCACGCCGTACTTGCGGCCGATCTCGTTGCGGATCCGGTCCGCGAACGGGGTCTGGTAGCTGCGGCCGAAGGCCGGCCTTTCCTCGCTGACCACCTGCCCGGTGGACACGTCGATGCCGGCCGCGCCGTGCTCGGCGAACGCCCGGGCGATCTCGACGGCCTCCTGTACCCCTACGCCGCCCTCGCACCAGTCGGTGGCCGAGATCCGCACGGTCATCGGCCGGTCCTGCGGCCAGACGGCCCGGACCGCGTCGAAGACCGACAGCGGGTAGCGGAGCCGGGCGGCCAGCGACCCGCCGTAGCGGTCGGTGCGCCGGTTGGTCAGCGGGGACAGGAACGAGGACAGCAGGTACCCGTGCGCGCAATGCAGCTCGAGCAGGTCGAAGCCGGCCCGCGCCGCCGCCCGCGCGGCCACGACAAACTGCTCCCTGATCTCGTCCAGCTCGTCCTCGCCCAGCGACCGCGGCGTCTGGCCGTCCGCCTGGTACGGAATGGGGGAGGGGCCGCAGACCTCCCAGTTGCCTTCGGGCAGCGGCTCGTCCATCCCCTCCCACATCAGCCTGGTCGAGCCCTTGCGGCCGGAGTGGCCGAGCTGAATGCCGATCTTCGCGCCGCTCCGGTCGTGCACGAACGACACGATCCGGCGCCAGGACTCCTCCTGCTCCGCGGTGTACATCCCGGTGCACCCCGGCGTGATCCGCCCGGTCGGGGAGACGCAGACCATCTCGGTCATCACCAGCCCGGCCCCGCCCAGCGCCTTGCTGCCCAGGTGCACCAGGTGGAAGTCGCCAGGCACCCCGTCGCGGGCGGAGTACATGTCCATCGGCGACACGATCACCCGGTTCGCCAGGTCCAGGCCGCCCAGCCGGAACGGCTGGAACATCGGCGGCCGCACGTGCGGCTCCTGGCCGTCGTCGCACTGCTGGCCGGCGAACCACTCGTCCATGTCCGCGACGAACTCCGGGTCGCGCAGCCGCAGGTTGTCGTAGGTCACCCGGCGGCTGCGGGTCACGATGTTGAACGCGAACTGGTGCGGGTCCTGGTCGGCGTACTGGCCGATGTTCTCGAACCACTCCAGGCTGGCCTGCGCGGCCCGCTGGGTCGAGGCGACCACCGGCCGCCGCTCCGCTTCATACGCCGTCAGGGCCGCCTCGACGGGAGCCTGCTCGTGCAGGCAGGCGGCCAGGGCCAGCGCGTCCTCCATGGCCAGCTTGGTACCCGAGCCGATGGAGAAGTGTGCGGTGTGCGCCGCGTCGCCGAGCAGCACCACGTTCTGGTGCCGCCAGGACTGACAGCGCACGGTGGTGAAACTCACCCACCGTGAGTTGTTCGCGAACAGCTGGTGCCCGCCGAGCACGTCCGCGCACAGGCCGCGGATCATCTCGATCGAGGCCTCATCGCTCTGCCCGGGCGGCAGCCCGGCCGCGCGCTCCGCAGGCGGCCCGAACCCGGCTCGCTGCCACACCTCGTCGTGCATCTCCAGGATGAACGTGCTGGCCCGCTCGCTGTACGGGTAGCCGTGCACCTGCATGATCCCGGCCGGGGTATCCAGGATGTAGAACTTGAACGCGTCGAAGACCAGGTCCGTACCGAGCCAGATGTACTTGCACCGGCGCTGCTCCAGATCCGGCCGGAAGGCCGGGGCGAACCGGCTCCTGGTGGCCGAGTTCATCCCGTCCGACGCGACCACCAGGTCATAGCCAGCGGCCAGCTCGGCCACGTCGGGTGCCTCGGTGCGGAACAGGATCCGCACCCCCAGCGACACGCAGCGGGCCTGCAGGATGGCCAGCAGCCGCTTGCGGCTCATCGCCGCGAAGCCGTGCCCGCCCGAGGTGAACGTGGTCCCGCGGAAGTGCACGTCGATGTCGTCCCAGCGGGCGAACTCGCGCCGCATGGCCGCGAAGATCTCGGGGTCGGCGTGTTCGATGCCGCCGAGCGTCTCGTCCGAGAACACCACCCCGAAGCCGAACGTGTCGTCGGCGGCGTTGCGCTCCCAGACCGTGATCTCATGCCCGGCGTCCAGCAGCTTGGCCAGGGCCGCGAAGTACAGGCCGCCCGGACCGCCACCCAGGACCGCGATGCGCATGGAATCGATCGTATGCCGGAATCGCTACGATCGTCAATAAGTCGCGATATCGGTAAGCTGCCGCCATGACCACCGAGCACATCAACCCCGCGGAACTCGCCCGGCCGTCCGGGTTCTCGCACGCCGTTTCCGCCCCGGCCGGCCGGATGGTGTTCCTGGCCGGCCAGATCGGCATAGACCGGGACGGAAAGCTCGCCGAAGGCGGCGTCGTGCCGCAGTTCGAGCAGGCCCTCGGCAACCTGCTCACCGCGCTCGCCGCCGCGGGCGGCCAGCCGTCCGATCTGGTCAGCCTGACCATCTACCTGACCGACGTGGCGGACTACCAGGCGCACGGCAAGGAAATCGGCGCGGTCTGGCGCCGGCTGGCCGGAACGGAATACCCGGCCATGGCGGGCGTGGGCGTGGCCAGGCTGTGGCTGCCCGCGGCGCTGGTCGAGATCCAGGGCACCGCCGTGGTTAACGGCTGACGGACTTCACGTGGGCCCGGGCCGGCTCTTCGAGCAGCGCCTGCAGGGCGAAGAACAGGCCGGCGGCCCTGATGCCGATCCAGTCCTCGGGCAGCAGTTCGGCGGGCAGCCCGGGGTCCAGGTACGGGAGCCGCCGCCAGTCGGTCAGCGCCCGCACGTAGCCGGCGAACGCCTCCTGTTCCCCGGGCGGCCCGGCCTCGAAGACCCGCAGCGCCGGCTCGTGCGCCCGGATGAACGACTCGTAGTGGCGCTCGAGCTCGTCCAGGTCCCACCACTGGCGGATCTTGGCCGCCGGGTCGCCGAAGGCGAGGTGGTCGGCGCGGAACAGGTCGGCGTACGCGTCGAGGTCCAGGCGCCGCAGCGTCTCGGCCGTGCTGTCCTGCGGGTGGGCGGGTACGATCCACACCCCCGGTGTGACCATGCCGAACCCCAGCTTGGTCAGCTCGGACCGCAGCACGTGCCGCCGGTGCCGTTCGGACTCCGGGACCGAGAAGACCGCGAGCAACCAGCCGTCGGCGGGCGTGGCCCGGCGCCGCCGGAAGATCCGCGCGTCACCTTCGCGCAGGATGGCCAGCGCCCCGGCGGACAGCTGGTAGCCGGCCGAGCCGCCGTGCCGCCGCGCCTGCAGGATGCCGCGTCTCTTCAATCGGGATATGGCCGAACGGACGGCCGGCTCGTCGATGCCCAGATCGGCGAGCAGCCGTATCAGGGTCGCGACCGACAGCCAGCCGCCGTCGTGCCGGGCGTAGAGCCCGTAGATCGTGATGATCAGGTGCCGCAGCCGGGCCGACCGGGCGGTCGCGTCGGCGACCTGTTCGCTCGCTTCCGCTCCGTTCGTTCCTGTTGCGGCCGTCATCCAGTCACGATACCAACCGCGCTCCCTATTCCTTGACCTCCCGGAGGCGGCCAGTCTCGACCTCGTAGACAAAGCCGCGGATGGAGTCCTTGTCCGGGACGAACGGGCTGGCCTTGATCCGGGCGATGGACTGGCGCACGTCGCCGTCCAGGTCGCCGAAGGCCTCGAGCGCGAACGGCGGCCGGATGCCGGTGTCGGCCTCGATCTGGGCCTTGACGTCGTCGTCGCGGAAGGTGAGCATGCCGCAGTCGGTGTGGTGGATGAGGATGATCTCGTTCGTCCCGAGTAGCCGCTGGGAGATGGCGAGGGACCGGATGACGTCGTCGGTGACGACCCCGCCGGCGTTGCGGATCACGTGCGAGTCGCCTTCGGACAGCCCGAGCAGCCCGTAGGGGTTGAGCCGGGCGTCCATGCAGGCGACCACCGCGGTGTGCTTGGCGGGCGGCATCGGCAGATCGCCCTGGTCGAAGCGGGCAGCGTACCGTTCGGCGTTGGCGACGTAGGCGTCGGTGCTACTCACGGTTCCTCCGGAGGATGGTGGGTGTCGGCGGGATCGTATCCAATCTCACGCTAGCCTAATCCTGACTTAGCAGACCAGAAATATCTGGTTAACCGTGGGGCGGTCAACTCCGGTCGAGCCTGTGGAACGCGATCTCCTGCAGCAGCAGCCGGACCGCGGCCGCGACCGGGATGGCGATGAGCGCCCCGACGATGCCGAGCAGGACCCCGCCGATCAGCACCGCCACCAGGCTGACGATGGCCGGCACCTGCACCGTGCGGCCCATGATCCGCGGCACGATGAGGTAGTCCTCGGCCAGCCGGTACCCGATGTAGAACGCCAGCGTCGCCAGCGCGACCGGCAGCGACACGGTCAGCGCGACCAGGCTCACCACGATCCCGCCGATCGTCGACCCGATCACCGGGATCAAGTCGAGGAAGGCCACGAACATGCCGAGCAGCAGCGGGTAGGGGACGCCCCACGCGAGCAGCCAGAGATAGGTGCCTAGCCCCGCGATCACCGAGGTGATGAAGTTTCCCAGCACGTAGCCGCCGACCTTGGCCAGGATCTCGTCGCCGATCAGGATGACCCGCGGCCGCCGCGAGTGCGGTACCAGCCGGTAGGCGAATACCTTGATCTGCGGCAGGCCGGCCAGGAAGTAGATGCTGAGCACGATGATGACGAGAATGGCCGAGACCGTGCTGATCACCAGCGCGCCGGCGCCGAGGACCCCGCCGACCAGAGAGCCGCCGCTCCCCTTGGTGACCAGGCCGGTCAGGCGGTCCTGGATGTGGTACTTGACGTTGAGCTTGCCCAGCTGGGAGTTGCGGTTCTGCAGGTCGTGCATGTAGTGCGGGATCTGGTGGGCCAGCGCGGTGGCCTCGCTGGCCAGCGGCGGGATCGCCGCCGCCAGGAACGCCGCCGCGATGGCCAGGCCGCAGACGACGACGGTCAGGACGGCCGCCCACCGGGGCATCCGGTGCCGGACCAGCCAGCCCGCGATCGGATCGAGGCCGACTGCGATGAACATCGCCAGGCCGATCAGGATGAGCACGGACCGGGCCCGGATGACCACTTCGATCAGGCCGAAGGCCACCGCCACGCCCAGGGCACCGGTCAGGCCGATCATGAACGGGGAACGCCGGTTGACCGGGCGCCCGGGCGTGCCGAGGCCGCCGGTCTTCTCCGCGACCTCCGCCGCCGTCTCGAGCGCTTCCTTGATCCGGTCTTCTCCCAGGTCGCCCTGTTCCCTGGCCTCCTCGTCCTGGGAACGGACCTCCTCTTGCGCCCGGATCTCAGCCTGGCGGGTCTTGTTCACCCGGCCCGCCTACCCGTTACTCGGCCATTCAAGCCACGGGATCAGGCGATCGTCGTGGTCCTCCCGGTCCCGGCCCCGGCCGACATGGCCAACTCGGCCGGGTGCGCCAGCGTCTGGTAGACCACGCAGTAGCGCTCGGTGAGCCGGATGAGCGTCTGGACCTGCTCGGCGCTGGCCTCGGTGTCCAGGTCGAAGGCGAGCCGGATGGACCGGAACCCGACCGGTGCGTCCTTGCTGACCGCCAGGGTGCCGCGGAAGTCCAGCTCGCCTTCGGCCGCGATCGTTCCGCCCGCCACGTCGATCTGCAGCGACGTGGCCACCGCCCGCAGCGTGACCCCGGCGCACGCCACCAGCGCCTGCAGCAGCATGTCACCCGAACACAGCAGCGTGCCGTCCCCGCCGGTCGCCGGGTGCAGGCCCGCGACGGCCAGCGCCCGCCCGGTCTCCACCGAGCACGAGATGGCGTCGTCCAGCCGCCCGCGCGCCCGCAGCGTGACGACTGCCTTCTCCGGGTCCTCCCGGTAGGCGTCCTTGAGCGGCTGCTGCTGGGCACGCAACTCCGCGCTGTCCATGAAGGCTCCTCTGCGTTGTGGCGGTCCCTTCACGATAAGCCCGGCCAGCGGCGCTGCGAGGCCGCGTAGTCGTCCAGCCGCCAGGCCATCGCCGATCGCGGCCTGATCGCCCAGACCACGTCGAAATCGGGATCGCAGTCCGGCAGGTACTGCCGGTCCTCGGGCCTGGTGTACTTGGCCGCCAGCGCCGCGACCACCGAGGGCGCCGCGGCCGGCCTGCCGAGATCCTCGGCCACGCCGCGGACGATCAGGACGTCCTCGCCGCTTTCCAGGTGGATCACGACCCGCGGGTCGGCCGCGAGGTTGCGTGCCTTGACCGTGCTCCGCTCGCTGTACAGGTAGAGCGTCTCGCCGGTCACCACCCCCCACACCGGCGCCGCGTGCGGGGCTCCGGACGGGGTCGTGCTGGCCAGCCAGTAGGTGCGCGCCGCCGCGAGCCGATCGGCGACCTCGATCCAGGTCATGCTGCCCTCTGCCATGACCCGATGATCCCACTGCCCCGGTCAGATCAGCCCGGTCAGATCAGCCCGGTCAGATCAGCCCGGCCAGCCGGTACAGCACCAGGGACCCGGCCACGGCCACGTTCAGGCTGGCTCCCGAACCCGCCATCGGGATCTCAACCGCCACGTCGAGCAGGTCGACCGCCTCGGGCGGGATGCCCGTCTGCTCGTGCCCGAGCACGGCGACGGTCCGCTGCCGGGCGGCGGGCAGGTCGGCCAGCCTGATCGCCTCCTCCGCGAGCTCGACGCCGATGATCCGTGCTCCGGCCGATCGTTGCTGCCGCAGCCAGCGGCAGGCGTCGCGGCCGGTCCAGTGCACGCAGGCCGGTCGGCGCAGGGTGTTACCGCGCTCCAGCGCTTCGGGCACCCAGGGCAGCCGGGGCACGGCCAGACAGGCGCCGACCGCGTCGCAGGTCCGCAGCAGGGTGCCCAGGTTGGCGCCATGCAGCGGCCACAACGGAGCGGCGATCAGGTGATCCCAGCACTGGTGGCGACGGGGCCGTCGCTGACGGGCTATTTCCTGACGGGTCTTGACCCGGATCCGAGGGCCGCTCACCGGCCCGTCGGGGTGTCACTTTCCACGGATGCGGTGCTTCGCGGCGCACCGGGGCCATCGCCGGTAACAGCAACTCCATCACAGTGTAGCTATGAGCCTGCGCAATGGGCCAGCCGTGTGACCCTTGGTGTTTCTGTGTTCCCGAAGCATTTCTGTGACTAGTGATTCTGCTCTGCGCCCCGCTCCGGCTCCGCGGATACGACATGGGTGCCCCATCCACGTCGCTGGAACGACATGAACGCGGCATCCACATCGGTCCGTACGGCGGTGCCGGAGTGACTAAAGTCCGTTCTCGCGACCGTGGCTCGTCACGCGCTCCAGCTGTGCAGGAAGGCCGCGTCCTTGGCCGCCACGTCGGCCCGGAACATCGGGTGCAGATCCATCGACGGCGAGTACTTGCCGGCCGGAACCTCGCGGCCCAGCGCCTCGGCCATGGCCCGGACGTGGTGCGGGCCGGCGCCGCAGCAGATGCCGACGTAGTCCACGCCGAGCTCGCGGGCCTGCAGCGCGAATTGCGCCAGCTCGAACCGCGTGCAGGTAAAGGGGTCGAGCGCGATGGGGAAGGCCTGCTCCCCGCCCGGCGACCGCAGGGTCTCCATCGTCGGGGCGCCCGGGTGGGTCCGGTACGGCACCGGCTGGACGGCGACGGCGCACTCCACCGCCTCCCGGATGGGCGCGATCAGCGGCAGCATCGTCTGCGGGCCGCGGTCGCAGTTCAGGCCGACGACCTGGGCGCCCTCGGCGGCCAGGATCCGGCACGCCTCCGCGTACCCGTAGCCGTCGCGGGTCCGGTCCGGCTGCGTCGGGGCCAGCGTCACCATCGCGGGCAGCCCCAGGTCACGCGTGACCTCCAGCGCGATCAGCGCCTCGCCGAGGTAGTCGTTGGTCTCCGAGATGACGAAGTCGATGCCCTCCTCGACCGCCCAGCCGAGCTGTTCGGCGTACATGGCCCGAACGGCCTGACCGGTAGCCGGGTCATCGGGGTCATAGGCCCAGGTGTTGCAGACGTTGCCGGCCACCAGCGCGCCGCCTTCGCGCGCGACCTCGCGGGCGATCCGCACCGCCTGCCGGTTCATCGCCTCCAGGTCGCCCTCGCGGCCCACGTCGCGGAGCTTTTCCCGGTGCGCGTAGTACGTGAGCGCGACCATCACGTCCGCGCCCGCGCGCAGGAACTCCCGGTGCAGCTCGCGCACCGCGTCCGGGTAATCGAGCACCACCTCGGGGACGAACGGGCCCGCCTTGATATAGCCACGCCGTTCCAGCTCGAAGACGTAGCCCTCGGCTCCGAGCACGGTACCGGCCCGCAGCCGGTCCATGATTGACATGGTCATGAAGCCACTCCTTCCGCGGCGAACCTGGCGGGCGATAGCTGGATGGTGGCCCCAGCGGTTATGACCTGTCAAGAGCCTGTAAGTACGTATAAACAAACTAGAAACTGAGTTGGAACCTGCCGGGCCCCGAGCCCGGTCTACGTGGGTTCCCTACCTGACCGGGGCCAGCCGCGAAGACCAGCCGGAGTTAATAACGGTCCGGTTTCCGGGCTAACTCTGCGGTGGTTAGAATGTACAAACAAACGAGCCTAATCACACGCTGGATGTCGACGATGCCTGAACGCGAACCAAGTGCCAGCGGCCCGATTAGCATCGACCGGACCAGCCCGGTGCCACTGTACTTCCAGCTGGCTCAGCACTTCGAATCGGCCATCAGATCCGGCGCGCTCAAGGTGGGGACCCGGCTGGAGAACGAGGTCCAGCTGGCGGAGACGCTCGGCCTGTCCAGGCCCACGGTGCGGGCGGCCTTCCTCTACCTGGCCAACAAGGGGCTGGTCGTGCGCAAGCGCGGTGCGGGAACCGTGGTCGCCAACGAGCGGATCGACCGGAACGTGGAGCTGACCAGCCTCTACGACGACCTGATGGCTAGCGGCCGGAAGCCGTCGACCCGGGTGCTCAAGGCCGAGGTCAGCCACGCCAGCGACCAGGTCGCGCAGGCGCTGCAGCTGCCCGAGCGGGCCCTGGTGATGTCGCTGGAGCGGATCCGGCTGGCCGACGACGAGCCGATGGCCCTGATGCACAACCACCTGCCGGCCGGCCTCGTCCAGCTGAACATGGAGATGCTCGAGCAGCATGGGCTCTACGAACTGCTTCGCGCGTCGGGCATCGGGCTGTACTCGGCGACCCAGCGGATGGGCGCCAAGAACGCCTCGGCCGCCGAGGCCCGCATGCTCAACGAGACTCGCGGCACGGCCCTGCTGACCATGGAGCGCATCGCCTACGACCAGTCCGGCCATCCGGTGGAGTTCGCCAGGCACCTGTACCGCGCCTCGCGCTACGCCTTCACCACCAGCTTTCCTCGCCCCGAGTCGGTGCTCGGCTAGCAGGCTGTTTCAGCCGGGCAGGCTCTCGATGGCGCCGGCCGCGATTGCGCTGACGAGCTGGGCGTGATCCCGCTCGTTCTGGTCGGCGTACCGGTCGGCGAACCGGCCGATCGCCGCGGCGAACTTGGTGCCGTTCCCGATATAGGCATCGATGGCCATCGGGTCGCCGGTGCGGGCGTGGGCGCGAGCGAGTGTCGCACCGCACGCGGTCGCGAACTCGACCAGGCGAGGAGCGATCAGGTCTATCTTCGGGATGATCTTCATGTCGCGGAATTGCCGCACGTAGTAGTCCTGACCGTGGAGTGAGCCCCAGCCGGCGAAGATGTCGGTGGCGCTCTGGATCAGCCGCTTGCCATTGATCACCCGCTCGCCGTGACCCGGATAGCGGCTCGGCTGAACATGGGCCTCGTAGACCGACGGTCCGGCCTGCTTGACCTGCAGGAACAGCGGGTCGGCGCCGGTCCGGCCCTCTAGGAGCACCAGGTAGACCCGCATCCCGACGCTGCCCACCCCCACGACCTGGCGGACCACGTCGGCCACGGTGAACTTGTCGAACAGGCTCCGCCGGTCCTCCTGCAGGGTCAGCCGGTACCCGGCCAGCAGACGGTCGAGGAGGTCCGCCTGGTCGTCATCGCTGATCGTGACGCGGAGGGGAGGCTCCTCGGTGATCCGGGGGCGCCCGTGTGCCATCTCCGTGAGCTTGGCGAATGCTCCCCGGCTCGTGCGACGGCCCCGCTTCTTCTCGATGTGAATCGAGACCAGCCCGCGATCGGCCGGCTCGAAGTAGCTGATCAGGCGGTCGACGCGCATGCCGTCGTACCAGATGTCGAGTTCGGGCATCGTCGCGTACCGGCGCATGTACCGGCAATAGGCCTCCACGCCCGCGGTTACCGCGGCCGCGGCCCGGGTCGCCTTAACCTGGTTCTCCCGTCCCGCCACCACCAGGCTGGCGGCGAACCGCTTGACGTCCCACTCGAACGGGCCGGGCAGGGTCTCGTCGAAGTCGCGCAGATCGAACGACAGATTCCGCTCCGGCGTGGCCCAGAGGCCGAAGTTCAGGACGTGGGCGTCACCGCACAACTGCACCATCAGCCCGCTATCGGGCTGGGACGCCAGGTCGGCGGCCATGACCGCCGCGGCCCCCCGGTAGTAGTTCCACGGGGAGACCGCCATCCGATGATGCCGGATGGGTACCAGTTCGGGAACCCGGATCTGGTTCTGGGCCAGGATCGTCGCCGCGGCATCGTGCCCGCGGTTCTCCTCGGCCCAGTACCCCAGCATGCGCCGGGGAACCTGCTTGCGGGCGCCCTTCCCGGACGCACGTCTCTCCTGGCCCGTCGCCGGCGAATCGTGCATCGCGGAGCGCGGGGGCTCCGGTGAATCGGATTCGGTCATAGGGAATACGGTACGAGCATGGCGACTCTCGACGACGTGGCCCTGATGGCCTCCGGACTGCCCGAGGTGACCGAGGCAGAGCGCCACGGCAACCGGACCTGGTTCGTCGGCGGCAAGGCCTTCGCCTGGGACCGGCCGTTCAGCCAGGCGGACGTCGGGCGGTTCGGCGACCAGACCCCGCCCGATGGCCCCATCCTGGCCGTGCGGGTCGAGGACCTCGGCGAGAAGGAGGCGGTGCTCGCCGCGAACCCGGACGCCTTCTTCACCATCCCGCACTTCGACGGGTATTCCGCCGTCCTGGTCCAGCTCCGGAAGGTCTCCGCCCGGGCGCTCCGTGACGCGATCACCGACGGCTGGCTGGCCTGCGCCCCGCCCGCCCTGGCCCGCCGCCTCGAGCGGTAGGGTCCCGAACGAGCCTAGTGTCACGCTCCGGCGGCCCCCGGGCGTTACCCGGTATTCGGGTGTATCAGGCGCGCGGTCCGGCGCTCCGTGTCAGCAAGGGTGCCCTCGCAAACTGGAGCGGGGTGGGAGGGTACCCGCCCTGCCGGGCGGACGCGCGGCGTCGTCCGCCCGGCAGGCTCCAGCAAGACGGGGGAATGGGGGTTTCCCGATGGATGCCAGCGTGATGTTTCTCGACTGCCCGGCGTATATGGACAAGA
>Ga0335081_10016896_pt1 | contig 11822 bp, 8 predicted proteins | sample Lox_Sample_35_FD_206713 | JGI IMG/M metagenome (GOLD analysis project Ga0335081, IMG submission 206713) | Soil microbial communities from Loxahatchee National Wildlife Refuge, Florida, United States - Lox_Sample_3.5 | ecosystem: Environmental > Terrestrial > Soil > Wetlands | place: USA: Florida... | reverse complement strand
GAAGACGTGCTCGCCTGTTTCGTCGGCGAAATAGACTCCAGCGAAGACCGAGCACAGCAGGAAAACGAGATTGAGGACAACCAGGTGGAAGGCCGAAAACGGATCGACGTAGAACCATTCCTCCGCTGCCGTGACATGACCTTCCTCAAGAACCGCGACCCACAGATAGACCGCGAAGGCAAGCTCCAGCGCCGAGACGATGACGGTCGCGGCGAGGATCAGCCGCGGCCGGCGCAGCGCGAGGCAGAAGGCGGCGCCCAACATGGCAAGGACGAGCAGCGCGACGATCGGCTGACCGGTCGACATGCGTCTAGCCCCTCAACGTGGTGAGCTGATCGACATCGGCGCTGCCGAACTCGCGGGTTATGTGGAATACCGCGATCCCCATGACGAACACCGCGACGAAGGCGTCGAGCAGGATGCCCAATTCGACCAGCAGCGGCGTTTCGGCGACGGTGATCACCGCGAAAACGAAAATGCCGTTCTCGATCACCAGGTAGCCGAGGACCTGCATCAGCGCGTTGCGCCGGCTGACGATCAGGAACAAGCCGATCGCGACCAGGAAGATCGCCGCCTCAAGCATGATGAAGGGCGCATGCGCTAGCGCCGGCTGAAGCTTCAGGGCCAAACCCAGCGATACCGCGAGCGCCACAATCCCGAATAGGATCGAAGCGACAAAACCGACGAACGGCTCGACCTCCCGGTGGTAATTGGCGCGAGAGCGCAAGTGCAGCAGCACGATGGGGAACAGCACGCCCTTTAGCGCGATATTGCTGCCCGCGAGCAGGATCACCCGGAGCCCGAGCCCGTCGTCATGAAAGAACAGGGGCACGAGGCTGAAGAGGATGCCCTGTAGCGACAGCCAGCGAATGCAGGCGCCGATGCGGCTCGTGCCCAGCAACGCAAAGCAGGTCAGGAGACCAAGGGCGTGAATGGTGGCGAGCGCGGTGCTCATGGGTCAGACGAGAAGCACGATGAAGCCGACCGCGGCGAGCGTCGCCGCGCCGACAATGAACTGCGGCACATGGACGAGGCGATAGCGCGCCATCGCCGACTCGACGATGCCGACGACAATCGCAAGCCCAGCCATGCCGGTAAGCGCCGCAGCGCCGTCGAGCCACAGGTTGCCGGTGCGCACCGGTACCGCGAGGCCTACGAACAGCGCACCGAGAACCCATAATTTGAGCGCCGCGCCGTATTGGATGATCGCCAGGTCGGGGCCAGTGTGGTCGAGCACCATAACCTCGTGGATCATCGTCAGCTCGAGATGCGTGGTCGGGTCATCGACCGGGATACGGCTGTTCTCGACCAGTTCGAGGACCAGAAACGTCATCGCGACGAGCGCAAGCGTCGGCAAGGCGTGGGCCCAAGCGGGGACCCCCATGACTTGGTAGATGGGACTGAGCGAGGTGGCGCCGGTGACGCGGGTCAGCGTCGCCAATGCCAGCAGCAATGCGGGCTCGGCGAGCGCCGCGAAATGCACTTCGCGGCTGGCCCCCATTCCTTCGAAGCTCGATCCGGTGTCGAGCGCCGCGAGCACCGTCATGAACCGGCCCAGCGCCAGCAAGCCGACCAGGACGATGAGATCGCCGGAAAAGCCGGTGACGGCGGGCACGCCGGCGAACGGCAATAGCAACAGGGCTGCGATCAACGCTCCCAGATTGACCACCGGTCCGAGCCGCACCAGCGCGGTCGTCGCGTCGCCATAGACCGCGCCGCGGCGTAGCGCCTTGATCACATCGCGGTGCGGCTGCGACAGCGGCGGGCCACGGCGGCCGGCGACAAACGACTTGGTGCGGTTGATGACGCCCGGAATAAGCGGCGCCAGCAGCAGCGCGCACAGCGGCGAGAAGAACCAGTGCAACCCGCTCATGGGGACAGGCTGCCCCAGAAGATGAGCGCGATCAGGGTGGCGGCTACGTAAAGCACGTAGACATGGATGTGGCCGTGCTGGACGACGTAGATGCGCCGCGTCATCCGTCCGAACCAGCGGAAAGTCGGAGCGAACAGCAACCGAAGGAATGGATCGCCGCTATCGCTTACATACGAGGATGAGGTTGGGAAATAGCCGTCCGGCGCCGCCAGCACCTCACGGTTGCGAATGAGCAGACGAAACTGCGTCACCAGCGGTTGCGCGAAGGAAGAGGCGGTATATTGCATGCGCGCGGTGGGACGCTGAAAGCCGCAGCCCCAGACTGGAGCGCGCCGAACGCCGGCGATGGCAAGCCGCCGGGCGCGAAGGATCCACGCCACCAGCGCCACGCCGGCGAGTACGGCAAATACTACGATCGCAGCCGTCAGCGAAGCCGTGACCGGTGCCAGCGCGGCGTGCACCTGCGGCGGCGGCAGATGGCTAACCGTGCCGACGACGCTGGCCAGAGACTGTACTGCCCACGGCGCGGCGGCGCCGATCGCCACGCAGCACAGGGCCAGGACCGCCATCGAGACCAACATCGGTGCGGCCGCCTCGCGTGCCTCGCCTGCCTCGTGGCTGCGGGGCGAGCCCAGGAAGACAACCCCGAATGCCTTGGCGAAACACGCCGCGGCGAGGCCGCTGATCAAACCCATCGACACGATCGAGACCAGCCCAGCCGAGGCGATCGCCGTGTTCGGTTCAATAAGACCGAGGTAACCCGAATAAACGAGCAGGAATTCGCTGACGAAACCGTTGAGCGGGGGCAGGCCGACGATCGCGGCGGCGCCGATCAAAAATGTCGTCCCCGTCCACGGCATCCGCTTCAGCAAACCGCCCAGCTCCTCGATCTCCACGGTATGAGCGGCGTGCTGCACCGCGCCGGCGCCGAGGAAAAGCAGCCCCTTGAAGATCGAGTGGTTGACGACATGCAGCAGCCCGGCGGCGAAGCCGAGCACCGCCAGAACCGTCATGCCATAGGCCAATCCGAGCACGCCGATCCCGATGCCGATAAGGATGATCCCGATATTCTCGACACTGTGGTAGGCGAGGAGCCGCTTCAAATCGTGCTGCGCCAGGGCATAGAGCACGCCGAGCACGCCGCTCGATGCGCCGGCCGCGATCAGGGCCCAGCCCCACCAGGCCATCGGCGCATCCATCAGGGTCAGAATCCGCACGATCCCGTAAATACCCACCTTGATCATCGCTCCCGACATCAGGGCCGAGGCGTGGCTGGGCGCGGCGGGATGGGCCTCGGGTAGCCATACATGCGCGGGCACGATGCCGGCTTTCGCCCCGAAGCCGACCAACGCCAGCAGGAACATCGTCGAGGACAAGCCCGGATGACCGTGCAGCACCGCCGCATATCCGGCAAAATCCGAGCTACCGGCGAGGTTGCCCAGCAGCACGAACATCACCAGCAGAAACGCGGTGCCGAGATGTGTCGCCGCCAGATAAATCCACGCCGCCTGGCGGACCGCTTCCGGCCGGTCGTCGAAGATGACGAGGAAGAAGGGGCTCAGCGCCATGATTTCCCAGGCGACGAGAAATAGCAGCCCGTCGCGCGCGACGATCACTAGCGCCATCGCCGCGCTCAGCATGTTCAGGTGAAACCAGCTTGCGGCAGCGTGGCCGGTGTCCCGCCCTTGGAGATAACTGCGTCCATAAATCCCGGTCAGCAGCGAGAGGCCAAAGACCGGCAGCAAGAAGAACGCGGACAACGCGTCGATTTCGAGGTGCAGCCCGCCGCCCGGCATCGGCCAGCTCGCGGTGAGGACGTCTATGCGACCGCTGTACAGCGTATTGACCGCTGCAGCGAGCCCAAGTGCCGAGCCGCCGACCGCCCCGGTTTGGCCGAGACTTTGCGCAAACGCCGGACGGAAACGCAGTGCGGAAGCGAGCGCGCCGCCCAGTCCCAAGAGGGCGATCGCCACTAGCAAAAGGCTCACGACAGGCCCGAAACTCTGACGCAACCGAAAAGTGCCAAAGCACAGCTCACGGTCATCTCCAGCATGGCCCATCAAACTAGGCCTTGAGCAGGCCAGCCTTACCTCGCGGTACCGATATCGTCAACCTGCAGATCTGATCTTTGCCCTACTTTGATTGAGGTATGATATCTTAAACATGCGTCAATATGCAGCATGTGAGTCGGCGGCAAGGTTGCCGTCATCGCAAGAAGGAAAGGAATATCGTTGCGCGTGCTGGCTCGGGCCAATGATGCTGGCGGTTCTGATAGAACGCCGCGTTCTCTGCGATATCGTGAGCCATCTGAAGTCGGCCCACTCGATTTCACGTTTCGAAGGATCGAACGAGCGCACCCCACTGCCGACCGGGCAGCGGGTCAGTACCCGGTGCCGAACTGCGTCTGCATGATGTGCAGGTACGCCGCACCTCCCGGTTCAGCCGTCACGTCGTAAGTGCCTCGGCGAAATCCGCTCAAGTTCGAGATGTAGGTCGGATCGGACGCGATCTCCAAGGCGACTTGCGTTCCCGGCAGCAGCACGATGTCCTTCGACCAAGAACCGGGCAGATAGCTTTCGACGCTGACGTGATAAGCGCCGGCTGGCATGTCGCGATAGAAGCTCCAACCGGCGCGGGCATAGCCAACGAGCTGGCCGTTCATCGATACGGGCGGCATGTTGCCGGAATCTTCGGGAAGGAAGACCCGGTAGAACCAAACTCGTCCTTGCCCTGGCGGGATGGGTGGGCCGTTCACAACCGGCGGCGGCGATTGGGCCGCTGCCCCGCAAATGACAAAAGCAACCGCGAGAAAGGCGGCAAAACGAAGTGCCAACCTCGGCTTCGGTGAGAATAACGGCATCGTGCGGCCTTCCTCTGGTGGCCATCGGTTAGGCCGAGCCGATATCTTGTCGCGCGTCCGCAAGCATTGATCTGCGTCAGAGAAACGTCCCGCCATCGCTTTCTCGCGGACGCGCCACAAGCGATTGATCAGGATCAATTCCCCACCGCTTCTCCTGCGCCAGAATTCCCGGCACGCACCGCTCCGCCGGAGTGACATCGATGACGACGCAATCTCCCTTCATCCGCTGGTTCGGTGACTTGCGCCTCACGGACGTTCCGTTGGTTGGCGGCAAGAATGCTTCGCTGGGCGAGCTCTACGCGACGCTTGCCGCGGAAGGCGTACGCGTACCGAACGGCTTCGCGTTGACCGCCCAGGCCTATCGCGAGGCGTTGGCCGCAGCTAATGCCTGGGACGAATTGCGCGCGCTGCTTTCCGGTTTTGACCATCACGATGTCGCCGTCCTCGCTGAGCGCGCGGCCAGAGCGCGCGAGATCGTGTATCAGGCAACCGGCGGCCACCAGTTGCGCGAGGTGATCGTCGGCGCCTATCGCGCGCTGGAGCAAGAGGCCGGAAAGAACGTTGCGGTCGCCGTGCGCAGCTCGGCCACCGCCGAGGATCTGCCGACCGCCAGCTTTGCCGGCCAGCACGAAAGCTTTCTCAACGTCCATGGCGAGGCCGCCGTGGTCGAGGCTTGCCGCCGGTGCTTTGCCTCGATCTTCACCGACCGCGCCATCGTCTATCGCATTGACAACGGCTTCGACCATTTCAAGGTGGCGCTCTCGGTCGGGGTGATGAAGATGGTCCGCTCCGACCTCGCGTCGAGCGGCGTGATCTTCACCCTCGATACGGAGTCAGGTTTCCGAGACGTGGTGTTTGTCACGGGTTCCTGGGGCCTTGGAGAGAATATCGTTCAGGGTAAGGTCGATCCGGACGAGTTCTACGTCCACAAGCCGACCTTCCGGCAAGGCCACCGCGCGGTGCTGAGCCGTGCCCTTGGGGGCAAACAGATGCGGCTCGTCTTTGGTCGCGGGCGCGGCGCGGCTAGCACCCGTAACAAACCGACCCCGGCCAGCGATCGCACGCGGTTCTGCCTCACCGATGGCGAGGTGCTGGAACTGACCGATTATGCGCTGCGCATTGAGGACCACTACTCGACGCTCGCCGGGCATTCGACCCCGATGGATATCGAATGGGCGAAGGACGGCACAGATGGCCAGCTCTATATCGTCCAGGCCCGGCCGGAGACAGTGGCGTCCCAGCGCCGAACAGACAGCTTCGAGACCTACGCGCTCAAAGGCACCGGCCCGGTGCTGGTCAGCGGCCGCGCGGTCGGCGAGAAGATCGCCGTTGGGGCGGTGCGCGTGGTGGCCGACCAGGAGGGGCTCGCCGCATTCTGCCCCGGCGAGGTTTTGGTCGCCGAGTCGACGAGCCCCGATTGGGAGCCGGTGATGAAGACCGCCGGCGCGATCGTCACCAGCCGCGGCGGTCGCACCTGCCACGCGGCGATTGTTGCGCGTGAGCTCGGCGTCCCGGCGGTGGTCGGCGCGGAAGGAGCGACCGATAAACTAGCGAACGGCACGATAGTGACGGTGAGCTGCGCCGACGGCGAGACCGGCAACGTCTACGACGGAAAGCTGCCGTTTGAGGCGACGCGCGTCCCGCTGAGTACCGTGCCGCGCCCGCGCACCAAGATCATGGTCAATCTGGGCAATCCGGAGCTCGCTTTCCACACCGCGATGCTACCCAATGACGGGGTGGGGCTTGCCCGTATGGAGTTCATCATCAACCAGCACATCGGCGTGCATCCGATGGCGCTCGCCTGTCCCGAGAAGGTTGCATCGGCCAAGGCGCGGGTCACGATCTCGCGGCTTGTGCGCAACTATCCGAAGCCGACCGATTACTTCGTCGAGCGGCTGTCGGAGGGTGTTGGGACCATCGCGGCGGCGTTTTATCCCAAGCCGGTCATCATCCGGCTATCGGATTTCAAGACCAACGAGTATGCCAGCCTGCTCGGCGGCGCCGGGTTTGAGCCGAAGGAGGCCAATCCGATGCTCGGCTTCCGCGGCGCGGCGCGTTATGCCCACCCGGCCTACGCCGCTGGCTTCGCGCTCGAATGCGCCGCCTTAGAGCGCGTCCGCGATGAGATGGGCCTAACCAATCTGGTGATTATGGTGCCGTTCTGCCGCCGCGTCGTCGAGGCGCGGCAGGTCGTCGCGGAGATGGCCCGGCATGGCCTCGAGCGCGGCAAGAAGGGGCTCGAGATCTACGTGATGTGCGAAATCCCCAACAACGTGATTTCGATCGACGCTTTTGCCGAGTTGTTCGACGGCTTCTCGATCGGCTCGAACGACCTGACGCAGTTAACGCTGGGGGTCGATCGCGACTCCGCGATCGTCGCCTTTGATTTCGACGAGCGCGACCCCGGCATGCTCGAAATGCTGCGGCTGGCGGTGACCGGCGCGCACCGCAATCGCCGGCATGTCGGGATTTGCGGCGAGGCGCCGGCGAACTATCCCGAGATCGCCCGTTATCTGGCCGGGCTCGGCATCGATTCGATCAGTGTCAACCCGTCAAGCCTGTTGCGCACGATGACCGTCGTGCACGAGGCCGAGCAGACGACGACAGAGCCTCTGGCCGCTCAATAATAGTGCAACAGCCGGCGGCGGCTCAGATCGCAAAATCAATGCGAGGACGCCGCCGCTTACCGCCTCATTCCCGGCTACGGCGCAGCAAAACCTAGCTCCGCTGTTCGGGTGGCAGCTGCAGGCGGTAGCCGACGCCAAGCTCTGTCAGAATATGCGTTGGCCGGGTCGCGTCGGGCTCAAGCTTCTGCCGCAGCCCGCGGATAAAAACTCGCAAGTATTGCACTTCGTCGGCTTGGGCCGGTCCCCACACCTCGCGCAAAAGATAACGGTGGGTCAGGACCTTGCCGGCGTGGGTAACAAGGTGACGCAGTAGCTCGAACTCCTTGGGCGACAGCTTGACCTCGTGGCCGGCTCGGCTAACGTGACGCCGCACCAGATCGACAGTGAGGTCGCCGGAGACGAACATTGGCAACTCTCCTTGCGCCTGGTAGCGATGACGCAGCGCCGCGCGGAGCCGCGCGTTGAGTTCGGCCACACTGAACGGCTTGCTGATGTAATCGTCGGCGCCGAGATCAAGCGCCTCGACCTTGGAGCGTTCGTCGCTGCGCGCCGACAGCACGATGATCGGGACCGTCGAGGTCTTGCGGATAGCCGCGATCACCTCCAACCCGCTGCGGTCGGGGAGACCGAGGTCGAGGATCACCATATCGGGCTTTTCGCCGGTTATCGCCGCAAGCGCCGCGCCGGCGTTCTCGACGGTCACGACCCGGTGCCCAGCAGCGGTCAAGCTGCTGCGTAGAAAGCGCAAGATCGGCGGCTCGTCATCGACGACGAGCACGGTGTAGGCGCTAGCCATGCGCCGCGGCGGGTTCGCGGATTTCCACGTCTTCCGGGACCGGGATACGCAAGGACAGCATCGCCCCGGAGCGGTCGCGGCGATTGTGGGCTTCGATCCGGCCACCCTGCGCCTCGATGAAGCCTCGGCAGATGGCGAGGCCCAGGCCGGTCCCGGCGCGACGCCGGTCCTGTGCCTGCACGCGGTAAAATTTGTCGAAGATACGCTCGAGATCGTCAGGCGGGATGCCTAGGCCTTCGTCAATCACATCGATCGCGACGATGTCGCCGTCCCGCCGGGCTTTGAGGTCAATGCGGCTACCGGGCGGTGAGTACTTCGCCGCGTTGTCGAGCAGGTTGAACAACACCTGCTCGAAGAGGATCGGGTCGAGGCGCAGCATCGGCAGGTCAGGTGCGACCGAGATCTCCACCCGGTGCTCGGCAAGGATCGTCCCCGCTCGCTCCAGCGCCGCGCCGACGACCTCTCCGACATCGATAAGATCAAACTTCATCTCAATCGCGCCGGCCTCGAGCCGAGTCATGTCGAGCAGATTACCGACAAACCGGTTGAGCCGCTCGGCCTCGCTCTCGAGGGTTGCGAGCAATTCATCCCGGTCGGCAGCGTCGTATTTGTCGGCGTAGCTACGCAGGCTGGACACCGTGCCAATGATGGAGGCGAGAGGGGTGCGCAAGTCGTGAGAGATCGATGTCAACAGCGCCGCGCGCAGCCGCTCGGTCTCGGCTGAGACACGCGCCTCTGCAAGACCGCGCGCCAGGGAAATTCGCTCGATCGCAACGGCGACCTGGTCGGCTAGCGCGTCGAGCAAGCGGTGCTCATCGGGCGTCAGCAGCGCTTGGCGCTCACAGCCGATGACGCCAACCGTGCCGCTCCCTGTCCGCAATGGCAGAAAAAGCCATTTGCCACCTGGCAGCGTGTCGGAGCCGCGCCCGGTCGGGTGATTGTGCTCCCAGCACCAGCGCGCCGCGGCCATGTCAGCCTCGTCGAGCGTGTCGTCGGGCGGATAAGCGGAGGCGAGCGACAGGCTCCGCGCTTCCTGATCGGGCAGTAGCAGGACCGTCGCTACCTTGAGCATCGATGAAACCTGGAACGCGGTCGCCCATAAGAGGTCGTCGAGCCCACCGATACCGGCAAGCTTGCGGCTGAAGGCATAGAGTTCGGCGGTCGCCTTGGCCCGGGCGCGTGCCGAGACGACCTGGACTCGGGTCGCTGCGGTCAAATTGCTGACGACGATCGCGACCAACGCGAAGAAGAACAATGCGACGACGTTTTCCGGGTCGGCGATGGTTAAGGTGTAGAGCGGCGGCAGGAAGAAGAAATTGTAAGCGAACACGCTCAAAAGGCAGGAGAACAGGGCGGGCAGCAGGCCCCAGGCGACAGCGCTGGCGAGCACCGCCATCAAAAACGCAAGCGAAACGCTCTGCAGGCCGACGAAGCGATCCAGCAGGTGAGCCACGCCGAGCGCCAATAGCACCGCCCCCGCGCTGCTCGCGTAGGCCATGACGTTGACGGACTGCTGGTGCGGGCTCGTCCTTATCGGCTTGACCGGGGACTCGTCCGCCTCGGCCGAGATGACATGGACGCTGATCGGCCCGGTCTTGCGCACCAGATCGTGTACAACCGAGCCGTGAATCATCTCGAACCAGCGCGAGCGGCCGGATTTGCCAATAACGATCTGGGTGATGTTGTTGGCGGTGGAATAGGCGACGACCTCATCCGCGATTTTGCCGCCCGGGATGGTGATCGTCGACGCGCCGAGGCGTTCGGCGAGGCGCAGAAAATCGGCTATCCGGTCGCGCTCCGTATCGGTGAGGCGCTGCGTGCGCGACGTCTCCACGTAGATCGCCGTCCATGGCGCGTGGAAACGGTCGGCGGCGCGGCGGGCGTAGCGGATCAGCGCCGGCGTATTGATCGCCTCGCTGACGCAGACCAGGACGCGGTCCCCGGCTGGCCACGGTCCAGCGATCGCATGCGCCTGCATATGCGACAACAGCTGGTCGTCGACCCGCTGCGCGGTGCGGCGCAACGCCAGTTCGCGCAGTGCCGTCAGATTGCCCGGCTGGAAATAGTGACTGACCGCACGCTCGGCCTGATGTGGGATGTAGACCTTACCTTCCCGCAGGCGCTGGATCAGGTCGTTGGGGGCAAGGTCGATGACTTCGATGTCGTCGGCCTGGTCGAGAATGCTGTCGGGCACCGTCTCGCGCACCCGGATCCGGGTGATGCGCGCCACGACGTCATTGAGGCTCTCGACGTGCTGGATGTTGAGAGTGGTGTAGACGTCGATGCCGGCGGCGATCAATTCCTCGACATCAAGATAGCGCTTGGGATGGCGGCTCCCTGGCGCGTTAGTGTGGGCCAATTCGTCGACCAGGACGAGCTCGGGGCGACGCTTGAGGATCGCATCGATATCCATCTCCGCGAGGCGGTGGCCCTTGTAGTCCACCTCTTGCCGGGGGATGACATCGAGCCCATTGAGCAGAGCCTCGGTCTCGCGGCGGCCATGGGTTTCGACCACGCCGACCACGAGATCGACCCCCTCGCGCCGCTTGGCCTGCGCGGACTGCAGCATCTCATAGGTCTTACCGACCCCCGGCGCGGCGCCAAGAAAGATCTTGAGGCGGCCGCGGCCTTCCCTCTCCACCGCGTCGAGCAGTGCCTCGGGTGAGGGTCTGGCTTCCCTGTCGGCCATACCCTCAGTCTAGCTCATTTCGCGGCGTCGAGCGCGAGGTTGAGCTTGAGCACGTTGACTCGCGGTTCGCCGAAGGTGCCGAGGAAACGTCCTTGGGTGTTCTGGTCGACCAGCGCCTGGAGCTTGTCCGCCGGCATGCCGCGCGCGGCGGCGACACGCGGCACCTGGAACGCCGCGGCTGCGGGTGTGATGTCGGGGTCAAGACCGCTGGCCGAGGTGGTCACCAGATCGACCGGGATCGGGGCGCCCGGGTGCTCCTTCTTCAGCGCATCGACGTCGCCGCTAACGCGGTCGATCAGCGCCTTCGAGGTTGGGCCGAGGTTGGAACCAATCGAATTATCGGCCGCATAGGGGGTCGCGATCGTTTTGGTCGAGTCCTTCGGATCCGGCTCGGTCGTCGCCGACGGCCTGCCATGGAAGTATTTGGCGTCGGTGAAATTCTGCCCGATCAGCTCGGAACCGATGACCTTGTCGTCTTTCACGATGAGGCTGCCGCCGGCCTGTTTCGGGAACAGGATGCCGGCGACGCCGGTGATGGCGAGCGGATAGATGAGGCCTGTCAGCACGGTCATCAGAACCAATAGGACGATGGCGGGACGAATCTGGCGAAGCATGGCTGTGGTCCTTACGCGAGGCCGATCGCATTGATGATGATGTCGATCAGCTTAATACCGGGGAACGGCACGATGATGCCGCCGATGCCGTAGATCATGAGGTTGCGGCGCAGCACGGCGGCGGCGCTTTGCGGTACGTAGCGCACGCCCTTCAGCGACAACGGAATGAGCGCGATGATGATCAGCGCGTTGAAGATGATCGCCGAGAGGATCGCGCTTTGCGGCGAGCGCAGATACATGATGTTGAGCGCCGCCAGCTGCGGATAGAACGCGACGAAGATCGCCGGGATGATCGCAAAATACTTGGCGACGTCGTTGGCGATCGAGAAGGTGGTGAGCGCGCCGCGGGTCATCAGCAATTGC
>Ga0335081_10016893_pt1 | contig 11823 bp, 10 predicted proteins | sample Lox_Sample_35_FD_206713 | JGI IMG/M metagenome (GOLD analysis project Ga0335081, IMG submission 206713) | Soil microbial communities from Loxahatchee National Wildlife Refuge, Florida, United States - Lox_Sample_3.5 | ecosystem: Environmental > Terrestrial > Soil > Wetlands | place: USA... | reverse complement strand
CATGGTCGAGATGGCGCAGGGGAACATTCCCTTCTTCGAGAAAAATCTGAAAGAGATTATCCGGCGCAACGTGCGTGCCGGGCGCCTGGCCTACTCCACCGACATTGAATCGTTTGCCCGCAAGACGCCGGTAATTTTTTTGGCTGAAGACAAGGTTGAGGGGCTGAACGATGTGGCGCTGCGGATTGCGCGGCTGGCGGCGAAGCCTCCGATACTGACGATTGTGACGCCGGCTCCGGTGGGCACCGCCGCTTCGCTCGAAAAGAGCATCAAGGACGCGGGGTTGAGCGCGACCGTGGTTTCGCAGCCGATGTTCTTCACCGATGGCTGCGCGGTGGAAGATTTCAACTGGCCCGACCGCCTGATTCTGGGATCGGCATCGAGCGAGGCGGTGCAGGTTCTGAAGCAGATTTTTCATCCGCTGGTGATGCGCGGAGTTCCCGTGATTGTGACCAGCCAGTCGACGGCGGAACTGGTGCGGGAAGCGGCGACGGCGTTTGTGGCGACCAAGATTTCATTCATCAACGAAGTGGCGACATTGTGTGAGCGCGTGAATGCCGACGCGGTGAATCTGGCGCTGGCGCTTGGATTGGACAAGAAAATTGCTCCTCGCTGCCTGCAGCCGGGAGCGGGCATGGGCGGCGTGTTTGCGGAGTCGGACATGGATTCGCTGGCGCAGCTAGCGCAGTCGCATGGCGTGCCGTTGCGAGTGCTCAGCGCAGCGCGCGAGGTCAACCTCACGCTGGCCGATCGGCTGGTCGAGAAGATTTCGCTGGCTTTGGACTCGGTCGAGAACAAGGATGTAGGAATTCTCGGTCTGGCGTTCAAGCCGAATACGAATTCGGTTGCGGGCTCGTCGTCGCTACGGCTGGCGGAAAGTCTGATGTCGAAGGGCGCGCGGGTTCGCGCCTATGATCCGGTAGCGATACCGGAAGCGAAGACACATTTGAGTGGAGCGGTGCGTTATTGCGATTCGGCTTACGCTGCGGCTGAGGGATCGGACGCGCTGGTGGTTGGCACGGGATGGCCGGAGTTCCGCGCGCTGGACTTCGACCGCATCAAGCATCTGCTGAAGAAGCCGGTCATCGTGGACACAAAGAATCTGCTGGACTCGACGCGGCTGCGGGCGCTGGGATTTGAGTACGTCGGGATCGGGCGGCTGTAGTTTCCTGCTTTCAGTTGTGTCTTACGTAAAATGGTCGCGTGGGCTGGACCATTTTCACCTTCATTGATTTCCTCATTGGACTAATGCTGCTCGACCTGATGGCGACTGCCGTGCCGCCGGAGAAACTTCCCCGCCTGCGCAAAGCGCGAACCGTTACGCTGGTTCTTCTGATTCTCTGCGGAATAGTTTTGGCGTGGCAGATTGCGCGGCGCTATGGGCTGAAGGCGTGAGCGTCAAACCATCGCGGCAATTGCTATAATGGATAGCCTGTGGTGGGAATAGCTCAACTGGCAGAGCACCGGACTGTGGCTCCGACGGTTGCGGGTTCGATTCCCGTTTCCCACCCCAGTTTCTAATTCCCGCCGCTCCTCTCAGTCCACTCTGCAAGCGAAGCGGCATTCGAATCGCGGCCCCGTAGCTCAACTGGATAGAGCATCAGTCTTCGGAACTGAGGGTTGGGGGTTCGAACCCCTCCGGGGTCGCCAGATAATCTGTCCGCGAAATCTAGAATGAGCCATCACGAATGAAGATGGCATCAGCGCCGGGGGTGTTCACCTTTCGATAATCACGAAAGGTGGGGCGGCCGCATTTATTTGTACTGTTTGGAAAAATCAAAGATGGGCCCGCCCGCAAAAAAACGGGGGAACAGATGGATCCACTCGGCCCGTCTGTCCCACCGTTTCTCCATAACGCAAAGGCGGATCCCCCTCGCCAAGCAGATCAGTATTTCAGAACGATCTGTTTCGGCTGCGATCCTCCGTAGTTGCATTGTGGAGTTAGTCCCTTGGACGCATTGGTGACTGTCCAAGCGGGAGTGATCGAGACAAAGTTGTTGTTCAAGACTGACTGATTGGTAAAGCCGACTCCCCCCAGGTAGTCGGGCGCTGGATAGTCGCCGCACTTGGTAATGTTGTAAACCTCCAGAACGGCTCCGAAGGCCCAGTTGAAGGTCTGTCCGTAGTTGGAGGTTCCGATCAGCTGAGAGAAGTTTCCATTCTGTGTATCGACGATGACGATGTCCCAGCTGGAGCAGGTCAGGGTTCCCTTCGCGCAGGTCATGAAGGTGTAGCCTTCGAGATGATCTCCGGGATTGGCTTTGGCTGGGGTACCCTCGTTGACCTGGCCGTTGACGCAGCAATTCCAGGCGGCGATGCCCCAAGCGTTAGCGTAATCGGAGTTCCACCCCAAGACCGGTTGAATGATGGTCACAACATCACTGGCGTCTTCCATGCCATTGAAAAGGTAGACGACCTGACCGTCGGTCTTCGCCGGGTTCGGGGGGACGTCCCATTCCGAGTAGATCTGGCCGTAGGAGGTACTGGTGGTGATGCTGGCGTATTCGACCCAGGCGTGGCTGATGGTGGGCGGATCTTGTCCGGCCGGTTCATTGCCATCGACACGGGTTCCATCGGCTTTGAAGTGGGGAAAGCCGCACATGGGAATGGGCTCGCGAGTTCCATTCGCGCGCGCGATTGCTTTTTCGTCCGCGTGCAAGACATCTCCCTGGGCGAGATGATTGATGCAGCTCGGATGGTAGTAGCCGAACGGCGTGATGACAAAGTTTTGCGGGACGACCGCTGGGCGGTTGTCTGCAGCGGCGGCGGTCAGGGCGGCTGCGAACAAAAAGCAGGCCACGCTGCCCAGTGAATAGATGCGATTGATTCGTGTCATAGCTCCTCCTCTTGTTTTGGGTTCTGCGAGTGCCGATCGATTTGAGTTTTTGCTTCTGTCCCCTCTGCTAGATCCCGACTTACAACGACTTCAGCAGCGAGGGTAAGCAGACCAGCGGCGTGTCTCCGCTTGCGCACAGGTGCCAACCAGTCCCCTGCCCCCGCTGCCTCCCCCTTCGTGAGCGTCGCGACAGTGCGTCAGCGTCGTCCATTCCCAGCATCTCCACTTCTTGCCCACACTCGGAACACCAGGCGCGGTAGACGCGCGTGCGGCGCACCACCAGAACCTCGTCGGTTTCGACTGTGATCTCCGTTCTTTTGCGAAGCTTCATCGCGTTCCTGAACGGCTGTTGTCCGGGGTGGGGTGTGGGAAGTCGGAGGCACTGGGAACTGACTTGCGACTTCCGGCCCGAACGGGAGGCATCCTGCCCGAGGTGCCCGGAAGAAGTCTTGAGGAAAATCTCAGAAATTTATCAGGCGGGTTATGTGGAAGGAGGGAAAGAGGTTAGACGGGAGTGGCGAAGTGTGGTTTTGCTACGGCGAGTCGAGATCGTTGGAGGAATGAGAGGAGAATGCGCGGGCCAGCCCGACTGCGTTCATTCCCTTAGCTGGCTGCTTGCTCGGTTGGCGTTGCGGTCGTCTCGGGCTTGGCGGCGGGGCGGGCTTTCATTTCGTAGCGGGCGGCTTCGAGGTCGGAGTGGAGGGAATCGAGGACGACCATGGGGGCTTCCGCGCCCCAGCCGTCGAGTTCGGCTTCGCTCCATCCACCGTTGAGACGGATGGCTCCGGTGATGTCTTCGGGGAAGGCCTGGCGGAAGTCGCCTTCGCGGGTGAGGATGTCGCCGATCAGGCGTCCGGTATGAATCTCGTAGACGCGGCGGGTTGCCTGTCCGCCGGAGTTGGTGAGGCAGAGGTAGACTTCGCCGGCGTCACCGTACTCGGCGCGGTAATACCAGGCCTGGGGCGCATCGATCTTGGGATGATGGCGCTTGGAGCGGTGAATTGTGGCGTGCTCGACGAGCTCGTCGGCGGGATTGAAGTAGAGAATGCGCTGGCAGGAATCGCAAACGATCGTGGACTTGCCGTTGCGGACATCGTTGTAGGTTTGCGGGCGCAGCATCACCTGGCAGGCCATGCACTTGTGATCGCGCACCTCGGAAATGCCGCTGCCGCGGAACTTGGACACGCGCTCGTAGTGGCGCAGCAAATCTTCATTGACGCCGGTGCGCAGCTGATCGCGCCTGGTGCGCGCCTCGGTCAGCAACTTTTCGTCTTCGGCGGTACGTTGGCGGGCTTCTTCCTTTTCCTTCTCGATCTCGGCGGTCTCGGCCTTGAGCTCCGCGTGCGCGGCTTTGACTTCCTTGTCGCGCGCGTCGGAGTTGAGCATCAGCTCGAGAATCTTGTCTTCGGTGGCTGCGATTTCCTTTTCGGCGAACTGGATCTCGCCCAGCAACGCCTTGTACTGCTCGTTGGTTTTTACGTCGAGGGACTGGTCGCGATACTTGGAAATCTTGCCGCGCAGGTCGCTGATTTTGCTTTCATGGGTACGTTTGGCGGCGTCGTCGGCCTTGGCCGAGGCCTGGGCTTTGTCGAGCTTGGATTTGGTTCCGGCCAGCTGTTGCTCGATCGCGGCGATGCGCTTGGGAAATTGCGCGATTTCGTCCTGCAGACGCCGGATTTCCTTGTCGACGTCTTGCAGCTTGAGGAGGTTTTCTATGTCGGGAAGCATTCTGCACTTTGATTTTAGCACGTGAAGACGCGGGTTTCCGGGGTACACAGGCGATTCGAACGGGTGTACACTCTTTCACTTGCCCAGGTTGTTCGAGACTCATCTCCCGTACGAGGTCCTATTCGTGAAGATTCGCACCCCTTTTTGCGTCCATGCCCTTCTTTTGCTGGCGGTTTGTGCCACCAGCGTGCTGTTTGCCCAGACCGCGCCCACCAAGCCGCTCACCATTGACGCCCTTTACCAGCCGGGCGGTTTGAGCGGTCGCGGCCCGGAAACTCTGGAATGGAGTCCAGATGGGTCGAAGCTGACCTACGTGCAACGTGAAGGAGAGAAGGGCGAGCTGTGGTACTCGGACACCGCGACTGGCGAGAAGAAGGTGTTGGTGAGCGCGGAGAAGTTGTCGGCGCTCGACCCGGACGTCACCAAGGTAAAGAACGAGCGGGAGAAGGAACGCCTGACCCGCTACCACGTGGCGGCGTACCTGTGGGCGCCGGACTCGAAGCACTTGATTTTCGATTCGCAGGGACAACTGTGGCTTTACGATTTGACGTCGCAGACGGCGGTGCAATTCACGTCGGCAGCGGATCCGAGCGGCGATCCGAAGTTTTCGCCGGATGGAAATCGGGTCGCGTACACGCGCAAACATAACCTGTATGTGCGGCCTATCGGCGGCAAGAGCGAGCGGGCGCTGACGAGAGATACGGGCGAGAATTTCTTCAATGGCGACATCGACTGGGTGTATGCCGAAGAACTGGGCGTGCGCAGCAATTATTTCTGGTCGCCGAATAACCGGGACATCGTGTTCATGCACATGGACGAGAGCAAGGTGCCGACGTATCCGATTACGGACTGGATTCCGACGCATCCCACGGTGGATCAGGAGAAATATCCGAAGGTGGGCGATCCGAATCCGGTGGTGAAGCTTGGGGTTGCTGATACGGATAACGGCAAGGTGCGCTGGCTCTCGATCACAAACGACGAAGACACTTACATCCCGCGCTTCGGGTGGGTGAAAGATGGAGTGGTGTGGGCCGAGGTGCTGAATCGTACGGAAGACAAGATGGACTTGTACTTCATCGACGCAAAGTCGGGAAAGTCGCGGATTGTGCTGACGGAAACGACACCGGGGGCATGGATCGACTTTGAACATGTAGAAGTGAAGTTCCTGAAGACGAAGGGGATGTTCTTGTGGCCGAGCTGGCGCGACGGGAATATGCACATCTATCTTTACAGCTTCGACCAGCAGAACCCGATGGCCGGCGATGCGAAGCTGGAGCGGCAACTCACGAAGGGCGACTTCATGGTGCTGGGAATTGATGGCGTGGATGAGGTTGCGGGCACGGTTTTCTACGCCGCGAATAAAGGAGACCCGCGGCAGCGGCAACTGTATTCGGTGCAGCTGGATGGGTCGAACGATAAGGCGCTGACGACGGAGGAAGGCGAGCACTACGCCGAGTTCAGCGACGACGGCAAGCACTACACGCACCGCTTCATGGGACCGCAGAACGCGCCCGGGGTTTCGCTGTGCACGGTGGGAGGCACGACCTGCAGCGACGTTTGGAAGGGCAAAGACTCGATTGCGGAATACGGACTGCGGGCGCCGAAGTATCTGGAGTTCAAGGCGGACGACGGCACGGTTCTGTATGGACGGCTGCTGCTGCCACCGGACGGGACGGTGAGCGGGAAAATTCCGCTCATTATTAATATCTATGGCGGGCCGGCGGCGCAGATGGTGACGAAAGCCGCGCCGAGCGCGTTTGACGAAATCTTGGCGCGCAAGGGATTCGCAATTTTTGCGGTGGACAATCGCGGCACGCCCGGGCGCGACCGCAAGTTTCAGACGGCGATTCGGCACGAGTTTGGCGCGATCGAGTTGAAAGATCAGCTCACGGCGCTGGATCAGCTGCTGGCGCAGTATCCGCAACTGGACGGGAGCCGCGTCGCAATCTGGGGATGGTCGAACGGCGGATCGATGACGCTCTACGCCATGACGCATTCCGATCGCTTCAAAGCTGGAGTGGCGGTCGCTCCGGTGACCGATCAGGTGAATTACGACACCATCTATACCGAGCGCTACATGGGCCTGCTGAAAGATGACAAGGACGGCTACGCGATGTCGGATGTCACGAAGTCAGCGGCAAACCTGCACGGAGAGTTGCTGCTGGTGCATGGCACGAGCGACGATAACGTGCACTTCCAGAACAGCATTCAGATGATCGACGCGCTGATCAAAGCAGGCAAGCAGTTCCGGCTGATGATTTATCCGAACAAGACGCACGGCATTGCGGGGCGCGAGGCGCGAGTGCATCTGTTCACGATGATCGAGGAGCACTTTGAGCGGGAACTGAAGTAACGGCAGTTGCGAGTACCTAGTACCTAGTCAAGGCAGTAGCAAGGCGAGGAAGAGCGGCTTCGGTGAATCCGGAGCCGTTTTATTTGTGTCGGCCAGATCCTTTGCGGGGAGTTTCTTTGGAGGAGCTTTCCTTGGAGGAACTCTCCTTAGACGAACTTTCCTTAGAGGAGCTGTCTTTGGTCGAGCTTTCTTTGGACTCGGACTTCTTCTCGTCTTTCTTATCCTTCGAGTCACTGCTGCTCGAGGAGGCGGAGGAAGAGCCCTTCTTGGCATAGTCGGTTACATACCAGCCGGAGCCTTTGAACTGCACGGCGGGGGCGGAGATCATCTGCTCGACCGGGCCGCCACATTCGGGACACTTCTTGACCATCTTGTCGGAAAACTTCTGGATTTTTTCGAAGCGATGGCCGCACTTCTTGCACTGATATTCGTAAAGTGGCATGAGTTTGAGACGGTTGCGAGGAACAACTCAGTTTCATATCGATTCTAGGGGTGGAATCGATTCGCGTCAATTTCCGGGGCTGGCTGCCGCGTCATTTTCTTCATGATTTCAGCAGGCGCTTTGGGGCTGTGTTTTTCCACGCGGCGTGAATCGCCTTCGACACAACTTCTTTCTTGGCTAGCTTGAGATGGACGCTGGTCGCGCCGCGCTTGCCCCAGGTGCCCTTCACCGGGGCGAAGGCTTCGGGATAGTCCTTGGAGAAGTAATGCTGTTCTTCGGGCGACAGCTTCACCATGGCGCGGGTCTTGTCGGGATAGCCGAGGGTGGCGAAAATCTTTCCGGCCACGCGGAAATCGGGGTGGCTCATGTGGGCGCGCTCCTCGGTCTCGGGTAGGGTGAGGGCGATCTTGCGGAAATCGTTGGCAGTCACGGGCGAATCTCCTGAGGGCGTCACGTTAGCACAACCGTGAATCGTTCTGGAAAGTTACGCGATGATAGACTTCCGGCGATGAGGGACGAAGACTCCAGGATCGAGCCAGCGAGCGCGGAAGCTGGGGCGGAGGCGCATTCCAAAGGGTCGGCGAGCGGGCCGACGCTGTATCTGGTGGGAACGCCTATTGGCAATCTGGAAGACATCACGCTGCGGGCGTTGCGAATTTTGAAGGAAGTTGACGTGATCGCGTGCGAAGACACGCGGCAGACGCAGAAATTGCTGAATCATTTTGCGATTGCGACGCGGGCGACCAGTTATCACGAGCATAACGAGGCGGAGAAGGCTGCGGAACTGGTGAAGCGGATGCGAGCGGGTGCCAGTGTCGCGGTCGTCAGCGATGCGGGTATGCCGGGCGTGTCGGACCCGGGATATCGTTTGGTCACGCTGGCGGTTGAACACGGAATTCCGGTGGTGCCGGTGCCGGGCGCGTCGGCATTTCTTTCGGCGCTGGTGGCCAGCGGGTTGCCGACAGACACCTTTGCGTTCCGGGGATTTCTCCCGGCGAAGCGGGGAGAACGTCGCGTTGAACTAGAAAAGATCAAGGGCTTGGCACAAACTGAGATTTTCTACGAAGCGCCCCACCGCATCGTGGAGACTTTGACGGACATTGTGGAAGTGCTTGGGGAGCGAAGGCCGGTGGTGGTGGCGCGGGAAGTGACCAAGCTGCATGAAGAGTTTCTGCGGGGGGGGGCGGCGGATGTATTGAAGAGCTTAGAAAGTCGGGAGTCGGTTAAGGGCGAGATTACGCTGCTGATTGGGAAGGGCGATCATGAAGTGGCGGATGTTCCGGTGCGGGTGAGTGTGAAGGAGCGCGTCGCGCAGATTATGTTGGCAGAGAAGATCGACGAGAAGGCGGCATTGAAGAAAGTGGCGAAGGAGAGAGGAGTGTCGAAGAGCGAGGCTTACCGGGAGTGGCAGCGGGGGAAGTGAGTTAAGAGCTTCTTAGGAGAGACCTTTGCGTCTTTCGTGAGTCGATCCATACTCGTCATAGACAACGGTAACATGGCCTGATCGCGCAATGCTACCAACCATCTGCGAACTATGTTCCCGGCAAATTGTCTTCATCTTCGGAAGAGCGATGGTCAACGCGCTGGCCATCTCGCTGCCAGAGAAATTTCCTGAAGCAAAATAGAACTCTCGGGCTTTATGACGACGCAAAGCGTTGCGCTCAATCTGGTTGTATCGATTCCTCTTATCCTTCGTGACAACTACCCATGCTCTCTCGGCAACATACTGAAGCCAAGTTTCATCGGGCGTTCCTCGTGCAAAGTAATCTCTGTGGCGGCGATGCTGAATGCCCTGGCTGACTAAGGCTTCGAGGATCGGTTGGCAGTTGTCGAGATTCTCATCCAGGTAAAGGATGAAATCGTCAAGCTGCAACTGCTCGGGTTTCCCAGCGGATTGCTTCTTCGATCTGCTGCGTCTCGAGGCCATATTCCTCGGCTAAAGCGGGTACGGACTCGCGGGCATTGAAGCGAGAAGCAATCACGGCGGTCGAAATTCCAGTGCCAGCAATTACTGGTTTTCCGAAACCGAGAGCTGGGTTGATGACGATCAATTTAGGCTCGGCGAGGCTTCTTTCACGCACGAAAGGGAAGAACCTCAGGCTGCCCTTGTCGTACTCCACGCGCTCAAGGTGTGCTTCGACGATTTCTGGGATGACGAGTTGCCCGCCTCTCGACAAATTCACTAGTTTATCGATCTGCTTTATGAGCACGTCGACTCGGTTGGTATACAAAGGCTCCTCAATCAGAGGATGGTCAAATCCTGAGATTTTGTTCAACTGTCCCATCGCCCGCCGAATCTTCGGAAGCCGCAGGTTATACAACGAGCGCATCGAGGCGAGCATGTGGCACTCAAGTAGGTTCATGAATGAGAGCGCACGCGGTTGTTTCGAGGCTGCACGAATGACCGGAGCGATGGGTTTCCGGCCGAAAGCCCAATATTCCAAGGTTTTTATCGGAAGTCGGAGATATAGAGCAGCCTCGGCTAAGCCATACAGAGGGAGTTCGAGCCGTTCGTCCGTTCCAACAGATTTCATAAGCCCTCCTCTCTCGGCTGCAAGACTGATATATCACATTTGGTTAAGCAATACAGTCCCTAAGAACCATCAATAATACGAAGAAAACCGAAACGGGACTTATTTCCCTGCCAGTTCCTTCTTTACCAGATCGCTGACTACTTTCCCGTCTACGCGCATGCCGGCGGCGTTGAACTTTGCCATGGCATTCTTCATGACCGTCCCCATGTCTTTCATGGTGGGAGAGCCCATTTCGGCGATCGTTGCCTTTACTCCTGCGGCAATGTCCGCCTCGGTGGCGGCTTTGGGCAGGTAGGCTTCGATCACGGTGATCTCGGCGGCTTCTTTATCGGCCATTTCCTGGCGTCCGCCTTTGGTGAACTGCTCGATCGATTCCTTGCGCTGTTTGATCAGGGTCGACAGGACGGCTTGAGATTCCTTGTCGTCGAGCGGGCTCATCTTCTCGACCGTCTTCAATTGCAGGGCGCTCTTCACCATGCGGAGGGTGGAGAGGCGGGCTTCGTCCTTGGCCTTCATGGCCGTGACAATATCTTTCTGGATCTGATCGACTAGAGGCATGGGTGGATTATAGCCCGACCGGCGTGCGCCGCTAAATCGCTTGTGGCGCGGGTGCAGCGGCAATAGTAGAATTCCCATTCGCTGTCCCATGAACCGCATTTTTCATTTTCGGGCGTCGTCGTCGCAGCTTGGGCCGCTGGAAGAGCGGCTGCTTGAAGTCATTTGGGAGCGGGGCAACGCCACGGTGCGGGAAGTGGTCGAGAGCCACTGCCGCGACCTGGCGTACACGACGGTCATGACCACGCTCGACCGCCTGTTCAAGAAGAATCTGCTGAGTCGGGAAGCCGAGGGGCGGGCGTTCCGCTATGCCGCGCGCGTTACGCGGGAAGAACTGCAGCGCGAGGCGGCGGGCGAAGCGTTTCGCCAGTTGCTGGATGCAAGTTCCGCGCCCACGTTGCCGCTGTCGTATCTGGTGGAAATCCTGACGGAACGAGACGTCCAGTTGCTGGACGATTTGCGCCAGGTGGTCGAGGCCAAGCGCCGCGAATTGCGGGGCAAGAACGAATCCCACGAAACGGACTCCAAGGACCAGAAATAAATGTTCGCCGCCCGCGGCATCGCCGTCTCCTTTTCTGTTTTTGTGATGGTGTACTGCGGGTTGTCGGCGGCGGTATCGCTAGGTTGGCGCAAAGTGCACGCATATGCGAGCACGCATCCGGTGCGACGCACTGCCAACATTCTGTTCGCGCTGCGCATACTCCCGCTGATCACGGCTGCAGTGATTACCGCGGCCTTCACGGTTCCGTCATTTCTTCTGTTCGAGCCGCGGGCGATCGACGAACCGCTGGGCGGGATGCCATTGGCTCTGGCGATCTGCGGTACCGGGCTCGCGCTTTTTGGATTCGTGAATGCGGGGCTGACTCTGCGCCGGGCTTGGAAAACGATTTCGGGATGGACGCGCGAAGCGCAGCCGGTGACGACCCATGCTGCGGTACCGGTGCTGCGCATGGCGCGCACTTTACCAGCGATGACGGCGGCCGGCATTCTCCGTCCCAGGGTGTTGCTCTCAGGGACGGCAGAAGCCTTGCTGACGTCGGGCGAACTGCAGACGGCGCTGAATCATGAAGTAGCGCACATCCGGCGGCAGGATAATTTGAAGAAGCTGTGCCTGCGCTTCGTGGCTTTCCCGGGCATGGACGGCTTGGAAGACGCGTGGTTGGAAGCGACCGAAATGGCGGCCGACGACGCTGCCGTCATGAGTTCCTCGGAGGCACTCGACCTTGCGGCCGCACTCATCAAGCTGTCGCGTCTGGGGCCGGGTCAGGCGGTGGAACTGACCGCTTCGCTAGTACACAGCCCGGCGGCGTTGATGAATACCCGCGTCAATCGGCTGGTCAGCTGGAGCGATGACCGCCGCGTCCCGTTGGAAAGG
>Ga0335081_10016892_pt1 | contig 11823 bp, 11 predicted proteins | sample Lox_Sample_35_FD_206713 | JGI IMG/M metagenome (GOLD analysis project Ga0335081, IMG submission 206713) | Soil microbial communities from Loxahatchee National Wildlife Refuge, Florida, United States - Lox_Sample_3.5 | ecosystem: Environmental > Terrestrial > Soil > Wetlands | place: USA... | reverse complement strand
ATCTTCCATGGACGGCGATGACGCTACCATGTACTCCAGCCCGTAGAAAAGCACAAATCCCAGCATGGCAGCGAGGTAGATGGCCTGTTCCGGGAAAAGGGCCGCGCCAGGGTGAGCGCCAGTTGAGAATTTCGCCTGGCTTTCAGAGATTTCCGGCAGAAGGTCGACGAAGATCGTAGCGACAGATACGCCGGCGGCAATCGAAACCCAGCGGCGGTGGTGCGATCTCGCATGCAGCCTGCTACCGAGGACGTAGACACTGGCCAGCACCAGCGCAGCTGCAAGGGTGTATGGATAAGGCAAGAAATGTTACCTACCTTCCATCATTCGCTTCTTGGATCTGCCACGTCGCCTAAAACGGCCCACTGCGCAGCAGGACACCGTAGAACGCGATGACTCCAATCAGCACGACAAAAATCGCCACCACAAAGGAGATGGACCAGATGTGCCGCTTCGCGGACACTCCAAGCTCATTCAGAGAACGCCGGTGGTCCAAAGCAGCAGCAGCCAACGCCAAAGTCCCCAGAGCAATAAGGGTCATTCCCAGATTGCGGGGCGCTTGGGGACGCCGCACATTACCAGTCGCGAGTTCTGCCGGCAGGTATTGGAAGAACTTGTAGATGGTGAAGCCGAACCCGATCATCGAAAGCGCGGTTCGGATCCATGCCATCAGCGTTCTTTCCGACGCGATGATGGTGCGCTGGAGAGCCAGATCGGTGCGCTCTTGGGCGAGAACGGTTCCTCTGTCTTTTTGCAGTGTTGCAACAGCTTCCATAGGACGATCCTCAAGTACCACCAAGGTCGTGCCGAAGAACTGGACTTCAAAGTCTAATTCTGGCCACGATGCCCGCATTTGTTTCGCGCGATGTAGTTGGGCGATCCTCGCGCAATGCGATTCCTTATAGATGGGCTGGGACGGTGCCACAACTGTCAGAACTTACAGGCACAATGCGGGGCGGAGCAGCACCGCGATGGTCAACGTCGAAAGGCAACATATCAAGCAATAAGGAAAAAGCTACTTTAATGATTCTTCTCCAAGGCGTTCTTGATTGTCGTTAACGATTTTTGCAGATTGGAAACCCCTCGTCCCACCGCGTGGCTGCGGACGATCGAGCCCTTGAAGCCGGTCAGTCCCGCCTGCTCCGATCCCATGATCATGATGAGGTAAAAGCCCGCTTGTTTTGGATCGTCGCTGCGGACGCAATAGGTGAGGTCCAGAGCCGTCTCAAAGTAGTGGCTGGAATAAACTTGTTTTTCAGCGATTGTGTAGGCCGGCTGGTGCGGATTGCTTCCTTGCATGGTCACAACCTGTACCATACGCAGCGTCGGCTTAAGACCAAATTTCACCTTTTCCCAATAAAACATATCCTCCACATTGGCGGGCTTGCCGTTGGGGTAGTCGAGAAGGTAGTTGTAATAATCCGGCAGCGCTTTCGGCAGAACTCTCGCATAGCTGAGCATGTACTTAAACTGTTCCGGCACTTGGGTCGGGTCGTGCTTGTCGTTGTATACCCCTAGGGCCTGATTCCCTTTTTCTTGGTAGTCCAGAAGGTACTGCAACGCTTTCTTCTGTGCCATTTGATTTACTTGTTGTTCAGCATCGGGATCGGACCAGTTAATGGCTTGATGAACGTCTGCAATGGTGCTGGCAGGAATCTGAAGGTTACAGTGGTCAGGTTTGCAGTCCTTGAGGTCCTTTATGTCTTGATTGTCCAACGCGAAACCCTTCAGATCGGAGAGTTGCGGCGGACTGCTGAACTTTTCGAGGGCCAAATAGTTCGGCAACTTGCGAAGTCGGTCGAAGTCATAGGCGGCCTTCACGTAGCTCTCCGGAGTCGCGTTGACGTAGATCATACCGAATAAGAAAACCTCGTCCGGAATGCGGGAGTCCAGATGTTTAGCCACTGCTTCCCCCTTGCTAAGGGCTGCCATCTGGTCTGGACTCAATTTGACGTCCTGTTGGAGATATTTGGTTAATGCAGCATTGGTCTGAGCAGGGCAGGGTGCCGTGGCCCCGGCAACTAATACGACCAGGGCAGCCGTTACCAATAGATTTCGAATCATGGCGTTTCTCCTTAGCAAACTAACAATTCAGCTCGTCTTTATTTGCGCTGAGCCGAATTCGATCGGAATGTTCTCGCGTTTCTCTACGAGCGTCATCGCCCAGGCACCGCCTGTCTCTGATTCCCGGATCAACCTGAGAGCGGCGCCGCAGAGTATTTTTCGCTAACGAAGAAGTCGGGGAAGAACCTCTTCATTGCCAAAGTCAACGGAATCGCCAGAATGCCGCCCACCGGGCCAAGCAGAAACACCCACCACAGCAGGGAGATCGTGGTCTCCATGGGCGAGACTTTCACGCCCTTCTTTCTTAGGAACAGCGGAGCAATTGCGTATTTCGACACCAGTTGGGTCAGCACCAAGCCTCCCACGACCAGTAGAGCCTTCTTCCAACCCATCATGAGGAGCGCCAGACAACTCGGCGGCACCAGGGTGAGAAGGAAGCCGATGCTGGGAATAAAGTTTAAGAAGAAATACAGGACGCACCAAACCAGCGGAAAATCCACGCCCAGGGCCGTCAACAGCACCAGGTTGGCCATCGCCGTCAGAGCTCCGGTTGCGGCCGAGGCACCGATATAGTTGGCTACGTCGCCCTGGACTTTGATCAAGATGGACCGGGCGCCCGCTCTCTCCGTATCTTGCGCTATCATCGAGAGAAGAATTCCTCCCAGCAGGACCACCGCGAGCCCATTCGAGAGAAGGCTGCTCACCTCCGGGAGGATCAGGTTTGCGAGCTTGACAATCTCATTCGAGGTAGACAAATTCGTCGCCGGCGAGCTGGCGAGATCGATGCTGTGAGCATGCAGGAAAACGGCAACGTGCTGGTATAGGTCACGCGCATGCTCCTCATAGATCGGGAGTTTCTGCTCCGCGCTTGCGAGGTTCTCATACAGCAGAACTAGCAGGACCACTGCCAAGGTGCCCATCAGGCCGACTGCAAGTGCCAAAGCTGCGGTCTTGCGCAGGTGGAATTGGTGCATCAGCCATTTCAGCAACGGAAAAGCGCTATAGGCGAGAAGAAAGCCGAGCAAAATGAGCGAGAGGATGTCGGATGCAGCCTTGATCCCCGCCGATATAATCACGATGCACGCGGCCCCGAATAGGAAACGCATCACCCCCCATGTCTGGCCTTTTGTCAGATCAGCATCGTCGCGTTGGGGAGCGTGGACTCCGGCTGCACTCATTCTTCCTATCCCTTCCTTTCCGAACAGGTGCTCTTGCTACCTGGGCTTTGGGAACAAGAGTGTGAAAGCCATCCTGAATGTCCAGGGTGACGCGCCCCGCGGATGGACAACGTTGCCGTAAAAGAAGCTTTGGATGTTCACCGCCTGGTGTCCGAATTTCCAGACGCGCCCGGGCCCCCCACCGATAGGAACGACCCATCGCCCCCCATTATTCTTTTCCCAGTTGGCCGTAATGCCGCTAGTTGAAAGGGAGAGATACCACGCCTTTTTTAAGTTGTAATTGAGGAATGGCTGAAGGTAGAACTGGTTTACGTCGGGCCTGTTTTCATGACCGGCTACAGACCAGATGTTGTTGACGAGCACGCCAATCGTCCCAAATTTCGGTTGTGCCAGGGCCACAAAAGTTGGGCCTATGCCGAATTTTCCCTGGCTCAAATAGCGGTAGGGGGTACCCGTGGGCACGAGAAAAATCGGTCCGGCGCCCCAAGTCACCGCACCGCTTTTCTTAGGGGAGAAGAAAAACTGAGGTTGTATGTCTCCCAAGCCGTACGCGCCGGTTTGATGCAAAGACCCATCTTCGAGCGTTACGTCATAAGGTTGGTAGACAATGGGGGTAACCCAACGGGTGATCACGTTCCACTTTGAGCTGAGGCTAATCGGAATGACGGGCTGAATGACGAATACATTTTGAACACGATCAGAGTCGCCGATGCCGAAATTCCAGTTCTCCTGAAAGGGAACGCTGATTATGCTGGCGATCGGGTTCTGAGAGTCTTTCCGCGCTTTCTCCAAAGCGGCTGCGTCGGATACGGACGCAGCGGGTTGCTGCGCCTGAGTGGTTGCTTGTGCCTGCGTTGCTACTGGCGCGTCTTGAGGTCCCTGCGCCCAACCTGATACTGGGCTCAGTGCGATACAGACATCAACAATCCCGATAGAAACCAGCCTCCGTACTGTGTTGAGCTGCATTGGTATGCTCCTCATTAATCGATCCGATAACTTAATTAAATCGATCCGATAACTTATCGGTTCGTGCCCCTAGTGGGCTCCTTAAAGACCCACCGTAAAGGACGATCCCAAACCGAAAAACTGTCAGTGTTGACAGGTTGTGGCACAAACCTACTTGCGCAAGAAAGGGTCGGCTTCTATGGATTGCTTCGAGCGAGCACGATTGTGGTGAGTGAACGGAGCACGCCTAAATGGCAGGGTTGCGTTGACCATGTGTTACTAAGACACGGTTTGGCCATTTCCGCCCTCGCTCAAACCTCGCTGAAGTAGACCATCGAACCGGAAGGGGGAGGACAGAACTTCTCCTGGATGCGCGAAACAGTAACTCGTCGCCCTAATCAATTTGTGCGAGATGGGCGGTAACGCTGGCGAGAAGGAAAAATCGAGCGGAGCAGCCGCCACGCGCGGTAGACGGAAGAACTACGCTGGTGGCTGCTACTGTTTCCATGCCGGCGAGCTAAGTCCTTGATGAGCGCCTGCAAGTTAGGATGAGCGTAGCCGACCCTGACGCCCGCGTTGGCAAGCGAACCGAGCAGGTTGCGTCCTGTTTCGTCTAGCTCTACCACGTCACCCAGTTCGAGGATGGTCTTCCGCTCATCCAGCGTGCTTCGTACTTGTGTCCGGCAATCAATGAACTGGGAAGCCGTTTGAGCCATGAGTTCCCTTCCCAGGCGGAAGGTGACTATAAACGGTTCCTCCAAAACGAAGATTCGCAGCATGTGTTGCCACCTCATCCCGCGCTGTGGTCAAGGAGTAAGTAATTCTTCCTGTTTCTCCGTATTCCACACCCGTGCACGGTAGAACAGTGCGAGTGGCTCAGCAACCGTCGAAGCGAACAGTGCGAACAATCACTCCGGCACTCTTGATGGTGGGTGGAGCACTTTGAAAAAGTGCCTGTCAGTTCTGACAGTTGTGACTTCGTTTCGCCCCATCTATAACGACTCTGGTTTTCCAATGCTCTGCTAGGGATTGGAAGCGTTGACTCTATTTGAATTTGGAGGATAGCCGTGACTCATCACAATCGCTCAGGGTGCCGGAGTGCAGCTCTGTTTTTGGGGATCTTCTTCGCTTGGATTGGGGTTTCCGCTCAAGATGCTGCCGATAAAAGGCCAACCGGATTTCAGTTGCCGGTAGCGATTGCAGCTCAGCCGACCGCGCAATACAAGTTCGATTTGACCGCCCAAACGGCTTCCATCGCGATTCCTTCCGGTCAGGAAGTCGCGCTGACAAACACCGCCATGACCCCAAGCTCAAATGGAGTGCTCAGACTCACGCTGGATGAAGCGCAGCAAGCGGCAGCAGTCGCAAGCAATCCACTCGCGCGCCTCGGAGAACTCCAGGTCGAAGTTGCTAAACAGCACCGACGGGGCGTGCAGGCACAATATTTCCCTGCGATGAGTACCACGTTCTTCGATCTTCACTATAACAAGCATCCGGGCGACGTGCTCACGACAGAGGGTCCCTTGGGAACCCAACGTCAGGTGTCCGTGAACATCATCAATAAGGATTCGAACACCCTTAACCTCATAGCAGTTCAACCCATTACGCCGCTGTTTTCCATCTATCAACTCGCTAAGATCGCACGGGCGGACGAGAATATCGCCCGCGCAAAGGCGGGAATGCCACTGGCACAAGCGGCTAGTAACGTCGAGAAAGCCTTCTTCGAATTGCTCGTTGCCGAGCGGGAACTCACCAGCGCTCAAGCAGACGCAAAGAAAATCCGCAGCAGATGGCTGATGGCAAGCAGTTCGGGGGTTACGAGCGTCTCGACGGAGCAAGAGACAGACATGATCAGCGCCGAAAAAGCGGTCGCTGGTCCAGCCAGCAAGGTAAAGGAGTTGACCGCGGCACTGAATGAAATGCTCGGTTTGCCGGAAAGCACAAAGCTGCAACTCGTTCCGCCCGATCCTTTGGTCGAGAATATATCGCTAAACGAAGCTGCCGCGAAAGCGACGGCGAATCCCGAGATCATCGAGGCAGAGCAAACCGCAATAAAGGCGCACGCGGGCTTAACCGCGACAAAATTGACGTATGTTCCTACCGTCGGAGTGTTGGGTGGTTACGCATTCCAAGACGCAATCAACCGCGTCCTCCCCCGGTCTTTCTCTTACATCGGCGTCTCGGCGTCTTGGACGATCTTTGATTTCGGCAAGCGCGAGCATGGAGTGAAAGAGGTCGAGGCACAATCCCAAATGGCGGATTTGGGGGTGCAATTGACTAAGGCCAAAGTCGCGGCGGCGGTTAAGACCAGCTATTTCGAACTGGAGCGCTCTCGCCAGTCCACTCAATTGGCGCGCCGGATGGTGTCCGCAACCCGAGTGGTTGAAGCGAGCTACCAACCAGACAACCCGGAAGTTGAATCGGCACGGGCAAAGATGGAAGCAGATATGTTTCGAGCCGAGCTTGAGTATCGCCAGGCGTACGCGAAGGTAAAGGCTCTGATGGGCACGCAATAAGCCTGGGTTTGCAGTGTCAGTAATGGTGCATGACCAATGCACGAGGAGCCTGACTATGGGCCTACAATCTCTTATTTTGCTCGTGTTAAAGGCAAGCATTGTTCTCACTGTGTTCGCGCTGGGATTGCAAGCGACCTTTGCCGACGCAACGTTCCTGTTCCGACGTCCCCGGCTACTTATTCGTGGGTTCCTCTCCATGAGCGTGATCATGCCAGCGCTTGCATTGCTCCTGGTTCTGACGTTCCATTTAAACCCAGCTGTGAAGATCGCGCTGGTTGCCCTTTCGGTTTCCCCGGTTCCGCCCATCTTTCCCAAGAATGCACTCAAGGCTGGCGGCAAGGAAGACTACACGATTGGTCTCCTGGTAGCGACGGTCGTGCTCGCAATTGTTGCGATACCGATCGCTATGGAGGTATTTCAGTGGGTCACCGGCGTGCCGCTGTACATGTCGGCTCTGTCGGTTGCCTCCAAAGTCTTTACCACCGTCTTGGCGCCGCTGTTGGGGGGCATGGTGGTGCGCGGCGTTGCATCGTCGTTTGCTGACCGTGTAGCGAAACCCATCGGCACTCTTGCGGGCGTGCTCCTGATTCTGGGCGTACTACCGGTGCTTTTTGTTGCGATGCGGACCATTCTGCCGTTCCTCGCTGACGGTGCGCTTCTCAGCCTCACCGTGTTCGCGCTGATTGGCTACTTCGTCGGCTACTCATTCGGCGGGCCCGACCCCGAGCACCGCTCTGTGCTTTCCCTGGCGACTGCTTCTCGCCATCCGGGCCTTGCGTTGGCGATTGCGCATGCGAATTTTCCGGAACAGAAACTGGTAGGGCCATTCATTCTTCTCTACTTGATCGTCAGCGCGGTGGTGACCGCCTTAGCTTCGAAGCTCATGTACAAAAAGAAAACTCCGGCAGAAGCCGTGGTGCAAGCAGCAAGGAACTAAGGATTGCATTTCTCAGTCTCATTGCCAATTGGTCTCTCTGGACGTACTTGACCAAGTGCAACGGTTTGTCACGCCTGCTCTCTTGGGCACAGCACCATCCAGCAGAAGAAATGACAGTCTGTTCGGGCGGTGAGAACTGCAGAGCTGGTGAGATCAACACCTGCGTAACTTGGCCGCGACACGGCTCAATCGGGAGATGAGTATTTTCAAGTCGTGGACGAGCAAAACCACTCCGGGTGTCCGCGCGTGCCCGAGGTTTACTGGAGAAAGAGCTATTGAAGCAGGTCGCATATTTACCTTTCCTCATCCGTAGTCGGCCTGAGTCCGCTCGGTCTTTGATTGTTGGCCGACAGCCGCGTTTTGAGGGCCAGAACAGGTTATCGATCCAGATGAATGGCGCGACAACTGTCAGAACTTACAGGTACTCCTCAAATACTCTGCAATCTGGCATAAGAGGAACCAGCGGCTGGTCGGACTGTCAGGTTTGACAGTTGTTCAACCAATGCATGGTCCGTAAGGTGGGTCAGAAGGCAACTGAGATGAGCTACTCAATGCACCGATAGTTTACGGTTCACGTAATCCTCAATATCGAATAGCGTCGTAATCTTAATTCTGTCAGAGGTGTCGGCCGGGTGTTTATCGAACTAAAGGAGAGTATGAAGTGACACCTCAATCGAGCCTAGCCATAAAGATGACTGCGACGGCCGGGCCGCCAGACTTCTCGTTGGTATTGGGCGGGCCTCTGTTTCATCTGTACCGGCGCATGGGTCTGTCCGGGCCTGCTCTGGAGTTGTTGCCGCGTCGAGTCCTGGTTTTAACGCTATTTGTTTGGTTGCCGCTCGTGGTCCTAGCGGCGCTTGCTGGCGTCGTCTTCGGTGGAGGCGTCAGGATTCCCTTCCTGCATGATATCGAAGCAAACGCTCGATTCTTGGTGGCGTTTCCGGCGCTCATCATAGCCGAGGTTACAGTTCACCGACGAATTAGCCCGTTGGCTCAGCGGTTCGTCAATAGGCGAATCGTGGTGACCGAAGACTTGCCCGCGTTTGACGCGGCGGTCAACTCGACGTTGCGCATACGCAACTCACACGTTGTAGAAGCGGTGCTCCTGGCTCTCGTCTATACGGTGGGGCTCTGGATCTGGCGAAGTCAGATCGCCGCCGGAGTGTCAACCTGGTATGCCATACCGGACGCCAAACACCTGAACCTCACTGTAGCCGGCTACTGGTATGTCTTCGTGAGTGTCCCCTTTTTTCAGTTCCTTCTGCTGCGCTGGTATATGCGACTCATGCTCTGGTTCCGGCTACTGTGGCAGATTTCAAGACTAAGTCTGCATCTCACTGCAGCCCACCCAGATCAAGCCGGCGGGGTTGGCTTTCTTGGGTCAGGCTCTTACGGTTTTGGCCCCATACTTTTCGCAGAGGGCACCCTGCTGGCGGGCTTGATCGCCAGCCGGGTCCTGCATGAAGGACGGAGCCTGCTGTCGTTCAAGGTGGAAGCCGCCGGATATGTGGGCTTCTTCGTCCTGGTCATCCTCGGTCCCCTGGTGATGTTTACACCTAACCTTGATGATGCCCTACGAAAGGGCTCCACGGAATACGGATTACTGGCTAATCGCTATGTGTTCGGCTTCGAGGAGAAGTGGATCAGACGTCTGCCAGAAGCGGGCGAGGTACTCGGCACCGCCGACCTGCAGTCGTTGGCTGACTTGGGAAATAGCTACGCAATGGTGCGCCAGATGCGCATTGTTCCATTCAGCCTCCGCGACGTGACGCGACTCGCCATCTTAACTGCCGCCCCTCTTCTGCCCTTGATGCTGACGGTGCTTTCGCCGCAAGAATTGCTATCTCGTTTACTCAAGGTTCTCTTCCGATGAACGCGACCACGGCAGGCGGTGGCTCTCGGCTGAATCTCTTTCAACTGTCAGATTTGCCAGTTGTGGCGGCTTGGGCAGATTCATAACATGACGGAGTGCCCGCGGTGGGAGAGGAAGTAATTTCTGGAAGGTGACAGCCGCAATATTTCAATGATTCCTGGTCGATGCATCCCCGAGGGACACTCCGAGTGGGTACGATCTGAACCTGTATCTGCGATAACCTGGAGGCAACAGGCGCAGCGACTCCAGACGCATGTTTTCTATTTTGCGTTTAAGCATCCTCGCATGCCATGGTACGCAAGGTTGGTGGCGGCCTGTACCGCGGGATACCTGTTTAGTCCTATTCAACTCATTCCCAGCTTTATTCCAGTGATCGGATTTCTAGACGACTTGCTGGTCCTGTTCCTGGGGATAAAGCTACTTCAAAGGATCACCCCGCGCGACGTGCTCACCGAATGTCATCAGCTTGCTGAGGCCGCCGAGGTGCGGCGGAAAGATGAGATCCGATCCTCGGCTACCATCGTTGCTGCTGTCGTCATTGCAACCGTGTGGCTCCTCGTTGCCATCGCAGGCGGTTGGCTGATGGCGGCATACATTTCGCGTTAACGAAAGTCCACACGCCAGGACTGCACAGGCTATCGATAGGAAGAGCAGTTCGGTATTGCCGGTGCGAACTATAGTGCGACGCACACTCACAATCACGTTTGCTGTTCTTGCGTTGACGTTCATCGCGTTTGCCCAAAACGATATTCTTATCTTCAGGACCGAGACGACAAGCGCACTTGTATGGGGAGAGGACAACCGCTTCGGCGCCTTGTCCACAAGCATTCGAGACCCAATAACAGGGGACGAGATCCACAAGCTGAATCACGCAGGAATTGAGGTTAGCTCCCGGGCGGGATTCGAGAGAGTCGGTTCGGGGACAGCCGGCGAACTGCTGAATCTCACGACGACGATTGTCAACACTACAGAGTCTGAGGTCTCCGTGAGGCAAGGCCGTGCCACTGTTGACGGACACGTCGCACTGCCGCTTGCGGTCGTGATGACCAAGAAAGGCCTCAACAAGAGAGAGCGCCAACAAGTACGGACGCTTGCCAGCATACACTGCTTCACTAGCGGCTTCCTTCCGACCGAAGAGTTCTTCTCTCCCTCCGCATCGTCCAAGGTCTTCACGGTACTTCGTAACAGGGCACTGACGATCTCATTTGTCACAAAGGATCCCCACTACTCTTCTATGCTGTGCTCGGTAGAGGGGTGCTATCCGAAAGGAACGATACGGTTCTCTGTGACGGTCAACACAACCGATTTCGTATTTTCTTGGCCGGGTCGTACTATGATCTATTGCGGCAAGTAGTGCTCCCCGCGCTTCGACCGAACGTCGGGCGATGTCCGCACACTGACTGGACAAATGCCATTGAGTGTGCAGGACTTCATCCGAAAGAATGCCGCGACATTTAAAGACTAGAAGACTAGGAAAATTAAGATTTCGTTGCGTCGAACCAAGAATGAGCGAGCGAGGGTGGAATATCAATGTCAAATAAGGCGGAGGATCGGTGAGATATGGGTATCTTTCGGCGAAGGAACTGGGAAAACGGTGTTTTGACCTGGGTGGGCGTCTTATCAGATCGCGAGGTGTGTAGCTCCTTGGGTGACATCTTCTTTATAAACGTAATCCTGTCTTTCTTCCGACCAGTTCCGAACAAGTTTCCCTTCCGCGACCCAGAGATCTAGCATGAATGCGGCCCCGCCTTTGCGGGCGTGAGACCAGTGCTCACAATGAATTTCATCGCCGACCCAAATGCCCGCTTGCTGAAGTCGAGCTCCAATGACCTGAACCAGCGCCGTAGGGTACCGAAGAAATGCCGCGACACGATCAACGTATGGACCTACCACCTCCGACGCCAGTAAGACCATGCCAGCCCTGAACGCGTAACAGTCCTCCGAAACGTCTAAGCGATGTAGGTCCTGGCGCATGCCTTCCAGTGTAGGCTGTCTTATAGTGTCCATGCCTCGTTCCCATGACTTTGCCCAATCATTGTCGCTGTCTATGATTACGTCGACAGTGTCTTGGTTGACATTGAGGCTAACGGTGAATTCGGCATAATCAATTGTTTCCAAAACGTCGACGTTTGAGATTCGCAGGAACAGGTAGAGTGAAACTCGTAGCTTAAGTCTCGACCTCTTGCCGCTTCCAAGCTGCGAGATTGCTTTGACCGGACCGATTTTTTGTACCAAGCGGAATGTTAGTGTAACGCCTCTTTTGACCTTTGTCCGTAGTTGCCGCCGGGGGTGTGGAGATGTGGAAAACGT
>Ga0335081_10016890_pt1 | contig 11824 bp, 10 predicted proteins | sample Lox_Sample_35_FD_206713 | JGI IMG/M metagenome (GOLD analysis project Ga0335081, IMG submission 206713) | Soil microbial communities from Loxahatchee National Wildlife Refuge, Florida, United States - Lox_Sample_3.5 | ecosystem: Environmental > Terrestrial > Soil > Wetlands | place: USA... | reverse complement strand
CGATGATCGCCCACCGGGGCTTCGGCTTCGACCAGGTGGTCGGCCAGCTCTATCTCGGCACCGAAGGGATCTACGGCATCCCGACGCTGGTCTCCGCGACGTACATCTTCCTGTTCATCCTGTTCGGGAGCTTCCTCGAGCACGCGGGAATGATCGGGCTGTTCAACAGCATCGCGCTGGGCTTCGTGGGCCACGCGCGCGGCGGGCCGGCGAAGGTGGCGGTGATCTCCTCGGGGATGATGGGCACGATTTCGGGCTCGGGCATCGCCAACGTGCTGACGGTGGGCCAGTTCACCATTCCGCTCATGAAGCGCTTCGGCTACTCGTCGGTGTTCGCGGGTGCGGTCGAGGCGACTTCGAGCATGGGCGGGCAGATCATGCCGCCGGTGATGGGCGCGGTGGCGTTCATCATGGCCGAGACGCTCAACGTGCCCTACGTCACGGTCGTCAAGGCCGCGGTGATCCCGGCGATCCTCTATTACCTCACGGCCTTCTGGATGGTGCATCTCGAGGCCGGCCGGGCGGGACTGCTCGGCCTGCCGAAGTCGGAGTGCCCGAATCCGTGGGAGGCGATTCGCCGCAAGTGGTATCTCATGCTGCCGCTCGCGGTGCTGGTCATCATGCTGTTCGATGGCTTCACACCGATGTTCTCGGGGCTCGTGGGCCTGTCGCTCACCGCCATCCTGATCCTCGGCGTGACGGCCACCGCGGCGATGGGCGCCAGGCCGTTCCGCTACGCCTTCTGGATCGCGCTCGGCGTCGGTATCGCGGCCTATCTCAAGCTCGGCTTCGACACCTACGGCGTGATGCCGATCCTGGTGCTGATCGCGGCGCTGATCGCGGTCTCGCTGGTGATTCGCGGCGGGCGCGAGACGCTCTCGGTGATGCGCCGCAGCCTGGTCGACGGCGCGACGCAGGCCATTCCGGTGGGCCTCGCCTGCGCGATCGTGGGCGTTATCATCGGCGTGCTCACGCTCACCGGCGCGGCGTCGAACTTCGCCGAGTTCGTGCTGCAAGTCGGCTCGAAGAGCCTGTTCCTGTCGCTGCTTCTCACGATGGCGGTGTGCCTCGTGCTGGGCATGGGCATCCCCACGATCCCGAACTACATCATCACCAGCGCGATCGCCGCGCCGGCGCTCCTGAAGCTGGGCGTGCCGCTGATCGTGTCGCACATGTTCGTGTTCTACTTCGGCATCATGGCGGACCTGACGCCGCCGGTCGCGCTCGCCGCGTTCGCGGCAGCGTCGATCGCGAAGGCTCCGCCCATGCGCATCGGCTGGAAGGCGACCCACATCGCGATCGCCGGGTTCGTGATCCCGTACATGGCCGTCTACGACCCGGCGCTCATGCTGCAGGGAGACAGCCTGCTCAATACGGCCTACATGGTCATGAAGGCGGTGATCGCGATCGGCCTCTGGGGCGGGGCGGCCGTGGGCTACCTCTGGAGTCCGCTCGCGTGGTACGAGCGCCTGGCGGCGATGGCCGCGGCGTTCCTGCTCGTCGTGGCGATACCGTGGACGGACGAGGTGGGATTCGCGCTCGGTGCGCTGTTCGCCGCCTGGCACGGCCTGCGCAGCCGCGGTCTGTGGCGGGCACACAAAGCCGGGAGCAAGGCTTCCTGAGCGCGATCTGCGTCCTCGCGGCTGGCGTGCTGCGCGCGAGCCTGCCCGCATCCGAATTCACGCTCGCCTGGCAACACTCGGTGGAGAAGACGCGCTGGGAAGAGCGCTACGTCGTGGACGGCGGGCGGCTCAGCCTGCGCGAAGCGCGTATCCAGGGCTTCGGCGCGGGCATGGAGCCGCCCGCCGGCGCGCGCTTCGTCGACGGCTGGTGGGTCTGGCGGCCGAATCTGAAGCCGCTGCCGGAGCTCCGGCTCACCCGCTCGAGCTACACCGGCGACTACACGCTGTGCTGGAAAAAGCGCTGCGCGGCGCTCACCCAGCTGGCCGGTCCGACGAACGAAGGCGAAGCGGTCACGCTCGCCCCGTGCCCGTCGCCCTAGGCCGCCCCGGAGAGCTCCGGCCGCGGCCCGCGCCGCTCGAGCGCGCTCACGTGCACGGCGAAGCCGCCGAGCTTGCGGTCGAGAAAGTACAGTCGCAGCGTGCGCGCGATCGTCCGGAAGGCAAGCTCGCTCCACGGGATCGCCTCTTCCTCGAACAGCCTGACCTCGAGGCTCTCGGTGCCGGGCCGGAACTCGAGGTCGAGCAGCCGTGCCCGGAACATGACGTAGACCTGGCTGATGTGCGGCAGGCTGATCACGGTGTAGAGCTCACCGACGTCGACCAGCGCGCCGGCTTCCTCCGCGGTCTCGCGCGCGGCCCCGGCCACCAACGTCTCGCCGTTCTCCAGGAATCCCGCGGGCAGCGTCCACAGGCCGCGGCGCGGATCGATCGCGCGCCGGCACAGCAGCACCCGATCCTCCCAGTCCGGCAGGCAGCCGACGACGATCTTCGGATTCTGGTAGTGGATCGTGCCGCAACTCGCGCACACGCAGCGCGCAAGCGTGTCGCCCGTGGGAACGCGCTGCTCGAGCGCCGAGGAGCCGCAGTGGCTGCAGAACTTCATCGTGGTCTGTCGCCGGCAAGCGCGGAGATACGCTAAGAGCCGGGGATCCCTCGCCAAAGACTCCGTGTCTCCGGGTTCAAATTACGGCCCCTTGAGGAAATGCTCGCGGTAGTACTTGAGCTCGTCGATCGACTCGTAGATGTCGGCGAGCGCCTCGTGCTTGCCCTGCTTCGTCCAGCCCTTGGCGATGTCCGGGCGCCACCGGCGGCACAGCTCCTTCAGCGTCGAGACGTCGAGGTTGCGGTAGTGGAAATGGTCCTCGAGCGCTGGCATCCAGCGGGCGAGGAAGCGCCGGTCCTGGCAGATCGAGCTGCCGCACATGGGCGAGACGCGCGGCGGCACGTGCTCGCGCAGGAAGCCGAGCATCTGCTGCTCCGCCGCCGCCTCGTCGAGCGGGGACGCCTTGACGCGTCCGGTCAACCCGGTCCGGCCGTGCGTGGACTGGTTCCAGGAGTCCATCGCTGCCAGCGTCGCGTCGTCCTGGTGCACGACCAGCACTGGCGCCTCGGCGAGGGTCGTCAGCGCGGCGTCGGTCACGACCAGCGCGATCTCGATGATCCGGTCGCTCTCGGGATTGAGGCCCGTCATCTCCATGTCGATCCAGACGAGGCGGCCGGGGTCCTGGGGCATGGGAGCTGGCGTAGAATGAACGCGGTGAGGCTCGATTTTCTCACACCGGCACGGTTCGCCACATCGATTCGCGCGACCTCGGCCGCACCGCGTCCCGATCGATGACCGCCACTCTCTTCACGGCCGTCTTTGGTTTCGCGCTCGCGACCTCGGTCGGCATGCAGCTGTGGCTCGCGCGGCGGCAGATCCGCCACGTGCTCGCCCACCGCAATGCCGTTCCCGCGCACTTCGCCGATCGCGTCACGCTCGCAGCGCACCGCAAAGCCGCGGACTACACCGCGGTGCGCACGCGGCTTTCCATGCTCGAGCTCGCGCTCGACGCCGCCGTGCTGCTCGCGCTCACGCTCGGCGGCGGACTGGCGGCGATCGAACGCTGGATCGCGCTCGCGGGCTGGCCGCGCCTCGCCCAGGATGTGGCGCTCGTCGTCGCAGTGGCGATCCTTGCCGGCGCGCTGTCGCTGCCCCTCGCCTGGTACCGCACCTTCGTGATCGAGGAGCGCTTCGGCTTCAACCGCGCCACCCTGGCCCTGTGGATCGCCGATCTCGCCAAAGGCGCAGCGGTCGGCGCCGCGCTCGGCATCCCGCTCGTCGCGCTGGTCCTGTGGCTGATGGCGCGCGCGGGCTCGCTGTGGTGGCTCTACGCCTGGCTCGTGTGGGTCGCGTTCCAGGTGCTGATCCTCGCGCTCTTCCCCACGGTCATCGCCCCGCTCTTCAACAAGTTCTCGCCGCTCGCCGATCCCGGCGTGAGAGAGCGCATCGAGCGACTGCTCGCGCGGTGCGGCTTCCGGGCCAAGGGGCTCTACGTGATGGATGGCTCCAGGCGCTCGGCGCACGGCAATGCCTACTTCACCGGCTTCGGCGCGGCGCGCCGGATCGTGTTCTTCGACACGCTGCTCGCCCGGCTCGCGCCCGAAGAGGTCGAGGCGGTGCTCGCGCACGAGCTGGGGCACTTCAAATTGAAGCACGTGATCAAGCGCACCGTGTGGTTCGCCGCCGCGAGCCTGGGGCTGCTGGCGCTCCTCGGCTGGCTCGTCGGCGAGCCGTGGTTCTACGCCGGCCTGGGCGTCCCCGGCCCGGCGCCGCGCTACGGCGTCGCGCTGGTGCTTTTCATGCTCGCGCTGCCCGCGTTCACCTTCGTCGTCTCGCCCATCGCCGCGATGTACTCCCGGCGCCACGAATTCGAGGCGGACCAGTACGCGGCGCGCAACGCCTCCGCCCGGGCGCTGGTCGCGGCGCTGGTCAAGCTCTACGAGGACAACGCCACGACGCTCACGCCCGATCCCCTGCACTCGGTGTTCTACGATTCCCATCCGCCGGCCACGCAGCGTATCGCGCGCCTCGAGCCGGCGTGAAACCACCCGACGGATACCCCATGACGCCCGAACTTGTCGCTCTCCAGGCCCTCGACTGCCAAGCCGGCGCGCCGCGTCTGTCGCCGGACGAGCTGGCGCGACGCCGGCTCGCCCTGCCGGGCTGGGAGATCGTCGACGAGCAGCTCACCAAGACGTTCCGCTTCGCCGATTACCACGAGACGATGGCGTTCGCGAACGCGGTCGCCTACATCGCCCACCGGCAGGACCACCATCCCGACCTGTCGGTGCATTACAACCGCGCGGTCGTCGCCTGGTCGACGCACGATGCCGGCGGCATCACGCTCAACGACTGCATCTGCGCGGCGAAGGTCGAGGCGCTCGCGGCGTGATGGCGCTGGGGTCGGAATGAATTCCGACTTACGGGCATCACCGCTCACGGTCGGAATGAATTCCGAGCCACGCACGGGCGCGCGTCGGAATGAATTCCGACCTGCAGGTCGGTGCGGCCGCACACGCTGAGTGCGGAAACGCGTCATGGCGCCCAGTAGGCGAGCGTCACCAGCAGCAACAGCGCGAGCCATACGAGAAGCGCGCGCCAGACGAGACCGACCGCGCTGGGCATGAGCTCGGGATCGGCGACCTCCCCGATCCCGAGCTCGGGACGGAATTCCGGCTCGCCGGCGAGCCCGGTGATCGGCCCTCCCAGCTGCGTCCCCAGCGCGCCCGCACCGCTCGCGAGCAGAACCCCTTCGTGGAGCGAGGGCCAGGCCTTGGCCTGGGTGCGCCAGCAGTAGATCGCGTCTTCGAAGTCGCCGACGATGGCAAACGTCGCCGCGGTGCCGCGCACCGGTACCCAGTCGAGACCGTACAGGAGCCGGCGCACCGGGCGCCCGAATTCGTCCAGCGCGTGGCCCATCGGCGTGGCCGGGTTGCCGCGCCAGTGGTCGGCGAGCAGCGAGGTGAGCCGATAGAGCAGCGCCCCGGTCGGGCCGGGCAGCACGAGGAACCAGAACAGCGTGCCGAACACGTACCGGTAGGAATCGCGAATGCCCTGCTCGATCGCGAGCTTCGGGATCTCCGCAGTGGTCGCGCCGGCAGCCTCGGCGCCGCGCCACAGGGCGAGTTGCCGGCGCGCGGTCGCGACGTCGCCCGCGGCCAGCGCTTCCGAGATCGCGCTGAATGCATGGCTGAAGTGCCGGAAGCCCAGCAAGAGGTACAGGATCGCTGCGTCCCACAGGAGCGCCAGCAGCGGATGCACGCGGTCCAGGACCCAGTACAGCCCCGCGCCGAGAGCCACGGGCGGAACGAGCGCCAGCCCGGCCGCGATCGCCCCCTGCTGTGCCGTGCCCGCGTTGAAGCGGCGCTCGAGCGCCCGGGCGTAGCGCACGAAGCCGCGCTGCAGTCCGCCGCGCCACTGGAAGGCGCGCCACTGCTCCAGCGCCAGGGCAGCGACGGTGGCGAGGAAATTCACGCGCGTCGCTCTGCCGGCCCGTTCAGCTCTGCAGTTCGGCGCGTCCGCGGAACTGTTCCAGCGCCTCCGGGTTGGCGAGCGCCTCCACGTTCTTCACCGGCCGCCCGTGCACGACGTTGCGCACCGCCAGCTCGACGATCTTGCCGCTCTTGGTGCGCGGGATGTCGTCGACCTGCACGATCTTCGCCGGGACATGGCGCGGGGTGGTATTGGCGCGGATCTGGCGCTTGATGCGCTCGGTCAGCGCCTCGTCGAGCGCGAGGCCCTCGCGCAGCCGCACGAACAGGACCACGCGCACGTCGCCCACCGCTCCCGGCGGCCAGTCCTGGCCGATGACGATCGACTCGACCACCTCGTCGAGCTGCTCCACCTGGCGGTAGATCTCCGCCGTGCCGATGCGCACGCCGCCGGGATTGAGGGTCGCATCGGACCGGCCGTAGATGATCATGCCGTCGTGATGCGTAAGCTCCACCCAGTCGCCGTGGCACCACACGCCGGGGAAGCGCTCGAAATACGCCGCGCGATACTTCGCTCCGTCGGGGTCGTTCCAGAAGCCGATCGGCATCGACGGAAACGGCGCCGTGCACACGAGCTCGCCTTTCCGCCCGCGCACGCTGCGGCCGTTCTCGTCGAACACGTCCACTTTCATGCCCAGGCCGCGGCACTGCAGCTCGCCGCGCCACACCGGCCGCGTCGGGCAGCCCAGCGCGAAGCAGGAGATGATGTCGGTGCCGCCCGAGATCGACGACAGGCAAACGTCGTCCTTGACGCACTCGTAGACGTAGTCGAAGCCCTCGGGGGCGAGGGGACTTCCGGTCGACAGCACGGCGCGCAGCGCGGAGAGCGCGTAGTCCTGGCGCGGCACGAGGCCGGTCTTCTTGAGCGCGTCGAGGTACTTCGCCGAGGTGCCGAAGTGCGTCATGGCTTCCGCGTCGGCGAGATCCCACAGGATCCTACCCTCGCGCGCGAACGGCGAGCCGTCGTAGAGCAGCAGCGTCGCGCCCGAGGCGAGCCCGCTCGCGAGCCAGTTCCACATCATCCAGCCGCAAGTGGTGAAGTAGAACAGCCGGTCGCCCGGCTTCACGTCGCCGTGCAGCCGGTGCTCCTTGAGATGCTGCAGCAGCGTTCCGCCTGCGCCGTGGACGATGCACTTCGGCACGCCGGTCGTCCCCGAGGAATAGAGAATGAACAGCGGATGATCGAACGGCAGCTGCGCATAGGCGATCGGCGCCGGCGCGAACGGCGCCAGGAAGCCGTCCCAGAGGATCGCCCGCAGCGGAAGCGTGCCCGGACGCTCGCCCAGGTACGGCGCGACGACCACGCGCGCGAGCGTCGGCAGCTTGGCGGCGATGGCGCCGACGCGCTCCAGAATCGGCTGCGGCTTGCCGTTGTACCAGTAGCCGTCAACCGTGAACAGCACCTTGGGCTCGATCTGTCCGAAGCGGTCGAGCACACCCTGTACGCCGAAGTCGGGCGAGGCGGAGGACCAGATCGCGCCGAGGCTGGCCGTGGCCAGCATGGCGATGATCGTCTCCGGCATGTTGGGGAGATACCCGGCGACGCGATCGCCCTGGCCGACGCCTTCGGCGCGCAAGGCCTGCGCGACGCTCGAGACGGCCGCGACCAGATCGGCGTTGGACAGGCGGCGCTTGACCTTGTCCTCGCCCCAGAACACGAGCGCGTCTTCCGCGCCGCGTTGAGCGCGGCCGGCGAGCAGGTTCTCGGCGTAGTTGAGACGCGCGTCGGGAAAGAAGCGCGCGCCCGGCATCCGGTCGGCATCGATCAGCGTGCGCGCGCCCGCCTCGCCGACGACCGCGTCGCTCCAGATCGCGCGCCAGAACGCCTCGGGCTGCTCGAGCGACCAGCGGTAGAGCGCCGAATAGTCCGGCAGCGCAACGCCGTGCCTGGCGGCGATACGGTCCGCGAAAGCCGTGAGATTGGCCCCGGCGATGCGCCGGGCCGACGGCTGCCACAACGGCTTGCCGGCGTCGTCAGTGGCCATCAATCAGTCGCCCGCCTTCCCGCCGAGCAGCGCGCGGAAGCGCTCCGGCAGAGGGGCGGACCTGGCGCTCTCCAAGTCGATCCAGACCAGCTTCGCCGCACCGTCGGCGTATTTCGTCTCGTTCATCCAGATCTCGTAGCTGCTCTCGACGCTGCTCTTGCCGGGCGCGGCGACGAACATGCGCACCTCGGCCTCCCCGGGATACGCGAGCGGGACGTGGAACGTGCAGCTCGCGTTGACGATCACCCAGCCTTCACGCTCGTACGCCGTCTCGCCGAGCCGCTGCGCGCAGGCGTACAGCCATTCGATGCGCGCCTGCTCCATGTAGCGGAAGTACACGGTATTGTTCACGTGTCCCATCGCATCCATGTCGCCCCAGCGAATCGGGATGCGCGTGGTGTGAACCCGGTTGCGAACGGCGGTCATGGCGCGGTCGGAGCAGGCCGGACAATTATAATGGCTCTCGCTGTCCCTCTCCGGAGAAGCTCCCGTGCCACGCGAAGCAATGCACTACGACGTCGTGATCGTCGGCGGCGGGCCGTCAGGTCTCGCCGCGGCGATCCGGTTGAAGCAGCTCGCGGCGGGTTCCGGGCGCGAGCTCGGAGTGTGCGTTCTCGAGAAAGGCTCCGAGATCGGCGCGCACATCCTGTCCGGCGCGGTGATCGATCCGCGCGGGCTCGCGGAGCTCTTCCCCGACTGGCAGGCCCGCGGCGCTCCGCTCGACACGCCGGTGACGGAGGATCGTTTCCTCGTGCTCACGAGCGACAAGGCGTTCCGGATCCCGAACTGGGCGCTGCCGCCACTCATGAACAATCACGGCAACTATATCGCCAGCCTCGAGAACGTCTGCCGCTGGCTCGCCAAGGAAGCCGAAGCCGCGGGCGTCGAGATCTATCCGGGCTTCCCCGCGGCCGAGGTGCTCTACGACGAGCCCGGCGCCGTGCGCGGCGTGGCGACCGGCGATCAGGGCGTGGCGAAGGACGGTACGCACAAGCCCGAGTACCAGCCCGGGATGGAGCTCGTTGCGAAGTACACGCTGTTCGCCGAAGGCTGCCGCGGCTCGCTTTCCCAGGAGCTGATGGCGCGGTTCAATCTGCGCGACGGCGTCGATCCGCAGAAGTACGGCATCGGGGTGAAGGAACTCTGGCAGGTCGCTCAGGGCAAGCACCAGCGCGGGCTGGTCGTCCATACCCAGGGCTGGCCGCTCGACGAGCAGACAGGCGGCGGCTCGTTCATCTATCACTTCGGCGAGAACCTGGTGTCGATCGGATTCGTCGTGCATCTCGACTACGAGAACCCGCACCTGTCGCCGTACGACGAATTCCAGCGCTTCAAGACCCACCCCGCGGTGCGCGGCACGCTCGAAGGCGGCAAGCGCGTGGGATACGGCGCGCGGGCAATCAACGAGGGCGGTCTGCAGTCGATTCCCAAGCTCGTCTTTCCGGGCGGCGCCTTGATCGGCTGCTCGGCCGGCTTCGTCAACCTGCCGCGGATCAAGGGCTCGCACAACGCAATCAAGACCGGGATGCTCGCGGCGGAAGCCGCGTTCGCTGCCGTCTCCGAGGGCCGCGCGGCCGATGAGCTGACGGCGTATTCGGAAGCTTTCCGGCGCTCGTGGTCGCACCAAGACCTCTACAAGGTGCGCAACGTGAAGCCGGGGCTGAAATGGGGCCTTTGGCTCGGCATGCTGCACGCCGGCGCGCACATGTGGCTCAACGACCTGGGTTTGGGCGCGCTCGTGCCGTGGACGCTGCGCCACAAGGGTCCCGATTACGCCTCGCTCAAGCCGGCGAGCGAGGCAGCGCCGATCGCCTATCCGAAGTATGACGGCGTGCTCACGTTCGACAAGCTCTCCTCCGTCTTTCTGTCCAATACCAGCCACGAAGAGAACCAGCCGGTTCATCTCAAGCTGCGCGATCCCGCGCTGGCGGTGAGCGTGAATCTGGCCCGCTACGACGGTCCGGAGCAGCTCTACTGCCCGGCGGGCGTCTACGAATTCGTCGCCGACGAGGCCGGCGGGAAGCGGCTGCAGATCAACGCGCCGAATTGCGTCCACTGCAAGACCTGCGACATCAAGGATCCGCGCCAGAACATCCGCTGGGTGCCGCCGGAGGGCGGCGGCGGGCCGAACTACTCCGACATGTAGCGGATCGCGGCGATTGTCAGGCCGACGTCAGGAGCAGGCGTTACAGATTCTTACAAGAAAGCACCGACTCTGCTGTCGCAAATGAGCGACACTGAGTCCGTAACAACGGATCCTGGCAATCGCTCTCTATGGGCGCGCTGCGCCTCGAACACCGTGCGGCGGTTGGCGACTGCGAGCCGCCCGTTACGTGCATCGGAGTCCCGTTCGCCGTCGAGTACGCGAACGAGCCGAGGCCGTGGCTGTTCCTGCACGTGCCGAAGACCGCCGGCTCGTCCGTCTACTCGATCTTGCGCACGCTCCTTAAGCCCCCCGAGCTTCTGAAGCTGCACCCGGACGGCGAGACGCTTCGACGCATCCGCGCGCTTCCCGTTCCGCACCGCGCGCGACTGAGGATGCTCTACGGCCATGTCGACGTGCACATCACGCGGCAGATCGTTCCGCTGCAGCGCTGCGTCACGCTGCTGCGCGACCCCGTGCAGCGCATCGTGTCCTACTACGCGTTCGCGAGGCACATGGATCGCGGCGCCTACAGCGAGCTGGCGCGTCGCGCCTCCATCACTCAGTGGATCGATGCGCTGAGCCTTCCCGAGACCGACAACGGGATGGTCCGGCGCTTCTCAGGCGCTCTGCACGAGGCCGGCATCGGCGCGTGCACGCGGCAGATGCTCGAGCGCGCCAAGGCCAATCTCGCCCAGTTCGCCGTGGTGGGGCTGACGAGCCGCTTCGACGAGTTCTATGCGCTGCTGGCGAGCCGTCTGGGGCTGCCGATGCGCACGTATGTCGCGGAGAAGGTCAACACCCGGCGCCCGCGGATCGACCAGCTCGACCGCGGCACGCTCGAGGAGATCGAACGCCGCAACGGGCTGGACCGGGAGCTGTACCGGTTCGGCGCCGAGCTGTTCGCTCGGCAGCTCGCGAGTAGCGACCTGTCGACGGCCATCGACGAATTCCGCCGCCGCTGCTTGAGCGAGCCGCTGCGCCTGCACGATGCCGCGCGCAGGATCGCCTTCGCCCGCTGGAAGAAGCTGCGCCGCTGGTCGCCGTACCCCTTCCTCGGCTAGCCCGCTCGGGCCGCGCCGAGCCAGGCCGCGCCGCGCACGCCGCTCGAGTCGCCGTGGCGATGACGCACGAGCCGCGTGTCGACGCGGTCGGAGAACACCCACGATCCCCACTGTCGCGGCACGTTGGCGTAGAGCCGCTCCGTGTTCGACATGCCACCGCCGAGCACGATCACGTCCGGATCGAGCAGGTTGATGACGTGCGCCAGCGCGCGGGCGAGGCGCTCCTCGTAGACGTTCATCGCCTGGTCGCAGCGCTCGTCGCCGGCCGCCGCGCGGCCGGCGATCTGTCGAGCCGAGAGCGCCTCGCGGTGCGCGCGCAGGTAGTCGCGCTCTAGCGCCGGGCCGGAGAGCAGCGTCTCGATGCAGCCCGCATGGCCGCAGAAGCACGGCGGTCCGGGACGCTCGTCGTCGCGCGGCCAGGGCAGCGGGTTGTGGCCCCATTCGCCGGCGATGGCGTTCGCGCCCGTGAGAACCGAGCCGCGCACCGCGATGCCGGCGCCGACGCCGGTCCCGAGAATCACGCCGAAGACGACCTCCGCGCCGGCTCCGGCGCCGTCGGTCGCTTCCGAAAGCGTGAAGCAGTTGGCGTCGTTCGCGATACACACCTGGCGCCCGAGAAGCTGCTCGAGGTCGTCG
>Ga0335081_10016889_pt1 | contig 11824 bp, 9 predicted proteins | sample Lox_Sample_35_FD_206713 | JGI IMG/M metagenome (GOLD analysis project Ga0335081, IMG submission 206713) | Soil microbial communities from Loxahatchee National Wildlife Refuge, Florida, United States - Lox_Sample_3.5 | ecosystem: Environmental > Terrestrial > Soil > Wetlands | place: USA: Florida... | reverse complement strand
AGTTTCTGGCTTCCCAGGCGGGCGGGGCGTGTGCGCCTCGCCCGCCTTCTCTTTGGTCGCGGGTCGCGGCGATTCCGGTTGCCGGCGCATCGCCGCTGCGCCTCCGGCGCCAGTCGAATGCCCTTCCTGCCCACCTGCCTCGAACGGCCAGGCGCCGACGCCGCCAGGGGGGACGCAAGACCGAGCCGTTCGGGGCGGCCGGGGCGCGCCCATCCCCCCGGAGACGAGGCGCGACACGCAGACCTAGGCGCGCGCACTCCCAACAGCGGGCGCCTTCGAAGCGCTCTACCCTCCTCGCGCGCAGGCCGGAAGCTGCCCGAGGAGCAGGTTTCCGAGGAGGCAGGCGGCGTCCTCGCCCCGGACCGTCGGGAGAGGTGCGGTCCATCGGGAGCGGCCTCGTCAGCGAAAATAGAAGAAGGCCGGCTGCAGGATCGCAGCCGGCCCTGAGGCCACTCGAGAGCGGGGCGCGTTACTTCGCCGCCGGAGCAGCGGCATCGGCCGGCTTGGCAGCCGCCTTCTTCTTCGACTTCTTCTTGCTCTCCTTCGCGGGAGCCGCGGAGGCATCCTTCGCAGGGGCAGCGGGAGCAGCCTTGGCAGCCGGCGCGGCCGGAGCGGTGGCAGGGGCCTGGGCAAGAACGGGGACCGCGAAGGCAACCGCGACGAGCACGCTGAGGATCTTCTTCATTGGGGTCTTTCTCCTGGGACGTGGTTTGGGCGAAACGCCCGAGGTGACAGCAACATGCGTGCCAGGCCCTAGCCTCCAGCGTCAGCAATGAGATCAGGAACTTGATGCACATGCAATCACTCGCGTGGGCCCGGGCAGCGTGGAAATCTGGGACGCCGAGAACGAACTGGGTAGGACTGCCACGGTTGAGGCTCTAGTCGTCGACCAGTCGGGACCGGGGGGCAGGTGATGTCACCGATGTGGCCCGCCGCTCAACCCTCGGTGTCCCCATCGCATCCCTGGCGCCGGCTCGTCCCGAGTGGGGCTCGCGCATGCCGAGGGGTGCCCTCGGCGGTCGGGGCAGGCGTTCTCGAGGGGCCCTCCCGGGCGAGGCGCCTTGCACGGCGCCTTCCCTGCTGGCCCCTCTTCCGTCCATCCGGGGATCGCTCGAGGTCCGGGGCGAATCCAGTGGCGGCGCGCGCCCTCTGCATCCTACAGTCGTGAAGCTGATCCCTCGGGTGGACCGTGATCCGAGGGGCGATGGAGCCACTCGCGGATCCCCGTACGGTCGGGCAGCAACCAGGTGGATGGATGAAGGGCTCGCAAGCCTCCCCGGACGTGCTCGAGATCCTGCAGGCGCTCTGGGCACTGGCTCACGCGCTCGAGGCACGCTCGAAGTGGATGCAGCGCCACCTTGGCGTCACCGGACCCCGGCGTCTGCTTCTTCGCGTCATCGGAGCGGCTCCAGGATGCACTCCCGGTGCCGCGGCGCGCAGGCTGAGCCTGAATCCGGGAACGGTCAGCCGGCTTGCGGCCGGCCTGGAGCGATCGAGGCTCCTGAGAGCGGAGCCGGATCGCAGCGATGGCCGGCAAAGGCGCCTGTTCCTCACCCCGGGAGGAGAGCTCCTGAACCGGCGGCAAAGAGGCACCGTGGAAGCCGCAGTGCGGGAAGCGCTCGCGACCGCGACTCCCGGCGAAGCGGCCTTGGCGCGCAAGTTCATCTTCCGCCTCACCGAGTCGCTGGCGGAGTCGGGTCCGATTCGGCGAGAGGCCGGCCGAGCGCGTCGCGGGTCGGGGACTCCACCCCGGAAGCCCGCCGGAGCGGGGCGCTCGCGTCGCCGCGGACGCCACCGTCGCTAGGCTGCGTTGGCGGGGCTGCGACCGTTCGGCGGCTCGGCTCGCTTGCCCGAGATCGCCAGCCCGAGATCTTGCGCGTATTCCGCGTGTCGCTTACAGTGTCCTCGTTGCACCTGCACATACCATAGCCCGTCACCGTTCATCGTCGCCGGAGAACCTCATGCATCGAACTCTCGGAGTGCTTGCCTCTATCCTGGCCTTCGCTGTTCTTTCCGGGTGTCCCGCCAAGCCCAAGAATGGCGAATGCAAGAACGGCGAGGACTGCGCTGCCCAGGAGGGCTTCGGCAAGGTGTGCGTCGACGGGCATTGCCAGGAGTGCGGCCAGGACAACGACTGCAAGGCCGGGTTCGTCTGCCGCTCGCTGCGATGCGTGCCGCGCCCTGAGTGCGAGCGCAACGAGGATTGTGCCACCGGCAAGGCCTGCGAGGCCGGCAAGTGCGTGGTCGCCGCTGCCCCGGCCCCGAAGGTCGAGTGCTCCGCCGACGCCGACTGCGGTGCCGGCAAGACCTGCTACGGTGGAAAGTGCGTGGCGAGCACTCCCGTCGACTGCCCAACGGGTGGGGGGAAGCTCATCCCGGTGTACTTCGGGTTCAACGAGGCGACCCTGACGCCGGAATCCCGAGATGCCTTGACGAGGAACGCCACCTGCGTGAAGGACCGCGGGTACGCCAAGCTCGTCATCGAGGGGAATTGCGACGAGCGAGGGACCGCCGAGTACAACATCCATCTCGGCCAGCGCCGGGCCGAGGCAGCGAAGAAGTTCCTCGTCGGCCTGGGCGTCCGCGCCAAGGCCGTCAAGACGGTGAGCTACGGCAAGGAGCGCCCCGTCTGCACGGAGCAGACGGAGGACTGCTGGCGGAAGAACCGCCGCGACGATACCCTCGCCCAGTGACGGCCCACCGGCCGCCGCCCGCGCACCGTCCGGAGTCCGCGCGGGGCGCGGCCGCCTCGGGATAGGGTTCGCGCCGGTGAAGGACCCGGCGATCGAGTCTCGCCCGGCCGGATCTCCCCGGACGCGCCGCGGCCGCCAGCCGCCGGAAGGGTCGCTCGGCCGATGGAATAGCGATGCGGGAGCGTGTGTTCCAAGGGCCGTCCGCCTCTCGGCGACTCTGGAGCCCCTTGCCATGGCGCGGCTCGGGAACTTCAAGACTCAGGCGGTTTCGGGCTTCGCGGCGGTCATCGCGATCGCCGTCGGAGCCCTGGTCATCGTCCTGGTGCTCGATCGCCGGACGACCGAGGCGCGCGAGCGGCTTCTCGCCGGATACTACGACAACGAGCTCCTGGCCTCCCGCATCGAGCTCGACGCGGAGCGCATGGTCGCCGGCAGTCGCGGCTACCTGCTCACGGGGGACCTCCAGACCCTCGAGAACATCGAGAAGGCGGAGGCCGAGCTGGAGGACGCCATCTCGCAGCTCGGCCGGGCACGCGACGTGCCGGGCATGGCCGAGCACCTGGGTCTGGTCGAGTGGTCGGTCGCGGACTATCGAGCGGCATTCCACCGGCTCATCGACGAGGCGAGCGCCGCGCCTGGCCAGGCCGCAATGGCTCGGTCCATCGAGGCCCAACTCCTGCCGCGGCGAGCAGAGCTGCGTCGCCGCCTCACGCAGCTGGTCGGCGAGATGGACAGGCGCCTGGCGGAGGGCCACGCCTCCGCGGCCGCCTCCGCGTCCAAGCAGCTGCGCATCCTCCTCGGGATCGGCGGGGTATGCACGGCCTTATCCTTGCTCCTGGCGTGGATGGCTGCCCGGCGTCTCCACGCGCTGTACGTCAGCGAGGCCTACGCCAAGCGACGAGCGGAGGCGGCGGTGCTGGCCCGAGAGGAACTTCTCGGCGTGGTCGCTCACGATCTCCGAACCCCGCTGAGCGCCATGCTCGTCGGGGCCACTTCCATCCGAAGGAGGTCGGATGACCCGATGGCTCGCAAGGTGGCCGAGGCCGTCGAGAGAGCCGCGGCGCGGATGGAGTCCCTGCTCAAGAGTCTCCTCGACGCCGCCAGCATCGAGGCCGGTCGGTTCTCCGTCACCCGGGAGCGCTGTGCCGTTTCCCCGATTCTCGCGAGCGCGCTCGACATGTTCGGTGGCCTGGCCGCGCAGAAGTCCATCCGGCTGAGCCAATGGGTGGACCAACCGGATCGCGTGGTACTCGGGGACGCCGAGCGGCTCCTCCAGGTGCTTTCGAACCTCATCTCGAACGCGCTCAAGTTCACGCCCGCGGAAGGGGAGATCGAGGTTCGAGTTCACCAGGCGAGCGACCGGGTGACGTTCGAGGTGCGGGACAACGGCCCCGGGATCGCGAACGAGCACGTCCCCTGCCTCTTCGACCGGTACTGGAAAGGAGAGAAGGGAAGCCGGATCGGTTCCGGACTCGGGCTCTACATCGCCAAGGGCATCGTGGATGCGCACGGGGGGCGGATCTGGGTGGAGACGGAAAGGGGAAGGGGCAGTGCGTTCCTCTTCGAGATAGAGGCGGCCCCGCCCGCCGGACCTTCCCCGCGAACGTCGTGACGGCGACGCCGGGGGTGGGTCGCGCCGCCCGATGCGGCGAGGCGCTCGTCGCCGTGCACCCCCGTCGTGGCGGCGCTCCCCCGCCCCCGACGGGGAACCTCACGCGCTTCCAACCCAACGAACGGTGGCGGAGCAGACCCTTTTCGCTAAGCACCACGCCAGGTGGTCAGGCGAGCGACCCCATCGACGCATCTTCGCCTCCCCGGCAACCTCGGGAGGCGCGTCTACGATTGGGCTCGCGGAAGCCAGGCCGGGCACGTCGCTCTCGCCTTGGCGGTGGGAGCCGGCGCGGGTGCCGGTGCCGTGTTCTTCCGCTACCTCATCCAGTGGTTCACCGTCCTCTTCACCGGGTACCCGGACTACGGCGGGGCGGGACGCGTGCAGAACCCGTTCCTGCCCTGGCTGGGAATCTGGTTCGTCGTCCTCGCGCCCGTCGTCGGCGGCCTGCTCTACGGTCCGCTCATCGAGTGGGGAGCGCGGGAGGCGCGCGGCCACGGCGTTCCCGAGGTCATGCTCGCGGTCGCCGCGGAAGGGGGCCGCATTCGGCCTCGAGTGGCCGTCGTCAAGTCGCTCGCTTCCGCCCTTTGCATCGGCGCCGGAGGATCCGTGGGCCGAGAGGGCCCCATCGTGCAGATCGGTTCCGCGATCGGCTCCACCCTGGGCCAGGGCCTGAGGCTGCCCGAGTCGCGTCTTCGCCTGCTCGTCGCGTGCGGCGCCGCCGGAGGGATCTCGGCCACATTCAACGCGCCGATCGCTGGAGCCATGTTCGCCCTGGAGCTCCTGCTCCGCGACTTCGAGGTGGAGTCCTTCGGCGCCGTCGTGATCTCGTCGGTGGTGGCCGACGTCGTCGGCCGCGCCGCATTCGGGGCCCACCCGTTCCTATCCCTGCCTCCCTTCGAGGTGGCTTCCGTCTGGGAGTACTCCCTCTACGCCGGACTGGGCCTGGTGGCGGCGCTGACGGGCGTCGCGTTCTCCCGGGCCCTCTACGCCACCGAGGACGTCGTGGACCGCCTCTGGCGTGGCCCCGACTGGCTGCGGCCTGGGGTGGGGGGAATCGCCCTCGGGCTTCTCTTGCTCGCGTTGCCGCAGATGTACGGGGTGGGCTACCCGGCGCTCGAGGGCGCGATCCGCGGCGGCAACGCCACCTGGCTCCTGCTGCTGCTCCTCGGCGGAAAGATCGTCGCCACCAGCCTGACCATCGGGATCGGCGGCTCGGGCGGCGTCTTCGCTCCTTCCCTGTTCATGGGGGCGATGCTCGGAACGGCCTACGGCCAGATCGCCCATCGCCTCCTCCCCGGGATCACGGGTCCGGCAGGCGCCTACGGACTCGTCGGCATGGGGGCCGTGTTCGCGGCAGCGGCGCGTGCCCCGATCACGTCGGCGCTCATCATCTTCGAGCTCACCGGCGAATACCGCATCATCTTGCCCCTTCTCCTCGCCATCGCCCTGTCCACCTCGATCGCCAACCTCCTCACCAAAGACACCATCTACACCCTCAAGCTCAGACGCCGAGGGGTGGTCCTGGCCGGAAGCAAGACGGAGAACCCGATGGAGGTCATCACGGTCGGCGAAGCCATGCAGGCGGTTCCCCACCCGCTTCGGTCCGATCAGCCCCTCGGCGATGCCGTTCGCCGCTTCACCGAGGAGGGTCGCGAGGCACTGCCGGTCGTCGACCCGGCCGGCCTCTACCGCGGAGCCCTCACCCAGCGACAGGTCGAGGAGGCCGTGCGCGACAACGCGCAGGAAGTTCCGGTCGGCAACCTGGCGCAGGAGATGCCGACCGTGACCGCCGGCCAGACGCTCGCCCAGGCGCTGGCGGTCCTCATCCCGCACGACCTGAGTGGAGTCCCGGTGCTCGACGCAGGGGGCACCTCGGTCGTCGGGTGGTTGAGTCACCGCGCCGTGCTCCGGGCGTACCAGGCGCGACTCGAGAACGGCAGGGGGCCAAGGGCAGGAGCCAGGGAAGGGCGCGCCGGCGGCTCTTGAGCCGGCCTCCGCGCGCCAGGTCCCGCGCCTCTTCGCTCGTCTTCGGTCTCGCCAGGCACCGGATCGCGGTCGCTCCGTGGCTCGGTGCTCCTCGCCCCTGGTCGCCGGAACGGATTGCGAAGGCGTGCCGGGCGGGAGGCGCGGACGCAAGGTGGAGCGCGGTCGCCGGGATCGTCGGCCCTGGGCCGCGGACCGAGCGCCGTCCCGGGTCGAGCTCCCCCGAGCTCCCCGACCGGGGCGCAGGAGGCACCCCGCGAACCTGGCGGACGCCTCGGGGCCCGCTTCTGCCGAAAGGGCCGGGAAACCCTGTCATTGCGTATGCAATGACCCCCGCGGGCGCCGCCCCGGTCGAGCGGAACATACCCATCGCGGTGCTTGCGGCGCGGGCGTGGCGCAATGTAGATCATTGCGTATGCAACGACGTGCGGTCGGCAGAGATGCGCCCAGACGCGGCGGCGGACTGCCGATGGCCCTCGAGTTCACGTTGGACCTTTGGGCCCTGGTGCACTCCCTGAACGCCCGATCCGAGTGGATGCACCGCACCTACGGGGTCACCGGCCCCCAGCGCATGCTGGCGCGGGTGATCGGTCTCTGGCCCGCGTGTTCGCCCGGCGAGGCCGCGCGCCTGCTTCGCCTCCACCCGGCAACCGTCACCCGGCTCGCGCATGGCCTGGAGCGGCTCGGGCTGGCCCGTCGAGCGCGAGACCGCAGCGACGCGCGCCGCCTCTGCCTGACTCTCACCTCGCGCGGACGGAGGATCAACGCCATCCGGACCGGGACCGTGGAGCAGGCCGTGAGGCGGGCGCTCGGTCGCGCTGGCGCCCCCGACGTCGCCGCCGCCCGCGGAGTCGTCCAGAGCCTCGCGAGCGAGATCCTGCCCGTCGAGAGCAGGGAGGAGGTCGCCTGATGCGCGGCGTCCGGATCCCGACCCACCCCTTCGGGCGGGGCCCGAGCCGCACCAGACGCCGGGCCTTCGGCCCGCGGCGAGCGCGCCGCGTCGGCGCGCCCGCCCGCCGTGTGCCGCTCCCGCGCTCGCCAGGAATCGAGCGCCGTCACCTGCCGACGGCCGCAGGTGGGCCGAGGGGCTCGCGATGGAGGCCCCGAGGAGGGCGGAGGAGGCGAGCGCGAAACTGACACCGAAAGGAAGGCAGCCACATGAAGACGATGCTGGGAGCAGCCGCGGTTTCGCTCGCACTCATCGCGAGCGGATGTGCCACAACCTCCGAAGTGAAGCAGCAGGTGGACCCGCTGGCCGATCGGCTGACCAAGGTCGAGTCGAGACTCAGCGCCCTCGAGAATCAGGTGAACGCGCAGGCCGCCGACATCCAAACGGCGAAGAGGGACGCAGCCGACGCGAAGGCTCAGGCCCAGCGTGCCGAGGCTGCCGCCGACAAGGCGGGCGCAGCCGCGTCGAGGGCCGAGACCGCTGCGGAGAAGGCTGCAAAGGCCTTCGAGCTCCGTCTTCACAAGTAACAGCGGGGCCGCGGCTGCGTTAGGATCTTCTTCGACGGCGGCTCGCGCCTGGAGCCGGTGCCCGTCCCGGCGCGGAGATTCGATTGGTTCTCCCTGCAACCATCGCCTGCTTGGCAGCGTATGGCCCGTTCCCCGGCGCCTATCCCGGCGATGCCGAGGTGATCGGGGCGGTGGAGACCCATGAGGTCCGCCAGGGCGAGTCTCTCATCGAGATCGCCCGCGCCCATGACCTCGGGTTCAACGCCATCGCGGCCGCGAACCCGGAGCTCGACCCGTACGTCCCGGGAACGGGCGCGCGGGTCGAGGTGCCGACGGCCTTCATCGTCCCGAGGACCGCCGCTCCGGGCACCATCGTGGTGAACCTTTCCGAGATGCGGCTGTACTATTCGTTCCTGGGTCACGGAGGCGTCACGCGAACCCTGGTGACCGCGCCGGTGGGGATCGGGGACGAGGGCGCCTCCACGCCCGTCGGGATCTACCGGGTGGTCGAGAAGGAGGCGAAGCCGGCATGGCACGTGCCGGCCTCGATCCGCAGGGAAGAGCCGGATCTGCCGGAGGTCGTCCCGGCCGGTCCGGCGAACCCCCTTGGCACCCACGCCCTGCGGCTCTCGTCCCGATCGATCCTCATCCACGGCACCAACAAGCCCTGGGGCGTGGGACGCCGGGTGAGCCACGGCTGCATTCGCATGTACCCCGAGGACATCGTCTGGCTGTACCGCCTCGTGCCCATCGGGACGGAGGTGGTGGTGGAGCGGGCGCCCGTGAAGGTGGGGCTCGAAGGTGAGCGCGTGTACGTCGAGGTGCATGCCGACGACGACCTGAAGGCCGACTACTTCGCCCTGGCGCAGGACCTCCTCCTGGACCGTGCCGCGCTGGGGCGGGTCGACCCCATGAAGCTCGACGCCGCCATTCGAGAGAGGCGTGGCATTCCGGTGGACGTCACGCTGGAGCTGCCGCGCCCCCCGCTGGCGGGAGACCCGCAGCTCCCGTGCGACGAGCGACCAGCCCTTCCGCAGGGCGCCGGCCCTCCGAGCGGAAGGGCCGAGCGGAGCACGCCTCTCAGCGCGGAGCAGGTCCCTGGGTCACCTGGACCATGTCGTGCGGACGCAGCCTCCTCGCAAACGCCGCCCTGATCTCCTCCGCGCCCATGGTGAGGTATCGCCGAGCGGCGAGGGTCGGCTCGTCGAGGGGCAGGTCGTGCTGGGCGCGGTCGAGCAGACCGAGAGCGATCCGCCGCACGCTCGATTCGGCGAGAGGGATCTCCCTCAGCGCGAGCGCCCTGGCGTTGTGCAGCTCGGCGGCCGTCACGGGCTCTCGCTGCATGGCCTCGAGGTTGCGCACCACGATGGCCCTGGCCTCCGAGACGTTGCGCGGGTCGCAGCCGAATTGCACGCTGTAGACGGCGCGCGTCTGATCGACGTCGAACCTCGAGTCCACCGAGTAGACGAGACCCCCCTTCTCCCGCAGATCCCGGTAGAGCCTGGAGGCGTAGAAGGCACCGCCGAGGACGTGGTTCCCGAGCTCCAAGGCGTAGTAGTCCGGATCGGAGCGGGTCAGGTCCAGCGTCTCCGCCAGCGTCACGTCGTCCTGGACCCGGCTCTGGTCGGGCAGGACGGCGACGGAGGGCCGGTTGAGCGGGACCGTCGGAAGCACGGTCCTCGGCTTCGGGCCCTCCGACCTCCAGCTGCCGAAGGCGCTCCGGACGGCCGCCTCGACCCGAGCGTCGTCGACGTTTCCAATCACCACGATGGTGGTGAGATCGGGCCTTAGCACCTTCCGGTAGTAGGCCTTCACGTCCTCGTAGGTGAGGGAGGAGACGGTGGAGGGCGTCGCCTGCCGCTGGGTGGGATCGTCGCTGGGGAAGAGCGCGGCACTGAGCGCGCGCTCGGTCAGGTAGTCGGGACTCTCGAGCAGACCGGCCCCGGCCCGGGCCGTTTGCCCCTGGACGACCTTGAAGTCGGCCGGCGGCAGCGCCGGGTGAAGGAGGTTGTCCGCCAGCAGGTCGAGACCTCGTTCGAAGTTGGCCGCGAGCACACGGAGCGAGAACTCGACGCCCGCGGATTCCTCGGCCCCGAGGTCGTCGAGCGCCTCCTGGAAGGCGAGGCGGTCGAGCGAAGTCGTCCCGAAGGAGAAGAGCTGCCCGAGAACGTCGTCGACGCCATCCTTGCCGTCCGGCGTCTCCAGGTCCGGCTCGTTCCGCACGGATCCGTACACGCTCACGGTGTTGCTGATGGATTCGTGCTGCACGATGAGCGTGAGCCCGTTGGCGAGCTTGTGCACGGTGGGGTGGACCGTGGACGCCGGGACGCGTGGCTCCCCGAGCGCCTTCTCGGCCCATGCGGGCATCTCGCCCTTTCCCCGGCTCGTGGTCGCGAGGGCCTCGGCTCCGCCGAAGCCCTTCGCGGCGATGGGCCCGCCCGAGGACTCGGGCGTGAGGATGGCGAGGATCGCGTGCTTGGGGTCCAGGTACCGGCGGGCCACGCGATTCACGTCGTCCACCGTGACCCTCTCGATCTCCCTTACGCTGTCCTCCGGCGACCGGCGCCCCTCCACCGCGAGCGCCTGGGACCATATCTGCGCCAGACCCGCCACGGAGTTTCGCTGGAACTCAAAGTCGGCGAGCTCTCTCCGCTTGGCCGCCGCCACGAGGTCCGGCGAGATGCCTTTCGTCAGGCTCTCTCGAAGGATCTCCCCGATCTCCTGCAACAGGCCCTCCGAGTCGGCCCCGCGCGGGAAGGCGGCGACGGCGGAGCCGACCCCACCCGCGGGTAGCCAGTCCGTCGAGAAGCCCGCGTAGAGAGCCTTCCCCCGCGGCACCAGCCCGTAGAGCCCACCCCGCTGGCTGCTCAGGACGTCGCCCAGAACCTGTGCGGCCGCGTAGTCGGCGCTGTCCGTCCCCGGCATGCGGAAGGACATCGCCGCCAGGCCATAGGGAAGGTCCGTCCTCAGGCGAAGCATCTCCGGCTCGACCGGGGAGAGCTGGACGCGCGGGCGGGCGGGGACGGCCTTGCCAGGGATGGCGCCGAAGCGATCGGACACGAGCGCCAGGGCCGCCTCGGGATCGACGTCCCCGACCACGACGAGGATGGCGTTGTTGGGCGCGTACCAGGTGTCGTAGAAGCTCTTCAGCATCGCGGCGGTGATCTTGTCGAAGGAGGCTTTCGTCCCGAGGGCGTCGTGCTCGTAGGGCGTCCCCTTGAACAGGGCCGCCAGCAGCCTGGTGTAGAAGACGTACTGCGGGCTGGAGAGGTCCTGCACCACCTCCTGCTCGATGGCGGCCCGCTCCTCGGCCCAGAGCTCCTCCGAGTCCAGGACGCCGCTCATCCGGATGGCTTCCACCCGCAGGGCCGCGTCCAGGTCCTCTGCCGGCACGGTCAGGAAGTACTGCGTCACCGTCTGCTGGGTGTAGGCGTTGAACTGGCCGCCCATGGCCGCGATGACGCTGGCGAGCTCTTCGGCCGACAGCTCCGGCGAGCCGCGGAACATCATGTGCTCCTGGGCGTGCGCCAGCCCCGGGAAACCCGCCGGGGCCTCGTTGGAGCCGACGAGATAGCTCACTTCCGTGGTCACCACGGGTGCAATGGGGTCGCGAACGATCACCACCCGCAGGCCGTTCTTCAGCGTTCCCCTGAGGACGCCTGCATCGGACGGCACACCGGCTGCGGGGAGGCCCGTCCCGACCAGAGCGGCTAACCCGAGAACGGCGCCGAGGCGCGCCCTCCAGGCTGTCCACGCGAGCATCAGTGGCCCTCCCTTCCGGTCGACTTCGGGGCTTCATAAGGGCCAGTGGAGTTCTTTCAAGTGCGACCTGCGAGTCGAAGCGTCGTGGGCTCCGGTGACGCGTCGACGGGGCCTGCCCGCCGCGCCGCCTGGTGTTCGGTGTCACTGGGATCCGCGCGGGGCGCGGCCGCAAGACGGCCCGGTTGGGTCTCCTCGCGGATGACTCGTCGGGCGGGCGGCCCGACCGCGACAGGGCCCGGCCATCGGCGACCCGGCCGCCGGGTGGGGCCCGATGACGTCCCGGCCCCCCGGAGTCGAAGGCTCGGAGGTCAAGGCGGCC
>Ga0335081_10016888_pt1 | contig 11824 bp, 9 predicted proteins | sample Lox_Sample_35_FD_206713 | JGI IMG/M metagenome (GOLD analysis project Ga0335081, IMG submission 206713) | Soil microbial communities from Loxahatchee National Wildlife Refuge, Florida, United States - Lox_Sample_3.5 | ecosystem: Environmental > Terrestrial > Soil > Wetlands | place: USA: Florida... | reverse complement strand
GCTGAATTCCAATTTCACCACCCAGGAAACCCTGGTCACCCTCGCCGGCGACACCGGCGGCAAGGCTTTCCTGGACAGCAACGACTTCAACCAGGTCTTCAAGCGCGTGCAGGAAGATACTTCCATCTACTACATGCTGGGCTATCACAGCACGAACCTGGCGCGCGATGGCCGCTTCCGCCGCATCGTGGTGCAGGTGAAGCGTCCGGGACTGAAGCTTGAATATCGCCGCGGATACTACGCGCCCGCCGACTTCCAGCACTCGAACCGCGCCGACCGTGAGACGCAGCTCGAAGAAGAACTGGCTTCAGACCTGCCGACCACCGATCTGCCCGTCTATCTTGCGGCCGGCTACTTCCGCATGGCGGACAACAAGTTCTTTGTGCCGATTTCGCTCGTGGTCCCGGGTTCGGAAATTCCCTTCACCCGTGGCGGCGACCAGGACAGAGCCACCCTGGACGTCATCGGGGCAGTCACGGATGGCAGCAATCGACGTTCGATTAGTTCGCTGCGCGATACTGTCAAGTACAACGTGGCCGGATCGCAGGAGGTCCGCCGCAAGAACGTGCAGTACAACAGCGGCTTCGTGCTGCCCTCGGGCAAGTATCACGTGAAGGTCGTGGTGCGTGAGAACCAGAGCGGCCGCCTGGGCTCGTTCGAGACTGATCTTGTCATCCCCGAATTCAAGACCGTGCCGCTGAAGATGAGTTCCGTGGTGCTGGCCAGCCAGCTGCAGCCCGCCGCGGCCAAGCGCCGCAACGAAAGCCCGCTCATCCGCGATGGCTCGGAGCTGATTCCCAACGTGACCCACGTCTTCTCCTCCGGGCAGCACCTTTATCTTTATTACGAGGTGTACGATCCGGCGCGGCAGGCCGCCGTCAAACCGGCGGAGAAGCCGGAGATCCGCGTGCTCACCAACGTCACGTTCTTTTCCGGCAAGGTAAAAACCTACGAGACGCCGCTGGTCGAAGCGCAGCAACTGAATGTTCCCGACCGCAAGGCTGCCGTCTTTCAGCTCGATGTGCCGCTCACCTCGCTCAAGCCCGGCTTTTACACCTGCCAGGTGAACGTGATCGATGACGCCGCCGGCCGCTTTACCTTCCCGCGCGTGGCGCTCCTGGTGAGGCAATAGGCAGCTTTTGGTAGTGGGCTGTTTTCAACTTTTCGATCTGTGATAGGCGGCGATTGTCTTGGCGTACGTAACAGCCAGCACTGCCAAGTAAGCGCCAGCGGCGGCGATGAAAGGCCAAGGAGAGTGAGACAGCAGTTTTACATAGCAGTACAACGTGGCTCCCCAGAACGGAAGCCATCCTAGAATGAGATATATCAGCAGTTTCCTGCTTCGTTGGTATTGACGTCCCAACTCATTCATGCTGCCGATTTTAGCGCTCCCTCCTCTAATAATCCTACCAATTCCTCCAAACCCCAGACGTGATCTGCGATTCCCGCCTCCATGGCAGGAGTGACGCGCAACGTCTGATGCACCCGGCAGAAGTTGTAATACGCGAAGTAGATTGCAACCATGTGGCAGTGGTTCTCAAACTTTTTGGAGAACGCGTTTGTTGCGGGCTGAACACCTTAATTCAAAACAGCCCACTACCCAGCTTTTCGCCCGGCTGAAATGCCGCGCCCGCCGTGTACAATACCCCTCCAGCCTCGGACAGCCCGCTTCCGAGGCCATTCGCTCTGGAGGCAGGGAAGCATGTCAGATGAATTGGCGGAAAAGGTCCAGTCGGCAATCGCCACCAGCAAGCGTATCCCCCGCGAGCAGATTTCGCTCGACAGCACGCTCGAATCTCTCGGCCTGGATTCGCTCGACCAGCTCAATCTGCTGTTCGCGCTGGAAAGCGACTTCAACATTTCCATCCCCGACGACGAAGCCAAAGCCATTCGTACCGTGCGTGAGATGGTTGAGGGAGTGAGGAAGCTGGTCGCCGGGTCCTCGGGACAAGCCGCCGCCACGGTCGCATGAGCACGGCGCCGCGTCGCGTGGCGGTCACCGGCCTGGGAGTGATCTGCGCTCTCGGCCACGATGTGCCTTCCTTCTGGAATGCCTTGTGCGCCGGGCGCAGCGGGATCGGGCGCATCGAAACCGTGGACACCACCAATGTGCGCATTCAGAACGGCGCCGAGGTGCGCGACTTCGATCCCGCGCAGCACTTCGAGGGCGCGCAGGTTGATCTGCTCGATCGCTTCGCGCAGTTCGCCCTGGTCGCGGCGCGCGAGGCAGTGCGCGATTCCGGCATCGAGTTCACCCCCGAACTGCGCCAGCGGACGGCGGTCGTCACCGGATCTTCTGTCGGCGGACAGAACTCGCAGGATTCGCAGTTCTGGGCCGTCTACCACAACAATTCCCCGCGCGTGCACCCGCTGACGATTCCGCGGATCATGCCCAATGCCGGCGCCAGCCACATCTCGATGGAATTCGGAATCTCGGGGCCGGCCTTCACTATCTCGACTGCGTGCGCTTCGTCCAACCACGCGCTCGGGCAGGCGTTCGCAATGGTGCGCTCGGGCGCGGCGGAACTGGCGATCGCCGGCGGCAGCGAAACTCCGTTCAGCTTCGGATTTCTGAAAGCGTGGGAGGCGATGCGCGTGGTCGCGCCGGATACCTGCCGTCCGTTTTCGCGCGACCGCCGCGGGCTGATCCTCGGCGAAGGCGGCGCCATGCTGGTGCTCGAACCGCTGGAGCGCGCGCAGGCTCGCGGCGCAACCGTGCATGCCGAGATTGTCGGCTTCGGCATGTCCGCCGACGCCGGCCACATCACCACGCCTTCCACCGAGGGTCCGGCCCGCGCCATGGCCGGGGCTTTAGAAGACGCGCAGATCAGCGCGGAAGCCGTCGGCTACATCAACGCCCACGGCACCGGCACCACCAACAACGATTGCACCGAAACGCGCGCTATCCGCCAGGTTTTCGGCGCGCACGCTGACAGGCTGGCCGTCAGCTCCACCAAATCCATGCACGGACACGCGCTAGGCGGCGCCAGCGCACTCGAGGCCGTCGCCACGGTTCTCGCGCTGCGCAACGCCGTGCTTCCTCCCACCGCCAACTTCACCACGCCCGACCCGGAGTGCGATCTCGATGTGGTTCCCAATCAATCGCGCGCAGCGGAAGTGGAATATGCGTTGTCGAACGCCTTTGCGTTTGGAGGATTGAATGCGGTGGTGGCGTTCCGGCGAGCAGAATAAGAATTCAATGAGAGTTTCTAGGTGCCCCACGTCTGCCCGCCTTTGGCAGACGTGGGATGGCGAATCACCCCCACATCTGCCAACTGCAGCAGATGTGGGGCACCGTCGAAGGTTCACTTCAGCCCTGCGCTCTCCGCCGCCAGCTCCGCAATCGCAGACCAGTCTTTCTCTGCCAGCCCGCGCGAGACGGCAGTCACATACCGGTCGTGCAGCACGCCGCTGATGGGCATGGGCACGTTGGCGGCGTCCGCCGCGGCCAGGATGAGCCGCACATCCTTCAACGCGAGGTGCAGGCTGAAGCCGGCGGGTTCGTACTTCTTCTGCGCGATGATCCCGCCGTAATTCTTGGCGAAGGGCGCGGTGAAGAAGCTGCTGGTGAGGATGTCCAGGCACTGCTGCGGGTCCATACCGTACTTGCGCACGAACGCGAAGGCTTCTCCCAGCGATTCCAGCGTCGACATGATCAGGAAATTTCCGCTCAGCTTGAAGACGTTGGCCGCGGGGGCATCTTCTCCGAGAACGAACGTCTTCTGCGCCATAACATTGAACAGAGGTTCGCACTTTGCGAGGGCCGTCTTGGGCCCAGCGGCCATGATGAACAGCTTGGCGGCTTCGGCGGCCTCGGGGCGTCCGAACACAGGAGCGGAGACGTAAGCCGTTCCGTGGCGGCCGTGCGCTTCCACCAGGTTGCGCGAAAGCTCGATGCTGATGGTGCTCATCGAGACGTGGATCTGCTCCCGCCCGAGCTTCGCCAGCAGATCGCCTTGGCCGAGCAGCACATCTTCGAGCGCGCGATCGTCGGCCAGCATAGTGATGATGACCTCGGCTGATGCCGTCTCTGCCGGCGACGCTGCGACCTTCGCTCCCTCGCGCGCAAACTCCTCGGCGCGTGCGCGAGTGCGGTTGTAGACCGTCACCTCGTGTCCGGCCTTGAGCAGATTGCGCGCCATGCCGCGTCCCATCGATCCCAGTCCGATGAATCCAACTCTCATCTTTCTTTTCTCCTGATCACTTCAGCTTTTTCATGCGTGGATTAGGCCGGTACTCGCGCCCCACTTTGGCGCAGTGAACGAAGCGGCCATCCTCGTAGTATCCAACCACGTCGGAGGTGAACGGCGTGCTGCCGTGCAGAGCATTCTCGCCCACGCCGTAGGCATCAACCCTCGCGCCCACGCGCTCGAACTCGCGGATCCGCTCGGGATTAAAGCCGCCGCTGACGGCGATCTTCACGTCTTTGCCGCCGGCTTCGACCAAGTGCCGCCGCACGATCTCTACCAGCAGCGGATTCACGCCGGTGAGCTTCTGGCCAGCCTCCTCGACCCCTTTATCAACCAGACCGGCGGCAGTGTCGAGGCGCACACCCGCCAACACGAGGCCGCGATCACGCAGCGCCTTAAAGACTTCGACTGCGGTCCGTGCTGAGTCATTCTCGAAGTCCACCAGCGCCCAGATCGGCTGGCCGGGAGTGGCTGCGGCGACCGCCAGCGTAGCGGCCACGGTATCTCCTTTGAAGGCGGCGATGAGCGCATGCGGCATGGTGCCGACCGCAGTTGCACCGAACGCCGTTGCGCCGGCCGGAGTCGATGCCCCCTGCGCGCCCCCAATCCTCGCGGCATAGCCGTCGTACTCCTGCACCTCGGTCGCGTCGAAGCGGGCTCCGAAGAAGAGCACGGGCTTGCCGTTCGCCGCCTCGACCACGGCGCGCACGTTGGTCGCGACCCGCGTCATGCGCGAGAGTAGTCCGAGGTAAACGGTCTCCAGTTCGACCAGTTCCTGGGTGGGTCCATGGAGGTGCAGGACGCTTTCAAGCGGCGCGATGCGATCGCCATCCGCCAGTCCCTGGACTTCGACCTCAGGGCCGGTTTGCTGCAGAAGTTCCACGGCATACTTGATTCCGCAAAGCACGGCGTCTCCGCGCTGGAAGACCTGGTAGACCACCCGACGATTATTGCCGGCGTGCTCGCAGGTGATGCGGGCGCGCGTGAAGTACGAGTCGCTGTAGCGTGGAATTTCGCTTACCTTCATGAGGCTGGATATGTTACGCCTTTCCAAAGCTGGAGACGGCGCGAACAAGATCCACGAGATACGCGACTGGGAGAGACACAGCAGTGTGGACGCGGTCGCCGATTCGGATATCGGGCAAGAACCTGTTCACGGGTCTTACGGAAGATTACCGACTAGTTACTAAAGAATTGGGACTGGGTCCCACTTCCCGTCTTGACAGATTTCTAAACTGGTATATGATGCGCTTCCTCCCAGTGCCCGCGTCTTAGCCCGAAAGAACAGGAGAACATTGGCCATGGCCACTTCAGCTACAGGGGTTCATGATTACAGCATCGGCAAAGTGATTGCCGCTTCGTCCGTCGGCACCATGATCGAGTGGTACGACTTCTACATTTTCGGCAGCTTGGCGGTGTACCTGTCGCCCAAGTTCTATCCGCCAGGGAATGACACGTTCGCGCTGATCGCATACCTGACGACCTTCCTGGTTGGCTTTCTGGTCCGGCCTTTCGGAGCGTTGTTCTTCGGGCGTATCGGCGACATTATCGGCCGCAAGTACGCCTTTATCGTGACGCTTACCATTATGGGAGGCGCCACCGCGCTGGTGGGCGTGCTCCCCACGTTCAAGACAGCCGGCTGGTTTTCGCCGCTGATCCTGATCGCGCTGCGCATTCTGCAAGGTCTGGCGCTGGGTGGGGAGTACGGCGGCGCCGCGGTTTACGTGGCCGAGCACGTGCCCGATAACAAGCGCGGGTTCTACACCAGTTTCATTCAGATCACGGCCACGCTGGGGCTGTTCGTATCACTGGGTGTGATCATCGGAACTCAGGCGGCGATGACCCCGGATGCCTTCAAGGCGTGGGGCTGGCGCATTCCGTTTCTGGCGTCATTGTTCCTGGTCGCGATTTCGCTCTACATCCGGCTGAAGATGAAGGAGTCGCCCATCTTCACCCAGCTCAAGACCGCCGGCATGACCTCGGCGCAGCCCTTGAAGGACGCGTTCACCAAATGGGACAACCTGAAGCGCGTGCTGCTGTCGCTGTTCGGCGCGGTGGCGGGCGAGGGGGTGGTGTGGTACACGGGACAGTTCTTTGCCTTGTATTTTATGCAGGCGATCCTGAAGGTGAATCCCAAGCACGCGAATTACCTGGTAGCCATCGCGCTGCTGATCGGCATGCCCTTGTTCACCGTCTTCGGCGCCCTTTCGGACAAAATCGGTCGCAAGAAGATCATGGTCGCCGGCTTCCTGCTGGCGGTGCTTACCTACATTCCGATCTACAAGGCAATGGAGCGGGCTGCCGGCAATAACGTGGTCACGGTGAAGTCGACGAAGAACAAGGTGACCGGCGCCATCGGCCTGACGCCCATGACGCGCGATGCCACGGGCAACCTGGTGCCCGCCGGCGAGGCCCGCAATCCCAACGACGTCATGCTGGTGCTGCTGATCCTGCTCCAGGTGGTCTATGTATGCATGGTCTATGGGCCGATCGCGGCTTACCTGGTGGAGGCGTTCCCGGCCAGGATCCGCTATACGTCATTGTCGCTGCCCTACCACATCGGTAATGGCGTCTTCGGAGGACTGGTGCCCCTGGTCGGGTTGTCGTGGATCGCTGCCACGGGCAACATCTATGCCGGAGTGTACTACCCGATGATCATCGCCAGCGTCAGCTTTGTGGTGGGCACGCTGCTGCTGCGTGAGACGCACGGTACCCGCATCTGGGACGAGGTCGGGGTCAAGCCCGCAGCTGTGGCTCGGGCTTCCTAGCCCTGGTTGGCCTTCGGGGCCGGCGTGGCTTTTTGTCGAGTTGCGCCGGCCTTTTTGTTTTGCACTCCCGCCGGGTCGTTGTATGATTTACGGTCTTTGTCGCCCAGGTTTCCGGGATCGCGCCTCTCACCGTGGAAGCCTTCCGTAGTGCTCGCGGAAGCCACGTACGGCTCATCTCGATCGGTTACATTGATTGGCTGTGTGGGGGAGGATTAAGCTTTTCGTCCCGGCGCAGCTTCACGTGCGCCGATATCTGTAGGAGCACTTATGAGCAGCTTGCCGAAGGCAGTTCCAGGCGAAAACATCTCCAACCTTCTAAACATCAGTGAACAGTATGAGTCCCCGGCCATCGTCGCCAACAGCGTGCAATTGAAGGACTGGAAGGGCGAAATCCAGCGCGCCCGCGAGAATCCGGACAAATTCTGGGGTGATTTCGCCAAGAGCTTCACCTGGTCGAAGCCGTGGACCAAGGTGTGCGAGTTTGACGGCGTCAATCACAAGTGGTTTGTGGGCGGACGCACCAACATCACCGTGAACGCTCTCGACCGTTGGGCAAACCAACCTGCCACCGCCAACCGCGTGGCCTACATCTGGCTCGGCGAGGATGGCGCCGAGCGGGTGGTGACCTACAGCCAGCTCTACCGGCAGGTGTGCCGGTTCGCCAATGGTTTGAAGTCGCTGGGAGTGAAGAAGGGCGACCGCGTCGTCATTTACATGCCGCTGACCATCGAGGGCGTGGTGGCGATGCTGGCCTGCGCCCGCATCGGCGCGATTCACTCCGTGGTCTATGCCGGGCTGGGCCACGGCGCGCTGCGCGAGCGCATCAGCGACGCCGAAGCCCGCGTCATCATTCTTGGCGACATCGGCTTCCGCCGTGGAAAGAGCGTGCCACTAAAGCCGATCGTGGATGAAGCCATCGACGGGCTGGAGTCAGTGGAGCACGTGGTGGTCTATTCTCGCGGCGGCGCCGAACTTACCGGACGCGAGAAGGATTTCAACGATCTGTTGAAGTTCCCCGCCGAATGCCCCGCCGAGGAAATGGATTCTGAAGATCCACTGTTCATGCTTTACACCTCGGGAAGCACCGGCAAGCCCAAGGGCGTTGTGCACGTGCACGGCGGATACATGGTGGGCATCACCTACCACCTCAAGAATTATTACGACGTCGGCGAAGGCGATGTTTTCTGGTGTACCTCGGACATTGGCTGGGTGGTGGGACACTCCTACATCGTCTACTCCAACCTGTGTGCCGGCGCGACCAGTCTCTTTCGTGAAGGCGCCATCGACTTTCCGAATCCCGGTGTCGCGTGGGAGATCGTCGAACGCTATCGCGTCACCAAGATGTTTACGGCGCCCACCGCGATCCGAATGTTCATGCGGCATGGCGAGAAGTATCCGGCGGCGCGCGACATCACCAGCTTGCGGGTAATCGCCTGCGCCGGCGAGCCGCTGAACCCCGAAGCCTGGCGCTGGTCGCAGACCCACCTTTCCGGCGACGGCAAGTGGGGATACACGGTGGACAACTGGTGGCAGACGGAACTTGGTGGTCCGGCGTTGGGCACGCTGCCGGCCATGGCCATGCGTCCCGGTAAAGCCGGAATCTCGCTGCCCGGCGCCGAGCTCGACGTCGTCGACGAGCAAGGTAACCCTACGCCTCCCGGCGCCGGCGGACTGCTCATCATGCGCCGGCCGTTCCCGCACATGATGCGCACGGTGTGGGGAAATCCCGAGCGCTATGAGCGCGACTGGAAGCGCATCCCCGGCTGCTACGTGACTGGCGATGTCGCCATCAAAGACAAAGATGGATACATTTGCGTGGTCGGCCGCGCCGACGACGTGCTCAACGTGGCGGGTCACCGCATCGGCACCGCCGAGGTCGAGAGCGCCTTGGTGTCGCATCCCGCGGTAGCGGAGGCGGCCGCGATCGGCATTCCCGATGCCACCAAGGGCGAGGTCATCAAGGTGTTCGTGCAGACGCGCGTGGGCCATCAGCCTTCGGACGCGCTGGCGGCCAGCCTGATCGAGCACGTCCGCCGCGAACTCGGGCCGATCGCCACACCGGCGGCGCTGGAGTTCGTGGCCGGGCTGCCCAAGACGAGATCGGGAAAGATTCTCCGGCGCTATCTCAAGGCCAAGGAAACGGGCGCCGAGGTCGGCGACCTCTCCACGCTGGAGCAGTAAGGTTTCGGCTCGCTAATCTAATACTTCTTATTCTTCGCGGAGGAAAGCGCAATGGCACATAAGGCGGCAACACCGGGTCCGGGCCAGAACATTGATTCCGTATTGCAGGAAACACGCAGTTTTCCACCGCCCCCAGAGTTCAGTCAGCGGGCGCATATCAAAAGCCGCGAGGAGTATGACCGCATCCGCCAGCAGGCGGAGGCCGATCCGGAAGCCTTCTGGGCTGGGATCGCCAAGGAACTGCACTGGTTCAAGCCGTGGGACAAGGTGCTGGAGTGGAACGCGCCGTGGGCGAAGTGGTTTGTCGGTGGACAGTTCAACCTGTCCTACAACTGCCTCGACCGCCACGTGCAGACCTGGCGCAAGAACAAAGCCGCGCTGATCTGGGAGGGCGAGCCCGGTGAAGTTCGCACCTTCACCTATCAACAGCTACTGACCGAAGTGCAGAAGTTCGCCAACGTCCTCAAGGGTCTGGGGATCAAGACCGGCGACCGGGTCACGATCTACATGGGCATGACTCCGGAGCTGCCCATCGCTATGCTGGCCTGTGCCCGCATTGGGGCCATCCACTCGGTAGTGTTCGGCGGCTTCTCCGCCAACGCACTGGTGGACCGCATCACCGACCAGAAGGCAGTCGCCGTCATCACCCAGGACGGCTCCTGGCGTCGCGGAACTGAAGTAAAGTTGAAGGACGCAGTGGACGAAGCGCTGCCAAATTGTCCGTCCGTCCAGCACGTCGTCGTGTACAAGCGCACGGGGCGCGAGATACCCATGAAGGCTGGACGCGACCACTGGTGGCATGAGCTCATGGCCAACGCCAAGGCCGATTGTCCCGCCGTGCCGCTCGATTCCGAGCATCCTCTCTACATCCTCTACACTTCGGGCACTACCGGCAAACCCAAGGGCATCGTGCACACCACCGCCGGTTATGCAGTGGGCACATACATTACAAACAAGTGGATCTTCGACCTGCGTGAGGAAGATACCTACTGGTGCACCGCCGACATTGGCTGGGTGACGGGACACAGCTACATCGTGTACGGCCCGCTGCAGAACGGCGCCACCAGCTTTATGTATGAAGGTGCGCCCAACCACCCACAGCTCGATCGTTTCTGGGAGATCATCGAACGGCACCGCATCAACATCATGTACACCGCGCCCACCGCCATCCGTACCTTTATCAAGTGGGGCGAGCAATGGCCCAACAAACACGACCTGAGCAGCCTGCGCCTGCTGGGAACCGTGGGCGAGCCGATCAATCCCGAAGCCTGGATGTGGTACCGCGAAGTGATCGGCAAGGACCGCTGCCCCATCGTCGATACCTGGTGGCAGACCGAAACTGGCGCGATCATGATTACGCCGGTGCCGGGCGCGGTGGCGACCAAGCCCGGTTCGGGGACGCTGCCATTTCCCGGCATCGTCGCCGATGTGGTCACCCGCGAAGGCAAGCCCGTACCTGCCGGATCGGGCGGCTACCTGGTGATCAAGAAGCCCTGGCCGGCGATGCTGCGCACGATCTACGGCGATCCTGACCGTTACGTCCGCCAGTATTGGGCGTATATTCCCGGCGTTTATTTCACCTCCGACGGCGCGCGGAAAGATAAAGACGGCTACTTCTGGATCATGGGCCGAGTCGACGACGTGATCAATGTCGCCGGCCACCGCCTGAGCACCATGGAGGTGGAGTCGGCGCTGGTGGCGCACGACAAAGTCGCCGAAGCCGCCGTGGTCGGGCGTCCTGACGCGATGAAGGGCCAAGCCATTTCCGCGTTTGTCACGCTGGAAGCCGGTTACACGCCCGGTCCGGAGATGAAAGAAGAGCTGCGCGCGTGGGTCGCCAAAGAAATCGGCGCGCTCGCCAAGCCGGACGATATCCGCTTTACCGACTCACTCCCGAAAACGCGCAGCGGCAAAATCATGCGTCGTTTGCTGCGCGAGCTGGCCGGCGGCGGCGACGTGAAGGGCGATACCACCACGCTGGAGGATTTCAGCGTGCTTGCCAAACTCAAGGAGCAGGACGAAGCCTGAGCGGGTATTTGAAGCTTCGCCATCCAGCCGGTGACAAGGACTCTTATTTCTTGGGATGTGAGACGCTGAACAGAGAAGCGGCTACCAGGTATTTGCCCTGGTCGCTGTTGATCAGGTCCAGGTCAAAAAAATAGTCCTGGTGCCCGGGAAAGATCCGCGTTCGGAAGTAGTAGACCTTTCCTGCTCCGGCGGTGAAGTTGGCCAGCGCGACGGCCTGCGAACGTGCTTCAAGCCATGATTGCCAATTTATGCAGAGATGGTGTTCGCCGCCTTCGGTCCAGAAGAAAAAATACGAACTGCCCTGGTTGGCTCCGACCCAGGCTCCATCCACTGCTACGCGGGTGAGGGCGCAATCCGTGCATTTCGTCTCGCCCATTTCCTGCACCACATAGACCAGCGCCTTGTCCGGATCGGGCTCGGGAGTGGGGTGCTTGGTGTGGTCCTGCCTGGCGTCGAACTTGGTATTCTTCGGCCCGCAAGCCGCTTGTGCGGCGGCAACGGCGGCCCGGTCTTGCGCGCAGGCTGAAATCGCTAAAAAGATCAGGACGAGAGCAGCTCTCATGATTTTCTAAGCATAGGATCGTAGCGATTCTTATTTTCCCCCGCCGGGGAGTTTCTGGGCGAGGGCGCCGGAGAGCGACTCGAGGTTCCTGGCCA
>Ga0335081_10016887_pt1 | contig 11825 bp, 12 predicted proteins | sample Lox_Sample_35_FD_206713 | JGI IMG/M metagenome (GOLD analysis project Ga0335081, IMG submission 206713) | Soil microbial communities from Loxahatchee National Wildlife Refuge, Florida, United States - Lox_Sample_3.5 | ecosystem: Environmental > Terrestrial > Soil > Wetlands | place: USA... | reverse complement strand
ATGCAAGGTACGCATTGGCAAATAAAGGGGATTAATGGCTGACATATTAGGGAGAAATCACCCGAATTGACAGAGGAAGAACGTGATCAACGCACCGTCTTCGTACAACAGTTGGCTGCCAGACTCAGAACTAAAGAACTCATCAAATTCTTTGAACAGGCAGGTCCCGTCCGTGAAGCTCAAATCGTCAAAGACCGTATTTCTGGCCGTTCAAAGGGGTATCCCGCCACTCAGCTCATTTCCACCAATTGCTGACATATGATAGTGTCGGATATGTTGAATTTAGAAATCCTGGTTCTGTCGCCGAGGCAATCAGTATGACTGGACAGAGACTTCTTGGACTTCCTATCATTGTATCAATTACTGAAGCGGAGAAGAATCGTCAGGCTCGACTTGACCAAATGGCTGCGTATGTTTCCCTCTTTCCTGCTTTGATCTCGAGTCCATTGACGGGGATTTAGCGGTTCTGGTCCCTCTAAAGAAATCCCCATTCATCGTCTATACATTGGCAATATCCACTTCAGTCTTACTGAAGATGACATCAAAGAAGTCTTTTCCCCCTTCGGTGAAATTGAAAAACTTCAACTTCAAAAAGAACACGACACCGGCCGAAGCAGAGGTTACGGATTTGTTCAGTACCTCCCCCCGCCCCGCAACCCAACTCAAATCCCCCCTAAATACTCGCGCAGGCAAAGTGATTGAAGCTAATCTTGTTTTTAGATACCGCGATCCCCTTGATGCAGTGAATGCGTTGGAGAAATTGAACGGAATGGACATTGGAGGCAGAGCTATCCGCGTAGGCCTAGGAAACGATAAATTCACAAACGATTCTACACAAGCCATTCTCGATCGATACAATCGATTCCGCGATTTGGCTACTGATACGGTTCCCCATGACGAGACTGAGCGTCTAGATCGTGGTGGTGGACGAGATGGGCCCGGCAACGCCCATGGAGGAGGACGGGGTAGGGGTGCTGGAGCTGGAGGCTTTGCTCCAAATTTGGATGATTCGGATGTTGTGGGCATTTCCTTGTCGAGTAGTTCTCGTGAAGCGTTGATGAAGAAACTTGCTCGTGAGGAACCCAAGGAAGAACCTGCTCCGTATGGGCCCTTAACCTTGGGTGTTGTTTCCTGATGTTTAGACCTCCTAAGCCGAAGACTATTGTTTCTGCTCCCGATGTGAGTAGATGTGTTTTGCTCAAGAATTGTTTCGATCCTGCGGAGGAGACGGGTGATTCCTGGGCAAGGGAATTGGAAGAAGACGTCAAACATGAATGTGAAAGTAAATACGGCAAGGTATCTAACCACCCTATTTCAGGTGGCAAAGTTGTGTTCATCGTCTAGGTCAATCACATTCACGTCGAGACGGAATCTCAGGGCGAAATCTACATCAAATTCGACAGCGTCAGTGCCGGAGAAAAGGCCGTTGCAGGACTGAATGGTCGTTGGTTCGGAGGTCGATCGCTCGTCGCTGTTGCCATTCCCGATGCTGTCTACGCATCAAAATTTCCTCGCGGACGTGCCTTGTGAGCTACAACAACTCCATTTCAGCTGGAATATGTCAAGTAAATGTGTTTAGGTCCCTTCTTGGCTTCTTTAAGAACTGGTTGTCTTTCAGCCCTATTCTATTCTTTTAACAAAATGTTTCTCTTCTGAAGCTACACTGTTTTCCGCTGCATGATTCCAAAAGTCAGCATCTTGTAAGACAGACGTTTGGAGGTATTGAGTTTCTCCCGAACGTCTGTTGACAAACTCGACTTCCCCCTCAGTCTCCCATTTCTTCCCTAGCGCTGCGATCCATGGGTATCCAATCCTCCTTGCATCATGCATCTTTGCCCCGATAGTAGCGTGCAATCTATCATCAAACACGACATTGTCGGACCCAATTGCCGAAGCAATAGCATCGTAGACATCTTCCCCGCCACCTGTCTTTGGTTGAAGCACAACGCATCGCCACGGAGCCACAGACTCTGGCCATATGATTCCCGCCGCGTCATGAGATTCTTGTGCAATAGCCGCGATCATCCGTGATATCCCGAGCCCATAGCATCCCATATGTATTAAATTCAACTTTGACGGATCATCTTGGGGCATGTAGGTTGCGTGAAAGGGTTTTGTGTATTTTGTTCCTAGGTAGAAGGTGTGACCGAGCTCGATTGCTGTCGAGGTGTATAAAGCGTCCAGTGTTCTGCAGCTTGGGCAATAGTCATCGTCGTCCACGCTTACATGGACCTCTTCATTTTTCGCATATGAGCAATTTCGACAACGGTACAGAATATCCTCGCCGGCTTGAGAGTGAGTTTTAAAGAATGCTGATGACGAACCTTCCGATATATAATGATATTCATGACACAGAGATCCTCCGATGTTTCCTGAATCCGCCTCGACCTGGCATTAGGGGACTGTTAAATACCATAATACCGTTATAAAAGGCAATCCAATACTCCTGAAAAACCAATCGTACGCATCACGAACGCTACTGTAGGTATCCATCGCAGCAACCTCATCGATATCAAAGGAATATAAGTCTTTCATCAGGAACTCCCGTCCTCTCAATAGCCCTGCTCGTGGCCGTTTCTCATCACGAAATTTTCGAGCTACATTAGCACAGGGCAACTATCACGAGGGACATACATATTTGATAGACTCTTATGGGGAGAGATCGCCAGCTTTGCAGGGACCGACCTACGACGTCTGTAATATCCTCTTCATTCGTAGGAACAAGACAAAACTCACTGTGCTTCCTATCGTTCAAGCGAAAGAGCTATTGTTAACGCCAATACGCAAGGGAAGTACTTCGTCACCGACGGTGATCCATCTCTGTGACTTTCTCCAAAGATGGGCAGCGGATAGGGTAGGTAATTCCATTTTACTTGCACCTCGGGTGTTCAGGGCAATCGAAAATGCAATTCTTACCAACTCGGTTCATCGCTTCGTCTGCCAATCGGCAAAGCTTTTCTTGCACTCGGAAACCGAGGGGAAGAGTATAGTATACCCCGGCAGCAGCCTGTCTATCAGCACAGTGTAAGTTCGACAGACTTTTCGAACGAAGCCGGCGTTATACAGCAATGAGGCAGCATCCCTAGGCCCTAGCAATTAACACGTAAACTCACAATTACAACCTTCTGTCTTTTCTGCCTTGGGCTTTATGAACGGTGGGATGAAGACATTGCTGATTCTTGATCGAGAATCGAGCTAACTGGTAAAAAAGGGCTTTGAGGATGCGGACCGTGATTGTGCGACGAGAATTGGTTTGCTTGACCGGCAAACGGGTTTCGATTATGCATCGCCCATACAAAAGCGGCCGCGAAGACCGTCGCAGCCTGCTGAAACAGCTTTCCATCTTCACTCGTTGGCTATCGACCGCCGGTGCTCATTTCGACTGGACACGATATTTTCAGAGGGAATTTCCGCGTCTGTCGATCTTCCTTCCAGTCGCCTACAAATTGGACGGACCACCGTACAAGTTTAAGAGATGTCAACGATATTGGAAATACATAACATTTTCTGTTGCTTTTGCCTAACGCGCACTTTTATAAATGGCACATAAATAATATCCGCTTTTTTTATTCTATTTAAAACACAGAATGACTGTCCTAGTAAATCCGAGTATGTTCCCAGAACGAATCAACCAGAGGTCATCATATACCTAATATTAGACGCAAGTCTCAAGGTTCTCATACGAAGTTATAGTTTCCATTCGTTCTGAGGTCAGCTTCAGACCAATTCGTAGCAGCTCGGCAGCAATAGCATTCCCGTCATCTAATTCCAGGATCTTCATCCATCCTTCACGATCGAGTTTCCACGCCACGCAATCTCGTTCGGCAGCGACTCGAGCTGACCGACGAGTTTCGGAGAGGAAGGGGAGTTCGCCGCAGACAGTGCCGGCTACAATCGTTTCGATGAAAGCGCCTTGCTCAAGATCATAAGATGCGCGCAGGATACCACTTTCAAGTAAATAGAATGCTTCAGCTTCATCCTGGCATTAGCAATTGAAAAGCATGGAAAGTACGCCTTGATTCCATAAGATTGTTCCCGCTGAGATACTTTCCTTGACAAAAAGTGGAGCGATTTTGAACCAAAAATCCTCGTTCTTGTCACTGAGATCGTGAAATATTTGCATCAACAAAGGCAAAGGCTGCCGAAAATGCGGAAATCTTGCAGTTGAGATCGAAGCGGGTCTCGATTCGCGTTCTTCTTTGATTGCTGTGGTGGCCGCCTCATGAAGAATCTGTTGCCGTAGAGAGCCGATGTGCTCTGGAAGAGATTGGACTGTGCCTATAGGGACCGCCCAGGTTTTCGGCACATCTACGTTAGCTGGGGAAGCACAAATCCATAGGAATACCAAGATGATCTTGTTGCTTTGTGATAAGAAGAGCTTTCTTTTGGTAATATACTGTCAATAGATCGTTTTCGCACCATTCTAAAGCAGCATTCAGGTTCTCGAAATTCCGGACTCCGTTCTCAGATCCATCAGACCATATCCCCACGCTTTGCAGACTTTTAGCGACATCACCACCATCTTCGACACCGCTCAAAATGAGATGAATCCCTTTTGCCGCAAGCAACCTTTTCATCCGAATAAACATCTCAGCAGCAGAGTAATCCACTCCAGGAACCAACGTAAAATCCAGCACCAAATACCGAATAGGATTCTCTTCAAATGTCCGGGCCTCGAGAAATTGTCGAATCGTCTTCTCCACACCACCGATCGTCCCGAAAAACATGTACCCGCTCAGCTTACACACATAAATCTGCCGGGCAACTTGTTTCAAGAACCGTTGCTGGAATGGATGTCTCCTAACAGTCGATTTCGCGACGCTGCCCGAAAATGTAGCCCGAATCGCTGTTTTCCGACTTGCTTGCACCACAAAGAAAAAGGTCGATAAGATAATCCCAACCAAGATCCCAAACACGAAATCCCAAGCTGCCATCGAAAATATGATTGCCAGGATCGTCAGGTATTCGAGGGAATTCACTCGTCCCCACGTATCGTACAATGCCTCGTTTAACAAATCCATACCCAAGACAAAGATGAGGGCGCCGACCATCATAACGGGGATAAAACCTATGATGCCAGTGCCTGCAAAGAGAACTCCTGCCGTGGCAAAAGCGAGGAGAACACCGGCGACCCGCGAATTTCCGCCGGTGCGTATGAATAGGAGGGAGTTTGCGTAGACGAGGTAGTTTTGAATACTTCCGCAGACGCCGGAGAGGACATTTGAGACACCGTGGGCGATGAGTTCGCGGTCTACATCGAGATCGTCTTCGCCGGTTGACACGCCGAGAGCAGGAACGTTGATGGGCACATGTAGGATGCCGAAGAATGTAAGTGCTAGCATCGCAGGGAAAGCTTCTGCTAGGGCAGCCCAATTTGTCTCCTTGAAATCTGATGTCAATTAGGGTGTTGGAACAGTACCATACCGTAGAGGGTGTAGAAATGCCACCATGGGTAATCGCCCTCGGGGGCTTCGAAGATCCATCCTTTATGTCGAAGGTCCTCAACTCCAAGATTCGGAATGATGAGAACGACGAGGTAGAATATAACGGGCACCAACATGAAATACAGCGGAAATATCAAAGGATGACGCCATCTTCGCTGGATGACCATGAGTAGCAGTGCCAAGGCGAGAGGTGTCAGCCACAGCAGCACGGTGTCCGGCTGCAGCAACGCTGTAAGTGTCGTCAGACTGTAAGATAAATTCCCCTCCAATCTCGCCGACACTTCGATCCCTGTCACGAATAGAAACCAACCCACACCTCCAATACATCCTACCAGAATATGTCGTGGGAAAAACCCGATTAATGAACCAAGTTTTAACGCCCCAAGAGCGAAAAAGACAAGCCCTGTGATGACAGATGACACGCTGAACGCTAGGATTGTGGTGGCGATCACCGCCTTTGGGTTGTCCTCACCAACTTCTCGAATTATCGCGAAAGCCATGGTGTGAAAGAACGGAACGACTTCAATCTGCAGGTCAATCACGCAAATAAAACGGTAAGCGGACCATCTCAGAGCCAATGCCACCATTGAACATACTTCCGCCAAGGGAATACACCAATTGTGAAATAATGCAGCTCACGTAAAACATGCTAATCCCATCGGGTCCCAACTTCTCAAAAATCGTTTGTCCGAGAGGAAACAAAATCATGCCGTAGGAAAGTGCATCGAGGATATTCAATAATAATCCAAGAATGACGGCAGGTATCCGATGGATAGTGTCTACAAAGCCCTTCTCCCAGATGATTCGTCGGTCGATAACTTTTATACATGATCGTACGCGCCGTCCAGAGTTGTCAAGCCAGGCTTGTTTCGACCATACCCATGCATGGCCTTGTAGTTCGAGGTCCGGCTCATGCAGCAGGTCGTGGCCCTGACCATCGTCCGGCGAAGAAAAGGAATCGCCATAGGATTGACGATATCCATTCGCGAGCAAAGGCGAACGTTCGCTCATGGGCGAAGGAGATGCAGTATCGAAGTTTGGGGACTCAGCACGCAATCGTCCAATAGCGGGAGCACCGCCCGAATTCTGGTGAACTGAGGGTTCCAAAAAAGGTTGTTGAAAAACTTCTGGTGGTGATGTTCGTAGGAGATGTGTAAGCATTGATTTGCGCTGACGAGGAACGAGATCATCCAGATCTGCCGGACGAGACATACTGAGTATCGGCGCTTGTCCAGGACTTGAAACTGTCTCGTCGGGTATATAAGGAGTATAATCTTCGATTGTCGGCGGCATCGGCCGTCTTCGGACGGACGAGTCCGAAAATTGTCTCGACAGTGCCAATTCAGCTAAATTCACTGTCTGCGCTCGAACCGAAGCTGTAGGTTCATTTATAGGCGGCGTCCCAGCTATACCGCCAATTAGCATATCTCTAACCTTTTAAACGACGAACCTGTTTGAATTGAGCTCGACAGGTGGGATCTGTGAATATTCGGTCGTCGACTCAGGTCCAGACTGTCCCAATATGCGGCAGCACCTTCCCCGGTTGCTGTAGAAATTGACCTCTGGCGTACTCCTCCGCGCTCAGGCACACCCGTTCCACTGGCCGCACCGCCCCCGCCCGCACTGCCGGACGTCACGCTACTCTGTCCAAACGACAGCGGTCCGTGATGTATGCGTGAAGGGTTGACTCCACTACGCTGCGCCGAGGGATTGCGTGCGTCAGAGCCCGAGTCTGAGCCTGTAGCCGAAGGAGATCGATGTTCTAAAGATGCCATTTCACCAACCGATGGCACAACGCGCGAACCTCCGACCATTTTCCCGAATTATTATTTTCTTTTTCCTTCCCCGCTTTTTCTCGCCGGTCTCCAAGAGCACGGATTGAACAAGAGGATTGTCGGGTATTGGCCGCTGGCCAAATCAATTGGATGCACGCTGCCAGCCACTCACCCGCCGGAGAATATTCGGGCGTTCCGACTGAACCTTCTCTTTCAATTCGTTCCACGTATTGTGAGAGGTTAGCACGCCTCTCGGCCAGAGAATTGTGTGCTCAGCACGTGCTCGTAAAATTTTGGTGTCTGTGGCTCGACGGCTATCAAGGTTTCGGGCGAAGATTTCCGATAGTCTTATCAAACTCCCAAGTTATGCATCACGTTACAGATTGTGTCCAGTCATTTGACTCCCGAAGAAGTTCGATTGCAACATAAACCATCGGGACAAGACTTGCCTTTTACAATGCAAAGTTTTTAACGAATCAAAAGGTCCAGAACGGTCACAGGATAACGTCTTTGCATAGAGTTTATTGTGATGTCCGATACTTTGCTGCAGCCACAAAACGCCGCGACGGAACGATCCCCTCATAGTTGTCCCTGTACCACCTTATACGCCCCATGAACGTTGCAGCTTGACTGGGTCGCAAAATTCACATAACCAGCCTTGCCCCACAAAATTCAGGTCTTTGATCTGTCAACTGCCAGAATGAGTCTTCGACACGTTCTTAAGTTCACGATGGGAAAGCCGTAAGAGATCTCAATTGCAAAGCTACCGGTTGTCACATGACACTCTATCCCGTGAGCCAATCAAACGACCAGCTGACCTCATACACTGCGCGGTCGCACAATCCTCGCAAGCTAGGTCTGCCGGCCATCCCATATGGCTATGAAGATGGAGGAAGTCATTGTCGAGGAGGTCATTGATCAACCTCGAATAAAGAGAATAAAATACTCTGGTATTTACCCTGTGAAAGCGATATAGAAATTGACGGGGTAAGACGCTACGATTCAGAAGCGAGCGTCACTGCATCCTTCGGCGGCCAGTTCGCCGATGCCGCGGAAGCAGTCTGGTAGACAGGACGATGAGGTAGGTTTGTGCATTTACTTGACGAGACAATCTTCTCTTCCTCACGTCACGGAACGGATCGCGAAAGCTCTTGAAGACGGGAAGAATTCAAAGTCCGTTCCCGATTTAAGTAACGGTGTTGATGGGTAGGAATGGAGTAGTGGTAAGGGCGATGGGGGCGGCGATTGAGAAGGCTCTGTTGCTTGCTTTTGAATTGCAACGTCGCAAATATGCTATTGGGATATTGACGGGAACCGCTGAGGTGGTTGATGATGTTATTCCTGATGATCATGTAAGTCTCTTTCTCCCTTGTGATTACCATTGATCGGGTCCAGGATATGGAATTGAATAGTCAGACGAGACGGCAGTCTACGGTTGAACTTCGTATCCGACAACCATAATGGGAGCTGGGCGTTATGGCGTTCAGGGAATATATTTTTATCTGGTAGTAAGGGTATATAAAGAAATTCGGTTCGAGGAGTTTGGGTTTGGAGTTCTTTATATTACTCGTTCGTTATAGGTGGCCAACATTCTCACGTTAAACAAAATTTATGTTCAAATCTCACAGAATTTATCGTCATTGCTCGTAGCAGGGATGCGATCGGTGGCATAAAAACCACGTCGGGATCGCGAAGTCAGGAGGACGATATTTTCAGCCGCATAATTCGGTACAAGAAACCGTTGAGGCCTCACACGGCAACCATGGACACGAAAGGTGATCAATCTAAATCTCACTTGCCATCATGGATTAATCTGCTGAGGATACCATCGTGGCTATGAAGCTTTTCCAGCAGAATTCACTTTTGATCCAAAACAGAATTCAATATGTAAAACTTCACCACCGAAGAACAGGACAAATGACTTAAATCAGACAAATCGAAGAAAGCAGCACGGCAAAAGGACGACGGTTCAGGAGAAGGCATTGGGCACAAATCGTATAAATTCACGAAACTGGAATTGACTAATTGTAGAGGCCGAAAAATCGTGGAGATTTTTGAGACGAATTCTGCCAAAGATCATGAGAAATGGAACCACTGCTATCCTCGGACAACTGTTCCGCTGCTTCTTAGCCTCGTCGTACATAACAAGCGCGATTTCGCCCGAGATTCAAAATTGCAGGGAAACGAAGGATATGAAAACAATAAGGCGAATTGGTATCCAAATGGCAAGGGATTGATCGAAATACGAGCCACAATGACAAAGGTTCGAGGACTAAACCGCCCAAAAAAAAAAAAATGAAAAATAAAAAAATAACTCCGATGAAGACAAATGGACGGACAAGGGGTCCCACGAGGATGTTGTTGGTAAGGACAGATGGGATCGAGGAAAAGTCGGCACCAGAGAAAGGACCTTCGAACAATCCCTCCGGACGGGGAAGAAAGAGGAAGGTAATCCTCCTGAATCACTTGCGACGAAGAAAACGCGAAAGAAAACTAAAGACGATAAGCGAAAATGCAAGATGTTTGTCCAGATAGTGTACAGGTGATGAATTTGTACAATGTGTCGCTAGCACCGCGGGAAAATTCATTGGTACCTGAATTTTCCCCAGCGTAATTTCGCAGCCGAATTTTGAAGTGATAAAAATTAAATGAAAATGGAAAGGCGGTCAGCTGATTTTAAATTATGTATCTAATTTGAGTCCGTGCCCCAGCATCCGGCCTCTCGCGGGGTCGGGCAATTCCAGGATACAAAAGTGTGAATTTTAGAGTCACACAAATTGCAAATGACGCAGAAAGGGATTTCGCCAAGGTCCCGCTTTAGCTCGTGATCAAAAGAATCGGGTCGGGAATTATGTACTCTAAATTAAGCGTCTTATGACCAAGGTGATCGACATCCTCTGACTAATAAGCGCTCAATCCAGGAGACGATGAATTGACAGAACAAAAGTGGAAATGGGGATGTACGGGGAGCCACGTTGCATGATAGGGGCTGGGATTTTTTGGCGCGAAGTGGGGTATGGGAGGGGAGCGTCAGGATGCCTGAATTGGAAGCCACGGACTGCAGGATGTTTCAGAAGCAGTGTTCCAAAAAGAACGCTCGGTTCACTTTCAGACGCCACGTGAAATTGGCCAGCGAATGTCGTTTGAAAGGGGGCATTGCAATTTCCCATTTCCCTTGTAATAAACCGATTTCTAACCTCCTTTTTTCGGCCTTTATCGTGAATTTTTAGAGTTTGCAAGCGGTGTGCGAGACAACAAGTGGTCGTGATTTACGCAAAAGGTTTTTACCCCAGCCCACACGCGCGGTATGGTCACATTCTGGCTTTTTTCCGGACAAACTTGCCGTCGCCCTCAATTGTTCGAAGCGCCCATGCCTCCCACATTTTAATTAATTCGGGGACAGGTTCCTTTTACCCTGCCTTTTTTCTCTCCAGAATTAAGTCTGTCTTATCTCAATGCGTACATTTCTATTTTTTTTTTTATTTTTTTTTAATTTTTCTTTTTTATTTTCCCCCCTTCCCCTGTCGTCAGCGCACATTCGGGCGTACAACTTTTTCCATTCCCTCCACGCTTTTTCTTCCCACCCGTCAACTCTTCCCACTATCCTTGTTCGACTCGCTTTTGCCCTTGATATTCGACGAGAGGACCAGAGGCCAGGATCTCCGCGCAAATCCTTTCTTGTTCACTGCCGATCCTTCTTGCCAGACAGTTTTCTTTGATCGCCCCAACACTTCGACCACCATAATGTCTGAACAACCCGTCGTTCAACCTGAAGAGCCCACGGCCGCTGAGGCCGCTCCTGCCACCACGGAGCAGGTCACCGAAGCGATCCTCAGCAAAGATCCTGAGGTCGTTGAGGCCAATCTCGCCAAGGCTGGCCCCGTCGTCACTGACCCCATTGAGCCGGTGACCGCGGACGCTGCCCCCGCTGCCGCCACGGACGCTGCCCCCGCTGCTACCACGGAGGAAACCCCTGCTGCCACCGAGGCAACTCCTGCTGAGACTCCTGCCCCCGCCAAGAAGGAGGGTTCTACCCTCGTCGCCTTCCTCAAAAAGGCAATCCCCAACCCAAAGAGCGTGGACAAGAAGACGGCCAAGCCCGAGACCCCTGCAAAGACTGAGACGGAAACTGCTCCGGCAACGGAAGTTGTTGAACCCGCCACTGAGGAAGGTCCCTTTGAAGGAGACGCTGTCTCCTTCAAGTCTCACGGCGGGATTTTTGGGTGCCTTATCTGATTCTCTGTTTTCTTGCGCTAATTCGCTATAGCGGTGGATGGAAAGACCGCAGACTCGAGTTCGGCAAGGAAGACGGACTCTCGACTGCCGCCCTTGTTCCTTATATTGGGACACATAAGCTAGCTTCGGTCGTCTCTCCCGTCGATAAGATCAAAGCTGCATGGGACAACGCTGCTCACGCTACCGTAACCGGTGTTGGGTTGCTTTACATTACGAAGTTCAAGAACCTTGAAGTCCCCATCAACGTAATCAATTTGGTATGTTCACCTTCAGTAAAACTGAGATCTCACATTTTAGGCCGATATCACCACCGTCACCGTCACCGGAACTCATTTCACCATTAAGACAGAGCATGCTGGTGACTATGAGT
>Ga0335081_10016886_pt1 | contig 11825 bp, 9 predicted proteins | sample Lox_Sample_35_FD_206713 | JGI IMG/M metagenome (GOLD analysis project Ga0335081, IMG submission 206713) | Soil microbial communities from Loxahatchee National Wildlife Refuge, Florida, United States - Lox_Sample_3.5 | ecosystem: Environmental > Terrestrial > Soil > Wetlands | place: USA: Florida... | reverse complement strand
CTTTAGGCATGAGCATTACTCAGGCAAAATTCCGGCAGGCGATGGGCAGCTTCGCAACCGGAGTGACGATCATCACCGTGGATTACGCGGGTGAGGTGCAGGGGATGACCGCCAACGCGTTCACTTCGGTATCACTCGATCCGCTGCTCGTTCTGGTCTGCGTGGATCACCGGGCGCGGACGCACGGCCATCTCCATGCCAAGAAACGTTTCGGGGTCAACGTTCTGGCTGAAAACCAGCGGGCAATCTCTGAATATTATGCGCGCACCACGCCCACCCACCAGCAGGCGGAACAAGAAGCCGGAGCACGCTTCAATCGGACGATTCATGGCACGCCGGTGTTGCACGGCGCGCTGGCCTATCTCGAGTGCCGTCTGCACAGTGTCCAGGATGCCGGCGACCACACAATCTTTATCGCCGAAGTAGAAGATGTAGTCGTGCGCGAAGGAGATCCGCTGCTCTACTTCCGCGGAAAGTACCGGCACATCGACGCTCCTGCCGAATAAGCGTGCGCCAGTCCGCCCAGTCCGCCCGTTCCCCCCTGGTTATCATGATCCGCCATCGCAGCCAACCGAGAAGCATGACCGCTCTCGCACGGTGAGGCGCCACGGTTTTAGGGCAGTAGTCGCACGGTCGGAACCTTTGTTAAGCTTATTCGCCGGCACGAAGTCACGAGAAGTGTGCGCCAAGGGGCTCGGTTTGCCATCGGGAGCTACCATCGCGGTTCGCGAGGAATCCCTCAACGAGTTGCCGAGTCACTGAGCCATGTATCCCCGAGCATTTCATTATCACCGCGCGAACTCGCTCCAGCAGGCGGTGGCGCTCGCCGCCGAACTCGGTGAAGAAGCCAAGTTCCTGGCCGGCGGTCAGAGTCTGATCCCGCTGATGAAGCTTCGCCTCGCCAACCCAGTGCACCTCGTCGACCTGAGCTTTATTTCCGGGACTGCTTACATTCGGGAGGAGCATGGCGCGCTTGCTTTCGGAGCCTTGACCCGTCATGCGGAAATCGAAAAGTCCGAGATGGCAGCCAAGATTCCTATGCTGCGCGACTGCGCAACCGCAATCGCCGATGTCCAGGTGCGGAATCGGGGGACCATTGGCGGATCCCTGGCGGAAGCCGACCCGAGCGGCGATTGGGCGGTGGCGCTTCTGACACTAGGCGCGGAGATTCAATGCCTGGGGACTCGCGGCGAGCGCCGTCTGCCGCTCTCCCAATTTGTCCAAGACGCCTACACCACGGTTCTCGAACGCGACGAAGTAATCAAAGAAGTTGTGGTCAGGATTCCACCCAAAGGCAGTGGTGGAGCCTATCTGTCCTTGAAACGCGCAGCGCCGGTCTACCCCACCGCTACGGCCGCTGTCCAACTCACCATCGACGGAGAGGAGTGCCAAGAAATCGCCATCGCTTTGGGCTGTGTCGGGCTGACACCCGTTCAGGCGAAAGACGCCGAGACGGTTCTGCGCGGCCGGAAGATCACGGAAAAGACACTCTCCACGGTGCAGGAAGCAGCGCGGGCGGCTGCTGACCCCCAATCGGATATGCGTGGATCCGCCGATTACAAGCGCGCGCTGGTGGGGGCGCTGGTCAAATGTGCGATCGAAGCAGCCGTGCGGCGTGCCCGCGGTCAACACATCGAGGTGAGCCCCATTTATGCCTGAGCAGATCGAGAAGGTGGCCATCCGGCTCAGGGTCAACGGTAAGCCCTATTCCCTCGCGGTTGAACCGCGCACGTTGCTGGTGGAGATGTTGCGCGAGCAACTCGATCTCACCGGAACCCATGTGGGCTGCGACACCACCTATTGCGGGGCCTGCACCGTCTTGCTGAATGGCGCTGCCATCAAGTCGTGCACCACGCTGGCGGTGCAAGCCGATGGCGGCGAGATTACCACCGTCGAGGGACTCGAAGAAAATGGCCAGCTGCATCCGGTTCAAAAAGCTTTTGCCGACGCCTACGGGCTGCAGTGCGGATATTGCACACCCGGAATGATGCTGTGTGCACTCCAGCTGCTCACGAAAAACCCGCAGCCGAGCGAGAAAGACATGCGCAAGGCGATCGCGGGTAACACCTGCCGCTGTACCGGCTACCAGAATATCTTCAAATCGATTCTGCTGGCCGCCGAGAGCATGAGGGCGACATAGAGCATGGCGATCAAGCTGGGCGGCGAGTTCGAGGTCAAGCGCAGCTCCGAGGAGGTTTACGATTTCCTGACCGATCCCCATAAATTTGCGCCGCTTTTGCCGGAATTTCAGAGCATCTTGGTTGCCGACGGGAACCACTTCACGGTCCGACTCAACGTGGGCATCTCCTACATCAAAGGTGCGGCTGACGTGCGCTTGAAATTGACCGAGAGCGAGCGCCCGAAGCGAGCCCAATATCAAGGCCAGGGAAGTCTGCCTGGAGGCAATCTGTCGGTCAGGGCAGGATTTGACTTAGCGCCGGTCGGTGATGGCACCAAGGTCGCATGGCAAGGGGAAGCGCAGGTGTTTGGCAGGCTTGCATCTTTAGCCGGGGGGCTGCTCGAGCCCTTGGCGCAAAAGAATGTGCAGAAGTTGATCGACGGCTTGCGGGTAGCGCTAGACCAGGCATAAGGTCGGGGTCGGCCCGGACTCAGTAGGCCGGCGCTTCTCCCCGCCTGCCGAGTCAGCCCGGCAAGAAGAATCACGGAGTGAGTGTGGAAGCCGAGAAGAAGACCTGGGTAGGCAAGCCCGTTCCCCGCAAAGAGGAAAACCGCCTGTTGCGCGGGCGGGGCAAGTTCACCGACGATATCAAGTTATGCGGAATGCTCTATCTCCATTTTGTCCGATCGCCTTTCGCCCACGCCAAGATCACCAGCCTGGACGCCGAGGCGGCTGAGGACCTGCCCGGCGTGATTTGTACCCTGAGCGGGAGCGAGATTGCCCCCCAAACCCAGCCTTTTATCGAAATCGGCCCGGAGCCATTCGCCAAGATCAAAGATTATCCCCTCGCCGTCGGAAAAGTGCGCTATCAAGGTGAGCCGGTCGCTGCCGTGGTAGGTGAATCCGCCGCGATTGCCGAAGATGGAGCCGAGTTGGTCGAAGTCGGCTACGAGCCGCTCGAGGCCATAGTCGACGCCGAAGAGGCCCTCGCGGGAAAGAGCCTTATCCATGAGGAGGCTGGCACGAACCGGGTCTGGAACGGTGTGTTCGAGTACGGGGACGTGGACAAGGCGTTTCGCGAGGCCGCGTATGTTGTGGGCATCGATCGGCTGCACTTCCATCGCTTCTCGAGCACCCCCCTCGAGAACAACGTGATCATCGCCCAATGGAACGCCAAGGATGATCGAATCTACTACTCCTGTAACAATTCATTTCCATCGTTTGCCATTCAGTTTCTCGCCGCCCACCTGCGTGTTCCAATCGATCGTATCCGCGTTGAAACCTTCGACATCGGGGGCAGCTTCGGCATCAAGATCACCAGTTACCCGCAAATGGCGGTGTGCGCGCTGGCTTCGAAGAAGGCCGGGGGAAGGCCCATCAAGTGGGTCGAAACCCGATCTGAGCATATGACGTCGAGCGCGCATGGCAACGAGAGAACGTTCCGCGATACCCGCGTTGCCCTCGACCCGAACGGGGTCATCACCGCAATCACCTCGCGGCATATCGACGATTGTGGCGCCTATCCCCGTTACGAACCCTTGGGTTGTGTGATTTGGTCGCAGGTTTTTCCCGGAGTCTATCGCTTTCAAAACGCCCGCATTGACTTTACGCAGGCGGTCACAAATAAGTGCCCCGTGGGGCCCAACCGCGGCTATTCGCGGATGCAGCATCTCTGGTTCTTGGAGCGTGCCATCGATATCTGTGCCCACGAGCTGGGAATCGCACCCGATGAGATGCGTCTCCGCAACTATATCCGCCCGGAGGAATTTCCCTACACCACACCCAATGGTTGCGTGTATGACTCGGGAAATTATGCGGCGATGCTCGATGTCGCGAAACGGCGCATCGGATGGGACCAATGGAAGAAGAAGCAGGCGGAGGCGCGCAGCGAAGGGCGGCTAGTGGGAATGGGTATCGGAACGACGCTCGATTCCGGCACCAACAATTTCGGTCAGTCGCAAATCGTGAATCCCGGCTTGCCCTACTCCGGCAATTCGCAAGGAGCCAATTGCAAGTTGGATATGTATGGCGAAGTGGTCGTCGCCGTCGGCTCCTGCCCGCAGGGACAAGGGCACGAGACCACCGCCGCGCAGGTGGTCGCCGATGTGCTCGAGATTCATCCCGACATGGTGACCGTTCGCACCGGTTTTGACACGGAGCGCAACGTCCACACCGGATTTTCCGGAACCTATGCCAGCCAGTTCGCCGTGTCGGGGCTGTCCGCGGTACATGGTGCGGCCCAGAAGTTGAAGGCCGAGATGAAGCGCCTGGGAGCGTTCGCCCTCGAGTGCGCCGAAGACGATCTTGAATTCGGCGTGGGCCCCCAGGGGCCGGAGCTGCGGGCTAAAGCTAGCGGCAAGCCGATCAACTACTGGGGACTCGCGAATCTGGTCAATGCTAACAGCGCCGCCCTTCCCCCCGAGCTCTACGATATTACGCTGAATTGCCGCTATGTTTGGCGTGCTCCCTTCCGCGTGCCGGACAAGCAGAAGAAATACGGGAACCTGACCCTAACCTATGCTTCGCAGCTCCATATCGCGGTGGTCGAGGTCGATCGCGACACTTTCTTGCCTCACATTCTCGGCTATGTCGCCGTGGACGATTGCGGCACGGTGATCAATCCCCCGATTGTCGAAGGGCAAGTCTATGGCGCCACCGCCCATGGAATCGGCGCCGCGCTCATGGAAAACTGCGTCTACGATGCGGTCGGAAACATGCTGACCGGCACCTTTAGCGATTACACGCCGATCACCGCCATGAACATGCCCCACATCAAATATGATCACCTCGAAACGCCATCCCCCCACAGCTACAGCGGTGCCAAGGGCATGGGGGAAGGCGGGGCAGCTCCGCTCCACACCCTTTCGGCGGCGTTGCAGGATGCTTTGTTTGCCCACGGGGTCATCATCGATGATTCCTTCAACAATGCGGATCGTCTATACCGGGCAGTTGTAAAAAGGGAGATTGGCCAAGCCAAGGAACTAGTGAAGGTGGAGAGACGAAGGTAGATTTGTGGGGCGGGCGCGTGCGCCTGCGATTGCTGTCCGAGGCGGCGTTGCGAGCATGAAACGAGTCTGCATTGTCGGCTGCGGCGCGATTGGAAGTCTTTATGCCGCGCATCTGGCCCGCGTGGCGGAGGTTTGGGCTTTTGTTCGGCGGGAGAACCATGCTCGCGCTCTCAATCGGGCGGGATTGACGGTCTCGGGGCACCATGAATTTCACGTCCGGCTGCACGCGACGGCTGATCCCGACGAACTGCCGGACTGCGAACTGGCCATTGTCGCCACCAAGGCCACCCAGGTGGAAGATTCGATGGCGCTCGTCGGTTGCCGTTTCAACCAAGGAGCGGTAATCTCGGCGCAGAACGGACTCGGCAGCGAGGAAATCATCGCCCAGGACACCCGCGGTCAGATCATCCGCGGCACCACATTCATGAGCGGCACCAAGCACAGTGATACCCATGTGCAGTATGAACTTGATACCGCCACCTGGATCGGACCGTTCGAACCACGGCACACTCCCTACGCGGTGGTGAAGCAGGCTGCCGACCTAATCTCGGCCAGCGGACTCAAGGCCGAGGCGCTGCAGGATGCGCGTCCGGCGCAGTGGTCCAAGCTGATCTTCAATGCTTCTGTGAATGGAGTCTCGGCTTTGACCGAGCTTCCGCATTCGCCGCACTTCGCGGACGAGTCTGAATTCTCCGGCTTGGGCTGCCTGTTGCACGAGCTCGTCGAAGAGGGTAAGCGGGTGGCGGCCGCGGCCGGCGTGAAGCTCGAGGAAGATCCGTGGGAGATGAACAAGATAGGCGCCCTGACCAACCATCCGCCGTCGATGTTGTATGACGTGCGCAGGCACAACCCCACCGAAATCGATTTCTTGAGCGGGGCGATTGCCCGCGAGGCGCAACGTCATGGCGTGCCGGCGCCGCTCCACTCGACCGTCTACCGGCTGATCAAGGGCAAGGAGGCCTCGTGGACCTTCCAGGAGGAGAACAAACCTGTGCGGTCTTCTCAAGGCGGCGGGGGGAAGATGGCGGAGGGGGACCAGACCTGAATGCCCTGGCCCATCGATCTCGAGAAACTGAATCGCGTCCGTGCCCTGTTGAAGGATCAGGACCTCACGGCTCTGGTCGTGCGCGCGCCCGATAACATTGTGTACCTCACCAACTATTGGCCGATGAAGGGATACGACGCGGTGGTCTTTCCCCGCCAAGGCGAAGCCACACTGATCGTCATCGAACCGCAGCTCGCCGACGCACAACGGAACGCTTGGACGCAGGATATCCGCCTGTTCAAAAGCTATCATCCAAGGGATCCGCGCCCGCCCCAGTACCGGGCCCTCGATCTGGCCCTCGCAGTACTGAAAGAACGCAGTCTCACCGACAAGATTGGGATCGAGTTGAACATGGGAACGCAAGCGGTCGATCGCATGGTGGGCGAGCCGACCACTCCCACGCAAATGTATTTTGACGGCTTCCGTGATGTCGCCAGGGAAGTGGTGGACGCGACGCCCTTGCTCAACCAGGCGCGGAGCATAAAGACGCCTCAGGAAATCGAGCGCATGCGTCTGGCCAACGAGCTCGCCGCCCTGGCCCTCGAACATACTCGCGAGCGCATGCGGCCCGGCATGAAAGAAAGCGAAGTAGGCGGCATGTACGAGAGCGCTGTCCACGGCCTCGGCGTGGGTTATAAGGGCAAGGTCGAGATGGCGCGCGCCTTCACCCTGGTATGGTCCGGCAAGGGAATTGCCACCTTCACGGCAACCGGCGATCGCCCCATTCAGGCGAACGAGCCGACCTTATTCGAGATATGGGTGTGCGTCGACGGCTACTGGACGGACCTGACCAAGAACGTTTGCCCCGGTGAGCTCTCCCCCGAGTATCACAAGCTTCTGGATCTTCTGCTTAAGGTCTTCCACGAGGCAGCCGCGTATGCGCACGATGGTGCCAGCTTTCCCGAACTCGATCGGCTGATTCGTGCGCGAATTGCCGAAGGCGGATACCCGGGCCAGCCTTCGCATCCCATCTGCCACGGGGTGGGGGCGCGCGCCCACGAGCCGCCCTATGCTCATCAGGCGGGAAGCGGCACGATCAAGAAAGGAATGGTATTGGCCATCGAGCCGGGGATCTATTGGGAAGGTGGCGGCGGTCTGCGCCTGGAAGATGATTTCCTGATCAGCGAAAGCGGGAATGAGAAGCTGTGTAGGTATCCGGACGATTTTCGCTTGGTATCGCGCTGAGAACTTAGAGCGGAGAGCCTCGAATGGCACCGAAACTGGCGTTGAAGCTCGAAGCAAAACTGGTGGAGGCGATTCTCGCCGGGGTACGGGAAGACGAGATCGTGGCCATGGCCTCGGATGTAGTCAATATTTCCAGCCCTACGGGCAACGAGCTCGAGATGGCTTGCTATATGAAGCAGGCACTCGCGGCACTCGATCCTAATGTCAGCTGGCAAGAGATCGAGGAGGGACGCGCCAATGTCGTGGCCCGATGGCGGGGTACCGGAGGCGGCAAGAATCTGATGTTCAACGGTCACATGGATACGTCGAACACCGGCCGCGAGGAGTTTCTCACCGGGATCGGCTATAAACCGAAGGCGGTGATACGGGATGGATTTCTCTATGGCCTCGGCATCTACAACATGAAAGGGGCACTGGTTTGCTACACCCAGGCCTTGAAGGCGCTCGCGCGCTCGGGGCTCAGGCTGAAAGGCGATGTGATCATCGCCGCGGTGGTCGGCGAAATTGAGAAGAGCCAGTGGGAGGAATTCCGCGGCAAGGACTACCGCGGCTACGGTCTAGGGACCCACTACCTGGTCAATCATGGCGTGCTGCCCGACATGTGCATACTCGGAGAGCCCACCGATATGAAACTCGTACTTGAGCACTTCGGGTCCCTTTGGGTGCGTATCTCCTGCGCCGGCATTTACGTGCACACTGCCTTCTCGGAAGGGCGCGCGGAGATGAACTCGATTCGCCGAATGTATGTCTTGATGGACACCATCTTGAAGTGGATCGCCAATTGGGAGAAGAACGCGTCCCATGGGGGGAAACGGGCACTCGTGAATTTAGGTTGCATTCAGGGTGGGCATCCCTGGCGGGCCAGTCGTACTCCCGAGAGGACGGATTTGTTTCTCGATGTCCGCGTGCCCCCTACGATTCCCATGAGCGAAGCCCGACGAAATCTGCAACAGATGTTCTTGCAGCTGGAAACGAAACACCCCGACTGGGGCCTAGAGTTTGAAACTTATGTTTCGGTTCCGGGTGCGCGTATCAGCGACGAGCACGAAATGATTAAGGCCATCGAGACGAGTCACGAGTACGTCACCGGCCGAAGGCCGGAACGTGAGGTGGTCACCTGGTGTTCGGACGCCAGCGTACTCAGCCGCTACGGCATCGAAACCGTGAACTACGGCCCGTCCAGCGGGCCGCGCGATGTCGAAGGAGAGAAAGTCGCAATCCAGACTCTGGTCGAGATGACTAAGATTTATGCCCTGGTCGCGGCCGATCTGTGCGGGGTCGAAGGCTGAGTAAAATCGTCTTGGTGTGAGAGTCCGCTTGCCAAGTCAACAAGAAATCGATCGCCGCTACAACAACCTCCGCGCCAGCATGGAGCGCTATGGTTTGGATGCGCTCATCGTTTGCGGAAATCAATATGCCGGATTCGAAGGCGCGGTCTTCTATGTGTCGGGATTTGAGGTTGTGCATCGCTACCTGTACGTCGTGCTGCCCCGCCAAGGCGAGCCGACGCTGGTGTTTCCTCGGGAAGCCCGCTGGATTGGCGACAAGCGCAAGCCTTGGGTGCAAGACCAGGTCTGGCCCGACGTTCCCGGGCAATGGATTCGAGATCGAGGACGCGAGCGGCACTGGAGGCGGGTGGGCGTGTATGGCATGGATTTCATCATGGCCGTCCGCGACTACCGAACTCTCTCGGCCGCGTCCTTCAAGCTGGTACCGTTCGATTTCCAATTCGACATGGCGCGTGCTGTCAAGAGCGAGGAGGAGCTGGAGGCGATTCGCGATGCCATGGACATCGTCCAGGACGGTTTTTGGTCTTTGGTTGCCGCCTATGAACCGGGGAAGACTGAAGCCGAAATCATGGCGCCTGCCGTGGGACGATTCTTCGCCCGCGGTGCCGGCCCGCGCATGATGAACATTGTGCTTTCCGGTACCCAGGGAGAGGCGGAAGCGTCGTTCCGGGTGCCCGCCCAGCGCGTGGTCGATGCGGATGACCTGCTGCTCTATTCTCTCGAAATCGCGGGCCCGGGTGGCTATTGGGTAGAGTTTTCTCGGCCCCTTATTCGGGGCAAGCTTAGCCCACGCACCCAGGCCATGGCCGAGGCCTACCCCGAGGCCCTGGAGGCCGCCAGGAAGCTCATGCGGGCGGGGGAGTTGGCCAGCAGCGTTCACCGTGCCGTGGCGGAAACCTTTGCCAAGCATGGATTCGCTCTCGGCCATCTTTCGGGGCACAGCATCGGCAGTACCATGATCGAACACCCCTCGATCGGTGCAGAAAGCGATGTCGCGCTCGAGGAGAACATGATTTTGTCCTTGCATCCCCAGGTCGTCGATCCGGACGGAAGATCCTGCCTCTACACTCAGGACACGTACCGGGTCGGCAAAGCGCAAGGGGAATGCCTCGCCGAGGTGGAGTGGAAGTTTTACAGCGGCCATGAGAGCCGCCAAGCAACAGCCAGAAGTTCGAAGTAGCCGTCCGAAGTATCACCACTTATGCGAATCTGCGTAGTCGGTTGCGGGGCCGTGGGCAGCTTGTTTGCCGCACACCTGGCGAGATTGGGCGAAGCCGAAGTGTGGGCTTACGATGTTTCGAAGGAGCATGTCGAGGCCATCCGAAAACACGGCCTGGAGCTTTCCGGCGCGGCGAACTTCACGGTGCGGCTCGAGGCGACGAGTGATCCTCGAGAATTGGCCCGCTGCGATTACGGCATCGTGGCAACCAAGGCAATCCACACCCGAACGGCAATCGCGCAAGTGGCGGCTATCTTTGACGAGAACAGCGCCGTTTGCTCGGTGCAAAATGGGGCAGGGAACGAAGAGATCATCGCCGAGCATGTCAAGTTTCCCATTCGCGGTACCACCTTCCCGGCCGGACATTTGATCGCTCCCGGGCACATCGCTTATGACATCCAAGGCGATACCTGGATTGGACCATTCGAACCGAGTCACACCCCCATGGCCAAGGTTGAAGAATTGGCAGGTCTGCTTACGAGGTCGGGAATGAATACCATTGCCCTCGAAGACGCCCGAGGCGCGCAATGGACCAAGCTGATTTTCAATGCCTCCACCAATCCGGTTGGCGCTCTGACCTTGCTCGATCACGGCAGCGCGACTCGATTCCCCCCCACCCAGCGGCTGTTTGTCGAGCTGATCGCCGAGGGAAAAGCTGTCGCCAAGAAACTCGGAATTACTCTCCACGGCGATCCTTGGGAACTAGTAGAAAAGGGCGCGAGGGCTCCGGGGAAGCACCGCGCCAGCATGCTGCAGGATGTGCTCGCCCAACGCCAGACGGAAGTGGACTTCATGAACGGGGCGATTGTCGCATGGGGAGAACAACTCGGAGTACCGACTCCCCTGAACCGGGCACTCTGGGCTCTGATCAAAGGTCTGGAGCATTCCTGGCAGGATCCGGAATAGCCAAGGTTCGATGTCCATTCCCTTCAATGTCGGAGTTCTGCAACTCAGCATGGAACCCGTACGGGAAACCGTGGCCATGGCCCAGGCTTGTGAACAGGCCGGGTTTGATGCTTTCTGGATCGCCGAAGCCTATCCTTGGTGGCGTAAGCATTCCTTTGAAGCTCGCTCCTCGACTGCCATTCTGGCGGTGATCGCGGCCGCGACCCGCCGCATCCAACTGGGCTGGGGGATCATTTCGCCGTACACGCGGCATCCCGTCCAGATTGCGATGGAAGCGCGCGTCATGCAGGACTTGGCCGCCGATCGCTTTCTGCTCGGGTTGGGCGTTTCGAAGATCTTCCTGAAAGAAACCGGGGAAGGGAAAGGCGAGAATGCGCCTGCCACGGTAATGCGCGAAAGCATCGAAATCGTCCGCGGCGTGCTCGGCGGCCTTCGCTTCCAATATCAGGGCAAGGTTTTTGCCGCGGACGTACCCCTGCTGAAGGCCGACGCCAACACCCCACGGGGCATGCCGCCGATCTACATCGCCGCAACCGGGCCGGTGTTGCAGAAAATGTCTGGACGGATAGCCGATGGACTGCTCACCGCCAGCATCACCACTCCAGCCTATGTGCGCCATTCGCGAAGGAATATGGAGGAGGGCGCACGTCAGGCACAACGGGATCCCTCCAGTCTGATCCTAGGTTCGGTGGTTGTGGGCAGTATCAGCCGCGATTCGAGCCAAGGCCGGCAAGGAGCTCGCGAACAGGCGGCCATGTATCTGGCCAACAAAGTCGAGAACATTGGCAGCGCCGCCGACGTCCTGCTCGAGTGTGCGGGATTGAGCCTAAAGGAATTGCGCCCCGTGGCCGATGCCATGGAGCGCGGCGGGCGTACCGCCGCGGCGCAGGCGGTTAGCGAGGAAGTTCTCGACAAGGTGCGCCCGATTGCGGGCACCCCGACGGAATGCATCGAACGTATCCAGGAATATCGAGAGGCAGGATGCACACACATTCTGCTGGAAATCTGGGGGGATGATCGGGTTGGTCAAGCCAAGTTGTTTGGCGAAGCGGTG
>Ga0335081_10016885_pt1 | contig 11826 bp, 14 predicted proteins | sample Lox_Sample_35_FD_206713 | JGI IMG/M metagenome (GOLD analysis project Ga0335081, IMG submission 206713) | Soil microbial communities from Loxahatchee National Wildlife Refuge, Florida, United States - Lox_Sample_3.5 | ecosystem: Environmental > Terrestrial > Soil > Wetlands | place: USA... | reverse complement strand
CGAGGGAACGACTGTCCGGATCAATATGTACGGTCCGTTCTTCTCCTTTCGTCCCTTAGATGTGTCATATCACCCAAGTGTTGCCGCAATACTTGAACGGCCCGCTCGTAGAAAGGCTTTGCTACCTGCACATAAATCTTTCTGTCTTTGAATGTTGCTCCATTAAAACAATTTACCGCTCGGTATGCGTCCACGTCCAGGGACATTTCGACATAACCCGATCCCTTGGGTCGATGCGTCAGAAGGTCAGTTTGTATCTTGACCGATTCAACCGAACCGATCTGGGAGAAAATGTCCATCAATCTATCTTCAGTAATATCTGACGGCAGGTTCTCGACAAGAATTTTAATCGCCATATGCATACCCTCCTTGGCATATTTTTCAGCTGCGAAATATTTGCTTATTGCCGGAATCAGTCTTTTGATTGAGGTTAGCGGAAGGACAATATAGATTATTATAGCAAAAAAAACGTCAAGTGTATATCGGATATTATTATCATCCCCGTTGTCTCCGTTCTCTACAAGGACCGGGTAAGCGTGAGGTCTTCCGTCCGGGACTGACAAGGCTGATGATACTCATGGATATCGATTTAAACATCAAAGAGGGTATTTCGAGTATTACTTTCAGCTTGTCTTCGATAGAATAATCAGATAAAATAAATCGCCATGAAGACATGTCATGCCTGTAAAAATGAGCTCACCGTGTGCAGGACCGTCGGCAGACGAGATGTGTGTCCTCTATGCGGCGCTGATTTGCACTGTTGCCTGAACTGCGGTTTCTATGAACCCAACGCATCCAAGCAGTGCCGAGAACCGGTTGTGGAGTTAGTGAAGGATAAAGGGCGGGCTAACTTCTGTGATTATTTTTCTATAGCGGAACGATTTTTCGGCGAGGGAACTTCTGCGGCCAACGCTCAAGCGCGCAAGGCACTTGACGACTTGTTTAAAAAATAGGGTAGGTCGACTTTCTCTCAATGATCAAACTTAACAAAAAATTGTCACGGGAACCGTCTCCTCTGCTTTTTTGCAAGGCAATCACTTACCTTCCGTTCCCCGCTCGGCCTAGTCAAATATTTCACCGATGAAACCTGCTCATGCATGTAATTCGGGAGAACCAGGCCTATGCGATCTTCATCTTCGTTGGATTGCGGCCCCTTCAAGGCGTCTCCGTTCCCGCTCTCGGAGAGGTTACAGCGTTTGTCGGTAGAGTCATCTTTGGAACCTACTGAAAAATCATCAACGTGATAATCGGCCTTACAGTTGGCTTGCGGCTCGCTTGCATTCTAAGCGTCCAGCAGTCCCCTCGCGGAATAGGTAGTTAACACGGAAACAATCAAATGCGACAATGTGATGAAACACAACGGCATGTTTCTCCTGTTCCTCGTCCCTAGCTTCCGCAAGGATTACCGGTGTTAACTGATCGGTCCGGGGCACATGAAGCCGCGTGACTTCCTCGTTGCTTTCACGACAGGAAGGCTGCTCGGTACAATGCTTCTGACGATTGAAGGATCGCTTTTCGTGATAAACGATATGTGGCGTTTTTTCAGCGTCTAGGGTTTGGGCATGATGGTAAATCTATTCGTGATGGTTTATCACACAAAAGTGGAGCGGTGGTTTCGCAGGATACGGGTGGCGCAGCATCTTAAGGCGCTCGCCGAGCGTTCCAAGTCGAAAAAAGTCGGCGGCTCTTAGACGCCTTTCCTGGTTTTGTCTCTTCTGTCCTTGTGGATGCCGCTTACCCGGTCCTTGTATCTCTTATTAATGATTGCGCAGACCTCCTCGGGTTCATCGACAATATGCATCAGGTCGAGATCTTCGGGGCTGATGTTCCCGTCCGCAAGCATTGTCTGCCGGAGCCAGCCGATCAATCCGCCCCAGTAATCCTTGCCCACGAGAACTACCGGAAAGCTCCTAATCTTCTTGGTCTGGATAAGGGTGAGCGCCTCGAACAGTTCGTCCATCGTGCCGAAACCGCCAGGGAATATCACATATCCGACAGCATATTTTACGAACATGAGTTTGCGGACAAAAAAGTAGCGGAATTCAACCCGCACGTCCTGAAACTGATTTGGCATCTGTTCCGTGGGAAGCTCGATATTCAGGCCGACAGCGATGCCGTTTGCATTCTGCGCGCCTTTGTTTGCCGCCTCCATGATTCCTGGCCCGCCTCCGGAGATCACGGCGAAACCCTCTTTTGCCAGGTTCTCGGCAACCTTCAAGCATTTGTTGTAGTAGGGCGATCCTGGCTGGAGACGGGCACTTCCGAAGATAGTTACAGCCGGGCCAATTCCGTTCAAGGCCTCAAAGCCTTCAACGAGCTCGGCCATGATGCGGAAGACACGCCAGGTATCGGATTTTGCTAAATCTTCCATATTTGATTCCCCCCTTTGAATAATTCGTGATTCCGTTTAACTATGAAAAGCGTTATGATGGATGTGCTGGACTGATTCACTGGTTTGAAAACTCCTCGCGATAAATTTTGACAAAGACCGTTATCAACGTAACGATAATGGGACCGAACAGTATCCCGAGAATGCCGTAAGCCTGAAGGCCGCCAAGCAATGCGATGAAGAGCACAAAGGTCGGTATCTGAGCCTTTCTGCCAATTATGAGCGGCTTCAAAAAATTGTCAGGTAGTGTGACGAAAAGAACTCCCCATACGACGAGCAGAACTCCCAAAAGAGTTGATCCGGTCAAATATAGGTAGGCGGCGCCGGGGATCCAGACAAGCGCTGCCCCGCCGACAGGAAGCAATGCGAGCGCTGCGGCCAGAAACCCCCAGAAGATCGCGAAGGGAATTCGAAACAGAAAAAAACCAATCCCCGTCATAACGCCCTGCAGTAGGGCGATAAGAAAAACGCCGTTGATTACGGCAGTAAATGTGTCCACGAATTTCTGCGCAATCGTTTCTTTATGCTTCTCGGTAAAAGGGAGAAGGTCTATAACGGCATTGTAGTAAGCCTCTCCGTCTCTCAAAAAAAAGAAGAGCGCTATCAGCATGATCAGGACATCGACAACGAGGATGACCGAATTTTTGAGAATGCTGCCGATTTGCCCAGCAAGGCCGGAGGAAATATCGCCGATGCTTTTAATGACCATGCTTTTGATATCGAGTCCCGCCAGCGCCGGATGGGCAAGAAGCCTGTTGACGAACGAAGAGGTAAACTGAGTCCAGAGCTCGGCAAGCCTACCTGTCTGGATAGTGACGGAGGTCCACTGATAGATGTCAACAGCCTGCGTAACCAGCATTATCAACAGGGTCACTGCGGGGCCTATGACGAGAACCAGAGTCACAAATGTCATAATAGCGGATGCCAAACCACGTTTTCCGCTCAGCCGCAGGACGAGCTTCCGGTAAATGGGGTACAGCGCAAGAGCAAGGATGGATGCCCAAATGAGAGGGGTTAAAAGCGGAGTGAGCAGGTTCGTCATCTGGTAGAGCAGGAAAATGAAGAGGCCGAAAAATGCAACGGCGAAAAGATGCGATCGCGTGAGAACTGGCAGCGGCTGTAAGTTCAAGAATACTCCTTCATCGACCGCTTCCGGTAAGAACTCATGGTTGCTGCCAGCTTGACGGCTTCAATCATGCTTGCCGGATCAGCACAGCCCTTGCCGGCGATATCGTAGCCGGTACCGTGGTCCACTGACGTACGGATGATCGGAAGACCAACAGTGACGTTGACGGCATTGCCGAAGGCCAACATCTTGAGCGGCGCCAGACCTTGGTCGTGGTACATGGCGACAACAATGTCGAAATAATTATTTCGCGCCTTGTAAAAGATCGTGTCGGCAGGCAACGGATCGCTTGCATTGATGCCTTCCGAGCGGGCCTTGAGCACCGCGGGAAGAATGATGTCCCATTCCTCGGATCCGAACAGTCTACCTTCGCCCGCATGGGGATTCAATGCCGCCACCCCGATGCGGGGTTTACCGATGCCAAAAAACGGCATTGCCCTCTGCGCGAGGCGGAGGGTTTTCAACACTGATTCCCTCGTGATGAGCCCGGCAACATCTTTCAGCGCCACGTGTATGGTCGCGAGGATGACCCGCAAACCACCACCGACGAAAAGCATGCCGTAGTCACGCGAGCCCGTCAGATCCGCGAGCAGCTCCGTGTGACCAGCGTAGTGATGTCCTGCTGCGTTCATCATTTCCTTGCTGATCGGAGCGGTCACGATGGCGTCTGCTTCTGCGTTCATCGCCAGCGCTGTTGCTTTTTTGATATACTCGACAACGGCCTTTCCAGACGATGCGTTGGGCCTGCCCCAGGCATGGCACGAGATATCCACCAAACCCAGATCGAGCACGTCTAGCTTGCTGATCATGAGATCCGCTTCCGCAGGGGAAGCAATGCTTCTTACGGAGACGGAGAGACGCATTTCTTCGACCAGCTTTTTCAGCACGTTTGCGTCGCCGATGACCAAGGGCCTGCAGAGCGGAAAGATTTCACCGCTGTCGATAACTTTTGCAATTATCTCGGGGCCGATACCGGCTGGATCACCCATAGTGATTGCTATGAGAGGTTTTCGCTCCATAGGTCCCTGTCTTTCGGCATGCACGTCTCCGACACAACCCGATAAAGTTCCTCAGGTAGAACCTTCCGCGATATCGCAGAAAATCTGCCGAGGACTTCCAGATCAATAATACGCGATGAAAACTTCAGGGTGATACGGTCTCCCAGTTTCACCTTTTTGGCGGGCTTTGCCTCAGACCCATTGACGAACACTCTGCCGTTTTCACACATTTCCCTGGCGATGGTCCTTCGTTTTACAAGACTACTGGCCTTCAGGAACAGGTCGAGACGCACAATTTATTGTAGCGGAATTAGAATGAATTGACAATAGGAAACAATATCCCCATGGCGCCTGAGACCAAGCATCCGTCAAATCACCATAGCCGGCGCTAGGAGCGGAGTAGGCCCTCATTGAGGTAGTGTTTTACTTCGGCTATGATTTGGTGGTAATGCGTGAGAAGATGATGTTTTGCACGTTCAATGTAGTCGCTGAGCTCTGGGTTGAGATCCGATGGCAGTTCGTCTTCGTCGAGAATGTGCGCGTTTTTATGTTCATCGATAAGAATGTCGACTACAAGATCGCGCCAGATAAATTCAGTTTGCGTAAGCGACACCCTGTCGGCGATGTTAAAGTAATAGAGTTCCAGTCCCGGTTTATCATTGCGCCACGTGTACAGTGTGTAAGGCCTGTTGATCCAGTAAAATGCCAATGTGACGTCGCCCGGGTGCAGCGTGATCCCGTCGACACGGTGTTCTCTGTCGATAATGTATCGAAGGAGGCCAAACGTGTCTGTGAAAAGAGCCAGTTCACATTGGTATTCGTGAAGTTTTCCGGAGAGCAGGACTTTTTTTTCAAGGCACATAGACATTCTTTAAAGAAATGAGCCATCCCGATGGACGGTCTGGCATCAGGGTGAACAAAATTCGATGTGAATTGCTGCCACTCCGGCGCAGCTTGGTGCGCCAGCGGCACCGAAAGGATGACGCTAATGGATTCCCTTGCTGTTTAAGAAGGGGCCGTATTTTTTGTCTTCATTGAGGATATGGACATTCAGCCAGTCGCTTAGAAAGAGCATAACGTCAATAGTGATCATTTTGTTTCCCGTGTCGAATGTTTCTTTTAATTTTTTTGCTCTCGCAGTCAGATCATCATGGATTTTCTTGTGCTTTTCATAATCGGGATAACCATATTGCTGAAACAGACGTTCTTCAGTGGTGAAATGGTATACCGTGTAATTGACAAGCTCTGTAAGGACCGGATCCAGAACCTCGCGGCCCTTGCCTACGCTCATGGCGTCATACATTTCGTTGACAAGGCCGATGAGTTTCTTATGCTGTTCGTCGACTTCTGATATGTTGACGGAATAACTACTATTCCACTTTATGAAACCCATATACCCCTCCTCATCTCCGCCTGTTATGCAAGAATGGATTTCGGGAGAAAACTAAGTATTGGTAATTGCTCAGTCAGAAAATGACCTCTTATGGATCGATTCCGAAAGCATCGGGGCCTCAGATCGCCGTCATGTTGTCCTTATCACTGCATTTATCCTGCTTATCGTTTTTTGTTTACCCATCACTTCAATGACGTCGTAGATGCCCGGGCTCACGGTGCCACCTGTCAAGGCAACACGCGTGGGTTGTGCGAGCTTGCCGAGCTTGATTCCTTTTTCGGCCACTATTACGTTGAATACCTTCTCGATTTCCGCATGCGTAAAAGGATCGACGGTATTCAACCGCGATGCAAGTTCAGACAGAAGCGGGAAGACATCTGGTGTCAAATGCTTCGCTTTGGCCTTCTGGTCTATCACGATTTCTTTGACGAGAAAGGGGATTGCGCCGGTTTTCATCTCGACAAGAGTGTGACTCCGCTCACTAAGGATTTTGACGAGTTTTTTAAGCCACTCCTGGTCCGGTTCTCCGCCCGCGACGAAGATGTTGTCCTTTTTCAGGAGGTCGATCAGCAGGCTGGCAAGACGTCCCAGGTCCGACTGCTGGATGTAGTAATGGTTGAGCCAGAGTAGTTTTTCTGGGTTAAATACTGAGGGCGCTTTGCCGACGTTTTCAAGCGAAAATTTATCCGTTAGCTCCCAGAGCTGGAATATTTCCTGGTCTCCATGCGACCAGCCGAGACGGGCGAGGTAATTCACAAGCGCCTCGGGAAGATATCCCAGATCAATATATTCCGTGACAGCCGTAGCGCCGTGGCGTTTTGAGAGTTTGGTTTTGTCCGAGCCGAGAATCATGGGCAGATGGGCGAACTGAGGGGGCTCGTAACCAAACGCATGATAAAGTTGAATCTGTCGGGGTGTATTGTTCAAGTGATCATCACCGCGAATCACGTGAGAGATATTCATCGTCACATCGTCTACGACCACGGCAAAGTTGTATGTGGGCAGTCCGTCGGAACGCAGAATGATCAAATCATCGAGCTGCTGGTTCTCAAACGTCACAGGGCCGCGGATTAGGTCCCGCACGATTGTCTGTCCCTCATCGGAAGACAGGAATCGTACCGCTGGCGTTCTTCCCGATACCGGAGCCGATAGGGAACGGCACTTTCGGTCATACTTGGGCGGTTTACCCGCGGCCATTGCAAGTTTTCTCCTGGCCTCAAGCTCCTCGGGTGTGCAATAGCAATAGTATGCCTTGCCTTCCTTGAGGAGTTTTTCGACATGGCTGCGATAGATGTCCATGCGGTCAGTCTGGCGGAAGGGCCCTTCATCCCAATTGAGGCCAAGCCACTTCATCCCGTCCAGGATGATCTCGATCGACTTATCTGTTGACCGTGTCTGGTCTGTATCCTCGATTCTTAATATAAACTTTCCTCCGAAATGACGAGCAAAGAGCCAGTTGAACAGTGCGGTACGGACGCCACCGATATGCAGCGCACCGGTTGGGCTGGGGGCAAAACGAACTCGTACATCGCTGGAAGAACTCATTGGTTAAAAACTCCTTTTACCATCCGTGCCGTAAAACCTCGGCCCATGGTCCGGGCAGTATGTCAATACTGCTAAGCGATGAATCTTAATAGGGCAACATTATATCAAATAATTCGTTGAATAAAAAGTAAATTTATGGATCCACAGCTTTTAAAAAAATACTAAAAGTTTAGTAATTATGAGAGGTTGACTGAACAAAAAAATAAAAAATGGGATTTTTCGGCGCTTTCAAACCGTTATTTGATATAAAGTAAGCCCATTTGACAAAGCATTGCCTGTCGGTTATGATTTAATTAATATAAAATGGTAATTTGAGGTCTCTGAGATTGGTTCCTTGTGCAATCGGTAGAAGAGAAAATTTAATTATATATATCGGAGGTGGTCAATGGATATTAAGGTATTGTCAACGGCACCGGTTGTGGAGATCGACGGCATTAAGTATCACCATCATTCAAATGGGGGCGGTATGGTTGCGGAACATGCGCAGGTCGAGGAGACGGTGTATATTGGTCCCTTTGCAAAAATCTGTGGTCATTGTAAACTGAGCGGTGAGGTATTCGTTTTCGGGAACGCATGGATTTTCGACAAGGCCGAGGTTACTGGCAGGGCGGAGATTTTCGGCAATGCAAAGGTTTTTGGCAATTCGAAAGTTTCAGGCGATGCCAAGGTTTACGGATTTGCCAGTGTCTATGGAGATGCCGTTGTAACCGGTTTTTCCGAAGTATTCGACAGGGCCGAGGTCGGTGGAAATGCAAGGGTCTTGGGTAATGCCAGGGTCGGGGGGGAAGTTAGAGTACTTGGTGAAAGCACGGTTGAGAAAAAAGTTGCATAGGAAAAAGGCAAGCTATAAGCTATAAAGGATGCACTGTGTGTATTGCCGATGGCGAATTAGAGAAGTGCACGTTATAAGCGAGGTGGGTTGTACGTTTGAGTAAGTGATTTTTTTGCTGATAAAAAGGGACGGTTCAGGGAACCGTCCCTTTTTCTGTGCGAAAAGCGTTTCAGGTGTTATACACCGAAGGGCTTTGCATAGAGAAGAATGAGCACTACGACGAGCGTGTAAATGGCTAGCGATTCGATGAGGGCCAGACCCACGATCATGGTGGTCATAATCTTTCCCGATGCCTCGGGGTTGCGGGCGATACCTTCGACCGCCCTGCCGATGCCCAGACCCATGCCGATGCCAGTACCCAGGGCGGCGATACCGATGCCGATGGCCGAAGCCGCTGCAACGGTGCCGAAGAACGCGAATTTGCCCGCCTCTGGTGCCGCGGTTGAAGCTGCCGTTGTTTCAGCTGCAAAAACTGCTGATGCCATCAGCATGAGACCCAGAACCAAGAGCATGATTGCAGAAAATTTTTTCATTGTTTGCCTCCTTTCTTCAAAAATGAAAATTCAGTCCGGAATCGTGCCGGGGTGCTACCTCCCGGGGACTCCCTCCGCTGGAAGGAATTTCGGTCCCAAGGGTCAATGATATTTAATGGTGCTCACCGCCAATGTGAGCTTCTTCAATGGATCCTGAAAGATAAAGCATGGTCAGAAGCGTGAAAACGCCGGCCTGCACAAAAGAAACCAGCAGGCCAAGCCCGAGGATCGGGACCGGCGCAATATAAGGGGCGAGCAAAGCAAGGACGAGAAGAAGCGTGTGCTTTGCAATCATGTTGCCAAAGAGACGGATGGACAAGGAGAGCACGCGAGCCAGATGGCTGATGACCTCGATGATGAACATGAGCGGTGCAAGCACCCACATGGGCCCGAAGAAGTGCTTGATATATCCGAGTCCGTGCCGCTTAATACCGATATAGTGCGTTGCCGCAAAAGAGCAGAGCGCTAAGGCCAGCGTGGTATTCCAATTGGCCGTAGGTGAGTCAAAACCGGGGATGAGGCCCAGAAGATTACACACCAGAATGAAAATAAAGAGGCTTGCGATAAGCGTGAAATAATGTTTACCCTCAGGCCCCATGATTTCCTCGATATAATTTTCTAAACCACCGATGATGACCTCGAATAAATTCTGCAATCCGGAGGGGGCGGTCTTTTTTAGCGAAAAGCGTGCTGCTATCGCCAGTCCTATGATCAAAGCCATGGCAAACCACGTATAGGTAATATTGACCTGGGCGGTTTCGTTTAAGTGGGGGATGTTGATAATATGTAAAAGCAGCGGACCTTCTTTCATAATCTACACTCCTTGAAACGGGTATTATACTCGGAAAAATTTACAGGAACCCCTATTCTTTGTCAAGAAAAAACCCGAAACAGCCTCATAAAATTTCTTAATAATCATATATATTTGCTAATAAGATGAATTCGCCGAAGATGCTGTTGCTATAGCTTACTTCTGATTGGAGAAAATAGCTCCTGCCGGGTTAATGTCCCCCCTCATAGGCCATCGGTTAATTTTGACGCTTTCAGTTATCGCTACTGCTGGTTATCTCTGCATTGAAAATCCGATCAGCTTTAACCGGCGGATTTTCTGACTTAAACGGAGTGTTCTCCTGTCACCGTATGAAAAGCCGTGATATAATAAAAAAACAAATGAGCTTGAACAAACATCTTGTTATTGTCGGAGCGGGTCATGCCCATCTTATGGTGCTGGCGTGCTGCGATGAATATGTAAAACGCGGACACACGGTAATGGTCGTCAATCCTTCACCCTACCATTACTATTCCGGTATGGGGCCTGGTATGCTTTCGGGTCACTATCGTCCGCAGGATATCCGCTTTCACATTAGGAAACTTGTCGAATCACGGGGCGGAACATTCATCGATGATGCAGTCGTTTCCGTTGATTTTAATAAAAGAACTCTGATGCTCAGCAGAGGCGGCGAAGTTGTCTATGATATCGCATCGTTCAACATCGGCAGCACCGTAACACTCGAAAGACTATCCGTTGCAAAACGGAACGTTTTTCCCGTCAAACCGATCACCAATCTCTTAAAGGCCAGACATTACATCACCAGTCTGCCTTCTGATAAAGAGCCGGATATCCTGGTTATTGGCGGCGGTTCGTCGGGTCTTGAGATTGCGGGCAATGCCTGGAAACTTGTAAACGGTCTCGGCAGAACAGCGCATATCACCATTGTTGCAGGGCGGAGATTACTCAATGGGTTCCCGGATATGGCTTATCGGATTGCCAGGGCATCCCTGGAAGAACGGGGAATCGCAGTTCTGAATGAGGTAAGCGTATCTGCAATCGAAGATAGATCTGCCAGGTTGTCTACAGGCAAGAGTTTGGATTTCGACGTCTGCTTCGTCGCCACAGGAGTCGAGCCTCCACCGCTCTTCAAGGAATCGGGTCTTCCTTCGGGGAAAACCGGCGGCCTCCTCGTCAATGCGCACCTTCAAAGCGTCGCACATCCAGAGCTATTTTGCGGAGGCGACTGTGCTGATCTCATAGGTCAACCATTAGCCAAAATCGGAGTCTATGCAGTGCGCGAGAACCCGATTCTTTTTTATAACATTCTTGCGACTCTGGAGAACAGGCCCCTGAAGATTTTCCGGCCGCAAAAGCGGTTTCTCCTCATTTGCAACCTTGGGGATGGAACTGGGCTTCTGCTGCGTGGAGACTTGATCTGGCGTGGCAGAATCGCCCTGCGGCTCAAGAACTATATCGACAGGAAGTTCATGAGAACGTATCAGTTGTCGGGAGAACAAAGCGAAGTTGAGTAGAGTATGAGCCCGATGCCGCTCGACAGCAGTGCTTCATGCCGTTAACTACTTTGGCATGGGGATGGTAAACGATAAGAAGATGTGTACGTAGCGGCACTGCCCCGCACAGCAGGACAATTTTCTCCAACAAGAAAGGATTTTTGCAGGATGGCGAAAGAATTGATGTAAACATAATTATGGAAATGCAGAACGGAGTGGCTCAAGACGGAACAGATGCTGTCTGTCAAAGCAAAGAGGGGTACCGAAGAAAGTAAAAAAAGGAGTGATCAGGCTAAACTGTCAGGATCTCTTTTTCTTTGTGTGCCAGGACCTCATCGACTTTATTGATATAGGCATCCGTCGTCTTCTGGATCTCATCCTGCAGTTTTTTGGTCTCATCCTCGGAAACGTGGGCTTCCTTGTCCTTGCCCTTCTTCTTGATCTCGTCGTTCACGTCTCTGCGGATATTGCGAATCGCAACACGAGCGTCTTCAGCCAGCTTCTTCGCATGTTTTACAATCTGCTGTCGACGCTCTTCGGTTAGCGGCGGAATGGTGAGGCGGATGATTTTGCCATCATTTCCTGGAGTAAGGCCCACATCGGATTTCAGGATGGCCTTTTCGATTTCACCCAGCATCTTGCCCTCCCACGGCTGGATGGTGATGGTCCGCGGGTCAGGCACGGCCATGTTCGCAACCTGATTTAGCGGGGTGGGAGTTCCATAATC
>Ga0335081_10016883_pt1 | contig 11826 bp, 12 predicted proteins | sample Lox_Sample_35_FD_206713 | JGI IMG/M metagenome (GOLD analysis project Ga0335081, IMG submission 206713) | Soil microbial communities from Loxahatchee National Wildlife Refuge, Florida, United States - Lox_Sample_3.5 | ecosystem: Environmental > Terrestrial > Soil > Wetlands | place: USA... | reverse complement strand
TCGGATTGGGCTGGTGAGCGGGCCGTTCTTTGTCGGTGGGACAGGCCGGTGCGGGACCAGTCAGCTGACCCGGGTGCTGGGCGAGCATCCGCAGGTGCACGCGCTGGAGTGGGAGAGCCGGTTCCTGGTCGACCCCGGCGGGTTTGAGGATCTGGCCCGTGCCCTGACCGTGGCCTACACCCCCTACCATGCCGATGACGCGCTGGGCCGCCTGGCCTGGCTGCTGAACGTGCGGCTGACCGGGCACAGCAAGGAGGCGTTCCGCGGCTGGGGGCTGGCCGAGGAACTCGGCATCGAGCGGTACCGGGCGGCGGTCGGCAGGCTGTGGCAGCAACTGGCCTGGTATGAGTTCGATGAGGCGGTGCCGCCACTGGGCTACCGGTCCGGGCTGGACCACGCCCCGGGCGAGCCGCGGGCGCGCCGACGGGTGGTGGCCCGTTACTTTCCCGACCGGGCCGAGCTGACCGGGATCTTGGCCGAGTTCACCGCGGGCCTGTTCGGTGCCGCGGCGGAGGCGGCGGGCAAGCGGACCTGGTGTGAGAAGACGCCGTTCAACCTTCTGTCGGTGCCGTTCTTGCTGGAGCTGTTCCCCGAGGCGGCGGTCGTGGTGATCATGCGTCACCCAGTGCATGTGGCAGCCTCGCACCTCGACCAGCCGTGGGCGCCCTCCACCCTGGGGCGGGTACTGGGCTGGCTGGAGCCGGTCTACCGGCGGTGGCTGGCGCAGCGGCCCGCGCTGCTGCAAGATCGCCGCTACGTTGAGGTGAAAGCCGAAACCCTTGCCGCCAGCTGGCCGGACAGCAGGCGCGAGCTGTTCGGGCAGCTTGGCCTGCCCGATGCCGACACTGTGAACACGTTCGCTGCCAGCCGCCTCGCCGCCCGGCGCGGCCAGCTCAGCGGCACCGAGCACGCCGAGGCCGTCAGCCGACTGGGATGGGCGGCCGGAGAACTCGGCTACCCGGCCAGGCCCTGATCCGCCCGGCCGGGATATTGGTCTGCGGCCAGATGGTTTGCCAGGCCGTCACCGACCATGCCCAGCCCGCACACCGGAGCGCGCGCGCCAACCGCCTTCGTGTTGGTAAGGCTCGGTTGCGCAGCGTCGAACAAGATGTTCTGCGGCCACGCGCTGAGCCCGTAGTCCGCTTGCTCACGCGTGCGGGCCGGCCGTCACGGGGCCTACGGTCAGCGTCGCCGTCGCCTCCATGACCATGCCCACGAGGCCGGCCTCGTCGTCGAGCTGCCGGAGTTGCGCCGCGGTCAGCTCGCGCAGCGGTTCGACAGTGAGGGCGAGCCTGCGGCCGGAGCGCCGCTGGTGCCACACCCCGCCGACCACTCCGTCGACGAGCAGCACCGGGTAGTTCCCGGCCTGGCCGGACGGGGTGAGCGCGCGGGCGGCGGCCGCGCCCGGGTACAGCCGCTCCCGGGGCTGGCCCGCGACGACGTACGCGTCGAAGTAGGGCAGCAGCCGGATCCCGCGGTGCGACCGGGCTGGCGTGCCGGTGTCGCCGGCGGCGGTCCAGGCCGGCTCGCCGTCCAGCATGACGCGCTCCAGGTCGCCGGCCAGCGTGCCGAACAGCCCGGCGGCGTACCGCGGCGGGATGCCGAGCCACCTGGCGAAGTGCTGGGGCGTAGCCGGGCCGTAGGCGTGCAAGTAGCCCAGGACAAGCGTGCGCAGGGCCGCGTCGCCGTCCGCGGGGCGGAAGCCGGGCAGCCAGCGGTGCGGGTTGGTGTAGGTGACCTGGCGGCCCCGGTCCGGCCCGAAGCACAGCACCCCGCGGTGCGCGGCCGTACTGGTGAGCTGACGCCAGCGCGGCCATTTGTCCTGGAAAGCGTCCATGGTGCGCTCGACGGCCCACGGGCCGATCCGGTCCGCGATCGCCTCAGTCAGTTCGCCGGTGGTCAGCTCGGCGTCGGCCAGCGCGTCGCCGATGGCCGCGATGACCTCGTCGGCCTGCGCGGCGGTGAAGCGGACTCCCTCCGGATGTGACGGCACCGAGGACGGCAGGGCCGCCAGCGCGCCCGTCCAGATCGGCAGGCCGGCGGCGGGCAGCAGGTGCACAGTGCCGCGCGGGCCGAACGTCTTGACCAGGGTGCGCTCGGCCCACAGCGCGCGCCGCACGTCGGTGCGGGTGGCCCCGGCGACGCGGCGTCCGATGGACAGCTCGGCGGCGCTGAGCACCTGAGCATGCGCGCCGCACAGCACGCCAGCGACGCCGGCCGGGTTCAGGTCCGCGGCCGGTTCGGCCAGCGCGTGCCGGGCCATCCGCCGGGCCGTGACACCACTCCAGGTCAACGCGGCCGGGGACACGGACTGCGAGATCATGAACGCGCATTCTCCCTGGCTCTCCCGGTACCGGTTATACCGGGAAGGCGGCGGCCAGGGCTACTACCGAGTGGTTCACTCACCGGCCGACCGAACCGCTTCGTTATGGTCGGCAGGTCACTCGGCGCGGCGGCCGTCGGCGGGCGCACCGGAACGGTTGTTCTGCGTGTACCGCGTACGTAGCTCGGAGCACCTCCAATGTCCGCTCTGCCGATGACAATGCACTCGGTCATGCGCGCAAGAGCGTACTCAAAATTGCCGTTAACGGCGCCTCGGAGTCTTCACCCCTTTCCTTGTGGGTAGGTTCCAGTACCTCCTCGTCAAGGCTCGGCCCCTCATCGACTTCGCTGTCTTCAATCCCTATGAAGGGCTGTCTCAACCCGATCCGGTCGGGGTTCCGTGCCGTGCGGTGGTGGCGGGAGGAGTCACGAACTGGCCGGGGCGGTGGAGGTCGAAGCGGTAAGCGCCTCGGGAACCGGCGATCAGAAGACCATTGCTGTCGGCGGTCCAAATGCAGGTCGCCAGCATTCCGTCGATCCGCGTGGCGGCTACTGGGCGGGGGTTATCGCGCCGCCAGACCCGTACGACGCCGGCTTCGTGGCCGACCGCGATCCAAGCTCTGCCTGGATCGATCGCGATGGTTTCGATGCGATCTCCGCGGCCTTGCCGGTCGCTACGCCAAATGAGTGCGCCGCTGTCGGCATCCCCAGAGGTCCACGATGCCGTCGTAGCCGGAGGTGGCGAACCAATCGCCGGCAGGAGATACGGCGACCGCCGTAACGAATTGCCCGCTAAGTTTGAATTTTCGCATGACTGTACCGCTAGACGAGTCCCATAGAACCGCCTCATGGTCGCTGGCGACCACGACGAGGGAGCCGTCGGCGGCAGCCGCAAACGCGGGCCCGAAACTGAGACGGCCGCGAATGACCTGCTGCAGTTCGCCATCGGTGGTCCGCCAGACGGCCACCGCGCGGTCCCCGTGGTCGGTGATCAGCCATGACCCATCCGCGGAGATCACGAGCCGAAGACCGGGCCTAACGAGTATGCGGCGGAAGGTGTGCGTCACCGTGTCCCACCGGTGGAGACCGGTCGCCGTACCTACGGCGCCCCATTTTCCGTCGGCGCTGAGCGCCACGACGTTTATCCTTCCCAGGTTGGGTCGGAGCGAATGCTGCACGACTCCGGTATGCGGATCCCGGAGCTGAATGCCTCCTTGCTCATCGCCGACAGCGACCCAGTGTCCGCCGGGATGGCAGGCCACAGCGGTGGCGCGTGGCAATTCCGTGGCCGGGGAACCGCCGCCGTCGCCGAGTTACCACACGCGCACCATGTGGTCGTACCCGAGGGATGCCATGCGCTTCCCGTCGACCGTGATGGCGACGGCGCGCACCGACGCTGCATGGCCCGCGATGTGCCGCAACACTGCTCCGGTCGCGGTGTCGACAAGGTGAATGGAGCCGCGATTGGTGCCGACAGCCAGCCAGGTCTCGTCCGGTCCGTACGCCAGTGCGGTCGGCGAACCCAACGAGGCGATGTTCGCTCTGGGTTCACCAGCTACTGGGACACCTACTTCGCCGGGCGGGCGGCGCCCTTGGGGCTCGCCGCGGCGGAGGTGGTGACGCGCTGTTCTGCAACTTCGCTCCCGGCGAGGTGGCTCGCCACATTCCGAAGGTGTGGCGCACCACCACGCCGGAAGCGGCGATCGCCGCTCGCCGGACGGGCTGCGTGAAGGCGCTGCGGCGAATCCTCGGCGATCGCGTCGGCACTCCCGCCTTCGCCCGCGCCGCCGGACTGCTGATCAAGGCGGCGACCAGCGCCCCGTTCGAGGGCCGGCCCATGTACGCCGCGCTGCGCGCGATCCCGGTCCCCGACGACGTGGTGGCCCGCTTGTTTCATGCAGGCTCCTTGCTGCGCGAGCACCGTGGCGACGGGCACATCGCGGCCCTAATGACCGAGGGTGTCGGCGGCCTTGAGGCTCACGTCCTCTTCGCCCTGGACATGGGCATGCCGGCGGAGAAGTCCGGACGCCTCCACCACCTCCCGGCAGCGCAGCTCGCCGCCGTGATCGACGGGATGCGCGATCGCGGCCTGATCGGGGATGACGGCTGGCTCAGCGAACCGGGCCGCGCGGTCCAACAGCGGGTCGAGGCACTCACCGACGACCTCGCGGCAAGGCCCTACCAGAGCCTCGAGCCGGACGAGCTCGAAGAGCTCATGGCCACCCTCGAGCCGCTCGCCACGCTGCTACTCGCCGCCCGGGACCAGGACGAAGGCTCTGGTGGTTCAGTTCGGCTGAACCGCGCCCGGCCAGATCGTGGTTCGCTTGGCTGACGCTCTGACGAGCCAGCGTCTCGGATGACTTTCCGAGCGACTCGGTGAACGGTCCGCTGATCACGACGCCTGGGCTCGATCGCCCTTGGCGGGTAGCGCACCCCTAGCTCTCGCGAGCTGGAGTTCACATCGACGTGTCACTTTCGCCGCCCTAGCCGTGGCGTAGTCGGGGTACCACCGCCTGCTCCCCTCGAATTGCTGGACCTAGGTCCCTAGGTTGCTCCACCTAAGTCTCTGCCCGCTAACACCCTGGGTCTTCAACATGAGAACGGACAGTTAGCTTGCCGGTGCTTGGAATCGGCCGGATGGAGATGACGCCACCATGGCGGCGCGACCAGCCCGCGCGGGAGATGTGCGCGCTTGGCGTGCCCGCGTTCGGCCCGATCTGGGACTCCTGACGTGTCCCAAGCCCAGGTAAGGATAAATATGAGCAGGTCATCTTTCCCGCAGGGATCCGCGTCGACAGCCAGTTCCGGCGCTCAGCGTTCGGCACCTGACTCGCTCTGCACCCAACAGCCGCAGCCGAGGATGCTCATGCCGTCTGACCCGGGGGGGTCATCTGCCCGGGGGGAGCTCCGGGCTTGCGGCGCTCTGCCAGATATCCCGGCCCGCCCGATCACCGCCGGCCGCGCCGTCACGCTCGACGGGTCCTCGCTGACATGCGCCGACGTCGACCGGGTCGCGCGGCTGGCTGCCCCGGTTCGGCTGAGCACCGAGCCCGCCGTGCGGGAGCGGGTCACTCGCGCCCGCGACACGGTGGCCGCGGCCGTCGCCGCCGGAGAAACGGTGTACGGCGTGACCACCGGATTCGGGGGCATGGCCGACACCGCGATCCCTCCCGATCTCGCCGGGCAGCTCCAGGAGAACCTGCTCGCGTTCCTGCACGCCGGGGCCGGAGACCCGCTGCCGGAGCGAGACGTCCGCGCTGCGATGCTGATACGGGCCAATAGCCTTCTACGCGGCGCCTCGGGGGTGCGCTGGGAACTGATCGAGCGCTCGGTGGTGCTACTCCGGGCCGGGGTGACGCCGGTCGTGCGTGATCTCGGATCGATCGGTGCCAGCGGAGACCTCGTGCCGCTGGCCGCGATCGCGCGCGCTGTCATCGGCTCCGAGCGCCAGCAGGTCGTGACCAGCAGCGGAACGGTGACGACGGCACGCGAGGCGCTGTCGGCCCTCGGCCTTTCCCCACTCCGGCTCCAGGCCAAGGAAGGGCTAGCCCTGGTAAACGGCACCGCCGTGTCCACCGCTCGCGCGACGCTCTGCGTCCTGGACGCGGTCGACTATCTCGACGTTGTCATGGCATTCCACGCGCTGGCCGTGCACGCTCTGGGGGCGAGCAGTGAGCCATACGCCACTTTCACCCACGAGCACAAGCCGCACGCCGGACAGGCCCGGGTCGCCGGGCGAATGCGGAAGCTCACGAACGGGACCGGTGTCTTCGGATCACACATCGCCGAGCGTGTCGCGTCGGGTGAGCTCGGGCAGGACCGCTACGCGCTGCGCTGCATTCCCCAGTACCTAGGCCCGGTGGCTGACTGCCTCGACCGCGTCCGTGATCAGCTCGAGGTGGAAATGAACGCGACGACGGACAATCCGCTCGTCGATCCTGTCGAAGGACGCTTCTTCCACGGTGGGAACTTTCTCGCGGAGTACGTCGCGACCGCCATGGACTCGCTGCGGGCCCATCTCGCGCTCGCCTGCAAGCACGTCGACGTGCAGGTGGCCACGCTCATGGCCCCCGAGCACTCGGGCGGGCTTCCGCCATCGCTCGTCGGCAATACGGCGCTGACCGTGAATATGGGCCTGAAGGGCCTGCAGATCCTCGGCAACTCGATCATGCCGCTCGTCACGTACTTCGCGGCGCCGATCGCCGACCGGTTCCCGACGCACGCGGAGCAGTTCAACCAGAACATCAACTCGCAGTCATACGCAGCCGCGCGCCTGGCCCGCGAGCAAATCGAGCTCGCGCGCCGCCATCTGGCGGTAGCGCTCGTCGCCGTGACCCAGGCGGTCGAGCTCAAAGCCCAGCGTACGCACGGCACGTACGATGCCCGCGCGCTGCTCTCGCCGCCGGCCGCCTCGATTTACACGACGATCAAGGACGTCCTCGGATCGCCGATCACACCGAGTCGGCCTACCGTGTGGGACGACGCGGATCATCCGCTCGAGGCCTTCGTCGACCGCGTTCTTGCCGATCTCGCCGCACACGGGCGGATTGCCGACGCTTGCAAACTTAACTGAGTCAGTGCGTAGGCCAGGCAGCCGTCGGCGATCCAGGGTGCCGGTAACAATGGACCCGTCAGCACCGCCATGGCGTCCAGTTTCATGAACGGCTCTGGCGTGCGCTGTGACATGGGGTGGTCGTCAGCGCGGCCGGAACGGTTATCGGCGTAGCCGGGCCGTTGGCTGATCTTGCCGCGCTGGTCTCGCTCGGCCTGCCAGGCGTCCCAGGCCCGCTCCAGCCGCCGGCAGCGTCCTCCCCTCCCCCCCGTGGGTCGGACAGCACCGCGGTGGTGGTCAGGTCCTGGACCCGATGGGCCCTGGCGAGCTCGTCCACTTCGGCGGCGATGCGGTCGATGACCGCCCGCACCTGGGCCAGGTCGGTGGTCACGACGGCCCGGTCCGGCCAGTCGGCGGCCAGGCGCAGGCTGACCGCTGGCGGGTAGCTGTCAGCGTCCAGGTGCACGACCCCGTTCGCGCACTGCCGCAGCCAGCTCACCTCATCAGATAGCCAGCCGGCGATGGTGTCCCGGTCGCCGAATTCGGTGTCCTTCCGCCGGGGTCCTCCGCGGCGGGCCAGCTCGCCGCCCGGCAGCTCGCCCAGCGCGGCATCCAGCTCGTCCAGGTCCGCGCCGACCGAGAGCCCGGCCGCGGCCGCCAGCTTGCCGACACTCACGCGGCAAGCCCGTGCGGCGGATCAGATCGAGGGTGCTCTCGACCCAGTGGCCGAGTTCGCGGGAACGCGCCCGGTGATCGAGGAGTTCGGTACGGTAAGACTGGTGTTACCAGGTACACGCGATTGCGGTGAGCCCAGTTCCCGGTAGGCGGCGACGGCTTCCTGGGTGGGCGGCAGCGCACGGGGAGCCTGCCCCGCCTGGCGTGATCAAGCTTGTGCCTGCTGCCAGCGCCTGATCGCGTCGGCCATTCGGGGAACATCGTCCCGCAAGGTGACCCAGACCTCTTCGTAATCGATGCGATGGTAAGCGTGCGCGGCGATGATCCTCATACCCTTGACTTCTCGCCAGGGAATCTCCGGCGTTGCTTTGATGACCTCATCTGGCAGCTTGGTGGCGATGTCGCCCAGGCGGCCGATGACGGCCTCGCCCGCCAGGCGAAGCGGACGCTCGGAGTCCCAGCGCAGCTTTCCGAGGTTCACAAGCTCTGCGGCCGCATCGACTGCCTCGGCCAGATCTGCGAGGAGGTCGTCGACTCCCCTGGTCACAGATCCACGGCCTCGGCGCGAATGTGCTCATCCCGTGGCTTGAGCGCGCTCCGCGCGACGACGTCCACCCCGACGCCCAGGAGTTCCTCAAGGTCCTGAAACAAGCCGACGTGATCAAGAAGAGACGTACCTGGCTCGAAGTCCACGAGCAAATCCAGATCGCTGTCCGGGCGAGCCTCTCCTCTGGCGACGGAGCCGAACACGGCGATCCGATGAGCCCTGCGCTTCCGCGCGACGCGGAGGATCTCCGGACGGCGGCGGCGGAGCCCCTCCAGGGTCAGGACGTCATCAGTCACGTATCAAGCGTATCGCCACGTGCCTTGACAACGCTGGGATCGGGGTACGAGCGGCGGATCCGAGGAAGCCAGGCAGCGCAACAGGAACGAGGTCAGTGGCCGGGAGCATGCACCGGCGCAGGACAATATTCTCTCGCGTCCCAGATGTTCCTGGCCGAGTATGGTACCTGGCGGCGTCCGGAGATGATTGCGGTGACAAGGCGTTGACCCTGCCGACTTTTGTGGTGATCGGGGCGATGAAGGCGGGGACCGTGAGTCTTCGCCATTACCTCGATGAGCATCCCGACGTCTTCCTTGGGCGCGGCGGCACGCTCGGCGAGCCGAACTTCTTCGTCGCCGAGGACAACTGGCCCCGCGGCCGGGGCTGGTATGAGTCTCTGTTCGATGGCGCCGGCAGGGCTGCCGCGATCGGAGAGTGCTCTCCGTGCTATACGTGGGCCCACGTCTACCGTGGTGTCCCCGAGCGGATGGCACAGGTCGTGCCGGAGGCACGCCTGGTTTACGTGGTGCGCGACCCCGTCGCTCGCATGCAGTCGATGTACATGCATCAAGTCTCAGCCGGGCGGGAGCGGCGCCGCGCGGAGGTGGCCCTGCTCGACGAGCGTTACCTCGGGCCGAGCTTGTACGGGTTTCAGCTCGCGGCGTTTCTCGATCACTTCGACCGCAGCCAGGTACTCGTGATCGCGAGCGAGGTGCTCCGCGATAGGCCACGTGAGGCCCTCAGCGCGGTGTTTGACCACCTCGCCGTCGATCCGGCCGCGATTGACCTCGACCAGCGCCTCCAGGATCACCGCTCGGCCGACAAACCCGTCCCGCGGCTGCACGATCTCACGTGGCTACCGCGCCGTCAGGTCAAGCTCCATCCGCGATGGCGACCCGATCAACGCACCGGGCTGGCCCGGCTCCTGACGACTCGCCGGGCGCGTGCCGACGACTCCGCGATCCCGCGCGAACTCCGCGACCGGCTCGCCGAGCGCCTTACCGCCGACCTGCGCCGCTTCGAGCATCTCCTCGGCCACCAGATACCCGGTCACTGGCGCTGGTCAACTTCAGCGTCCGCTTAACCCCGACACGTCGGGGCTAAAGACCGCACGTCATCCGGCGCTCCGCCTCGGGTCGGCATCAGGCCCGGCCGCCTGGCGTTTCACAGGCGTTCCCGCGGGACGTTCCCGCGGAAACGAGTGGCGCATCTGCCCTGGTCCTGGCCTGCGGCCGTCGCGACGGTCGAGGGCCCACCGAAATGTGAAAAGGCGACGAGCAGCCCCATGCCCAAGGCCCCAGACGGGCTGGCTGACCGTCCGTGCGCTGCTCGAGCGCGGCCAGCACCCAGTCGCCGAAGGCTTGCAGGCCATTTTCCGGCACGGCCGGACTCGTCATCTCCACGACGGCCGTGCCGTCCTCCGCGGGGACCATGACCCGCAACGAGATGCGGCCTTCGTCGGTACTCATTCTTCTTACGGATTCTCAGCATGCGTCACCGCTGGCATCAACGGAGCCTACCGCGCAGCGCCGAGTCCGGGTCTCTGGGGGCGGCGTCCAGGCTGCGGCTTGCTCATGATCGCTGAATTGCTCGCTCTCACCATTCAGGGGTCTCGATGAACACATTACGACCTGCGCCATGCCGCCTTGTCGTTATGGCTAGACGCCACTGGAGCACCCGGCGAGATCGCCGCTCGCGCGGGCAACTGCGTACGCGTGCCGGTCCTTGAGCGCGCAGCGCCCTGAGGTAGGTGATGCTGATCGGCAGATGCAGCAAGACCGCGGTCAGGGTCCCGGGGCTGTACCTGGCACGGGAGTCATCACGGGCGATGCGGGCCGACATGGCGCCGTGGGCGAGCGCTTGAGTGATGCCGAGCAGCACTGGCGGCAGGCCCAGCCACTTGACCTTGGGGAAATCATCGCCGGGACGTAGAGGGCCCTGAAGGAGATGTTGGCGCACATCGCCGAGTTCGCGTTAAACGGGTAGTTGAGTGGCTGGCCGCTCTTGAAGATGCCGACATTGACCTGGCCGGAAAATAACCGGGGTCGACGTATTCCTCGTATTGGTGGGCGCACATCGTCATGGCGTTCATCACCGCAGGGCACGCAGGTTGGCCTGGTTCTTGCGCCCGGCTGGCAGGCTTGCCCCGCCCAGCGCCATTGCCTGCACCGCGGCCACCCAGGGCCATTCCTTGCGATAGACGTCCACGAGTTTCGTATTCACCGCTCGCTCTCCGCTTCGACTGTCACTTCCGCTGTTACCGCCGGGTTGCTCTGCCGGTCGAATTTGCCCCATCGTGATCCCTCCCGGCACATGACGATGAGCTCGCATCCGCACATGGCCGGGTCCGCCCGTCGTGCCGGCTGGTCGTGGCGGCTCCTCTTGGCTGGCTTCGGTGCGGGGGGACCCGGTTATGGACTCGGTTGCGCATAACGCTACTATGTAGTAGCGAAACGATCTAGTAGCGAAACGATCTAGTAGCGGAACGATCTAGTAGCGAAACGATCTAGTAGCGGAACGTGATGGTGCGGTGAGGAGGACAGCATGAGCCGGGCCCGCGGAGCCGACGAGGTAGATAAGACCCGCCACCGTGGCGGCCGGTCCCTGGACAGCTCGCGTGACCTGGCCTTGCGGGAGGCAGCGCTCGCCCTGCTCGCCGAGGTGGGCTATGACCGGCTGACCGTGGACGCGGTGGCCACGCGCGCCCGGGTGGCCAAGACCACGATCTACCGGCGATGGCCGGGCAAGGCCGAGCTTGTCGTCGACGCGCTAAACAGCCTGAAGGGCGCCCCCGAGGTCCCCGACACCGGATCGCTGCGGCAGGACCTGCGCGCCTTGGCGGAGTCCATCACCAGCGCCGAGGGCCGGTTCGGCGCCCGGGTGACGATCGGCATGGTCAGCGCGCTGGCCCGCGACGGCGAGCTGCGGCGGGTGTTCGGGGAGAAGTTCATCGCGCCGCGGATGGCAGGTTTCCGGACGGTGTTCGAGCGGGCGGTGGCCCGGGGTGAGATGCCCGGCGGCCACGACCTGGACCTGCTGTCCAGGCTGTTCCCGGCGCTCGCCCTGCAGCATCTGGTGACGTCCGGCGAGCTGCCCGGTACCCGGTTCGCCTGCCAGATCATGGACGAGGTCGTCTATCCCCTGGCCACAGCGCCAGCCGCCCGCGCCTGCCCCGCCCCGGACGCCGCCGCAGGAGGGAAGCCACATGGGTGACGGTACAGAGGTCCGCGCCAGGAAGGGCACGCCATGACCCAGCCCGCAGACGCCAGGCCCGCCGCGCCGGAACACCGGTGGCTGATCCTGGGAGTGATCGCGCTGGCGCAGCTGATGATCGTGCTCGACGCGACGATCATGAACATCGCGCTGCCGACCGCGCAACGCGATCTGGGGTTCTCCATCGTGGACCGGCAGTGGGTGGTCACCGCGTACGCGCTGGCGTTCGGCAGCCTGCTGC
>Ga0335081_10016882_pt1 | contig 11827 bp, 10 predicted proteins | sample Lox_Sample_35_FD_206713 | JGI IMG/M metagenome (GOLD analysis project Ga0335081, IMG submission 206713) | Soil microbial communities from Loxahatchee National Wildlife Refuge, Florida, United States - Lox_Sample_3.5 | ecosystem: Environmental > Terrestrial > Soil > Wetlands | place: USA... | reverse complement strand
CGAAAAGGCCCCAGGAGTGCCCGCCCAGCCGGAGGGCCACCTCGTGCGCGCCCGCGACGGCCGGACCGAGGGAGGGCCAAGCGTGGACGCCCCCGAGCATCAGACCGTACCCGACGAGCCAGAAGCCGATCACGCCGATCGGGTAGATGATCAGGTTCATCGCCATGGTGTTCGAGGCGTTCCGGGCGCGCGTGAAACCGGTCTCCACGAGCGCGAAGCCGGCCTGCATGAACATGACCAAAAAGCCCGCGACGAGCACCCAGGCCAGGTTCAGGGAGGGCTCGAATTGCGGCGGCATCGTTCACCCCACGCGCGGCGCCGCCGGCGGGCGGACGGGCCGGGGCGTGTCGTGAGCGCTGAGGTAGATCAGCGACGCGAGCGTCGCGAGGACCGCCGCGACGACCGCCGGCAGCAGGAAGCGGCGCCAGATCCGGGCGCCGCCGCGCCGGCGTGCGGCTCCCGCGGCGGGATCGCGGAGCGGCACGGCCGATGGATCCTTCAGGTCGGCCAGAAGAGCCGCGGCCGAGGCGTAGCGATCGCGCGGGGAGACCTCGATGGCCTTCAGGATGACGGCTTCGAGGTGCGGGTCGAAGCCCGGAACGTAGTAGCTGGGAGGCCGCGGCTCCTCGCTCGTCTTGGCGCGGAGAAGCGCCCGCGGGCTCGGGCTCTCGTAGGGAAGATTGCAGGTGAGCATCTCGTACAGCAGCATGCCGGCCGCGTACACGTCGGTTCGCGGATCTCCGCGGCGGCCGCGGATCTGCTCGGGAGCCATGTAGTCGGGCGTCCCGACGGCATGGGACAGGCCCATCCAGGTGAGCCGGCGCTCGGATTCGAAGAGCGCGATCCCGAAGTCGAGGATCTTCACCTGGCCGCCGGCGGTGAGGAGGATGTTCTCGGGCTTGATGTCGCGGTGGACGACCCCCTCGGCGTGGAGGTACACGAGCGCGTCGCAGACCTGGCGGGCGATGTCGAGCGCCTTTTCGGTGGGGAGCGGGTGCTTGTCGCTCATCAGGGCGCGAAGCGACCTGCCCTCGACGTACTCCATCGCGATGTACATGCGGCTCTTCTCGCGCGGCGTCAGGACCTGGACGAGGTTCGGATGAGAGAGTCGTTCACCGACCTCCTGCTCGCGCCGGAAGCGCTCGGAGAACACGACGTCGCTCTCGTACTGGATGTGAGGAATCTTGAGCGCCACGATCCGCCCCGACTCGAGATCGACGGCCTTGAAGATCGACGCCATCCCGCTGCGTGCCAGGAGCTCTTTGAGCTCGTATTGGTCGAGCCTCTCGCCGACGACCGGATCGTGCATCAGACTCGAGCCTGCGATGGCATGGCAGGAGCTTAGCCCATGACCGGGACGCCCGAGGGGCACCTGGAGGTCGCGGCGCTTTCCGATACGGGGACCGAGCGGGACCACAACGAGGACTGCTGCGGCACGTTCGTCGAGAGCGGCGCGTGCGCGATCGTGGGCGTGGCCGACGGCGTCTCCAGCTCCGAGGGCGGCGAGGTCGCGAGCCAGATGGCGATCGAGGTGACGCTCCGGGCCTGCCGCGAGGAGGCGCCGGCCGGGAGCCTCGGCCAGAGGCTCTACAACGCCGTCCAGCAGGCCAACATCGAGATCTACGAACGCGCATACGCCGTGCCCGAGCTCCGGGGCATGACGACGACGCTGACCGCGGTGGCGCTCGACCGGGGAGAGCTCACGGCCGTCCACGTGGGGGATTCGCGCCTCTACCTCGTCCGCGCGGGCACGATCACGCAGCTCACCAAGGATCACACCGTCGCGGCCGAGAGACTCCTCACGGGGCTCGTGAGCCGGGAGCGGGCGCTCGCCGACCGCTCCGCCCTGACCCGAAGCGTCGGGCGGGAGCTCATCGTGAGCCGGGATCGCATCTCCCGGCAGCTCGCTCAGGGCGATGTTCTGATTCTCTGCAGTGACGGCCTCTACAACGTGCTTTCCGACCCCGAGATGAGGGCGATCGTCGAGGACCGCGACGCCCCGGCCGCCTGCCGCGCGCTCATCGGGGAAGCCAACGGCCGCGGCACGCCCGACAACGTGACCGCCGCCATCGTGCGGATGACCGGGCCGGCCGCGAGGCGTCCGCAGCCGAAGGGGCTCCTCGCGGCGCTGCGGCGCCTGCGTGGCGGGCCCTCTTCATAGCGCCTCCTCGCCGTGCTCGCCCGTTCGGATCCGGACGACGTCGGCGAGGTCCGTGACGAAGACCTTCCCGTCCCCGAACTTCCCGGTCCGCGCCGAGCTCACGAAGGCGGCCACGACCTTCTCCGAGAGGTCGTCCGGCACCACGACCTCGACCTTGACCTTGGGCAGGAAGTCCACCTTGTACTCGCTGCCCCGGTACGTCTCGGTGTGACCCTTCTGCCGGCCGAACCCTTTCACCTCGCTGACGGTCATGCCCACGATTCCGACGTCCTGGAGGGCGGTCTTGACCGCCTCGAGCAGATGAGGCCGCACGATCCCTTCGATCTTCTTCATTTCCTCTCCTTCACGAGTCCGGCCCGCTCGTCTCCCCCGAGCACGGCGAGGAGGCTCTCCTCGATCCGGGGAAGAGCTTCGGGAGGAAGTTTGAGGCCGCCGTCCGTTACGTAGAAAACGTCGAGAGCCAGGGCGCGGTCGGTGGCGATCTTGGCGAAGGTGATGTTGAGGCCGAGGCGGGCCAGCGCGTCCGCGAGGGTGAAGGCGAGGCCGGGCCGGTCGTGAGCCCGCACGTCCACGGCGGTGGCCGTCGCCGAGGCCTCGTTGTCGAACCGGACCGACGGGCGACGGGCCGCGCGGCCCCAGGCGCGGCGGGCCTTCAGGGGGTTCCGGGCGAGCCAGCGCTCGACCGCACTCTCCACGTCGAGCGTCCCGCTCACGGCGTCCGCGAGGCCCAATTCGACCTTGGGACGGCGCGAGACCTTAACCGGCCGGTGCCCGGAGTGCTCGGAGAGCCTGAAGGTGTCCAGCACGACGCCATCCTCGCGCGAGAAGAGGTCCACGGCCAGGATGTTGATCCCGTTCGCAGTGAGCGTCCCCGCCACCTTGGCGAGGAAGCCGGGGCGGTCCTCGGCCGTCACCGTGAGCTCGGTGCAGTGGCCGTCCTCGAGATCGCGCCAGTCGACGGCCACCGGCGCGTCGCCTCGCGCCGCGATCAGACGGAAGTGGCGCGCCATGAGCTCGGCGGAGGTGGCGCGGATGTACCGCTCGGGGAGCATGCCGAAGTGCCGCTCGACCTCGGCGGCGGGGAACTCGCTGCGCAATAGCTCCGCCGCCCGGGCGCGGGCCGCGTCCAGGAGCCCCTCCTCCTCCGTGCTCCCCGCGAGGCGGTCCCGGGTCCTCCGGTAGAGCTCGAAGAGCAGGGTTGCCTTCCACTCGTTCCAGATCCCCGGCGCCACCGCGCAGTGGTCCGCGTAGGTCAGGAGCAGGAGCTGGTCGAGGCGCTCGAGGGTCCCCACGCGTTCGGCGAAGGAGGCGATCAGCGAGGCCTCCGAAAGGTCGCGCTGCTGGGAGACCTGGGACATCTCCAGATGCGTGGTCACGAGGAAGACGGCGTCGCCGGCGGTGGCTGGGTCGAGCCCGAGCCGCTGCACGATCCGGGACGCGATGCGTGACCCCACCTCCACGTGCCGCCCTCCCCGGCCTTTTCCGAAGTCGTGAAGGAACATGCCGAGATACAGGGAGCTGACGTCGGGAATGTCGTCGAGGATCCTCCCGAAGGGGGCGATGGCGGGATCACCTCCCAGGGCCACGGCGTCGAGGGACTCGACCGCGCGGAGGGTGTGCTCGTCCACCGTGTACCGGTGGAAGAAGTCGTGCTGGACGAGAAAGGTGACCCGTGCCCACTCGGGGACGAACCGCCCGAGAAAGCCGGTCTCGTGCATGGCCCTGAGCGCGGGGCCGACGCGCCCGCGCCTCTCCAGCACGCGCCGGAACGCGATTCCCGCCTCTCGCGACGCGCGGAAAGTCTTGTCCACGAGATGCAGGTTCGCGTGGATCGCGTGACGAAGCTCGTCGGACAGGAGCAGCCCCTCGGCTTGCGCGGCGGCAAAGGCCTCCATCATCTGCTCCGCGCGGTCGATCACGCTCTTGCGCGGGTAGAGTCGGCCCTCGCGCACCTCGAAGGCGCCCTTGAACCGCCGCCGCCGGAGGCCGGCCAGGAGCCCGCGCGGCGCGGCCTCGAGATTGCGCAGCATGAAGTCGCGGCTCATCCGCCTCAGCTCCGACGCCCTCCGGTAGTACTCCCGCATGAACACCTCGGAGGCCAGGAGGCCCCCCTTCGGCTCATGGCCGAGATTCGCGGCGAGTCCCTCCTGAAGGTCCAGCGTGAGGACGTCGTTCTTCCGGCCGCTCGCGAAGTGGAGCTCGTTGCGCACGCGAGAGAGAAACTCGAGGCACCGCCGCGCGATCTCGTATTCGCTTCCGGAAAGGCGTTTCCCCTCGTGGAGCGCGGCGAGGCCCCGGCTACCGAAGCGCGCGTGCCCCACCCACAGGATCGCGTGGAGATCCCGGAGACCTCCCACGCCCTCCTTCACGTTCGGCTCCTGAACGGCCACGGCTCCCCCGAACCTCGCGTGGCGCTCGGCCAGCTCCATGCGCATGGACTCGAGGAAGGCCTCGGTGGCCCTTCGGTCCTGCCGCAGCGTCAGGTCGAGCTCCCACATGAGGCCGTTGAAGAGGGGTTCGCTGCCCGTGATCAGGCGGGCCTCGGTGAGGGCCGTGCGCGAGTGAAGGTCCTCGCGCGCGATGTCGACGCATTCTCCCGCCGAGCGGAAGCTGTGGCCTACCGTGAGCCTCACGTCCCAGAGGAGCTTGAGAACCTCCTCCACGAAGCGCCTGACCGTATCGGAGGGACGCCCCCCGTGGAGGAAGAGCAGGTCGACGTCCGAGAAGGGAGCAAGCTCGCTCCGGCCGTATCCGCCCAGCGCCACGACCGCGACCTGCGCGAGGTCGCGCTCGGAGGCGCGCCCCGCTTCCGCCGCCACGAGCTGGCAGATGCGCGTGAGGACGAGATCCACGTTGTTGCTGCGGGCGGTCGCGATCTCCCGGCCGGAGCGCCCGGAGCGGTGACGCATCCGGAGGCGCTCGCTCTCGAGCCGAAGGGTGCGCTTGAACGCCTCCACCTGCTCGAGCCGGTCTTGGGCGGAGGCTGGCCCGCCCGCACCCGAGGGAGCTCCAGCCGGCAGATTTTCCGCGCTCGGAGGCTGCATCTCTCGACTCGTCCGAAGCATACAGAAGCGCGGGCCGGAGCCGTCGCGCGCGACGGCTCCGGAAAGAGCCTCCTAGCCCACGCTCATCAGGTCTTCGGCCACTTCGGCCGCGTGCGTTTTCGGCGAGACCGACTCGTAGATCTTCGCGATCTTCCCTTTCGTGTCGATGAGGAACGTCTTTCTCTTCGCGATGCCGAAGGCGAGGTCCACACCGTAGCGGCGGATCACGTCGCCCTCGGAATCGGCCAGCAGCGGAAACGTCAGCTCGTTCTTCCGCGCGAACTTCTCCTGAGCCTCGACCGTGTCCTTCGAGATGCCCACGACGGCTACGTTCTTCGGAAGCCTGGGGCCTTCGTCCCGGAAGGCCTTCGCCTCGATCGTTCAGCCGGGGGTGTCCGCCCTCGGAAAGAAGTAGAGGACGACACGCTTTCCGCGGAGACTCGAGAGGCGCACTCTTTTCCCGTGCTGGTCGGGGAGCGTGAAATCGGGAGCGGCCATGCCAGGCTCCAGAGACGTGGACGAAAAGAGAGCCATGTTCCCTCCGCCGCCGAAGGTTAGCAGCGGTGGCCGGCTTGACTCCTCGGGACCGTCCCGCTATGTTCCCCCTCCTCGGCGCGGGGTGGAGCAGCCTGGTAGCTCGTTGGGCTCATAACCCAAAGGTCGCAAGTTCAAATCTTGCCCCCGCAACCAGAAGAATCAACGGGTTAGCTCTCACGGGCTAGCCCGTTTTTCTTTTCGGCCGGATGGAATACGATTCGCGAAAAGCTCGGGAGGCGTTCCTGATGTTCCTGCGAGCCGGCCGGTTGGCGGCGGCGGCATTCGCCGTCGTCGCCGTCTCCATGGCCGTCGTCCGCTGCGGCGGTATTCAAACGGCGACCGAGCCGGCCGTGGTTGCCCCGACCCCGGCGCCCGCTCCGTCGCCCACGTCCACTCCCGCCTCGCCGACGCCCGTACCGGTTAACAGCGCCGTCTTCGGCTACGTGAGCACCACGGACGTGACAACGCACTACCTGTCGGGCGTTCTCGTCACGCTGCATCAGGACGGCGCGACGGATCAGGTCCAGGAATCTGGCACCTCGGACGGCTCTTACTCTTTCTGCTGCCTGCGCCCCGGCCCGGCTCTCATCACCGCGACACTCGCGGGCTATCAGACGTTCAGGGCGACGATCACGGTCGGGGGGGGTCCGGTTCGGTACGACATCCACATGATCGCCTCTTCGGGAGGTCCGTCCCAACCGACCTCGGTCCCCGTGCCGATCGGCTGAAGGCGCGATCCGGTCAGTCGAACGTGATCGACTTGACCTTGATCGTGTCGCCGGACATCTCGCCGACGACGGTCGCCTTGAGATCGATGGTCTTCTTCGCGGCCTTGAGGGCCTCGACGGTGAGGTCGTTCCCCTTGGCGTCGAACGCGACGAACTTCTTGTCCTTCCCGTCCGTCATGATGACGCCATAGCCCGAGCTCTCGCACTTCTGGAGGCAGGCCTTGGTGTGCTTTTCGGGCGTGTCCTTCATCTTCGCGAAGCACATGTGGTCGATGACCGTCACGTCCTTCCAGGTCTGCTCGGCTGCGGCGGCCGGCGGGGCGATGACGAGGGCGAGCGCAACGAGGGCGAGGACGGAAAGGCCGGCGGCGAGCTTCCTCATGAATCCTCCTTGTCGATGTGGCGAGAAGGCTCGCCACGGATTCAGTTTACTCCGGGGGTCCCGGTGTCGAGAATACGCGGCACGATGAGACGCGGCACGAGGATCTCCCCCGCCCTCGACCTCACGATCGCCCTCGCGGTGCTCCTCTCCGGCGCCTGCCGGAAGGACCCGCCTTCGTCCTTCCAGCGTCCGCCCGCGCCCGTCTCGGTCGCCGCCGCGACCGTGCAGGACGTCCCGGTCACGCTCGACGAGGTCGGCAAGTGCGTCGCGCGGGAGGTCGTCTCCGTGCAGCCGCAGGTCGGCGGCCGGATCGCCGAGATCCACTTCGCGGACGGCGCAGACCTCAAGAAGGGAGACCCCCTCTTCACCATCGACCCCGAGCCGTACCGCGCGGCGGTCGCCTCCGCCGAGGCGAACCTCGCCCGGGCCAGGGCCGTCCTCGAGCTCGCGCGTGCGGAGCTCGCACGCTATGCCAACCTCCTCGCCACGCAGATCGCCTCGCAGGCCGACTACGATGCGAAGAAGAGCGCCGTGGACGTCGCTGACGCGGACGTGAAACAGAACGAGGCGGCGCTCGAGACGGCGCGCATCAACCTCCAGTACTGCTCGATCTCGTCGCCGATCGACGGCCGGGCGGGGCACCGCCTCGTCGACCGCGGGAACGTCGTCGCCGCGAACGGCGGCCCGCTTCTCGTCATCGAGCGGCTCGACCCGATCTACGTCGACTTCACGATCACCGAGCACGACCTGACGGACGTGCAGCGCCGGATGGCCGGGAAGTCGCTGGACGTCGAGGTCCGCCTGCCCGACCGGCCCGCGCAGCCCCTCACGGGCCAGGTGACGTTCCTCGACAACGCGGTGCAGGAGGCCACCGGCACGGTGACGCTCCGCGCGACCGTCCCGAACCGCCAACACGTTCTCTGGCCGGGCCGCTTCGTGAAGGTGAAGCTGATCCTCGCCATGCTGCGAGACGCGGTCGTCGTGCCGGCGGCCGCCCCGCAGCTCTCGGCGAAGGGTCCGTTCGTCTACGTCGTGAAGGAGGACGACACGGCGGAGCTCCGTCCCGTGACGCCCGGCCAGCGGCAGGGCGACCTCCTCGTCATCGAGCAGGGAGTAAAACAGGGCGAGCGTGTCGTCGTGAACGGGCAGCTCGGCGTCACGCCCGGCGGGAAAGTGCGCATCGAGGAGCCTCAGGGCACGGCGCCGGCGGCGGCAAAGACGAAATGAATTTCTCCGAGCCGTTCATCCGAAAACCGGTCATGACGGTGGTCCTCACGGCCTCCGTCATCCTGTTCGGGGTCCTCGCGTACCTGCAGCTCCCGGTGAACGACCTCCCGGTCGTGGACTACCCGGTCATCCAGGTGAACGCGAGCTACCCGGGTGCGAGCCCCGAGACGGTGGCGAGCAACATCGCGACGCCCCTCGAGCGCCAGTTCATGCAGATCAACGGCCTCGAGCTCGTCACGTCCCAGAGCACGCAGGGAAACGTGACGCTCACGCTCCAGTTCGCGCTCACGAAGAGCATCGACGCCGCCGCCACCGACGTGCAGACGGCGATCTCGCAGGCGACCGGCAGCCTTCCGGTCGACCTTCCCTCGCCGCCGTCGTTCTCGAAGTCGAACCCGAACGACCAGCCGATCCTCTACATCGCGATGACGAGCGACTCGGTCACGCCGGGGCGCCTCTACGATTACGGGTCGACGCAGGTCGGCCAGCGGATCAGCATCCTGCCCGGGGTCTCGCGCGTCGTGGTCTTCGGCACGAAGTCCGCCATCCGCATCAAGGCCGACCCCTCCGCCATGTGGGCGCGCGGCATCTCGGTGGACGACCTCGCGTCGGCGGTGAAGAACGGCACGAGCTCGACGGGTACGGGCCAGCTCGACGGGCCCGCGCAGACGGAGATCCTCCGGCCGCGCGGGCAGCTCGAGGACGCGCAGGGCTACGCGAACCTGATCGTCGGCAGCAAGGGCGGCGCGCCGGTCCGCCTGCGCGACGTCGCCGAGGTCCGCGATTCGGTGCAGGACGAGCGGATCTCGATGCGCTTCTGGGCCCGGGGTTACGAGATCCCTTCGGCCACGGTCGTCGTCGCCGTCTACCGCCAGGCCGGTGCGAACGCCGTCGAGGTCTCGAGGAGCGTGCGCGGCCTCGTGCCCGTGGTCAACGCCGAGCTCCCCGCCTCCATCCGCGTGACGCCGATCTACGACCGCGCGGCCTCGATCGTGAACTCCGTGAAGGACGTGAGGTTCACGCTGATCCTCGCCTTCCTCCTCGTCGTCCTCGTCATCTTCCTGTTTCTCGGCCGCGCAACGGACACGCTCATCCCGGCCGTGGCGCTTCCCCTGTCGCTCCTTCTCACGTTCATGGCCATGCGGCTCCTCGGCTACAGCCTCGACAACCTGTCGCTCATGGCGCTGACGCTCGCGATCGGATTCCTCGTCGACGACGCGATCGTCTTCCTCGAGAACACCGTGCGGCGCATGGAGCGCGGCGCGAAGCCCCTCGAGGCGACGCTCGGGAGCGCCAGGGAGATCAGCTTCACGATCGTGTCGATGACCGTCTCGCTCGCGGCCGTCTTCATTCCGCTGGTCCTGATGTCGGGCCTGATGGGCCGCATTTTCCGCGAGTTCGCGATCACGATCGTCGTCGCGATCTTCGCGTCGGGCATCGTCTCCCTGACGCTGACGCCCCTCATGTGCGCGCGCCTCCTGAAGGAGCGCGGGCACGGCGAGAGGCAGACGTGGGTGGAGCGGACGGCGGGCGCGCTCGAGAAGCGCGTCCTTCTCGTCTACGGCCGCCAGCTCACCTGGTTCCTCGAGCACCGGCGCCTCGGAGTCGCCGTCTGGCTCGCCTGTCTCGCCGGCACGCTCGTCCTCTTCGCCGCGATCCCGAAGATCTTCCTTCCCGTCGGAGACAGCAGCGCCGTCTTCGGCGCCTTCATCGCGCGGGAGGGCTCCTCGCCCGAGCAGATGAGGGAGTACCAAGCGCGGGTCGACGAGACCCTTCACGGCGATCCGAACGTCGTCACGGACTTCACGCTGACGGGCGCGACCGGCTTCCTCTCGTCGAACCAGGGAATCACGTTCACCTTCCTGAAGGACCCGAAGGTGCGCCCCCCGATCCAGCAGGCGGCGCTCTTTCTCATGGGGAAGCTTTCCTCGATCCCGGGCCTCTTCGCCTTCCTCCGCCCGCTGCCGGTCCTGCAGATCTCCACGGGCGCCGTCGCCCAGACGCAGGGGCAGTACGCCTTCACGCTCTCGGGGATCGACGCGAACCAGGTCTACGACGCCGCGCAGAAGCTGATCGCGAAGTGCTACGAGTTTCCGGGGTTCGCGTCGGTCTCTTCCGACCATTTCGCCTCCACGCCGGGCCTCGACATCTCGATCCGCCGGGAGGAAGCGAGGATCCGCGGCGTCTCGGAGGCGCGGATCCTGACGCTCCTTAGAGACGCCTACTCGCAGAACTACCTCTACCTCATCAAGAAGCCGGAGGACCAGTACCAGGTGATCCTCGAGGTCCGCGACGCCGAGCGGAGGAACGCCGGGGACCTCGGGCTCCTCTACATCCGGTCGGACGACGGGACGCAGCTCGTGCCGCTCCGTGAGCTCGTCACGTGGAAGACGACGCTCGGCCTGCAGTCGGTCAACCACATGAACCAGTTCACGAGCGTGACGCTCTTCTTCAACCTCAAGCCCGGCGTCGCGATCGGCGACGCGACCGACTTCATCGAGAAGGCGGCCAAAGGGATCGTGCCGGCCACGCTGCGCGCCACGTTCCAGGGCGAGGCGCTCACGTTCCGGGACACCGTGAGGGACATGTCGGTCCTGATGCTGCTCGCGGTCTTCGTGATGTACGTGATCCTCGCGATTCTCTACGAGAGCTACATCCACCCGGTCACGGTGCTCTCGACGCTTCCGACGGCGCTCGTCGGGGGGCTCCTGACCCTCTTCGTCTTCCGCGAGCAGGCCTCGCTCTACGCCTACGTCGGGATGTTCATGCTGATGGGGATCGTCAAGAAGAACGGCATCCTGATCGTCGACTTCGCCCGTCACCGCGTGGACGCGGGCGAGAACGCCGAGAAGGCGATCCACGACGCGAGCATGGACCGCTTCCGCCCGATCATGATGACGACGCTCGCGGCGGTCTTCGGGGCGCTCCCGATCGCCCTCGGCGTCGGGGCCGACGGCGCCTCCCGCCGGCCGCTCGGCCTCGTCGTCGTCGGCGGGCTGATCGTCTCCCAGGGCATCACGCTCTTCGTGACGCCGGTGATCTACCTCTACCTGGAGGTCTTCCAGGAAAACGTCCTGGACCGGATCCCGTTCTTCCGGCGGAGGGAGCGCGCGCTGGAGAAAGTGCCGGAGGCCGCGCTGGAGGCGTCCGGGAAGTGACCCCGCCCCGTCGTCTCAGGGCGCCGGGTCCAGCCCGATCACGACACCGTGTTTTTCGCGAACGCCGCTCTCCGGCTCCGACCCGAAGACGAGCGGCGGCAGCTCCCATTCGATGAGGTATGAGAACTCCTTGCGGAAATCCGCGAGCGACATGCCCGCCGCGGCCGCGAACTTCGCGAGCTCGAGGGGGTCCTCGAAGTCGTCGCGGCGAAGCCTCAGCATGTACCGCCGCGCGATGGCGTAGCGCGTGGAGTGGATGTCCACCATCCGGACCTTCGCCCGGCCCGTCTTGGGGTCGATCAGCGCCTCGAAGGGAATCGGCACGAAGTGGCCGCCCTGCATCGAGATCATCACGGAGTGCCCGCCCGAGAGCAGGCACTTCGTCGCGCAGTAGCCGAGGTCGCGCGTGTACTCGAGGTCGAACGGGATCGGGTCGGCGCAGCGCAGCTCGTAGCCGATGTTCTTGGCGACGATGGTCGTCTTGATCCCGAACTCCTTCAGCCGCTTCTGGACGGCGGCCTTCAGGATCTCGCCGATGTTCACCTCGGCGATGCGGACGTTCCCGTGCGTGTCGCGCTCGACGTCCTTCA
>Ga0335081_10016881_pt1 | contig 11827 bp, 11 predicted proteins | sample Lox_Sample_35_FD_206713 | JGI IMG/M metagenome (GOLD analysis project Ga0335081, IMG submission 206713) | Soil microbial communities from Loxahatchee National Wildlife Refuge, Florida, United States - Lox_Sample_3.5 | ecosystem: Environmental > Terrestrial > Soil > Wetlands | place: USA... | reverse complement strand
GGCCGCAAGACCCAGCGCGGCTTCTACGATTATCGCGGCGAGAAGCCGGTGCCGACGCGGTAATCAGTAATCAGTAATCAGTCAATCAGTAATCAGCCGATCAGACGAACCCGGACGTTCATCTGATCACCGATCTTCTTATTGCTGATCCTTGCTAGTCGCAGCACGTATCCTTCGCCGGCTGCTCGTACGTTGCGTCGGCGTCGACGGCGGCGCCATCGTAGCGGTCATGGTGGCGTACCCAGGCCATCGTAAAGGCCAGGCCGTCTTCGTCGCGGCCCTTCGGCGCGATGTCGAGCAGATTGTAGGCGCCGATTAGGATGTCGAGCCCGCGGCCGTAAGCCGAGTAGGTATGAAAGACCTCGCCGGCCGCGTTCTTGTAGAACACGCTGGCGCCCGGACGCTCCTCGCTCGGAAATTCGGTCAGTTCGTAATTGTACATCACCTTGCCGGCTGCCTTCTCCTGCGGCGAGGCCGACACCTGATAGTCGTAGTTGAAGTCGCTGCCGAACGACGACACCCATTTGAAATGCCAGCCCATCCGCCGCTTGAACGCCTCGATTTGCTGGAGCGGCGCGCGCGAGACGACGACGAAGGCGACGTCGCGGTGCGCGAGGTGGATCGCCGCGCCGTCGAAGTGATCGGCGAGCAGCGAGCAGCTCGGGCAGCCTTCTTCCCAGTCTGGGCCGAGCATGAAGTGATAGACGATCAGCTGGCTCTTGTTGCCGAACAGATCGGCGAGCGTCTCCTTGCCGTTCGGGCCGTCGAACGCGTACGCCTTGTCGACCTTTACCCAAGGCAATTCGCGGCGCTTGCGGCTGAGCGCGTCGCGGGCGCGGGTGAACGCCTTCTCCTCGGCGAGGTGCGCCTTGCGCGCGATGAGCCATTCGTCGCGGGAGACGATCCGGTGCGGTTCCATGTCGCGTCCTCCGGGTTGCTTGGTTATCCGATCTGCCACAAATTCAGTGCCGCCATGGCGCCCATCGCCAGCCAAGTCAGCGTCGGACGGGTGAGGCCGCCGAAGTCCGGCTCGGCCGCGCAATTCCTCAGTCGTCCGTTCGATGACGCTGCCGCGTTCAGTTTGCCGGCGTCATCCAGCCGATGCCGGCGCCACCCGGCTCGAGCAGCATGACGATGCGGCCCACGCCCGGCACGTCGAACGCCGGCTTCATTACTTTCGCGCCCGCCTTGGTCGCCTTCTTGACCCGCGCATCGACGTCGTCGACTGCGATGTAGGGCATCCAGCTTTCCGGCACGCCCTTGAATTCGGGGCCGCTGATATCGAACATGCCGGCGACCGGCTCGCCGCCCATCTTGGCGATCCAATAGGTGTCGCCGCCCGCTCCGGGCATGGCGTCGAAACTCCAGCCCATCGTTTCGGCATAGAATTTCTTCGCCTTTTCGACGTCCCGGGTCATCAGCTCGTTCCAGTAGAATGTTCCGTGTGACGTGGCCATGGGCGTACTCCTGGTTGCTGCCAGTATCGTGGTTTCCTCTGACAACGCTCAAGTGACAAGCTGTTCCAGCTTTGCCAGGGCGCCGATCCAGCCATGCTCATGGCCGGCGCGCGATTCTTCATCGAACAAATGCTCGTGCGTCACGGTGAGCAGGGTGCCGTCGCCGTCAGGCTTGAGCAGCACCGTCACCAGCGATTCATGCGGCTCATCCGGCGGCGCGACTTTCCACGCCCAGGTGAAGACGAGCTTCTCGTTGGCGATTACCTCGCGATAGACGCCGCTGACGTCGTGTTCTTCGCCGCCGGGCTCTTGCATCAGCAGCCGATAGCGGCCGCCGACGCGGGCGTCGCTCTCCGCCCGGACGGCCTTGATCTCGCCCGGGCTCATCCAGCGCTTTATTTTCTCCGGGTCGGTCCAGGCCGCGAAGACTTTGGCGGGCGGTGCTTTGAACCGGCGCTTGAGGGTGAGGCTTGGCCTGACGGCGGCTTGGGTGGACATTGTTCGTCTTCCTCCAGGAACGTGGCTAAGCGCGAAAGCGCCCCGGACCAGAACTTTTCGTAGCGATTGAGCCAGGCAACGGCATCCAGCAGCGGCGCGGCCGTGAGCCGGCAGGTGACGATGCGGCCGGACTTGGTTCGCGCCACCAGCCGGGCATCGGACAGCACGTCGAGATGCTTCATGATCGCCGGCAACGACACCGCGAACGGCTCGGCGAGCGCGCTGACCGACAGACCGGGCTCGGCGGCGAGCCGCGCCAACAGTGCGCGCCGCGTCGGATCGGCAAGCGCGGCGAAGGTGCGATCGAGCGGCGCCGGATTTAACTTAACCATATAGTTAAGCATAGGGCGCGGCCATGGCCTGTCAAGCCGAGCGGATCGCCGCATTCGGCGGGCGGCTGCCCACGCGCGATGCGTGACGCGCTCTGCGCAGTTTGTGCTCTGCACGGTTTGCAAGACTGGCAGTCACGTCGCGGCTGTGACTATGCCGCCTTTGCCTTGACAGTTCCCGGTTCCATTTGCCACGGTTGCGGCAAGAAAGAAAAAGCAAAATGCCGGCGGCACAACGGCCGCCAAGAGCGCATGCCGCGCAGACGGGGAGGAGACCAATGACGCAAACTCGAACGATGATGTTGCTCGCCAGCGCAGCCGCGCTCGTACTGGCGGGCGTAGTGGGCGCGAATGCCCAAAGCGAGGTCAAGGGCGGCGGCGGTGGCGGCGGGGCAATGGCACCGGCGGCGAACGTCACGCAGGAGATGCTCAACAACGCCACTGGCGATGCCAAGAATTTCCTGGCCACCAACGGCGACTACAACCAACGCCGTTTCTATCCGGCCAAACAGCTCAACACCAAGAACGTCAAGGATTTGCACGTCGCCTGGATTTTCCAGACCGACGTCAGGGAATCGATGGAGACCTCGCCGATTATCGTCAACGGCGTGATGTATGTCACCACCTCCTTCGATCACCTCTATGCGCTCAACGCGCAAACCGGCGAGATGCTCTGGCACTACAAGCACGACATGGGCCCGATCACGGTCTATTGCTGCGGTCCCAATAATCGCGGCGCTGCGGTCTATGGCGACAAAGTCTACCTCGCCACCCTCGACGCCAAGCTCGATGCGATCGACGCCAAGACCGGCAAGCTGGTCTGGTCGCAGCAGATCGCCGATCCTTCGCTCGGCTACAGCGAGACCATGGCGCCGACTGCGGTCGACGGCAAAATCCTGATCGGCACCAATGGCGGCGAATACGGCATCCGCGGCTTCGTCAAGGCCTATGACGCCAATGACGGCAAGCTGCTGTGGACCTTCGACACCATTCCGCAGAACTCGGTCGGCGTCTGGGCGACCAAGGACGCGACCGGTCGCGACATGCATCGCGACATCGCCGCCGAGAAGGCGCAGCTCGCCAAGACCGGCGATCCCTACAAGACGCTCGGCGGCGGCGTATGGCAGAACCCGTCGATCGATCTCACCACCAAGCGCATCTATTTCGTGGTCGGCAATCCTTCGCCCGACCTCGACGGCGCGCAGCGGCCCGGCGACAACCTCTATACCGACTCGCTGGTTTCGGTCGATCTCGATACCGGCAAGCTCGCCTGCTACTTCCAATACATCGCCCACGACGTGTGGGACCTCGACGCCACGAGCCCAACGGTCCTGGTCGATGCCAAGGACAAGAACGGCAAGACGGTCCCGGCCGTGCTCCACGCCGGCAAGACCGGCTACATCTATGTCAACGATCGTAAGGATTGCAGCCTGATCCGCTTCAGCGAGCCGATGGTCAACCAGAAGGACCGCTGGACGCTGCCGACGGCGACCAAGCCGCTCGACCCCACGTCGGCGAAGATGTTCCCGGGCGCCAATGGCGGCGTCGAATGGTCGCCGATTGCGACCAACCCCGGTGCCGGGCTCGCCTACGCGATCAATCTCGAGCAGGAAATGACCTACACCGTCGACAGCACGCCTTATCCCGGCGGCAAGCTCTGGCTCGGCGGCGCGTTCACCAATGTCCCGGGCGGCGTCCAGGCCGGCAACGTGACCGCGGTCGACTACAACACCGGCAAGATCAAATGGCAGGTGAAGACGCCGCAGACGATGATCGGCGGCATTCTCGCTACCGCCGGCGGCCTGGTGTTCACCGGCGAATGCAATGGCTGGTTCAAGGCTTATGACGCCAACGACGGCAAGATCCTCTGGAAGTTCCAGGCCGGCGCTGGCGTCAACGCCCCGCCCTCCTCCTACACGGTCGGCGGCAAGCAATATGTCGTGGTGGCGGCCGGCGGCAACGTGCAAGTCGACTCCAGGCGCGGCAACAGCATCATCGCCTTCACCGCTGAATAGCGAAACGCTTCGCGCTACTCCGCTTCCATCAGGACGGGACCGGCAACGGCCCCGTCCTTTATCTTGTCATTTCGGGGCCGAATGCTTTTGATGCACTTCAGGGTGACGGTTCTGGCGATTACGTTGGCCGCTCTGCCGCTCGCCGCGCGCGCGCAAACGCAAACCGTCGAGGAGAAGGCGAAGCTCTGCACCGTCTGTCACGGCGAAAACGGCGTGCCGCAGCAGCAGCCGTTCCCGGTCCCGGTGATCTGGGGCCAGCAGCTCGGCTACCTGTTCTTTCAGCTGCGCGATTTCAAATCCGGGGCGCGAAAGAACGAGCAGATGACGCCGATCGCGGAAGGGCTCGAGCGCGACGAGCTGATGGCGCTGGCGCAATATTTCTCGAAGAAGCCCTGGCCCAATCTGCAGCAGCCGCATCCGGCTGCCGACGTGGCGGCGCAGGCGCGGCGCGCCAACGCCTCGGTCGTCTGCACCAGCTGCCATCAGGAAGGTTTTAAAGGCGACAGCACGCAGCCGCGCCTCGCCGGGCAGGGCCGCGAGTATCTGCAGAAGACCATGACCGACTTCCGCACCGGCGCCCGCGCCAATAATCCGACCATGACCGATTTTATGCGCTCGATCACCGAGGCCGACAGCGAAGCGCTCGCCGCCTGGCTCGCCGGGATGTGACTTCGTCATTCCGGGCTCCTCGCTGCCGCTCGGCCCCGGAATGACGATCAGCGCATCAGCCGCTCGCGGACGTCCGCATTGGTCGCAAGATCGAGCGCGGTCTTCCCCTCCTTGTCCTTCGCCGCGGGGTCGGCGCCGCGCTGCAGCAGCAAATCGACGACGCCGGCATCGCCGGTCTCGGCGGCCATCATCAGCGCCGTGCGGCCGCGATTGTCGACGCCATCAAGCGCGGCGCCGTGCGCGAGCAAAATGTCGATGACCCGCGCGGCGGCCGCCGCGCCGACGCCTTCCTCGTGTCCGGCCGCCCACATCAGTGCGGTAAGGTCGTTGCCGTAGCGGGCGCGGGCGTCGACCCCGGCGTCGAGGAGCCGCTTGACGATGTCGTCAAAGCCGCGTGCGGCGGCGTAGACGATCGCCGCCTTGCCGGTTGAGTCGCGCACGTCCGCTGCCGCGCCGTGGCCGAGCAGCATCTCGACGATGCGGTCGTTTCCCTTGAACGCGGCGGCGATCACCGGCGTGAGGCCGGAGCGGCCGGCGAGATTCGGGTCGGCGCCCATGCCGAGCAGCATGGCGACGGTCGAAGGCTTCTGACCTTCGGCGGCGGCAAGGAGGGCCGTGCCGCCGTCGACGTTGCGCGCGTCGACTGGCGCGCCGTCGGCGAGGAACAGCGCGACGAGACTCATTCGGCCCTCGCGCGCGGCGTGGGCGAGCGGCATGGCGCCGCGGCGATCGCGCGCCTGGAGCGAAGCGCCGGCGTCGAGAAGCTTGCGCGCCAGCGCCTCGCAGCCGCGGTCGGCGGCCGCAAACAGCGCGATGTTGGTCTGCACCGAGACCGCGTCGGCTTTGATCAGCTCGTAGTTGCGCTCGATCTCGCCGCAATCCTCGTCCGCTCGCGCGGGGGCGACGGCGCTGGCCGTCCCGAGCACGAGCGCGTAGGCGATGGAGCGGAAGCGACGTCCCGTCATGCGGGTCCAGTTTAGCCGCTTGGAACGCGGCTTGTTAATGCGCTCTTAACTCTCATGTTGTCGCGGTCCCGCTGAGGGCGCCGAAATTGTTCCAAGTCGGGACAGCCGGCCCGCGTCAAGCTTTCCTAAACCTCAGGCGCGCCATGCTAAGTGACGCCCCGCGTCGGCGCCGGCGAAAGACCCGCGATGGACACGAGCCTCATCTCTGCGCTGTTTAGTGCCCAGGTCGGCCAAATGCAGCTCGCCGTTGCCGCGTCGCTGGCGCGGACGGATCCGCAAGCCGGCGCGTCGGTCGCGCAGCTCCTCGACGCCGCGCAACAAAGCTTTGCGCCGCTCGCCAATGTTCCGGCCGGCTTGGGCACAAATCTCAATATCAGCGTGTGAGATTGCTGTTCCGATCGGCGAGCGCCGCGCTGATGAGCTTGAGCCCGTCGGCGCTCGCCCATTCGGCGGGGCCCGCCATCTCGCCGATCTCGCAGCCGGAAGGATCGACGATGAGCGTCGTCGGCATGCCGAACGCCTTGCCGGCGAGTTTCAAGTCCTGGAACGCCTTCGCGCTCGGGTCCGAGTAGTAGGCGAGGTGGGTCACGCCGACCTCCTTGAGGAAGGCAAGCGGCTTTCCCGGGTCGCGGGTGTCGATATCGACCGCGACGACCTCGAAATTCGGCCCGCCCAGGGCGGCTTCCAGCGCGTCGAGGGCCGGCATCTCCTTGCGGCAGGGTACGCACCAGGTTGCCCAAAGGTTGAGAAGAACGGTGCGGCCGCGCCAATCGGCCAGTGCCCGCGCCCGGCCTTCGGCGTCCTTGAAGGCGAGGTTGGGCACGCGGAACGGCGTGCGGCTTATCGTGAGCGCCGCGACTTCGCCGCGGGCAAAGGGCGCGATCCGGCCCGCGGTTTTAACCGCGTCCGCGCAGGCGGCGGCGTCCGGATTGCCTCGCAGACGGTCAATCCCGTATATCCCCGCCAGCACGGCCAGCATCGCCGCCGCCGCGGCGACGGCGACGAGGCGCAGGCGCGCGAGCCTGCGCCGCGGCACGGCGGATTGTTCGATCACTATTTGAGCCTCGGCGGACGCATCATGAGCAACAAAATGTGGGGCGGACGCTTCGGGTCAGAGCCCAATCCGATCATGGAGGAGATCAACGCCTCGATCGATTTCGACCGCCAGCTTTACCGGCAGGATATCGCCGCGAGCAAGGCCCACGCCGCGATGCTCGGTCAAACCGGCATCATCAGCGCCCAGGATGCAAAGCGGATCGCTCACGGTCTAGACACGATCCTGTCAGAGATCGAGGCCGGAAAGTTCAGCTTCAAGCGCGCGCTCGAGGACATCCACATGAATGTCGAGAGCCGGCTTGCCGAGCTGATCGGGCCGGCCGCCGGCCGGCTGCATACCGCGCGCTCGCGCAACGATCAGGTCGCGACCGATTTCCGGCTGTGGGTGCGCGATGCGATCGACCGCACCGACGCCGCGCTCGCCGCCTATCAGCGCGCGCTCGCCGAGAAGGCGCTCGAACACGCGGCAACCGTGATGCCCGGCTTCACCCATCTGCAAACCGCGCAGCCGGTGACCTTCGGCCACCACCTCCTCGCCTATGTGGAAATGGCGGCGCGCGACCGCGGCCGCTTTGCCGACGCGCGCGCGCGGCTTAATGAAAGCCCGCTCGGCGCGGCCGCGCTCGCCGGCACGTCTTTTGCCATCGACCGCGCCATGACCGCGAAGGCGCTCGGCTTCGTCCGGCCGATGGCGAACTCGCTCGACGCCGTCGCCGACCGCGATTTCGTGCTGGAGGCGCTGTCGGCTTGTGCGATCGCCGCGCTGCACCTGTCGCGCCTGGCCGAAGAGATCGTGATCTGGTCGTCGCCGCTTTCCGGCCTGATCCGGCTGTCGGACAAATTCTCGACCGGCTCCTCGATCATGCCGCAGAAGCGCAACCCCGACGCGGCAGAGCTGGTCCGGGCGAAAGCCGGCCGCATCGTCGGCGCCTTTACCGCGCTCTTCGTGGTGATGAAGGGGCTGCCGCTCGCCTATCAGAAGGACATGCAGGAGGACAAGGAAGGCGCGATCGACGCGTTCTCGACGCTTGCGCTCGCGATTGCGGCCATGACCGGCATGGTGCGCGACCTTGAGCCCGATGTCGTGCGCATGCGCCAGACGGCGGGCGACGGCTACGCCACCGCGACCGACCTTGCCGACTGGCTCACCCGCGTCCTCAAGCTGCCGTTTCGCGAGGCTCACCACGTGACCGGCCGCCTGGTGGCGAAGGCGGCGGCTGCGGGGCTCGCGCTCGACAAGCTGCCGCTCGCGGCCATGCAGGAGGTCGAGCCGCGCATCACCAAGGCGGTCTTCGGCGTCCTTGCAGTCGAGAACTCCGTGAAGAGCCGCGCCGTCTTTGGCGGCACCGCGCCGAAGAACGTCCGCACGCAGGCCAAACGCTGGCTCAAGCGCCTGCAGGATAAGGCGTAACGCGGCGGCAACACCTTGCCGACACAATGTCGCCGCCGCAACCTGATCTGTTATGATCCACCGTTGCATCGAGCAACCTGGAGCGTCCCTTGACCTTGGCTCGCCTCCCGACTCCGCTTGCCCTTGCTGCCGTCGTCGTCGGCGGCCTCGGCCTGTCGGCGTGCGGCCGCGCCGGGCCTCCGGAATTGCCGCCCGGTCCGACGATCCAGGCGGTTCCTTCGGCGGCGAACGCGCCGCTCAACCCGCCCCCGCCGGTTGCCGCCTCTAATGCAGCCGTGCCGGCCGCTGCCGGCGCTGCCCCGAATGCCGCCGCCACGCCGCAGAGTGTCGCGGCGAAAACCGGCTTCGATGCCGAGGGCAATCCGGCGGCTGCGCCCGGTCAGCCGAAACCGTTTTTGCTCGATCCGTTGCTGCGCTGACGCCGCCGTGCCGCCGCGCGCGGCCCCGCTTTGCGAAAATCCGGTTTCCCGTTATCGCGATCATGCTCTAAACAGCCGCCATGCATCACTTCGCCTATCGCCGCGGCGTTCTTTGTGCCGAGGCCGTCGATCTTGACGCGCTCGCGCAGGCGGTCGGTACGCCGTTCTATTGTTATGCAAGCGCGACGCTCGAGCGCCACTACCGGGTGTTCGCCGGCGCCTTCGCCGACGTCGACGCGCTCGTGTGCTATTCGATGAAAGCGAACTCCAACCAGGCGGTGATCGCGACGCTCGCGCGCCTCGGCGCCGGCGCCGACGTCGTCTCCGCCGGCGAGCTTTTACGCGCACGGGCCGCCGGCGTGCCGCCGGACAAGATCATGTTCTCCGGCGTCGGCAAGACCGAGCATGAGCTTGCGCTTGCGGTCGAGCACGGCGTTCTGTGCGTCAACGTCGAATCCGAGGCCGAGCTCGAGCGCCTCGCCGCCATCGCCGCCGGCAAAGGCCGCCCGATCGACATCGCGATCCGTGTCAATCCCGACATCGATCCGAAGACCCACAAGAAGATCGCGACCGGCACCGCGGAGAGCAAATTCGGCATTCCGATCGGCCGTGCCCGCGAAGCCTATGCCCGCGCCGCCAGGCTTGAGGGCGTGCGCGTCGTCGGCGTCGACATGCATATCGGCAGTCAGATCACCAAGCTTGATCCGTTCGACGATGCCTTCACGCTGCTCGCGGACTTGGTGCAGGTGCTGCGCGCCGACGGCCATACCATCGGCCAGGTCGATCTCGGCGGCGGCCTCGGCATTCCCTATGCCGAGGACAATGAGCCGCCGCCTGATCCGGACGCCTATGCGGCGGTGGTCAAGCGGGCGACGCGCGGCCTCGGCTGCCGGCTCATTTTCGAGCCGGGCCGGCTCATCGTCGGCAATGCCGGGATTCTCGTGACCCGCGTGCTCGATGTGAAGCGCGGCGAGACCAAGACCTTCGTCATCGTCGATGCCGGCATGAACGATCTGGTGCGCCCGACGCTCTACGAGGCGCACCACGAGATCCGCGCGGTGCGCGAGGCCGCGGTCGGCGCGCCGCGAATCATCGCCGACGTGGTCGGTCCGGTGTGCGAGTCCGGCGACTTCCTCGCGCTCGACCGCGCCATGGTCGAGCCGCAACCCGGCGACCTCCTCGCCGTCATGTCGGCCGGCGCCTATGGCGCGGTGCAGGCCGGCACCTACAACACCCGCGCGCTTGTTCCGGAAGTGCTTGTTCGCAATGAGGAATGGGCGCTGGTCCGCCCCCGCGTCACGGTCGAGGCGCTGATTGCGCTCGACCGGCTGCCGCACTGGCTTTGATCTTGCATTAATGCGTTGGCGGCCATGTCGCGCCGGGGGCGAAGTGCCTTGAACCCGCCCTCATGCTAGCGTGTTGTGATCGTGATTTGCCGTTCACGGAGCACTTGGTGACGGAAACCGCTTCGACCCATCCTTCCGCTTCGCCTCGGAGCCCCGAGCCGGCCGCACGCCTGCAGCTCGGCGCCGCGATCCGCCGCGCGCATTGGAGCATTCTGTGGGAGCGTTTGTGGCCGGCGCTGGCCACGTTGGCGACGGTGGTCGGGCTGTTCCTGACGCTGTCGTGGCTCGGGCTGTGGCTGTGGCTGCCGCCGCTCGGCCGCGCCGCGGCGATGGTCGCGTTCGCGCTCCTTGCGCTCGCCGCCGCGGTCCCGTTCGGCTTGGTGCGCATCCCGCTTGCCGGCGAAACGCTGCGCCGGCTCGATCGCGGCAGCGGCCTTCGCCATCGGCCGGCGACTGCGCTCGTCGACGAGCTCGCGGTCACGCCGAAAGATCCCTATTCGCTCGCGCTGTGGAACGCCCATGTCGCGCGCACGCTTGCCGCCGCGCGCGCGTTCAGGGCCGGCTGGCCCGCGCCGCGCCTCGCGCTGCGCGACCCCTACGCGCTGCGCGGCCTCGTCCTCGTCGCCTGCATCGCCACCTTCGTCGCCGCCGGCGGCGAGCGCTGGAAGCGCATCGCGGCGGCGTTCGACTGGCAGGGCGCGGTGCTGCCGGCGAATTTCCGCGTCGACGCCTGGGTTACGCCGCCCGCCTATACCGGCAAGCCGCCGGTCATCCTCGCCGGCATTCATCCCGGCGAGCCGGCGCGCGCCGAGGCCGGCCGCGCCGACGCTCCGCTTGCCGTTGCGGTCGGCAGCACGCTCGTCGTGCGCGCGACCGGCAACCTCAGTCTCGATATTGCCGCACGAGGCGGCGTAACGCCGGCGAAGGAACAGCCGCGCGTGCCGGCCGGCACGCAGGAATTTCGCTTCAAGATCACCGCCGACGGAACCGCGGCGCTGCGCGGCGTCGGCGACACCCCTGCCTGGTCGTTCACGGCCATCCCCGACAAGCCGCCGACCATCGCGCTGACCAAGGATCCCGAACAGCAGCGGCGCGGCTCGATCCTCTTGTCCTACCGCCTCGAGGACGATTACGGCGTGACTCAGGCGCTGGCGACGTTCGCGCGCAAGGAACAGACGCCGGCCGAGGGGGCGGGGCGCCATCCGCTGTTCGGCGCTCCCGAATTCGCGCTGGTGCTGCCGCAGGCGCGCACCCGGAGCGGGGTAGCCCAGACCATCAAGGATCTGACCAACCATCCTTGGGCCGGCGCCGAAGTGGTGATGACGCTCGTCGCCCGCGACGAGGGCGGCAATGAGGGCAAGAGCGAGCCGTTCGCGCTGCGCCTGCCCGAGCGCATCTTCACCAAGCCATTGGCGCAGGCGCTGATCGAGCAGCGACGCAATCTCGCGCTCGACGCCAATGCGCGGCCGCTCGTCATCACTGCGCTCGACGCGCTCGCGACCGCCCCGGAAAAGTTCACCCCCGACGCCGGCGTCTATCTCGGGCTGCGCTCGATCTTCTGGTCGCTGGTGCGGGCCAAGAGCGACGACGATTTGCGCGACGTAGTGGCGCGGCTGTGGTCGATGGCGGTCGGGCTCGAGGACGGCAACATTTCTGACGCCC
>Ga0335081_10016879_pt1 | contig 11828 bp, 9 predicted proteins | sample Lox_Sample_35_FD_206713 | JGI IMG/M metagenome (GOLD analysis project Ga0335081, IMG submission 206713) | Soil microbial communities from Loxahatchee National Wildlife Refuge, Florida, United States - Lox_Sample_3.5 | ecosystem: Environmental > Terrestrial > Soil > Wetlands | place: USA: Florida... | reverse complement strand
TGCTACCGCCGTCGGCAACGTGGTTAAAGGGTTGGATTCAGTTTCAGGAATTAAGGTGGGAATCAACCGTGGCATGTCGATTGAAGGTGTTGATGGCGTTTTGATAATTTTCAAGGGCAAGGTTGGGATGGCTGGGAAAATCCCCGAAATAATCAAAGTTGAAGCATAAATTGAAATTGACTCTTTTCACCCCCTTTGCTAAATGCTTTTCAGAGGGTTGAGTGCTCTAAGTTTTTGGAGAGTTTAATCGGTTAGCTGGATCCGCCACCTCCGCTGACAACAAAACAAGTAGAGAAGACGCTGGCTACATGAAAAACGGCTCCTGCCCTCCGTTTTAAACGGAATGGGTCTTGTTTTTAGGCTTTAAAAAACGATGAAACCCTGTTTGGTTTATGAAAACTCTTAAATCATACAATTCCCAACTGAATGCAAGGTCTCTTCCATGTCATCGAATACTAACATGCTTGAAGTCCAAAGCTATGATGATAAAGAAAAAATGTTCCTTGTCAAATCGCCCTACGGAAATGTCGTGAAGGTTCAGGACACCTTTGCAGAGATGTTTGCCCTTTGGGTTGGAAGAGTTTTAATAACCGCTCAAAACGAGAAATGGGCGCAGATCGCCGCGAGCCTAACCACAGGTTTTGCCACAAGCGTTATTGAAGCGACGGCGGAAGCAGCAATTGAACGGTCTGTTCCTGCAGATCAGACTCCTGACAAACGACCCGGGATATATATTCAAATCTATAATCGTGACCGTTTTGAGCTTAAGCACCAGCTTATGCAACGAATCGGTCAATGTACTCTTACTTGTCCAACAACCGCAGCCTTTAACGGATTAGTTGGTAAAAGAACCTTGGATGTTGGAAACAGTCTCCGCTACTTCGGCGATGGCTTCCAGAAAAAAGCCATGGTTGGAGGAAGAAAATGCTGGAGAATCCCCGTTATGGAAGGCGACTTTATCGTTGAAAACGGCTTTGGCGCGATGGAAGCGGTTGCAGGCGGCAACTTCATGATATTCGCAGCAGACCAGCCTTCAGGGCTAAAAGCAGCTGAGGCAGCTGCAGACGCAATCCGCGCAAATGCTCCCGACGTAATCATGCAGTTTCCAGGCGGCGTCTGCAGGGCAGGAAGCAAAGCAGGCTCGCTCAAATACAAACTTAAAGCTTCAACTAACCACCCATACTGCCCAACACTGCGCACTCTTGTGCCTGACACAGTTGTTCCCGAAGGCGTTAGCTGCGTTTACGAAATTGTCATGAACGGCTTAACCTTGGATGCTGTCAAGAAAGGCATGAAAGAAGGAGTAACAGCGGCCATCGGCGTGCCCGGCGTAGTCAAGATTTCATCCGGCAACTACGGCGGGAAGCTGGGTCCATTCAAAGCTTATCTGAGGGAAGCCATCGGTGTTCCTATGCCCGAGCCATCTCCGACGCCGACGGCAAAGCCAAAAGACTAACGTTCCGTTTTTTGAGTCGGAACTTTTATTTGATTCCTTTTAACGTTAATTGTTCTGATTACAAGCATAATTTAGTGAAGTTGTTTGAGTACAGCTAAAAAATCATCCCTTGAACTGTTCCGTTTGCGAAAGATGATCAATAACTTAGCGAGCAAAGAAGGCAGCCACACTGAACTCATCACAGTTTACGTTCCTCCAGGCAAACAAATCAGCGACGCACTAAACCTGCTACGCAACGAATACGGGACAGCCAGTAACATAAAATCAAACGTTACACGCAAAAACGTACTAGACGCCATTACTAAAGCCCAGCAAAAACTCAAACTCTTCAAAGACCCAGGTGAAAGAGGAATAGTGATTTTCACAGGTGCACTACTGCCTGAAGGGGGAGGACCGGGCACCGAACGAATGGAAGCATACGTTATCGTTCCTCCTGAACCTATCAGGATTTTCCTTTACCGCTGCGACTCACGATTTCACACCGAACACCTTCAAGAAATGCTCCGGGAAAAAGAAACTTATGGTATCCTGCTAGTAGACGCCAACAACGCCACGATCGCAACATTACAGGGGAAACGGCTCGATATTGTGCGTCAAATGCACTCAGGTGTCACAGGCAAAACTAAGGCAGGCGGGCAGTCAGCTAGGCGATATGAACGTCTGCGGGATATGCAGTTGAACGAGTATTTTACCCGTGTCGGCGCACATGCCAACGAAACTTTCTTGCCGATTGATACTTTAAAAGGAATTATTCTTGGCGGTCCAGGTCCGACGAAGTACGATTTTGAGAAAGGCGGTTACCTGAACTACCAGTTAAAAGACAAGATTCTCGACGTCGTTGACACGGCTTATGTGGAAGAGCAGGGCGTTAAGGAAGTTATGGATAAAGCTCCTGAAATCATGAAGAAAGTCCGCTACATCGAAGAAAAACAAATCATGCAGAAATTCCTCTATGAAGTCGGCCACGACACAGGAATGATAACTTACGGCGAAGCAGAAGTCAGACGACTTCTTCAGGGAGGAGCCGTCCGTTTGCTAATAATGTCTGAAAGCTTGGATCTGATTCGCGTCATCGTGAAATGCAGCGCATGCGGCTACGAGGAACAACACACCGTGAAGGCTCAGGAACTGCAAGCTTTCGAGCAGGGTCTAGTTGGCAAACCTTGCGCAAAATGCAGTGCGCCATCCATGACCATCTTGGAAAAGAAAGATGTAATTGACGACTTGGGCGAGCTGGCTGAACTTTCAAACACGGATGTAGAGGTTATTTCAACTGAAACCGAAGAGGGACAGATGCTCAAGAACGCCTTCGGCGGCATAGCAGCCATGCTCCGATTCAAACAACAAAGTTAAAACTTAGCGAGTCATTTTTAGGTTTGTTTCTCGATCAATAAGGTTGTTACCAAAACCTAAGAGAAAGTGATGTTGACAAAAAATTTCTGAATTTGGGGTAAGGTGAGGGTGTTTGCCCCTCCCTCTTCGAAGCTCAACATTATTGCAACAGATTAAGCGCTTATGCTTTAAAAGGCATATTTCGAATCTCGTAATATATCCAGTTGTACACATCAACACATCAAGAAGTGGCTCGCATGCAAACTTCATTATTACGCTACAAAACATACGCCGCACTTCACCTTTTCCCTTTTTGTCAGGTTTGCGAATCGATAGATCACTTCTACGTTCTGGTCCGTTTTTAATTCGAAATCCATTTTCTTCTTCTGCAATTTCAAGATTTGGTTGGTCTTCTAGTTCACTTGGAAAAATCGGTGTCAACAGCAAAAGATTAGATAGACTTACATCTAACGGAAAATTATTAAGCTTTCCCGACTTCATACTTTGGCTAGTGCCATAACATTGGGAAAACTATTTGAAAAAGAATTGCAGAAATTCGACCTAACATACAGCTTTTCAATTGACTTGGAAATTGTCGATTTTAAAACCTCAATCAACAGTACTGGCTTTCCATTGATTTCTGTAGGGTCAGGAGGTTCTTTGACATCTGCTCTTTTTGTGTCCCTTCTACACCAACAGACTAACAATATTTCTATTTACTTAACGCCGCTCGAAATCTGTTCTCTGAATCAATTTGGACTAAAGTCATCTGTGATTTTCATTACGGCTGGAGGCAAGAACTATGATATTCTTAGCGCCTTCAAAAACATTGCTGAAAAAGAGCCCGTATCATTAAATGCCATATGCGCGACCAAAGATAGCCCTCTAAAAAGGTTGACTGAGAACTATCTGTACTCGAACCTCTTGGAATTTAATCTACCCTGCGGCAAAGACGGATTCTTGGCGACAAATTCATTGTTAAGCTTCAACTTGCTCTTGCTGAGGTTGTATGAAAACACTACGGGCAATATCTATCAAATTCCGGATTCGCTGGACTCGTTGGTTCATCCAGGGTTTTCAAGAGAGGATTTCTTGAAGAGTTTTGGTGGTCAGTTTACATCCTCTTTTTTGAAAAGAGACACTTTTGTAATCCTATTTGGTAGATGGGGAAAACCTGCAGCTTTCGATTTGGAATCAAAATTTACTGAAGCAGCTTTAGGAAATACGCAAATAAGCGATTATAGAAATTTCGCTCATGGGCGTCACAATTGGTTGGCGAAAAGGGGTAACCAAACCGGCATTATTGCATTCTTGACACCGGAAGATGAAAAATTTGCAGAGAAGACTTTGAGCTTGGTTCCTAAGGAAATACCTATCGTAAGGATATCTTCCGAAAAGAAGTCAGAGCAGGTTGCAGCCTTAGATCTAATAGTGAAAGGCATGTTCGCAGTCAACATAGTCGGAAAATCAAGAAATATTAATCCAGGTCGCCCTAGCGTTCCCGAATTTGGCGTAAAGATTTATCACCTTCACTTTCCAATAGGACCCGAACCAGGAATGCAATTCAATTTGCCAAATAAAGAATATGCGCCACTTCTCAGAAAACTGAAAAGTCTCAAAGAACTTACTAATGACAGAGAAGTCGTTGAGCTTTGGAAGCAAGCATATTCGAATTTCAAAACAAACCTACTAAATGCCCGATTCGGATCAGTCGTTTTGGATTATGATGGTACAGTTTGCGAATTTGAAAACCGATATCAAGGAATATGTCCAAGAATTGGCGTGTTGCTCTCAAACTTGTTAGCAAATGGAGCCGCAATTGGAATAGCAACTGGCAGGGGCAAGTCAGTTCGATTTGACCTTCAAAAAACGATACCTCAATCTTACTGGCAAAACGTTCTTATAGGATATTACAGCGGTTCTGACATTGGGTTCTTGAGCGATGATACGCGCCCAAACAAAAGCGCTGAGACAGACCCAGAACTTGTAAATTTAATAAGACACATCGACAATCCTAAACTTTTTGGAATTAACGGAATCGAAATCCGCCCGAAACAGATTTCTTTTGAACCAATTGATAATTTTCCATTTCACGTGTTAGTGGAATTTTTAAGATCCATTGCTGAGCAGTTGAACCTGCATGATCTGCAAATACTTGAATCAGGTCACTCGGTTGATGCTTTAGCACGAAATGTAAGCAAAGTTGCTCTTGTCAAAGAAGTTGAAAATATTCAGGCCACCCGCGGTTTAGTTGCGAACTGTCTTTGCATAGGCGACCGAGGAAAATGGCCAGGAAACGATTTTTCGTTGCTTAGTGGACCATATTCTTTGAGTGTTGATACTGTTTCCTCAAATCTAAATTCCTGCTGGAATTTGGCTCCTTTAGGGCATAGAGGGGTGCAAGCTACTGAGGACTATTTGAAATCACTCGAATTTGTCGAAAAAGGTTTAATGCTATTTAACTATAATAAGCTTCAAGTGACATAACTTGAGGGATGCGCTAGCCGAAGAATTGCTCGCGAAAGTAATGAAGTGGACACCAGAGGATGTTGCAAGAGAGCGGCCTGACTTGCAGGCACTAGCCACTTACAAATACGATGACTACCAGCAGTTTTCACCTGGAATGAGATTCGTTGAAAGCCTTGCAAGTTGGTTGGAGCAATTCGAGACTATTGAAGAAAGAAACATTGCCTTTCATTTTCTTAAAAAGAGGCTAGTTTACGTATCGCCCTCGGAAATGTCGAACCTTGTTCTGACTTCTTATCCTGATGTTATTCGAAATTTCTTGATTGAGCAAATCGCTAAGTTAAAAGGGCTTCCTCAGTGGCAGGTAACAAGAATAGCAGAAAGTCTAGAGTTTAAGGTTCTTCTGCGTCAAAGCATGTTCCTTGGCTTAAGCGACGGATCGCATGTTGACATATTTCGACGTGGAAGTCCTGCATTGTCGAACGAACAGATTTTGAGGACACATGAAATTAATGAGACCAGAGCCGCTGAGATGATTCGATCTCTCACGGTCGATTTAAAAGATCTACTTGGACGAGAACCTTTGCCGAACGAATGCTTATTTCGTAATGTTTTCTTGCTTGATGATTTTTCTGGCAGCGGCAAAAGTTACATTAGACGATCAAATGCGGTTTACAAAGGAAAAATAGCTAAATTCTTTTACGACACTTGTTGTTCCGACGGAAAAAAAACCAAACTCATTGATCCCGAAAAGGTACATGTGTACTTGCTTCTCTATATAGCGACTCCTCAAGCGCTTGACTACCTCAAGGTTCTTGGGCCTGAACTTTTTAAAGAAATACCATTTGATATAGGGATAGTGCATATTCTTTCCCACTCAACAAGATTAAATGAGGAGAAAGATTCCGCATTTATAATTCTCCTTAAGAAATATTATGACAAAGGAATTGAGACTGATAGCTATCTAATAGGAAAACATGAAAAGCCTTATCTTGGTTTTGACGAGTGTTCCCTTCCGTTGGTGTTAAATCACAATACGCCTAACAATTCGGTGACCCTCCTGTGGTTTGACGAGAATCGAAAATATCGTGGCTTGTTTCCGCGTATAAGTAGGTTTGTAACATGAGTACGAGGGCGCCCAGAAATCCATTTACGTTACGTGCATCAGAACTAATCGAATCTGACGGCACTTTCTTGAGACTTTTCGGACCAGGAGTGCTTGATCTTTTGCAAGCTGAGCAAATCTGGAACCGAGTTCAACCAATTTATAGCGCACCTGGGGGCGGAAAAACTTCGCTTTTTAGACTTTTTACTCCTGCGTGCCTATTAACATTATATGATTCACGGGCGACTGCCGAGGAGTTCAAAGATCTGAATCGGAGACTCAAGGAAATATCAGCAATTTCTGAAGATGGCCCCAGCGTGCTTGGTATCATGATATCAGGCGTAGGTAGGGACGCTGACTTAGAAAGCCTGCCGCTTGACCAGGCAAGGAAAAATCGCCTTTTCTTTTCCTTACTAAACAGTCGAATTGCAATAGCTACGCTCAGAAGTGCTTTAGAACTTAAGAAACTTACTTTCCCAGACGACCTGCACAGAATTTTCATCCAAAGACCAAAAGTTTCAGATTTCCCAACAAGTATTCCAATTCCTTGCACAGGTGACGTTCTGATGGAATGGGCATCAGATTCTGAGAAGCAAGTTTGCCGATATATTGATAGTTTTGCTCCGAGCATGACTGATACATTCATCGGCTACGACACTTTGTATTGCCTTTACTTTCTTCAGTCTGACTGTATCAGTTTGGACGGACAACCTGTTTCACCACGTAGTCTGCTAATGATAGACAATATTGAACGTCTTACAAAGACTCAAAGAACAATTCTGTTTAACGCTCTTGTCAATCTTAGAGTCCCAACTGGCGTTTGGTTGGCTGAACGATTGGAAGCACTGACCCCGAGAGAATTGTTCGGTGCTGAAGTGGGCAGAGAATATGAGAAACCAATAGTTCTCGAAGAGTTCTGGAGAAATGAAAGCACCAAATACGAACAAGTTATAGCCAACATTGCAGACCGTCGAGCAAAGCTTAATCCCGATATCCAGATGGGGCCTTTTCAAACGTGTCTTCAGGATTCTCTGGACAGCGCAGAATGGAAAGCCAAATACCTTAAGGCGATTGAAACGATTTCAATTCGAGTTTGCGACAAAGTACGCAGTACCAAAAGATACGAGAAATGGATAACCAAATGTGAGGCGCAAGACGGAACTCTAAGAGAGAAAGCGATCGGCTGGCGGGTTTTAGAAGTTAAAATCGAACGAGATAGAAAGAAAGCTCAGAAACAGTTAGTTGACTCACCGTTGCCTGAGGAGGGCTTAGAGATGAAAGTCGAAGCATCAACAAGAGAAGCAGCAGAACTTTTATTGTCTCGCGAATTTCATCTTCCATATTATTTTGGATTTCAAAATCTTGTTAAGTTATCCTCATCAAACATCGAACAATTCTTGGTATTCGCGAGTGAATTATTTGAGGAAGTGATCTCTGCTAAACTATTAAAACAGCCTACTGCGCTGTCACCTTACAGGCAAGAAAGCATTCTAACGAGAACCGCTCAAAAATTGTGGGATGATATTCCTTTAGCTTCGCAGGATGGCCGTGATGTTGCCCGTTTACTCTCGAGAATGGGGGAAATGTGCTTGACCGAAACCATTAAACCCAACGCACCCTACGCGCCAGGAGTAACGGGCATAGCACTTTCAATGAAGGACAGAGATCGTCTAATTAATCCTCATTTGATACAATCCCACCCTGAATTAGCTAGACTTTCCAGTGTACTATCTTCATGTATTTCTCACAACTATCTCTTGATGCACTCAGGAGTGCGCCAAGGCCCAAAAGGCGTCAATACTTGGACAGTTCTGTATCTAAATAGGTGGCTATGTCTTCATTTTGGTCTTCCATTTCAATACGGAGGATGGAGGCCAATGAAAACAATCGAATTGATAAAATACATTTGGTCGGAACCACAGAAAACAGATCGAATTGGTGCGCTTTAGCCATGACTAACGTTAAGATTTCTCTCCCTAGATGGTCAGACTATTTCTATCGCAAAGGATCAGAGTTTTCAAAATTCTGGAATGAATACTTGACAAGCGCAAAGCGTGATATACTGTTTATAGTCGCCCAAGGATTTGACCCTCGCATGTGCGAAGGCATGGATATTCTCTCAAAATCTGGGGGATTTGGCAAACGAGATTGCATTGTGGTAGATTTTGACGAAGGACAAAATACGCCTTCAAGAAAGTATGAATATTTAATTGAAGCAAACAAAAAGCGTCTTATAGATATTTTCCCGGAAGGCGAGAAGAAGCATAGAGTTGTTCCAATGCTTTCACAAGAAGGAAAGCGCATTGGGTCCAGAAATGTGGCGAACATTTTCAACGAGCCAAAAGATTTAGAAAATTACACGGATATTGTCGTGGACATAAGTGCGATGCCAAAAGCAATATTCTTCCCCCTTTTAGGCAGCGTCTTGTACATCGCTGACGCTCTTGCAAAACAATCGAAGAAATTGAATATCCATGTTATTGTATCTGAAAATGCCCGAATAGACAGTTTAATTAATGATCAAGGAATTGCTGATTACGCTAGCTACCTACATGGATTTACAGGAAATTTAGGCACGGAATCGTATTCAAGTTATCCCAAAGTGTGGATTCCAATCCTAGGGGAGAAACAAAGTAGGCAACTTGAACGGATTTATGGCTTAGTAATTCCAGATGAAATTTGTCCGATTTTGCCAATGCCATCGACCAATCCTCGCAGAACAGACGACCTAATAGTAGAATATCGAGAACTTATTTTTGATAGATGGAACGTCAATCAAAAAAATTTTATTTACGCAGCTGAACAGAATCCATTTGGAGTCTACCGTGAGATCTATAAAACTGTTCTGCATTACAACGAATCACTAAAACCTCTCGGAGGATGCCAAGTTGCCATTTCAGCTTTGTCAAGTAAACTTTTATCAATTGGGGCACTGCTTTCAGCCTACGAACTAAAATATTACGGACTAGGAGTAGGCATGGCACATGTAGAAACCCGGGGTTACGAAATTGAACGTAGCATTGACCTAGAGATTGAATTGCCAAACACTGAACTATTCACCTTGTGGCTTGCAGGGGATTGTTATGAACTGTAAAACCCTGTTTTACACGTCCGATCCCGCTCCGGTATGTTTAGGAACAGGCTTAATTGCACTGGACGTCGTTATCGATTTATCTGACGGGGGAAAGGCATCCGTTTGGGCAGGGGGATCTTGTGGAAATGTTCTAACTATTTTGGCATTTTTAGGATGGTCATCCTATCCTATTGCGAATCACAAAGATGACTCCACTTCTAAAACAATTCTCGACGATCTAGCCCGGTGGGGCGTAAAATCCGAATTCATGTTCAGGTCAAAAAAAGGAGTCACTCCTATTGTAATTGAGAAACTCTATCACGATGAGAATCAATCAACTCACAAATTCCATTTTAAATGCCCGGTTTGTGGTGCCCAGCTACCTAGAAACAGGCCTATATCCTATGGATTAGTATCAAAAATAGAGAGTGATTTGCCTTCTGCCAAGGTATTCTATTTTGACAGAGTTTCAAAAGCCGCTGTGAACATAGCGAAACAACAAAAGAAGAATGGTGCGTTAGTGATTTTCGAACCTTCTATTTTGAGCAGAGAACAGCTTTTCAGGGAGTCTTTGGAAGTTGCACATGTAGTCAAATATTCAACATCACAAATTGACATTTCTCATTTTAAAGCTAACATTCCTCTCGAGATTCAGACTCTCGGAGCGAAAGGGCTCAAATTCCGCTCCTCTTCAACATCGAATAAAGAATGGCAAGGTTTGCCTGCTTTTAGCTTATCAGGACTTGTTGATTCCACAGGAGCCGGCGATTGGTGTACTGCCGGGATAGTGCATTCAATAGGTCAAAAAGGTGCCGACGGTTTCATTGCAGCATCCGCTGAAGAACTGAAAGATGCTTTATTATTCGGCGAAGCTCTAGCGGCATTAAAGTGTATGTACAAAGGCGCAAGAGGGATTATGTACAACCTGTCAAGGGAAGAACTTTTGTCGTTCACTTGTTATCTTTTAGACGGTCGAAATCCAGCCACTCTTCGCTTTCCACTGTCGTTAGAAATGGAACCGAAGAACCTGAAGCATATCTGTTCAGCTTGCCCTTAAAATTCCGAGTTGAAGGAAAAATTATTCACAAACATTCGAGGGAAATTTGAAAACAGTTGTTTCTCCTTTTCCAAGTGAATATACAGATGAATATTGAAAACCGCTTATAAACGCTATTTCAGCCAAGGCGCCTTTTTTTTCAGCCTCTTTACATAAGAAATAGGCTGCTAGCACAAGAGGTTTTGGCCCAAATGGTGCTGTAAGGAAAAGAGCGTGAGAATTTAAGCAGCATTTCTCGATTTCCCTAGCTCCAATTTCTTCAAGTTCTTTAAAGCTGTTAGAAAAAGAAAAGAAAGGTTCGACATCGACATCAATGCTGTCTAGCAATGATATGTTTGCTCGAATCGTTGTCAATGACGTTAACAAATCATAATTACGAAGGAAAACTAAGACAAATCTTGGTCCATCAATATTCGAAAGTTCATCAAGCAAGAGTTTTCCCTCGAAACCCTGGATACTAGGTGATATTAATGCCACAACATAAGAAATGTTCTTTTTACTAATGACATCTTGAATCGGCCGTGACCTAAAATAGCCATTTATTGTTCCTATTTCCTGTGGATATTTGGGAACAGGGTATTGAACGGCAGATGTATACGCCGCATAGACTTCCTGGATTCCACATTTGGGCACTTTTCGCAGGGTATCAATTACTTCAGTAATGACAAGTAGCATTTTTCTTGGCATGCAAGACATGTCAAATATTATGCTGACAGGCAAGCTCGTGCATTCATTAATCCAGTCATTTATGAAGCTTTTTATAACTGCAGGGTCGAAGTTATCTGGATACTCTATGTTTTCCCGACAGCAATCAAGTTTCTTGAGAAGTTGTGCAGTCCGATCAATGTTTTGCTGTCTTAACTTAAGGAGCATATCAACAGAGTGGTGTTTGCTGTGAAGTGTGAAAAGACGAAATAGCACATTTTCTGGATTTATTTCTCCTTTTTTTATTCCTTCATTGAGAAAACGTTCAAGCAAACCGAGGGATCGTTCCTCATAGTTTGGCGAGGCGATAATTAGTAATTTATTATCCTTCTGTAAACTTTTTACAAACTGTTCAAAAGATAATTCTATTAATGAGGAGGTCAAACTGAATCTAGCCTCTTTACTAGCGTTTCTTTTTTTTCAGACAAATACTTCAATTTATCTCTGCCTTTACCATGAGTTTGGCCTATCCTCGATCTCACACGGGGGAAAGGACCACAGAAATCGCGACCTCGATACCAAAGCAAAGGAAGGGAATTCTCAGGACAATTTGGCGTAACAATAGTCCAGCCACCCGCTTTGAAGCCATAGCGCATATCATCGCCACTGAGCTGTTTGGTCTTTTCCAATTCAG
>Ga0335081_10016878_pt1 | contig 11828 bp, 15 predicted proteins | sample Lox_Sample_35_FD_206713 | JGI IMG/M metagenome (GOLD analysis project Ga0335081, IMG submission 206713) | Soil microbial communities from Loxahatchee National Wildlife Refuge, Florida, United States - Lox_Sample_3.5 | ecosystem: Environmental > Terrestrial > Soil > Wetlands | place: USA... | reverse complement strand
CGAAATCGCCTTCACGTAAGTAACCGTGGCATCGGCTGCACCACAGACGGTGCAAAACCGAAAGTTACGTGAATGCCTGGTAGTGTCTCAGTTTGAAATCTGACGCCCTTGCGTCGGGTCGCGATCTGGCGCACGATACTGTCATGCCCAAACGCCCACGCGACCCGAACCAGCTCGCAAAGCTCATCGTTGATATTGCAACAGGCGAAGCCGAGGATACGGTCAGCGATGCCAAGCGGCACCCCTCTAAGCGCCGTGCTGGTGGGCTAAAGGGCGGTAAATCGCGAGCCGTGGCCCTGACTCCAGCAGCGCCACGACATCGCCAAGATCGCAGCAGATGCGGCTGGCATTACCGATCACGTTTGGAGCATGGAAGAACTGGTTGCGCTGCTGCCGCAGCCGAAATCAAGTAAGCGAGGTCATTACAAGAAGCGAACGAAAGATGCATAGAGACTTCCCAATCCTTCTTCGCATTTGGTTCGTGATTCTCGGGAGCGCCTTCGTAGTGCTCGCGTGGTGGCCTCGCGGTCAGTGGTACTTCAAGCGCACACGAATCCCAGTACCAAACTGGCTACATAAGCTGTTCACCCTCACAGCCGGGGTGACTTTCATTGTGATGGGCTTCTTCGGTCACATTTCAAACTGAGGCACTACCGAATGCCTGTTATCAACAACTACGCCAGAGAATAATGCAGGCTGAGGTACTACGCGTGCCGCTGGTCACAAACATCGTCGAGGGAGCAGGGGGCTACCGAATGCCACTCGGCTGCGGTTGAATTGCATTAGGAGCAATGTCCAAATACACATTTTCAACGCGGCTGTCCCGTCTGATCTTCTCGACGTAGGCCGTTACGTCGCGTGGCGAGGCGTGCTCAAAAAAGGTGAGCGCGACGGCCCAGTGGCCGTTCGCTTGGTCCGGCCCCAATCGCCAGTACAAGCGAACAAATTGGGGGAGGTCGTATTTGCGGCCCGGTGGTGCCAACACAGAAGAACGAAACTCTTCAAGCTGCTGCTCGGTTGTTCCACGCCGCAAGTAAACAACAACGGAAGCCTTGTCGCTGAGGGTTGTCCGGGTACGCTGCTCATGGCGCCATGCCACGCGGTCCAGCCTCCACAGAACCGACATCCCGGCATAAAAGACGGCGCAGCTCAGCAATCCCGCTGCAATCAATCCTGCGCCGATGCCCCGAGTGCGCCAGTATATTGCGAGTGGCAGGCCGATACAGCAGCAAACAATGGCTAGAGATACTGCTGCCAAATACGAGTAGCCGGCGACATAACCAAATCGAATTGCCGCACAATCTTTAGCACTCCACACGCCTACGCCGACACCGATAGCTGGAAGCCCGATTAGCGCGATTCGATTGATGCGCCGATGTGCAAGAGACAGTGGGCGGCTGGGACTGAGTACACGCACGCGGTTAGATTACACCTGTAAGTGTCGAGAAATCGCCTTAGCGCAAGTTACGCGGCTTGCACCAGTACCAGTGCAAATCCCAAACGAGTGATGAATCGTTTATCCCTTACAATCCCGGACCAGCAGGGGCACCGCTGGGCCTGCCGGTTCGACTCCGGCCAGCCCCCTCCAGCTCAGACCGGCCACAAGTCTGACCAGTCCAGCTTGTCGAACTTCTTGGCTTGCTCTTCCGTCGCGAGCGCGTCGCGCAGAACGAACCACTGGATGCAATATACTGGTTACATTAACTAGCTATACGTTATATCACTCTCTTCCGGCACGTACTGCGGCAGCAGTCCTTGACAGTGTCATCGGGATCAGAGGAAAATCCGGCCCATGACAGAGAAGCGAATCAGCATCACTGAAGTCACCATTTCGAGCGGGAAGAAGAAAAACTTCAAGTTGGAAGTCGATGGGCAACTGATCATGATTCCCGTTGATGACGAGATTTTTGCTCACTACAAAGATCAACTCTGGCGGGATAGTCCAACACAGAAACAGAAAAACGTGTTCGCGACCGTGATGAATCTCATGCGAGCTGCATACCTGAAGGGCCGCGAAGATGGCAAAACCAAGAGTTAGCCGCAGGCCCTGCGGCGATTCGAGAGCGGCTGAAAGGAAAGGGTATGACGTTATCTGAACTGATGGTCGAGACTAAAGATCGCATGGAAAAGAAAAAAAAGCATTCTTTTCGAGAACGGGGATCGTGCCAACCATGAAGGTGGAGGCGCGAGCTTGCCGCAGTCTCAAACTTTGCGCCGCCGCGATGTCGACCCCGGAGAAGGGTCATCGCCCCGCTAGCGGCGCGTCCCGGATGAAGCTCAGCTTCGAGCGCGACCACGCGCGCTTCGAGCTTGTCGACCTCGCCTGCCAAGTACGCAAGCTCGGCGATGATCAGCGCAGCGGCGTGCTGCGGAATTCCCGCGCTGTGCGCGAGCTTCCACGCCGTGAGACGCGGAGCATTGACCGTGGTTGGTTCGTTCGTCGTCATGTTAGCTAACCACTCCGACGTGAAGCTTGGCAGCGCGCAGCGCGCGCAGCAGCGACTTCTCCTCTTCGGTCGGTTCAAGTTCTTCATCGTCGATCTCTTCGCCGAGCACGTCGGCGCGAGCTTGCAGATCGCCGCTCATCGCTGCTTCCAAGCGACGTTGCGCTTTCGCCCTGAACTCGGCGCGAAGCTGCTTCTCGCACGCGCGTTCTTCCACGCGGCGGGCAATCGCCGGCGGACAGCCAAGCTCGCGCAGGTCGCAAATGCCTTCAAGCTCGACAGCTTGCCCACGATATTGCACGACGCGCCTGCCATGCGCTCGGTTCGTTCCGTACACTTCGACGTTCATGTTGGTTCTCCCTTCAATCTTTCTTGTTGCGTGTTACGAGCGCTGTCGATCAACTGGTCTACAACACCGACTCTCGTGACCGCTGCCGACACGATGTCGTCGACGTACGGGTCGTCCGCAGCCGCGAGTTCCGTCAACACGCAGAAACTGGCGAGTTTCCCCATGCGCCGCCAGAGCATGTTGGTCTGTGGCATGGCAAGAGCGATGCCGCGCTCGCCGGGAACGGGGGTGGTGTCTGGTTTCTTGTTGAAATCGCCACGCATTGCGCGGAACGATCTTATCCGGCAACTTGACTTTTGCTGGCTTGGCTTTCGTGCTTGGCGCTTGGCTCGTCGGTGACGGGTTCGTCTCGGTGAACTCATCGCCGGCAACAACAGCCTCAGGCGCCAGATCAGCGACGCGCCGATATGCGACCTGGCGAAGCTCGCGAACGGTCAAGTTCTCGCGCAGCGTTTGACGAAGCAGTTCTTGTCGTTGCAAAAGCGGCAAAGACTGAACCTCGCGGTGGTGCGTGAACGACACGCCGTTAATTCTGAATTCACGTTCATACGCTCGTGCTGTCACAGCGTACTGGCGATGCTCGACGAAGTACCTGTTACCAAGCGCGAGGGCGCAGTTTTCGACGCGACCAACTTGCGTGTATCATGGGAGCAAGCCTGTGCGAAGTGCGGCCTCGGGACTCGCGTGGAGATGAAGAGCGAAGCTGGCAACAGGTTCTTCAAGTACCAAGGGCTGCTCGTACACGACCTGCGGCGTTCAGCAGTGCGTAACCTGCGGCTCGCCGGGACCCCTGAAGATGTCGCGATGCGGATTTCCGGCCACAAAACGCGAGCCATTTTCAGCAGGTACAACATCGTGTCGACCGACGACATCAGCGAAGCGATGCGCAGAGTCGAAGCAGCAGCAGCGAAGATGCTGCCCCGGGGAAACGGTGTTACTTCAGTGGCACAGGCACGCAGAAAGTCGTTGAAAGCCGCTGTGGGCGCGTAGCTCAATTGGCAGAGCAACTGACTCTTAATCAGTAGGTTGGAGGTTCGATTCCTCCCGCGCTCACCATCTTTAGGTCCCTCACTGCGCTGCGGATTTCGGCAGTGGACTCCCCTCCTCTTCGCTGCGTTCCGGCTCGCTCACCCTGGCCAGTTCCCAGTGCAGCACTCGCACCTAGCGTCCACGGCCTCCAAAATGGAAGCCGCCGCCGCCCCAGTGATCGCCACCACTCGCACGCAAACTGCCCATGGCCGGTCGTCCCCATCCACCGTGAAAACCTTCACCGTAGTTGGGACGGGGTGCAATGGGACGATTCCACCCGTAGTGGGGATCGAAGTGGCGATAATAGTAGGGGTAGCCGTAAGCGATGGGAGCACCGTAGAACCAGAAGGGTGAGTAGAAGCCCCAGCCGAACGGACTAAAGAAAGGTCCGCCTGCGGGGATAAACGTGTACGCGCTGAACCACGGGTCCCAGTACCAACCCGGGCCAACCCACCCGTTGTACATGTAAATCCGGGCCGCATCGACGTTGGCTTCCGCCAGGTACTTGGATCGCAAACTGCTCCAGCGATAGAAGTCGTCCTCAGCATTCTGCTTGTTGAACTTCCTCGCCTTCAAGGGAGCGCTGCCATTGAGATTGAGCTCGTGCCCACCTTTCAGTTTGATTTGCTGGTCGCCGTCCTGGACCACAGCCTGGCCGTCAAAAACGCGGATCTGATCGTGCTGCGCATCAAAATCGTACAAGCCAGTCTTCATCAGCCGCGCCGTCGCGCCATCTTCTGCAATGCGAATGTCGTTCTCGCGATAGATCTCCGTGACTTCTACGCTAGCGCGGCCTTGCTGCACACGCAGTTCCGTGTCGGTGAGGGCAGGCGAGATCATCTCCACGGCGCTGTGGTGATCAAGCCGCAGGAAGACACCCGGCGTCAGCAGAATCTCCGCTCTGCCGTTTTGGGTCGTAAGCGTTTGACCGGTTTCGAGGTCGGTCGAACCCACAGAGCTTGGGCTGAGGTGCTGCTCGCCGATCGAGGCGTTTCCCTCAACATAATTGAGCGCGCCCAGTGGCGCCGTCGTAGTTGCACCCCATGCGGCGACCGATAGAGACGCAGCCACCAAGCAGCCCAACACAATCTTCCACCATGACTGCTTCATGAGTTATTAACCTCTCTCTAATTAGTTAGATGCGCGAACGGCCCTTGCGACGCAGGATTGCAGCAGCACCGGACGCCATCCAGAGTACGGTTCCGAGCTATTGGTCGCGCTGGACGAAGGGCGAGGCAGAGATGACTGCGGTGGGAACAACGGCAGTCGCCAGCGTTTGGTGATGGAGTGGCAACGTGAGCTCGAAGGTGGTGCCCTGAGAGGAGGTGCTGGCCACCTGGAGGCGTCCGCCATGGTCTTGCAGGATCTTCTGCGCGATGGCCAGTCCAAGGCCTGTGCCGTTTTCTTTGCCAAAGCTGACGAAGGGCTGGAAGAGATGGTCGCGGATCGACTCGGCGATCCCAGACCCGTTGTCGCGGATGCGAAGGCGGGCGGTGCCATCGCTCTCCCCGATGGAGACCTCGACTTTGCCGTCCCGGGGCACTGCCTCGCAGGCGTTGAGCAGAAGGTTGTAGAAGGCGCGCTCCAGCCGGCGGTGATCGAACGGGGCCTCAGAGCACTGGCCGGAAATCGCTATGCTGACGCCGAGAAACTGAGGGTGGGCGCGCACCGCATGGGCGGCGTGGGCCATGGTCTCATGCAGGTTGCCCTGCGAGAGCTGCAGGGACTCGCGCCCGCGGCTGAATTCGAGCAGGGAATCGATGAGGTCGGTCATGCGGTTAACGGCGGAACGGATTTCTTCATAGAGCTCGTCGCGGGCGGCGCCGGCAAGCCGGCCTTCGGAGAGGAACTCCGCGTTGGCCAGGATGGCGGTCAGGGGATGGCGCAGGTCATGGGAGATGGAACTGGCCATCAACCCTATAGTGGCCAGCCGCTCCGACTCCAGCAGCTTCTGCTGCGTCCGCCCCAGCGAACGCCGCATGGCGCCAAAGGCGTTGGTGACCACGCCCACCTCGTCGTTACTGCGGCTCTCCAGCGGAAAACTGAAATCGCCGGCCTGCAGCGCTTTCACCCCGGCCGCCAGGTTTTCCAGGGGACGCGTGAAGTTCAGGCAGATGAAGTAAAGCACCACGCTGCCCAAAATCACCGCCGCGATGCCCAGGCCCAGCACCAGGCGCGTGAGCCGGTCCAGAAAGGATGCCGCCTGATCGTAGGATTTCAGCACGGTGAGCCGTACCGCGAGCGGCGTCGCACTGTCCAGATCCACGGTGGAAGCGAGGAAGCGCTCGCCGTCGAGGGTAACCTGCGCCGGGGTGGCCGTCAGCTTGGTGCCGCGCCACACCGCTGCCATGGCGGACTCCTGCGCCGGCCGCAGCGTGCTCACGATGGTCTCATCTCTATAGCTAATGATTACTTCGCTGCTGGCGATGCGGCTCACCTCGCGCGCCAGGGGCTCGTCCACTTCGTAGCCAACGGCCAGCACGCCGAGCAAGCCGCCTTCCGTCGGTGAACCGAAATAGATCGGCTGCAGGAATACTTCGTAGAGGTGCCCACCTCCGAACCACCAGGTGGCGATCTCGTCGCTCGCAGAATGCAGCCGGAATTGCTCCTGGGCCATGGGACGCGTGAATCCGGGGGCGGAGGCGTGCAGCGCCACTACCTGGCCTTCGCGGTCCGCCAGAACGAACAGATCGCTGCCCGCCACATGCCAAGTGCTGCTCGAGGCGTCCTGGATGGTGGCCGGGTCGTGGCTGGTCATCAGCGCCTTCAGGTTGGGCAGATCGGCGATGAGCCCGGCCGAGCGCGCGCGCATGATCTGGCGCTGATGCAGCACGTTGCGGAAGGTGACAACGGAATTCTGCAGCTCTTCGACGATATCTTTTTGCACCTCGGCCTTCACGATCTGATGGACGATCAGCAGCGTGGCACAGGTCAGGCAGGAGGAAATCAGCAGCAGCGACAGTTCCAGCTTGGTGCGCAATCGAAGCTGTGCCATGAGCGCCTATAAGCCTACTTCACGAACTTGTACCCTACACCGTGAACGGTCCGAAAGTGGACGGGAGAGGCGGGATTCTGTTCAACCTTCTGCCGCAGTCTCATGATGTGATTGTCCACGGTCCGGGTGGTGGGATACGCCTCATATCCCCAAACTTCGTTCAGCAGTTCCTCGCGCGAAACCACGCGCTCCGGGTTGGCGGCAAAGAATTTCAGGATCTTGAATTCCTGCGGCGTGCACGCGACCGCTTGCTCGGCGCGCGTGACCTGCATGCGCATGAAGTCCACCACCACATCGCCGAAGGAAAACATTTCCGCCGGCGGCATGCGGCGATGGTGGCGCATGGCCACATTCACCCGCGCCAGCAGTTCGCGCGGGCTGAAAGGTTTGGTGACGTAGTCGTCCGCGCCCAGTTCCAGCAGCAGCACCTTGTCGGCGACATCGGCGGCGGCGCTGAGCACGATCACCGGCGTGTCCGGCGAGTTCTGCTTGATCTCGCGGCACAGGTCCTTGCCGGCCATGCCCGGGAGCCGCAGGTCCAGGACCACCACCGAGGGCGGCGAGGCGCGGAATGTCGCCAACCCCTCCGGGCCGTCATAGCTGGAATCGACACTAAAGCCCTCGGACTCGAAGAGCCGCTTCAGGGCCCGCTGTACCGCGTGATCATCCTCGATAACGAGTATCTTCTCCATCGTGGCGAAAATTCTGCCCGTTTCTATCGCCAGGGGGGATTGCACGTTATCACACGATGCCGAGATGGCGGGGTGCAAAAGGTACGGTCCCGGATTACGTGCCTGGCCAGGCATGAGGAGGCTAGGCCCGCAAAGCAGAGCCGTTGTCAAAGCTATGTAAAAAGCCTGTCACTTTTTGGTAGCCGAGCGGCGCGGAAGAACCAAGACGCGCGCATTGCGGCTAATCGCAGGGAAGCGTGTTTGCAACTTGGCGCGAACCCGCTGGGTGGTGATGCGGATTGCTGGGCGGCTTTCGACGATCGGCATGCCGCTCTCGACTATGCCGGCAAAAACCAGCAGTAATTCACGCCGCTGGTTGCAGCGTGCTTGTTCCGCCATCAGCCGGAGCCCGGCCCCATCACGAACCCTGATTGCGGCTAGAACCCGCTCCCACGGTATGTGCTCCATCTCGTCCCCCTGCGCGATCGCGGACTTCCACTTCTGGGACGCAAGTGAAAGTGCCTTGGCTCGCTGCGGTCCGGGGGGAGAAAGGAAGCTGCTTCGGCCCGCGTATGATTGCGAAAGCTCTTTCGCAAATCGGCACCAGCTCTTGGGGGAGAAAGTTCATCTTTTACTCGTCCGATGAACCACTGTCAACTTATTTGTGACCCATGCAGTGTGCAAATATTTGCAGACGCCGGTCGCTTGGCCTTAAGGCCCCGGGGCGCAGCTCGGCGTAGGCCGCGGGCGTGCCTCCACCTTGCCGCCCGCGGGCGGCAGCTGATAGTCTTCGCGCCTTCACCTGTGATCGGTGTCCGGGGAGGGCGAATGGTCGAATTTACCGAGAGTCCGCTCAGCCCGGCCCTGTTTCTGGAGCGTGCTGCCTGGGTTTTTGCGGATCGCGTCGCTGCACTCCGCGTTCACACCGAAGGCTCCATCGAGGCGGGGAAGCTGGCGATGTTCCGCGCCTACAACCCGGAGCGGGCGGGGAATCTCGCTATGAAGCTGGCCGGCTTGGACCACAAGAAGTAGCCGCGCGTGGGCATTCTCGACGGCAAAGTCGCGATCGTTACCGGCGCCAGCCGCGGCATCGGCCGCGCCATCGCGGAGACTTTTGCGCGCGAGGGCGCGTGCGTCGTCCTCTGCGGACGCAAGCAGGAATCGCTCGAGCAGGTGGCGCGCGCGATCGGTCCGGACGCCAGTCCCATTGCCTGTCATGTCGGACGGCTCGCCGACCTCGAGAACTTGGTTGCAACTACCATCCGCGAGTTCGGTCGCATCGACATCCTGGTCAACAACGCTGGCACCAACGTCGGTCAGGGCCCGTGTCTCGCGGTCGACGAAGGTCAGTTCGACAAGATGGTGGAAGTGAATCTCAAGAGCGCATTCCGGCTGACCAAGCTGGTGGCGCCGGGGATGTGCGAGCGCGGCTCCGGCTCGATCATCAATATGTCGTCGATGTCCGGCCTGCGTCCGCAGCGTGAGGGCCTGCTCTACAGCATGACCAAGGCCGCGCTCATCATGATGACGCAATGCTACGCTCTCGAACTCGGACCCAAAGGCGTGCGCGTGAACGCCATCGCGCCCGGCATGATCGAGACCGCGCTGAGCGAGTACTACTGGAAGGACGACGCGCGGCGCGCGCAAATTCTTGAAAGGCAGCCCATCCAGCGCATGGGCAAGTCGGAGGACGTGGCCGAGCTGGCGCTGCTGCTGGCCAGCGAGCGCGGCTCCTACATCACCGGCCAGACCTTTGTGGTCGATGGCGGCTTCATGCTAGCTGCGTTATAGCGTGCACCTCACCTTCCAACATTTCCTTTTATTAAGTCACTGAGTGAGAGAGAGCCCTCACTGCCGCGAAACGGCACTAGCGAATTCGTCAAGAAAGTTGGCTGTCTACCGGACTGAGGTGAAAGCGCCCAGAGTCTGTGCGGCTGTCATTTAATCAGCTCGATTCCGTACGTCCAGTGCCTATCACGAGCATAGTTGTTGGCTGCGTTTACGCTGTCGGACCACTTGATGCGTATTTGAGATTTTGCCGGATCGTTCGAGCTCAAATATGGGAAGACCTTTGAAGCGAACGACAAACCTGAGAGCGGAATCAATATGGAAACGTCGCCATACCCCTCTACCCGCTGGTGCTGGGCCTCCGTCAGGTCCAGCGGCAGGTAGTAGCCTCCAAAGTTCAGCTCGGTCCCAAGACAGTACTGAGGTGGCTGCGTCCCTTTGTCCCCTGGCTTCGACGGGTTGGGTTGTGTTCCTTTCTGGGTGATGTGCATCCAACCGAATACCGTGCAGGCCCAAGGAAAACGAACAGACGACCAATTCGCCACCGGATTGAGCGAGTAATCGTCAATTGCCAACAGCTTCGAACCAGCCGCGACGAGTTGATTGATTCGATGCGTGTACTGGTTGCCGATCGTCAGGTCGGGAGGCAGCGGAGCTTGGATAATACTGTTGTATAAAAGACGCGCAGACCAAGACCATGGCAATAGAGTAGTGATTCCAAGAGAGGCCACATTCGAGAGATTTGTGGCTGTCTGATTACCCTGAACCGTTTCGTCAAAGTGGATTGGGGCAAACCATCGGGGAAAGATACCGCGTTGCAGCCCAACGGCCGCGGAGAAGGAGCTTTGTGAATCCTTTTCGTCCGTTGAGAACAAATCGGAACTCTTTGCGTATACGTTGAAGGGAAGCTGAACTGATGAGAGCAAGTTAGAGTCGGAGAATAAGACCTTCGCCTGCCCTGTATCCCGAGTTTTGCCATTTCTAAGTTTGTCTGATGGAGCTGCCTGCGGCGTTGCTGAAAACGACAGGACAGTATCGTTGTATTGCAACGTGCCATCCGATTTAGCCGCCGACCCCTCTGGGAGTCCTACAAGAGTTACTTGCAGCGTCTCCTTAGATCCAAGGTCGGGGTTGAAAATAAGCTGCACTTGCCCCGGACTCCCCACATCGCAGTACCGTAGTCGCTTTCCCGTGTCATCATTCCCCTGAAGGGCGACTGAGGTTATTTTTAGTATCCGAACGTCTTTTAAGCTTCCGTCGCTCTGCCTCGATACAACGGCGACTTTGTACGAGCTCGGCCTCGTACAGTCCCATAGTGGGTTATGAGGGTCGCTACCGATGGCCTTTTTCATGAGGTCATAGACTGGGGCGGGGTCCGCGAGCTGAACTGAAATCGCAGCAGCTGGCTCTAACGAAGGGTAACGATAGTAGGATTCGGTGCCTACTGAGAGCGCCGCCGGCTTGGGGGCAGCACCGGGCGGCACTTGCCCCCAAAATGGAGACACTGCGATCGAGATTGTAACCATCGGCCAGACTTTATTGAGACGCGTCTTCATCCGTGTTCACCCTAGCGCCGAAATTTGATTGACCGGGTCGCTCATTTTCTTGGTTGGATCGTCAACAGTTGCGGCGACGGCTGTTTGTAGTGTCTGTGAAAAACAGACCCCCGGAATCACAGACGTTAAGAGTCCTAGTGCAGTCTTCCATGCACTCCCCGCGCTGCCGCCCGGAAACGCCCCTGATATGGAAGCATTCAGGAAATCTGCCAAACTGCCTCCAGGATAAGCACCAGCAGATAGAGTTTGGAGATATGCAGCAACATAGGTTGGAAGCGGACTGAAATGATCCAACAGAGCTTCAAACGTTGAAAAGTTTGTGAGGTCTGCTGTAGACACATCAAAACCCGGAGACGCCTTCACGTTCAAAATGAACTGATTCTGCTCGTTGTTTGATGGGAGTATTGTGGCTATCTTCGCGTTAGCGAATGCCAACAACGTCATTGTCTGAACCGACGTATTTATCGAACAAGCGAACTGGAGAGCATGCAAATAGTTGAACCAGCGAGCGAGATTTGTCTTTTCGATAGAGCGTTCCATGTTCAACTCCCTTCGGGAAGGTGTTCAGATGCGCTTCTGTTGCGTAGACCGGCCTCGAACCGGAGAGGGTATTGAGTTCTAGCCAGACGTTCGTCCCAGGTTAGATAGTCTCACGTTGTCAAACTGCATTGCTGTCGAACACAGAATCCACTTAGTGTCGGAATTCTGCTTTAACTGATCAACGACTGCATAAGGAGTACGGTAGCCGTATCTTGAGCGATGGCCACTCCTTTGTTTGCAGCGCAACGGAGACTACAGCAGATTCAAACGTCCGATGCCGCACTACGTCTTTTGCTTTTCATCCGGTGCATCTCCCGCCAGCCTCAGATTTACGGCTTTCTGCAGCAGGTCGAACCAAAACGGTGCCCCCTGAGAAATCGCGAGCGCGGTGACGGCGAGTCCCAGGACCTTCAAGAACCACCAAAGGATCTGGTCCCAGAAGCCGCCCGAAGTCTT
>Ga0335081_10016877_pt1 | contig 11828 bp, 14 predicted proteins | sample Lox_Sample_35_FD_206713 | JGI IMG/M metagenome (GOLD analysis project Ga0335081, IMG submission 206713) | Soil microbial communities from Loxahatchee National Wildlife Refuge, Florida, United States - Lox_Sample_3.5 | ecosystem: Environmental > Terrestrial > Soil > Wetlands | place: USA... | reverse complement strand
CAGCGGCTGGCAGCCAAGCAGGGCGGTGCGCGCCTGCTGCGGGAAGTCGTGACCAGCGACGAGATCGCCGCGATCGTGTCCAGGTGGACCGGCATCCCGGTCAGCCGCCTGCAGGAGGGGGAGCGGGAGAAGGTGCTCCGGCTGGACCAGATCCTGCACGAGCGGATCGTGGGCCAGGACGAGGCCGTCCGGCTGGTGGCCGACGCCATCATCCGGGCCCGTTCGGGGATCAAGGATCCGCGCCGGCCGATCGGGTCGTTCATCTTCCTCGGTCCCACCGGGGTGGGCAAGACCGAGCTGGCCAAGACGCTGGCCGCGGCGCTGTTCGACACCGAGGAGAACATGATCCGGATCGACATGAGCGAGTACCAGGAGCGGCACACGGTCAGCCGCCTGGTCGGCGCGCCGCCCGGCTACGTGGGCTACGAGGAAGGCGGCCAGCTCACCGAGGCGGTCCGGCGCAAGCCGTACTCGGTGGTGCTGTTCGACGAGATAGAGAAGGCGCACCCGGACGTGTTCAACACCCTGCTGCAGGTCCTGGACGACGGTCGGCTCACCGACGCGCAGGGCCGCACCGTCGACTTCCGCAACACAGTCGTCATCATGACCTCTAACATCGGCTCGGAGTGGCTGACCGCGGACGCGGTGTCCGACGGCGAGATCAAGCCCGACGCGCGCGAGCGCGTGATGGCGGAGATGCGCGCGCACTTCCGGCCTGAGTTCCTGAACCGCCTGGACGACATCGTCCTGTTCAAGCCCCTCACCCAGCCCGAGATCGAGCGCATCGTCGACCTCATGCTAGGTGACCTGCGCGCCAGGCTCAGCGATCGCCAGATGACGCTGGAGACCAGCGACAAGGCCCGCCGCTTCATCGCCCAGCAGGGCTTCGACCCGATCTACGGGGCGCGGCCGCTGCGCCGGTTCATCAGCCGGGAGGTGGAGACCAGGATCGGCCGCGCCCTGCTGGCCGGCGACGTCCTGGACGGCGCCGTGATCCGCATCGGATACGCCGACGGCGAGCTGACCGTCAACTACGAGAACCAGGACTGACCCATGACCGCCCCCTCGATGTCCGCTGAACTGGTCCGCTGCCGCAACTGCGGGCGCCGCAACCGGGTCCCGGCCGCGGCCGCGGGCATCCCGCGCTGCGGTAACTGCCACCAGCCGCTGCCCTGGATCGCCGACGCCGACGACAACACGTTCGCCGAGGTTGCCGGGGCCGCGTCCCTCCCGGTCGTCGTCGACCTGTGGGCACCCTGGTGCGGGCCGTGCCGCATGGTGAGCCCGGCCCTGGAGGAGGTGGCCGCGACGCTGGCCGGCCGGGTCAAGCTCGTCAAGGTCAACGTGGACAGCGCGCCCCAGATCCAGGAACGGTTCGGCGTGCGGGCCATCCCGACGCTGATCGTGCTGCGCCAGGGGCAGGTCGCGGCGCGCCGGTCCGGCGCCGTCCCGGCCGCCGAGCTGCGGGCCTGGGTTGAGTCGGCGATCGGCTCGTAACTCCATCGGCCCGTCATTTGATCAGGCGCCGCCACGCGGGCGGCAGCCGATGCAGGCCCCCGTGCGGCAACCGCCAGGCACGGTTGCGCCGCCGCCGGGGCCTGCTGTCCGGCTTGTCCGCCTCGAGTTCGGTCCTGAGCCGGTTCAGATGGCTGATCAGCTCGCCCCGCAGCGGCCACCCGACCGGCCTGGCCGCCGGGTCGGTGCCCAGTAGCTCGCTGAGCCGGTCCTGCTCATCGTGCGCCGCGGCCAGGTGACGCTCCAGCTCGGATTCCAGCAGGTCATGACGGGGCGCGTCGAACTCGGTCGCGAGGCTCCCGTACGTCCTGACCGCGGCGGACAGTTCCCGCAGCACGCCTGCCATCCGGCGGCGCACGTCCGGATCGGCCAGCGGGTTGTCCTCGTCGGCCAGGAGGGTGCTGTCCACGAGCGACCGGGCGAAGACGCGGAGCGTGATCGCCGCGTGCTCCAGGGTTTCCAGGCTCTCACGCAGGGTTATCGCGCTGTGCGGCAGCCGCACGCTGCGCGGGTTGAGCTTGGTGCTCTCCTCCGCCTGCCGGAGCTCGTCGTCGACCCGCCGTATCTCGCTGCCGAGGGAACGGGCCTGGGCGAGCCAGTCGCGAGCGGAATCCCGGACCGACGCGCTGCCGAGCCCGGCGGCCATCCGGTCCAGCAGGTCGGCCATCGTGTCGCAGAGCTCCTGGATGGCCTCCTCGGCCGGTTGCACCTGCGGCGAGGTGAGGACGAACCCGGCCACGAGCCCGGCGGCCGTGCCGATGAAGGTCTCGACGATCCGCCCGGTCGCCGCGGATCTGGTGCCGACCGACATGATGAGCATCGCGCTGATGGGTACCTCGAGGACTTCCTCGCGGTTCGTGTCCCGCTGGGACACCGCGGTGGCCGGCCGGGTGCCCGGTGAACTTCGCGACCGCCTGGGCATCGCCGTGGCCAGGCAGGCCTACCGGGCGTACCGGGCGCTGCTGGACTCGCCCCGCTGGTTGCGGCTGGCCAACGAGGGGGCCCGGGCGCAGCGGCTGCTGTGGGCCTCGACCTCGGTCAAGGACCCCGCGGCCCCGGACGTGCTGTACCTGGACGCGCTGGCCGCCCCGTTCACCGTCGACACCATGCCGGACCACACGCTGGAGGCGTTCGCCGACCACGGGATAGTGGGGGATCTCCTGCCCGCCGACGGCGGAGACGCCGACCAGGTCATAGCCGCCTTCGCCCGGGCCGGCATCGATGCCGCAGCCCTGGCCGGCGAGCTGCAGCGCCAGGGAGCTGAGGCCGAACGTTCCGAGATGAGTCCGCTGTATTCCGCGGGCAACTCGGCGATCATGCCGAACCACTCCTCGGCGTCAACCGCCTCAGCCACCGTCGCGAACACCGCCCGGACATGCTTGAATACCACGTCCACCAGCTCGGCCTTGTCCACGTCCGCGCTTTCCCGCCCGGCCACCCGGCGCAGCAACGCCGCCAGCGGCATCCGCCGCGCGGCCGGGCCCGACGAGGCAATGCCGCGCCGCAACGGCGGGTGCAGCAGCGGGTCGAGCCGGGCGACGAGGTGCGCCACCGCGTCGGCGTCCAGCGCGCGGCCGAGCGGCAGGTCGGCGGCCTCCTGCCCGATGGCCTCGATGATCTCCGCGTACTCCATTCCCGCAGCCTTCGGCCGGCCCCGTCGACCGGACCGTCTCGACCCGGACTGCGGCCGCCTCGCCGCGGCTGGCCGCCAGCGCCTTCTGGCTGCCCCACATCGTCTCGCCGATCGAATGCCCGCTGTCCCAGTCGACCAGCAGCAGCGCGCCGCAGAACCCTCCGGCCTCGGCCAGCCGCGGCACCACGGTGGCGCCGAAGCATTCCACCGCGTCCTCCATCCGGTCCGGGTCGGCGGTGATCAGGTTCACGCGGGCTTGCATCATCTCAGATCAGCAGCCTGAAGAGGCTGAATGTCCTTTCCCATTCCTCGCTGTGCACCGCCTTCAGTTCGGCGTCGATCAGCTTGAACGTCCTGGCCAGCGCGACGCTGATGCCGCCGAACAGCAGCGGCAGCCTGGCCTCGGTCTCCTCGTCTAGGGTCGCGTCGAGCGGCGGCCTGGCCGTCAGCGACTCCAGAATGGGCCCGAGCTCGATCTCTTCCTCGAGTCGCTGAAACGCATGCGTGCTCTCCTGCAAGCCCTTGGTGATCGGCAGGTCCCACGGCTCGATCACGTCGCGCACATTCGCCTTCGCCGTGGCCTGGCCGATGATCAGCAGGTCGTAGATGGCGTCGTTGACGAAGTCGAGGTAGCGCTTGACGTCGTCCCGGTCGACGCTGACGCCGCCCGCGGCCCGGAAGAAGCGCTCGAACTTGGTGAAGCCCATCACCGGCATTGCCGCCTCCTCAGACCGGATCCAGTTGCCTGTCTTCGACCCGGTGCCCGGCGGACCGGGCCCGGAACGCCGGGGTCGCTCACCGTCGACGTTGGCGTGCTCGCCGTTTCGCTTCCGCTGCGCATCTCCCCATCCTCGCCGGGGGACGCGGGCCGCACATCATCAGACCAGCTAGTTCACTGCTGGGACATGGCACCGGGCTAGCCGGACGGGGGATGTCGACCGGGCCGGAGTCCGGCAGGCTGGGGCGTTCCATGCCCAGATCCACCCACCGCACGGTCATCCCGATCGGTGCCACCGCGCGGATGGTGGTCGCGCAGCGCGCACCCGAGACGCTGACCCTGGCCGGCACCGAACTCAGTCGACCGCGGAGACCATCGCCCGGCTGTCCGTGACCGCCGTCCTCGCCTACCTGGCCGCGGCCTGTGACCAGCAGGACCGGCTGGGCGAGCTGATGCGGGCCGATCCCGCCGCCGGCCAGGCCACCTGGCCGCTGCGCGGCGAGCTATCAGCCAGCCGGACCGGCTCGGGCGCGAGCTGGGGGAGCGCAAACCGGAGCGCAGCCCGCGCCGCCTGCGGCGCCCCTGGCGGCGGCTGCGCCCGGCCCGGCTCCGTCCGCCGCGGCGCTTGCGCTGTCGCCTCCCAGCCTGCGCCGGCGTGCCGCAGCCCGCATCGCACGGATGGATAGCGCGCGTGGCGGACCCCGCAGGTGCTGCGCGAGTCCTGACCGGGCCGCCTTGTCCTGCCGGGACAGTGGGTTCGCCCGGCCGGGGCGGTGCGCCAGAGGTCAGTCCTGGGCGAAGCTGGCAGCGGGGGACAGAAGCCGGGACGAGATGAGGCCTGATGAACACGGAGATTGACATCCAAGCTTACGTCCAAGACCTAGAGAAGCACCTGCAGCTGAGCCTGTTCGGCGGCCAGGTCGCCGATCTGGAGGGCGCGGTCCTGCTGGTCCGCGGCGCACTGGCCGGAGGCGACCCCGGACGGGCGGCCGCCCTGGCCGACGCCACCCGGCGGCTGGCCGCGGCCAGCCCGGACCACCCGAACATGGCGGCCGCCGCCGACCACGCCCGCGGGCTGATCCACCAGGACGGCGCGCTGCTGGAGCAGGTGGTCGGCCGCTACACCACCGCCCGGGCTCGCGCCACCGCGCTGGAGGACGCCGGCCGCGCCCAGGCCGACCAGGGCAGCCAGGACAGCGCGGTGGCCCTGCTCAACCGGGCCTACGCGCTGTATGAGGAGCTCGGCTCGGCCGAGGGCACGGCCCGGGTCCGGGCCCGGCTGCGCGCGCTGGGCACCCGGCTGTGCCACTGGACCCATCAGGACCGGCCGGCCTTCGGCTGGGACAGCCTGACCGACACCGAACGCACCATCACCGACCTGGTGGCCCAGGGCCTGAGCAACCGCCAGGTGGCCAGCCGGGTCTTCCTGAGCACCCATACCGTCGCCTTCCACCTGCGGCATGTCTTCTGGAAGCTCGGCGTCACCTCCCGCGTCCAGCTCGCCCGCATGGCCGCCGAGCAATCCGCCCGAACCTCCGCCGCTGACGTCTAACCCAGCCGTCCGTCCCGCCACCCAGGTATGCCCGGCCCTCACCGACCTGGCGCGGCGGGCCACCTCACGACACGGTGAAAGCTGGCGGCGCCTTCAGCATCGAGTCGGTGTCCCGCGACACGTCGTTGGTGATGCGGGCGGCTACCGCCTTCGCATCGAGCGGCACGGGTGCCTCGGCGAGGGCCCCGGCGAAGGCTTCCAGGGCCCGGGCGGCGAGCGGGCTCCACTTTCCGATCCATCCGGAGACCACCTCGGCGTTCGCGGGAGTGTCCTCGATGAGGTGCCGCAGCAGCGCCGTGGTCCAGGCGCGATGCCAGCGCGCGTCCTCGTCGAGCGAGAAGTGGATGCTCGCCAGGATCGGGTCGCCGTTGGCAGTCGCGAGCGTGCCGGCGATCTCCTGGTTCACGAGCCGGTCGATCCGGGGCTTGATGACCAGGTTGGTCACCGTGAACGCCTCGCCCCAGTCGTAGGCGACCAGGGCCCGTTCGATGAGTTCGCGCAGCGGCTGGAACGCCGCGGCGTCCTCCCAGGCCGCCCGCTGTCGCCGCGCCGTCTCGATTCCGGGCGGCGGGCCGCTGAGCTGCACGGTGCGGTACGCGATCCGCTGGACGCGGCGCAGCTCGTCGGCGGACTGGAACGCGGCGCAGTTGGTGACCCGGGACGCCGGAGCCATCTGCGCGACGTAGGCGGCCAGCATCTGCAGCCCGTGCACCGGATAGCGCAGCGGGGCGTACCAGCGGTCGAGGAACCGCACCCACTTCTGGTCGAGGTCCCGGTCGTAGGCGGTGTCATCGATCTCCCGGAGGAGGCCGTCGATGACGTCTTCACGGCTGTCCTGCAGCTGGGTGTAACCGCGGTAGGTGGTGCGGCGCGGGTCGGAAAAGCGCTCCCAGTCGCGGGCTTGCAGCGGGGAGCCTTCCCGGTAGCGGGAGTACCAGGCGACCACGGGGTTGGCGGCCGGCAGCTCGAACCGCGTCGGGTGGTTGTAGTGCAGGTCGGTGCTGACCAGCTCGTACTCGGGCGGGACCCGCCGGCCCGTCGCGAGCCGTGTGTACGTCTTGCGGCCCGGCGGCCGTCCGGCCGGCGGGGTCATCGGCCACCTGCCAGCGGAGCGGCGGCTTCTGCCGCTGGCTCGCGCGCGAGCCGCCAGACGGCACCGTCCTCGGTCAGCTGCATGACACCGGTGAATGACGACATCACCACCTCGAGGTCACCGGGGAACCGGATGGCCGAGCCCGTCGCGGCCTCGAGCCCCGCCCGCGACAGCCGGCAGACCCGGGGGACCAGCACCCGCAGGTATGCCCCCTCGTCCTGCACGAGCACGTGCGTGTTCTCCTCCTCGATGACCGAGACGACCGACCGCGCGAACGGCGTGGCGTGCAGCACCGGGCCCACCCCGTGGCCGGCGTCACCGGACGTGCTCATTCGTCCTCCCCTACGCCCACGAAGATCCTCATCCCGTCGAGTCGCACCGGGTAGCGGTGCAGGCATGCGCTGGCCGGGTTCACCCCGCGACCGGTCCGCACATCGAACTCCCACTCGTGCGCGGCACAGGTCAGGACGCCGTCAGCCAGGACGCCTTCGGAAAGGGGGTTCGCCAGGTGCGGGCACCGGTCCTCGTAGGCGACCAGCGTCCCGTCCAGGTTGCACAGCAGGACGTCGACGGCGCCGAGGTTCACGGCGCGCATCTCGCCCGCCCAGATGTCGTCCAGCGTCCCGGCGTACCGCCACACCGCCATAGTGCTGTCACCGTCGCTCGACCTTGAAGATGTCACCGTTTCCGAGCCCGGCCTGGGCGATGGTGGCGGCGGGATCGAGGATGTCGCCGGCCTCGTTGCGCACCGTGATTGATCCGCCCCGATCGGGCGCCAAGCCCCAGGCCACCAGCTGTCCGGCCAGCTGCGCCACGGTACGCTCGTCGGGGGTGACGATGACCCGGCCCAGGAAGTCGTCGCTGGCGAAGCCGAACAGGTAGACGCGCATCGTTGCGCCCTCAGCGCTTCGGAACGGGGTCCAGGCGCCACGGGTCGAGGCCGCGGCGCAGGTCCTTGCCGGTCTCGACCGGCGCTTGGAGTCCCATCCACGTGTGCAGGTCGGTGAGCTTGCCTGGCGCCTGTCCGGCCACGATGCGGTCGACCACGCTCTTGTGATCGGCGAACCGCGACTTCTCCTGCTCGAAGATCCAGCGGCACGGCTCGGAGCAGAACAGGTAGCGGCGTCCGTCCGTCTCGAGGGTGCACGCCGTGTTCCGCCCGGGCCGGATGAACAACGCGGGGAGCTGGCACAGGTTGCACAGTGCGGGCAGCCCGTAGGACAGGGTGCCGGCCTCGCCGGCCTCCCAGCGCCGCTCGAGCTGGTCCCAGAGTGCCCCGTAGGTCTCCTCCCACTGGGGGTACTTCGCGTTCAGCCACTCGCGCTCAGCGGGGTCGGGCATGGCGACGTCGAACCACAGCGTGGTCCGGTAGGTGTACAGGCCGAGCTGGAAGCTGTGGTGCGCGTAGTCGAGCTCTTCTATGAACAGGTCCCAGAACCAGGGCTTTTCCAGGTCGAACTCGGCCAGGTTCTTCATGAACTGCTCGGTCACCCACTCGGTCATGAACTCCTTGAACGAGCGCGTCCGCGCGCTGACCGGGGCGAGGTACTCCATGGCGGTCCCGCTCAGCGCCAGGAACAGCCGCCAGCAGCGCCACCACATCTTGTCGATGAGGTACTGAGCCCGCTCGCGCGAGCCGTTCTCCAGCAGCGTCCGCAGCACCGGATGGCCGATCTGGGCGTGGCGCGCCTCGTCGGTCTGGATGCTCGCCACCATCTTCTCGAACAAGTGATGATGGGCGCGGTCCGCCATCGCCGCCATGGCCATGAACTGCAGGTTGGTGAAGCCCGTCTCGAACACGAAATTCAGCTGGATCGCCGCGTCGATGGCGTCAGCGGCGAGGAACATGTCATCGAACAGGTGGCGGGCGGCGAGCATCACCCACTGGTTGGTGTGGAACGCCTTGTGGGTCCAGTCGAAGTTGCCGTCGTGGGCCAGCAGGTCATGGCCGATCAGCAGCGGGATCTGGGTGTGGCGGATCTCATCCAGCGCCCCCAGGGTGGCCATCGTCCGCCAGGCGCTATCGCGTCCGAAGCGGGCCATGCGCAGCTCGGCGACCGCGCCTGCGTATTCCGCCAGGGCTACCGCGCCGTTGTGGAACTTGACCAGCTGGACCCATCCGGGGTCGAGGTCGTCGAACAGGCGGGGCTTGCTGAGCGCCGCACGCACACCGAGCACGGCGGCGTCCTTCTCCCGCTGGTTCGCGACGTACTCACGGTAGGTCGTGCGGTAGGCCTCGTTCCAGTTGCGCCACGCGTCGTGCGTCAGCCAGGGGCGGCCGCTGATCTCCTCCGGGAAGAGTTCCCGCTCCTCGACGTAGCGGGGAGTCCAGTCGACCTTGCGGGCAAGGTCTAGCCAGTCATCACGCCGGAGTACCATTGCTCCGCTTCCTTGGTTACCGGAATCACAGTGCTAGTATCGCGCCGCACCGCCTTGGCCAACACCTCGTCGGGCGTCAGGTAGTACGGGTTCTCGATCACCATTCCGCCCACCAGCATCCGGGGATGTGTCATGACCAGGTTGACGAGGGCACCGCTCCCGAACTGGTCCATGTCGTAAAGGCACATGACGACCTGCGGGTAGAGGGGCAGGTACCGGTTCATCTCAGACTCGAGCATCAGCAGTTCGTTCATGTCGGGTATGACGTCGCGCCGCGACCATGTCTCCACCGCGCGCACGGCGTCGAACTGCCCGGCGTACATCGCGTCGGATATCGCGGCCTTCCAGACCCCGATCACCTCGTCGGCCGAGAAGCGGCCTGATCGCAGGTACATCTCGGACGCGCCGATGACCTCGAGCTGCTTGCCGGCGGTGAGCGCTGCGGCTTCGCCGCCTGGCCCGAGGGTCGAGACGATCTGTCCCGGCGCGGTGCCGTCGATGACGCAGATGCACTTGTCACCTGACGCCAGGCCGGCCTGCAGGAACGGGATCAGGACCAGGTCCCGTTCCTCCTCACCGGAGAACACCCCGCAGATATGATCGCCCGGATCGGCTTCGAGTCCACCGATCCCGAGGGCGACGCGATTGGGCACCACACCACGACCAATCGGCAGAAGATCGTTCGAGCGTAGTTCCGCGGTTCGCCGCAGTCAATGAGCCGACTATCGGCCTATCCCGGTTTCGCGGCCGGCGCCGACCTGGTGTTGCCCCTCCGTCAGGCCCTAGTCCTTCGGGCCGCGGCGGTCGGTGAGGTCGTCGATGACCAAGCCGAGCCCGAGGCTCATCATCCACGCGTCCTTGGCCAGCGGGATTCCCTGCTGGGTCGGGAAGAGACTGCCCTGTTTGCGCATGCCGGGCGTCCTGGCGTACAGGCCGAGCAGGCCGCCGGAGAACGCCGCCAGCCCCGCGCCGGCCACCGCGGCCGGGACGACCGGCAGCAGCAGGGCCGCGCCGAGGGTGATCTCGCCTACCGCGAGCAGCCGGGTGAAGTCGGTCGGCTTGAGCTTGTTCAAGAACGGGTAGGCGCCGGCCGCGAACCCGTGCAGCTGGGCGGCGGCCTCGTGCTCGCACAGGTCCACCACGGCCTCCGACCGGTCGACCGCGTGGTAGCGGTTCTGCACCGAAGCCACCGGGGTCACCCGCTGCCCGCGGCAGCTGCCGGCACCGATGCCTTCATGGACGTCCCTTTCTAGCCGGTTACCTGGTCGCTGGAGCGACCCCTGATCACAGCTTCCCGGAGTCGTCAGCCGAAAAGCTCCTGAAGTACGGCGGCTGATCTCGGGGATACGGGTTCGTCGGGATAGAAGTCCGCGCATATCCGCAAAGCCGTGCCGGCTGAATCCACTCCGATGATGTCGGCCAGCAGGCGAAGGTCATCGATATCGCGCGTCCTGGCGGCGCGTGCCTTCATCGCGAAGACATGCGCCGGCGACGCCGCCATCACGCGCAATCCGGGATGATCGAATACCCGGCGCTTGCTGGCGTCTTCTTTGCCGGAGATGTAGACGCTCGCCTGCTCGTTCAGCCACCAGTAGGGGAGTCCGAGGTCATCCGCGACCTTTCTGGCCTCTTCCAGGACGATTCCGTGGGGCTTGAACACCGCATCGACATCACGAGTCACGCGCGCAGCATCGTAAGCCAGAGCCATGGCGGCGCCGCCGACGACGAATACGTCTGCGACGATGCCCCGGCGGACCAGGCGCTCCCCGAGCGCGGTGAAAGCCCGCTCGATCTCGGTCCGGCCAAGCAGAACGTCATCCGGCTCGGTCACGCAGCCTCCAGGTCCCTGGCGGACAGGTAAACGCCGTGCTTGCGGAACGCCGCCGGCGCCCACACCAGCGCATCGGCCCGCTGGGTTTCCAGCTCGGCCGGGAACCACGGCCGCTGCAGGACCCGTAGCTCGGTCCATCCGGGCGCGGCCAGGTCGTGCTGGGCGGCCAGGTACTCCGCGAGTGCCGCCAGAAGCGCGTCCCACCGCTCGTCGCCAGTGACGGGCGGTTCGTCCTGTAGCAGCGACGGCTGGACGTCGTCCGGCTCCCACCGGTACTCCTCCAGGAACTCCCACACAAGTTTCCAGCGGGTCCTGCTGTCATCGAGTCGGGCCAGGCGCCTGCCAAGGTCAGCCAGGGTCATCGGCTGGTAGCTGGTCACGGCGGCTCCACTGATGATATGAGTCCTTGATCCGAGCATACGGTGCCGACCTGAGCCGGCGCGGAGTCGCGACGGCACCACGGGGATGGGGCGCCGCGGGTACGTGGCCGGTCTTGATCAAGTGACGAACCAAGTGACAACGGCGTCAGGCCATGGCAGACCCAACGCGACGTGCCCAGATACCGAGATCCGTCTGAACTGCGGTAATCAGACTTGATGCGACGGCGTCAGACGAAACTGGCATGCATGGTAAGGAGAAGGTCTACGGTTCGATTCCGTAACGTGGCTCCAGCTCAGCGAAGTAATTCGAACTAGTCGAACAGGCCTCGGGGGCCATTCCGGGGGCCAAACTGGCTCCGTCCGTGGGTCCTGGCCCCCGAAGTAGATGTGGCTATCCTGTCCCATCCAACCTGAATCAGGCGTCGTGGATCTGAGCCCTTTGATCGTTGATCCCCGTTGAGCTGAGTCATCGGGGCGTCTTGAGCTGGAGCTGCTCTCGCCTGGCCCTGCCTGGAACCGTCCAGCCGGGAGCCGCGGCCGCGATCGCCGCCGGGCACACGGAAGCATCGCGTGACTCAGATCGGCGGGACGATCGGGTCCGGCAGGCCGTGCCGTCAACATGAACCACGCCGCAATATGGGGTGCCGATGACTGATATTGCCTGGGACAGGACGTCAGGCCATCTTCTCGGCAAGCCAGGAAAGCAGCTGTCTCATCCAGGGCGGAG
>Ga0335081_10016875_pt1 | contig 11828 bp, 10 predicted proteins | sample Lox_Sample_35_FD_206713 | JGI IMG/M metagenome (GOLD analysis project Ga0335081, IMG submission 206713) | Soil microbial communities from Loxahatchee National Wildlife Refuge, Florida, United States - Lox_Sample_3.5 | ecosystem: Environmental > Terrestrial > Soil > Wetlands | place: USA... | reverse complement strand
ACTGGGCCAAGGTTGGCGATCGATTTTTGTTGGCAGACAAGCTCGCGGTCGAGATGTTCCGACAGGCGCGCGTCACTGCATTCAAGCGGTTGGCGCCGATTACGGCCGAAAAATTATCGGGCCTGCTGTGCGATCATCCGCTCAAAAGTCTGGGTGGCTATGACTTCGCGGTGCCGCTTCTTGCCGGCGATCACGTTACCGAGGACACCGGCACCGGCTTCGTGCACACCGCGCCGGGGCACGGCCGCGACGACTTCGACGTGTGGACAGCCAATGCCGCCAAGCTTTCCGCGCAGGGTATCAACACGACCATTCCCTACACTGTCGATGCCGACGGCCGTTTCACCGAGCAGGCGCCGGGCTTCGCCGGCAAGCGGGTGCTGACTGAAACCGGCGAGCGGGGCGATGCCAACGAGGCGGTGATCAAGGCTCTGGTCGCCGCCGGCACGCTGATCGCACGCGGCCGGCTCAAACATCAATATCCGCATTCGTGGCGGTCGAAGAAGCCGGTGATCTTTCGCAATACGCCGCAATGGTTCATCGCGATGGACAAGGACATCGATCGCCATCGCGACACGCTGCGCCATCGGGCGCTATCCGCGATCAAGGCGACTCGCTGGGTCCCCGCGCAGGGCGAGAATCGTATCACCGGCATGATCGAAGGCCGGCCCGACTGGGTGATCTCGCGCCAGCGCGCCTGGGGCGTGCCGATCACGCTCTTCATCAAAGAAAAAACCGATGGTTCGGTCGACATCCTCAGCGATCCCGACGTGAATGTCCGAATCATCGAAGCCTTCGAGCAAGAGGGTGCCGACGCCTGGTACAAGCCCGGCGCGCGCGAGCGTTTTCTCGGCAAGCGCGCCAACGAAGGCTGGCAGAAGGTCGACGACATTCTTGATGTCTGGTTCGACTCCGGCTCGACGCATGCCTTCGTGTTCGAGGACCCGCAACATTTTTCGGCGCTCGCGCATATCAAGCGCGGCGGCGAGGCGGTGATGTACCTGGAAGGTTCCGACCAGCATCGCGGCTGGTTTCAATCGTCGCTGCTCGAAAGCTGCGGCACGCGCGGCCGCGCGCCGTTTGACATCGTGCTCACCCACGGTTTCGTGCTCGACGAGGATGGGCGCAAAATGTCGAAGTCGCTGGGCAATGTCACCGCGCCGCAAGACGTCATGCGCGACGCGGGCGCCGACATTCTACGCATGTGGGTTTGCGCTGCCGACTATGCCGATGACCTGCGCATCGGCTCGGAAATTCTAAAAACCACGGTCGACACCTATCGCAAGCTGCGTAACACGCTGCGCTGGATGCTGGGCAATCTGGCGCATTTTCATGCCGCCGACCGCATCGCGCCCGAGGGCATGCCTGAACTCGAAAGATTGATGCTGCATCGGCTGGTCGAGCTCGACCAGCTTGTCCGTGCGGCCTATGCGGATTTTGACTACAAACGGATCTTTGCCGCGCTCAATGCGTTTATGACCGCCGATCTATCGGCGTTCTACTTCGATATCCGCAAAGACGCACTTTATTGCGATCCTTATTCGTCGGTTACGCGCAAATCCTGTCTCTCCGTTCTCGATCATCTGTTCCACACGACGGTATGCTGGCTGGCGCCCATGCTCTGCTTCACGGCGGAGGAAGCATGGCTCGCGCGCGATCCGGCCGCGGCATCGGTGCATCTCGAGCTGTTTCCGATAGTGCCCGCCGCTTGGCGCGACGACGCCCTCGCCGAGAAATGGCGCAAGCTGCGCACCATTCGCCGCGTCGTTACCGGCGCATTGGAAATCGAGCGCGCGCACAAGCGCATCGGTTCGGCGCTCGAGGCGCATCCGATTGTTCATGTCGCCGATCCGGGGCTGTTCACCGCGGCAGTGGATGTCGATCTCGCCGAATTGTGCATCACTTCGGGGGCGGTTCTGGTTGAAGGTGACGGTCCGGCCGAGGCTTTCCGATTGCCGGACGTGGCAGGGGTCGCAGTCGTTCCGCGCCTCGCCGAGGGCCGTAAATGCGCGCGGTCGTGGAAGATTTCTCCGGCGGTCGGCCTCGATCCGCAATTCCCCGATGTCACCCCACGTGACGCCCAGGCGCTGCGCGAGTGGGAAGCAATGCGCCGCGCGGCCGAGTAAGGGGGCAATATTGAGCGAGCCAGCGCCCCGTCCGCGGGCGAATTCCTATGCGTGGGGTCGATTGAGCGCGCTTGGCGTGAGTGTCGCGGTGCTCACATGCCTTGTCGACCAGGCGTTGAAATTCTGGCTGCTGTTCGATTTCGATCTCGCCAATCGCGGCCGGTTTGCGGTTATGCCGTTCTTCGATCTGGTTCTGACCTGGAATACCGGGATCAGTTACGGGCTATTTCCGCAGCAGGGCCCGATCGGCGAATGGGCCTTGTTCGCCTTCAAGCTTGCCGCGGTTGTTTTCTTGTGGGTCTGGCTTGCGCGGGCGAGGTGGCGCCTCACGGCGGCAGCCCTTGGACTGATCATCGGCGGCGCGATAGGCAATGCGATTGACCGGCTGCATTGGCCGGGCGTCATGGATTTCGTGCTTTTCCACATCGAGGCGGCCAGCTTCGAATTTCGCTGGTATGTGTTCAACTTCGCCGATGTTGCGATTGTTGCGGGTGTGCTGGTGCTGCTGTATGAATCGTTGTTAGGTGGTGCCGCAAAAGCGCCCTGATCGCGGACGATAAGCTGCTGCCGGGCTTGATTTATTCAGACTTTCTGGGCCGTGCGGCTGGGTGCGTTCGGAAGAGGCCCCTTGGGGTGAAGAGGGGGCAAGCTTGGGGTGAGGGTATGGCGCTGCATCGCATCGTCGGTTTCGCCTTGACCTGTCGCAACGGCGGCCCGTGTTGCCGCGCGTCGGTCGCGCCGATTGGCCTCGCCGCCGCGCTCGCCATGGGGATGGCCTGCGCATCGGCCTCCATTGCCCGGGCTGGCGATTATGATGATCCGTCCGGCACATCGTTTACCTCGAAAGTCCTCAAGGCGATTGGTTTGCCCGATCCCGATCATCCGGAATACGAAATCAATTACGGCGAGCGTTCGCCGCTGGTAGTGCCGCCGAATCGCAATCTGCCGGCGCCGATTGCGACCGATAAGCCCCCGGCACCGAACTGGCCGCAGGATCCCGACGTCAAGAAGCTGCAAGCTACCAAGAAAGAGCCCGTTCACGTTGAGGGCGACCGCGTCATTGATGAAGGCCGCCCATTGCGGCCGGATGAGCTCATTCCGAAAGGAAACGCGAGCGCCGCGTCCAGCTCCCCGGGAATCGAGCCGAAGGGGCAGAAGGGGCTTTTGACCTTCGACTGGTTCAAAAAAGAAGAATACGGGACGTTCACCGGCGAGCCTCCTCGGGCCAGCCTGACCGATCCACCGCCGGGCTACCAAACGCCATCCCCGGATCAACCATATGGAATTCCGCCGGATCGCAAGCCAGCCAAGGCGTCCACCCTTGGCGAGCGCATGGAGCCGGTACGATAGCGTTCGGTGGTGGCGGTTCCGCTTGCACAGGTGATGCGGATCACGCCATTGATCTTTGCCGCGCGAGGATGAGGGTGCCAAAATATCTACTGCTCGCTGCCGCGCTTATGAGCGCGACTGTAAGCGCGGCTGCGAGCGCCCATCCCGGCGCAGAGGTCAGCCATTTTACCCTGGCGAACGGGCTGGAAGTCGTCGTGGTGCCGGATCATCGCGCGCCGGTGGTCACGCACATGATTTGGTACAAAGTAGGCGCCGCCGACGAGACTCCAGGCAAATCCGGTCTTGCGCATTTCCTCGAACATCTGATGTTCAAGGGCACGGAGAAAAATCCGGGAGACGCATTCTCGCGGCAGGTCGCCGAGATTGGCGGCCAGGAAAACGCGTTCACCGCGAGCGACTATACTGGCTTCTTCCAGCGCGTGCCGCGCAATCACCTCAAAGAGATGATGGCGCTCGAAGCCGACCGCATTACCGGCCTGGTGCTCACCGACGATGTGGTGCGGCCCGAGCTCAACGTCGTGCTCGAAGAACAAAATATGCGGGTCGCCAACAATCCGGCGGCGCGACTCGGCCAACAGATGGACGCCGCGCTCTATCTCAATCATCCCTATGGCCGACCGGTGATCGGCTGGCGTCCGGAAATCGAACAACTCAACCGCGAAGATGCCTTGGCCTTCTATCGGCGCTTCTACAGTCCGAATAACGCGGTCGTCGTCGTTGCGGGCGACGTTACGGCGGAGGAGGTGAAAGCCGACGCCGAAGCGACCTACGGCAAGATTGCCGATCGCGCCGAAACCAATCCGCGGCACCGGCCGATGGAGCCGCTGCAAGAAGCGCCACGTAGCGTCACACTTGCCGATTTGCGGGTAGAACAACCGAGCGTGAGCCGCGATTACCTCGTGCCGTCGGAAAGGTCCGCCAAGTCGGGCGAAAGCGAGGCGCTCGAGGTGCTCGCGCACGTATTGGGCAGCGGCGAAAACTGCCGCTTGTACCGGAGCCTGGTGGTCGAGCAGGGATTGGCGCTCAATGCCGGCGCCACCTATTCCGGTACCGCTGTCGACTACGCGAAATTTGCGGTCTTTGGTGCGCCGAAGCCCGGTGTCTCGCTGCATCAGCTTGAGGCCGCGATCGACGGCATCGTCGCTGAGCTGATCGCCCATGGCGTCAGCAGCGATGAACTCGACCGCGCCAAGACCCGTCTGATCGCCGACGCTGTCTATGCCGAGGACAACCAGGCGACTTTGGCGCGCTGGTATGGTGCCGCGCTCGCCACCGGGCAGACCGTCGAAGAGGTTCGCGCTTGGCCGGACCGCATTCGTGCGGTTACGGCGGAAGCCGTGCAGAACGCGGCGCGCACTTGGCTCGACCGCCGGCGCTCCGTCACCGGCTATCTCGTCAAAACCCTGGAATCCGAGGAGAAGCGATCGTGAGAGGGATGCGCGTGGTTAGCCTCGCGGCGACGATCGCGGCAACAAGCATCATATTCGTGGCCTCTGCCGGGGCGACGACGATCGAACGCGTGGTAAGCCCGGGCGGCATCGAGGCGTGGCTTGTGCATGAGCGCGCGGTCCCGCTGATCGCGGTTGACTTTGCCTTTGCCGGCGGCGCCGTTCAGGACCCGGCCGGCAAAGCCGGCACAGCAACGCTCACGGCTTCGCTGCTCGATGCCGGCGCGGGCGACCTCGATTCCACTGCTTTTTCGGATCGCCTGGAACGCAAGGCGATCGAGATGGGTTTTTCGGCGCAGCGCGACACGATTCACGGCACGATGCGCACGCTCACCGAGAATCGCGACGAAGCATTCGAGCTTTTGCGCCTCGCCATCACGGCGCCGCGGTTCGACGCCAAAGACGTCGAGATCAGTCGCGCGCAGATACTCTCGCTCCTTCGTCGCGAGACTACGAGTCCCACCGATATCGCGAGCCGGCGCTGGTGGGAAACGGCTTTCGAGGGCCACCCTTATGGCCGGCCGGTGAACGGCACGTTAGAGACGGTGTCGAACGTCTCGATCGCCGACCTCAAATCCTATACGCATCGGGTCCTTGCCCGGCAGAATTTAAAGATCGCGGTGGTGGGTGACATCGATGCCGAGACGCTGAAGGTATTGCTCGACCGCACTTTCGGCGCGCTTCCGGAAAAGCCCGAACTATATCCGATCGCAAATGTAGCACCGCGCGGGCTCGGGCGGCGGATCGAAGTCAGCCTCGATGTTCCGCAAACGGTCGTCGATTTCGGCGGGCCTGGAATTCCCCGCCAGGACCCGGACTTCATGGCCGCTTATTTGGTCAATCATATTCTCGGCGGCGGCTCGACGGACTCGCGCCTTTATCAGGAAGTGCGAGAAAAACGCGGGCTCGCTTATTCGGTGTCCGACAATCTGGTCTGGCTCGACCATGCGGCGGTGCTGCTCGGTGGCACCGCGACGCGGGCAGACCGCGCCGGCGAGACGGTCGATCTGATCGAAAAAGAAATCCACCACTTCGCCGAGGACGGCCCGACCGCGGGCGAGCTTACGGAGGCGAAGCGCTATCTCGATAGCGCGTTTGCCCTCAACCTCGATAGCTCGACGAAAATCGCCGGGCTGTTAGTGCAATTGGAGCTCGACGGCTTCGACACCGACTATTTCACCCGCCGAAGCACCATGATCGAAGCGGTGACCCTCGACGATGCGCGCCGCGTCGCTAAGCGGCTCCTCGATAAGGGATTGCTGGTGACGGTGGTTGGCAAGCCGCATGGTTTTGCCTCGAGCAAGCCGGACTGACCCACATCGGCCGCGGTCCGCTACGGCGGAGGAGAAGGGCAGCCGGATGGACGAGGCGGGAATCACAGCATCGCCGAAGCTGCGCGTTAATCTTCTTCGTGGTCGCCGCGTTGATGCTGCTGCTCTGGAGCCGGAGCTTAATTCCGCCGATCGAGAGCTGGGATAACCCGTACGAGGATGGTTTTTCCTGCGTGCCTGCCTTCTACGCCAGCATCGTCTGCCTGCCTGCCGGCCTGTTCCTGGTGATTGGAGCGATTGCCGGACACGGTCGGCACGTCGTGCGTGCCCGTTCTGCGCTGTTTGTAGGTGGCGGGACGCTGTTTATCGTGGTGGCGTTTTTGATCTTCCAGCGTGTCGCCAATTCTATGGGTGGTTTGGGATTGGGTTGAGCGCGTCTCTGCGCTCCCCGATATCGGCATTTTGCGCAAGGCACACCGGCGAGGTTGCCGATCTTCGCGCCAGCGTTCACTCTTTGGCGGGCAGGATGCGTAGATAGGCGACTATCGCGTCGAGATCGTCCGACGCGAGTGTCGCATAATAATGGTAGCCCATGGGCGGTTTCAGCTTGCTGCCGTCGCGGCTGACGCCTTGGGTGATCGCGCGCTTGATCTCGCCGTCGGCCCAGGCGCCAATGCCCTTTTCCTTGCTTGAGGTGATATTGCGTGACACCGAGATACCCCACGGTCCTGGAAACTCGAAGCCGCCAGCGCCAAGCCTGGTGTCGAACTCGCGCCCGCGGGGACCCATTGGCGTATGGCATTCCATGCAATGCGCGATGGTGACGAGGTAGAGACCCTTGTTCACCTTTTCGCTCAGCATCGCCTCGTTGAACGGCTTGTCGCCGCCCGGCGGAATCGGATGGCCCTGCGGCATCCTGTAGACCGGATCCGGTACGGTGTTCTTGATCGGCTTGATCGTGCGCAGATAGGCGATCACCGCGTCGAGATCACGATCGGTCATGATCTCGTAAAATCCGCTCGGCATGACCATAGCGACCGGCGCGCCATTGCGCTTGATGCCTTTGCGCAGCACCTGCTTGAGCTCGGCATCGGTGTACTTGCCGATCCCGGTTTCCTTGTCTTGGGTGATGTTCGGCGCCGTCACCTTAAACGGCGGCTCATCCCAGCTCAGACCGCCGGAAAACGCTTTTTCGCTGATGTCGCCCGTCGGTCCTTTTGGCGTATGGCAATTGCCACAGGTGAGAATGCCATTGACCAGGTAATCGCCGCGCTTGACCAGATCGGTGTCGGCTCGTGCGCTGTCGCATGTGACGGCAAATACGAAGACAAATACGAAGACAAATACGAAGACAAATACGAAGACAAATACAGCTATTACCCGGAGCAAAGCCGTCCCCCCTCATTTCCCTCGCGGCGAGTATACATGCGCGCAGCACGGCGGCAATTCAGAGCACCGCCAAACTGGTTGCACGAATCGCCGCAGCTATTGCGGCGTGATCCCGGCCAGCTTGGCGGCTTCGCGCATATTCTCATAATCGGCGCGAATGAATTCGGCGAATCCTTTCGCGGTCATCTGCTCGGGTGAAGCGACTTCCGAGCCAAGGCTAATCAACCGTTCCGAGGCGGGACTTCCGGAATTTAAGCCTTGGGCGATCGCCTGCTGTAACTTGTCGACGACATCGGCAGGCGTCTTCGCCGGGGCCACGACGCCAATATAGCTTTGAGCCGTGAAGCCTTTCACGCCGCTCTCGTCGAAAGTCGGAATGTCCGGCGCGAGCTTCGAGCGATGCTGCGCGGCGATGGCGATGATATGGGCCTGGCCGCCTTTGTGCATCGGCAGCGCGGTTGAGAATTCGGTCAGGGCGCCATCGACATTTCCGCTGATCAAATCGGGCATCAGCGCGCCGCCGCCGCGATAGGGAACGTGGGTGAGATTGGCTCCGGTTGCGGCTTTCAGCCGCTCCAGCGTCATATGCGTGGCGCTGCCGACGCCGCTGGTGGCGATGGTCACCGCGGCATTCTTCGACTGCGCGACGAGCTCGGTCATGGTCTTGGCTTGGATTTTATTGCTCAAGATGAGCGCGTGCGGCACGTAGCTCGTCAGGGCGACAGCGGTAAGATCCTTCAGCGGGTCATAACCAAGATTGGCGTGAACGAATGGGTCAACCGTGAGCGGCCCGTTTGATCCGACAAGGAGCGTGTAGCCGTCCGGCGTCGCATGCGCGACGAATTCGGCGCCGATGCTGCCACCGCCGCCGCCGCGATTCTCGACCACTACCGGCTGGCCCAGCGCCTTGCTGAGCAGATCGCCGGTTATGCGCCCGACAATGTCGGCATTTCCGCCGGCCGCAAACGGCACGATCAGGTGAATTGGCCGGTCCGGATAGGCGGCCAACGCGCGCCGCGCCAACAAAGGAAGAGCAGGCACCGATCCAAGCGCGGCAATGAACATGCGGCGTGGAAAATTCATCGCGGTCCTCCAAATTTGCTATTCATGAGTTCCAGACCCGGGCGGCGTCCAAGGGTTCAATCATTTTCCCGCGGATTTCACTTTCGCTCAATCCGGGCTAGTGTCCCGAATTCCGAAGTTCGCATCCGAGCGCTCCGCAAAATTGAGCGAACTTCGGGTTCGCGGCACTAGTGTCCGGATTCCGAAGTGCCGCTTTAGAACCCGAAGTTCGTATCCGAACGTTCCGCAAACTTGAGCGAACTTCAGGTTCGCGACGCTAGGAATGCGCATGATTCCGGTCACTGCAAAGATCGCGCTCGATGAACGCGAGATTGTCGAATCTTTCGTCCGAGCGTCCGGCCCGGGCGGGCAAAACGTCAACAAAGTGGCAAGCGCGGTGCAACTTCGTTTTGACGCGCGCCGCTCACCCTCGCTTCCCGAGGACGTACGCAGCCGTCTGGAAAGTTTGGCCGGTTCTCGCCTGACCCGCGACGGCGTCATCGTCATCACCGCACAACGCCACCGGGCGCAGGCGCGCAACCGGGAAGACGCGCTCGCGCGTCTTTTGGAACTCATCCGCCGTGCCGCGCATCCGCCACTCAAGCGGCGAGCGACCAGGCCTCCGGCGGTGGCGCGCGAACGCCGCATCGAAAACAAGAAACGCCGCTCCGGCATCAAGCGGCTCCGGCGAGCAAAAGCGTCATTTGATTGAAGTCTAATCTTCATCCGTTGACGGCGTGATATTGCGCGACTTCGAGCGCAAAAAGACCGGCGCCTAGAGCGGCAAATCCAAGCACCATCAGCACGATCGCGTAGACAAACAGCGACTTGTTCGCTCCCTCGCGGCCGCGCTGCTGACGCTGAGCGAGGAACAGAATACAGCCGATCGCGTACACGGCAACACCGCAGGCCGCCAGAATCGCCCCCGGTAAATACCGATACATCTCCCCTCCACATTGCTCCACATGGTAGCGGCTGCCAGCATAGGCGGAGCCCGCGATCCGGGCTACCGTTGGCTTCGAATCGCAAGTGAAACCGCCGGTCATGCCTGTTCGTCAACTCAGCGAAGCCGTCGTCAACCGCATTGCCGCGGGGGAGGTGGTCGAACGTCCGGCGAGCGTGGTCAAGGAACTTGTGGAAAACGCGCTCGATGCCGGGCCGCGCCGGATCGATATTCTCACCGATGGCGGCGGCCGCCGGCTGGTCCGCGTCACAGACGACGGCGAGGGCATGACCCGCGCCGATCTGGCGCTTGCGGTGGAACGGCATGCCACATCGAAACTTACCGACGACGATCTTGTTGCCATTCGCACGCTCGGCTTCCGCGGGGAAGCCTTGCCGTCGATCGGCGCGGCGGCGCGGCTTGCGATCACGTCCCGCCACGCCGACGAGCCGCATGCCTGGGCGATTGAAGTCGATGCCGGCGTCAAATCCGACGTAAAGCCGGCGGCGCTTGGGCGGGGCACGCGCGTTGACGTGCGCGATTTATTTTATGCAACGCCGGCCCGGTTAAAATTTCTGAAAAGCGATCGCACCGAAGCCGAAGCCGTGCGCGAGGTGGTGCGGCGTCTGGCAATGAGCCGGCCCGATGTCGCGTTCACGCTATCTGGCGAAGAGCGCTCGCCCCTGCACTTTGCCGCTGTGCTGGCGGATTCCGCCGGTCGTTTGGTGCGGCTCGGCGATGTACTTGGCGCCGAGTTTCGCGCCGATGCGGTCGAAGTTGCGGCCGAACGCGAAGAGGTCAGGGTTGAGGGTTTTGCCGCGCTGCCGACGCTCACCCGCGCCAATTCGCTCGGCCAATATTTGTTTGTCAATGGCCGGCCGGTCCGCGACAAATTGCTGTTAGGCGCGGTGCGCGCGGCCTATGCCGACTATCTACCGCGCGATCGGCATCCGCTGTTGGCGCTGTTCGTGTTGCTGCCGCCGTCGGAAGTGGACGTCAACGTGCATCCGGCCAAAGCAGAGGTGCGCTTTCGCAATGCCGGATTGGTGCGCGCGCTGATCGTCCATGCGCTGAAGACCGCGCTGGCGCGCGAGGCAACGCGTGCGGCGACGACCGGTGGCGCGGCGACGATTGCGGCCTTTCACGCCTCGCCTCGGCTGAGCCGTTCTGCCGCGACGTGGCGAGATCTGGCCAGTCGTCGGCGCGAAGTCGGTGCGGCGTTCGCGCCGCTTCATGGCGGCTTCGCCGCGCCGTCGCAATCGACCTTTGCAGTGGGCGCTCCGGCGGCAGACCTGCGCAACGATTTCGACAGCAGCGTTGTCGATCGCTCGGAAGAACAATCGGGCGACGGCGCGTTGCTCGGTCATCCGCTCGGAGCAGCACGCGCTCAGGTCCATGACACCTATATCGTGGCGCAGACTCAAGACGGCCTGGTGGTCGTCGACCAGCACGCCGCGCATGAACGCATCGTCTACGAGCGCCTCAAGGACGCGATCGCCAAGACCGGCGTGCCTCGGCAGATCCTCCTCATTCCCGAGATCGTCGAACTCGATGGAGGCGATGTCGAACGCCTCGTCGGGCGCGCCGACGAGCTGTCCCGCTATGGCTTGGTCATTGAAGCGTTCGGCCCCGGCGCGGTGGCTTTGCGCGAAACACCCGCGCTCCTCGGCGAAATCGACGGTGCCGGCCTTATTCGCGATCTTGCCGAGCATATCGGCGAGTGGGATGAGACGCTGCCGCTGGAGCGGCGCCTGATGCAGGTCGCATCCTCGATGGCATGTCACGGCTCGGTGCGCGCCGGGCGACGGCTGAAGCCGGAGGAGATGAATGCGCTCCTTCGCGAAATGGAAAGAACGCCCAATTCCGGCCAGTGCAATCACGGCCGCCCGACCTACGTCGAATTAAAGCTTACCGATATTGAGCGGCTGTTCGGCCGCCGCTAGCAAAAGTGGTGCCGCCGTGGCGGCATTAAATGACGCTGCAGAAGACAAATTCAGTATCGTCGTAGACGCGCCGTTCCAGCTCGGAAAAACCTTCCGGCGCGACGAACGCGGACTTGGCGGCTTCTTCAACGACGATCAATGCACCTGGCGTTAGCCAGCCGCCGTCGCGCGCCGCAATAAGCGCCGCCGCGGCAAATTCACGCCCATAGGGCGGATCGGCGAAAACGAGCGAGAACGGCTCGATCGGATGCGCAGGCCCGAGCTTGGTTGCGTCGCGCCGAAAAATACGCGTCACG
>Ga0335081_10016874_pt1 | contig 11829 bp, 8 predicted proteins | sample Lox_Sample_35_FD_206713 | JGI IMG/M metagenome (GOLD analysis project Ga0335081, IMG submission 206713) | Soil microbial communities from Loxahatchee National Wildlife Refuge, Florida, United States - Lox_Sample_3.5 | ecosystem: Environmental > Terrestrial > Soil > Wetlands | place: USA: Florida... | reverse complement strand
CGAACACGACGGGATTGAATTGCGACTCCTGTTCAGCGAGCCCCGGGGCGTCGCGCTCGCCGCCGATCATCCGCTCGCCGCAAACTCGGTGGTGGCGGTCGAGGACTTCGTCCGCGAGCCCTTGATCGAGGTGCCAACCCGCGATCCGCGCTGGCGCGACTTCTGGATAGCAGCCGAGCATCGCGGCGGCAAGCCCGCCCAGGTCGCTGCGACAGTCCACACGCTCGATGGCCTAATCGAGGCCATCGCCGCAGGGCTCGGCGTCGCGGTCAGCGTCGAACCCGCCGTACAGGCGCTCGGTTGCCGGCCGGAGTCGTGTTCCGTCCCATGCCCAAACTCGCGCCACTCGACGTCTGGGTCGCCCGGCGCGAATACGACCAGCGACCTGAAGTCCTGGCGTTCCTCGATAGGGCCACTGCAGCCCTGCAGACGATCTGACGTCGAGCGCCTTAACTCCGGGCGGACGTTTGACCTATTGATTGGTAATCCCGCTCACGGTCGCTGGCTTTGGGGGCGAGTAGATGTGTCGTCGTGGCGACCGTACTCGACCATCCCATCCTGCCTGAATCCACGGACGACTCCGCGGCGCTTGTTGCTGCTCAGGACCGGGCCGCACCGTCGAGCAACCTTGCCTCGGCGGCTCGACGGTTCGGTGACCAGTTCCCACTGTTCAGGCGCCAGCGTCCTATACGCCTCAGCGGCGCATTCGTGTTGGCGCTCATGCTGGTGTACATGCCGTGGTTGGTTACGCATCTCAACACGGCGATCCCCTGGTTGGCCTGGCCATTCCTGCTCGCCAACATTCTCTCGGCGGTGTGCGTGACGCTCTCGGTAGTCAACGGCTGGTCAACGAAGGTGACGCCTCGCCGGCCGGTCGTCGGACCGGAGGCGCCGGAGGTGGCGGTGATCATCCCGACCTGGGGCGAACCGGTTCCGATGGTGCTGCGAACGGTCCTGAGCGTTCTCGAGCAGGACTATCCCCGAGATCGTCTACACGTCGTCGTGTCCGACGATGCGCACAATCCCGAGCTCGCCGCCGGGCTCGACGGCTTGAGGGTGATCTACCACAAGCCTCCGCCGAGGGACGCGCCAGGAAGGCACGGGGCGGCAAAGGCCGGGAATCTCAACTCTGCGCTCGAGTTTGTGTACAGCTGCTTTCCGTCGGTGAAGTACGTCGAGACACGCGATGCCGATGACGAGGTCGGCACGAACAACTTCCTGCGCCACACCGTGGGCCAACTCGAGTTCGACGAGCGCCTGGCGTTCGTGCAGACGGTCAAGGAGGCGCAGGTGTCCGCAGGGGATCCGTTCGTGAATCTCGACGGGCAGTTCTATCGCTGCCAGATGCTGTCACGGAACTTCGCCAACTCGGTGTTTCCGTGCGGCTCGGGCCTGGTGTGGCGCCGCGAGGCGCTCGATGACATCGGCGGCTTCCCGACGTGGAACCTTGTCGAGGATCTCCAGTCGGGCGTCGAAGCACTCCGGCGCGGATGGCGAGGCTGCTACCTCACGATCGTCGGCGCGGTCGGTCAGCACAGCCCCGAGGATGTCGCCAACGTGTTCAAGCAACGGGGTACCTGGGCCATCGACACCGTTCGCCTCGTGGTCTGGGGCAACCTGCGCGGCCTCAGGCTCAGGCAGCGTCTGCAGTTCACCGAAACGTTCCTCTTCTATCTGCACTCGTTCACCGCGCTCGTGTACGTGCCGTGCACCGCCCTGGCCTGCCTCGGGTTGGTTCCGGTCAGCGCGTCGGCGGTGTCCTGCCTGCTGCATCTGATGCCGTACGCGCTCGCCGCGGAGCTCCGACTGTTCATTCTCAACCAGCCGTTCGGAGACCGCCGCCAGCGCCAACGCTCGCCCTTGCGCGCGCTGTGGCGGCTGAAGCTGATGTGGCTTGGCCTCGCGCCCGTCTACATGCTCGCCTGCAGCAAGGCGTTGCTCTGGGGCCCCAACCGCAAGCCGATCTACAAGATCACGCGCAAGTCGACCGACGTTCGCTGGTACTGGCGTGAGACGCTCCCGCACGCCGTGCTCGCGGTGATCGTCCCGGTGGGGTTTGTCGTCGGACTCGCCGCCGGCACCCTCCCGCCTCTGCTGGTCCTCATTACCACCGGCTACTGGGGGCTCGTGAACACCGCCGCGCTGTCAGGGTTCATTGCTCGTGGCTGGTTCGGTACCTCACCCGCGAGATGGGTCCGGACCGTGGAGCGGCGCGCCGCACCCGCCGTACGCTGAGCAAGACCGTCGCCGGACCAACCGTGACGGGCTCGGCGCCGAGTGCTCAGGGCATTCCGAGCCGGGTCTGGAAGACGCGGCGATCGACGTGGTGAGTCCAGAGGACCTCGGCCACGTCTTCGGGCTCGTTGTCGGCTCCTGGGGCGATCCGGCCGGCAATGGCGGTGTGAGCGACGTGAATCCCGTCCTCGCGCAACGCGTCATGGAGCATGCGTGCGTAGGCGACCTCACCCGCGAAGGAGATTCCGACTCCCGCACGGGCCGGGTTCGGGTCGATGGCGGCACCGCCCGTGGTGAACAGGATCGTCCCGCGCCCGGCCTCGCGCATCGGCCCGATGACCGCCTGCGTCGCGGCAACCGCGCCGAGCACGCTGAACTCGAGCGGACCGCGGACGTCGTCAACCGTCGTCTCCAGCACCGGCTTCATGAACTCGGGCGCCGGTAGCGGCGAATACTCCAGAACCTCAACCGGGCCGAGTTCGACCGCAAGCTTGTGGATCGCGTTCGCGAGCGCCTCGCTGTCGCGGATATCGGCCGCCGCGCTGGCCGTTGTGATCCCGTCGAGTTCGAGCTGAGCGGCCAGCTCGACCAGCCGGGACTCCCTGCGAGAGATCAGGCCTGCGGCAAACCCTTCGCGCCCGAACCGCTTAGCGACGGCCAGGCCAAGGTTGGGCCCGGCACCGACGATCACAAGGGACACGACGCACAGCCTAGTGAGGTCGCCGAACGCCGCAGATCGCACGCGCCACGCGCGATTCGCTCAGCTAGCAGTTCGGCGAGGCGGCGGTAGAACGCGTGCTTGGCATCGGCCGTCCGGGCCCCCGGCGAGCGCGATCCTGATCAGCAGAAACTCCTCGTCACGGTCGATGTCAAGGTAGTTCGGGTCGAAGCCACGCATCGCGCGTTTGTGGGCGTGCCTGACCGACTGCCCTGCCCGAGGCGTCCCGGTTGCGCTCCCGATGAGGGGTTGACGCATTGGTTACGGTCAGGCTATGAGTGAGCCTCCGCGCCGGCGCCCGGCGATCGTAGTCGTGGATGATGAGCCGGCGGTCCTGGCTGCAGTGGCCCGGGATCTCCGGCGGGGGTTCGGCGAGCACTACCGGATCGTCCGCGCCAGCTCGGGCGATGAGGCGCTCGAGGCGGTGCGAGAGCTGGCGCGCCGCGGCGAACAGGTGGCGCTGCTCGTCGCCGACCAACGGATGCCCGGGCTCTCAGGCACGGATTACCTGGTACGTGCGCGCGAGATCGTCCCCACCGCAAAGCGCGTGCTGCTCACCGCGTATGCCGACACCGAGGCCGCAATCCAGGCCATCAACGAGGTCTCGCTCGACTACTACCTGCTCAAGCCCTGGGACCCACCGGAGGAGAAGCTGTTCCCTGTGGTCGACGATCTCGTGTCCTCCTGGGAGGCGGGCGCGGCGCTCGAGTCGGGAGGGGTGCGGCTGATCGGTCATCGTTTCTCCGCCGCCTCGCATGACCTCCGCGACTTCCTGGCTCGTAACCAGGTCCCGGCGCGGTGGCTCGACGTCGAGCGTGACGCCGAGGCGCGACAGCTCTTGAAGGTCGCCGGGGTCGATGACGACCGCCTCCCGGTGGCCCTGCTCGAGGATGGGAGCGTGTTGGAGCAGCCCACCGTGCTCGAGCTGGCGGAGCGTCTCGGCGTCGCCGGCCAGCCCGCCTCCGAGCACTATGACCTGGTGATTGTTGGAGGCGGACCGGCGGGGCTCGCTGCCGCGGTGTACGGCGCCTCGGAGGGTCTGAAGACGATCATGGTCGAGCGGGAGGCGCCGGGTGGGCAGGCCGGTCAGTCGAGCCTGATCGAGAACTATCTCGGGTTCCCGGCCGGGCTGAGCGGTTCCGATCTGACCCGGCGCGCCACCGACCAGGCTCGGCGTTTGGGCGCCGAGCTGTTGACCCTGCAGGACGCCGCCGGCCTGCGCGTTGAGGGATCCGGACGCATTGTCCAGCTCTCCGGGGGAGGGAGCTTGAGCGCAAGCAGCGTGCTAGTCGCTTCGGGCGTCTCCTACCGGCAGCTGGACGTCCCGGGCTTTGCCGAGCTCACTGGACGCGGGATCTATTACGGCGCCGCGCTCACCGAAGCGCGCTCGTGCGCCGACCAGCACGTGGTGGTGATCGGCGGGGCGAACTCGGCTGGGCAGGGAGCGGTGTACTTCTCCTCTTATGCTCGCAAGGTGACGATGCTCGTCCGCGGCGACTCCCTCGCCCGGTCGATGTCGCATTACCTGATCGAGCAGATCGAGGCGCTCGAGAATGTTGAGGTGCGCACGCACGCGGAGGCCGTGGCGGCGGAGGGGGATGGACGGCTGCGCGCGCTGCGCATCCGTGCCCGCGACGGGACCGAGGCGGTAGAGGAGGTCGACGCGTGTTTCGTGTTCATCGGAGCCGTCCCCCGCACGGAGTGGCTGGCTGGGGTGGTCGCGCGCGATGAGCGCGGCTTCATCCTGGCGGGCCTCGACGCCAAGGGAGACGGCTGGCCGCTGCCGCGGGATCCGTTTCCCCTCGAGACCAGCGTGCCCGGCGTGCTGGTGGCCGGCGACGTTCGCGCCCGTTCGATCAAGCGGGTGGCGAGCGCCGTGGGGGAGGGGTCGATGGCGGTGTCGCTGATACACCAGTACCTGGCGGAAGGATGAGCGGATGAGCACCGAAAGCGTCAGCCCGGCCGTGACGGTCGCGGACCTGCGCCCCGTCGACTTGTTCGATGACCTGGACGACGAAGCGCTCGCCGCGTGGGCCGCTGTGGCGGAGCCGCGCACCGCCGAAGCCGGCGAGGTCGTGATCCCGGGCGACGGGCCGTCCAGGGGCCTGTGGTTGCTGCTCGAAGGCACGCTCCAAACGTTCTTCCACGATGGCGAGCGGTTCGAGCCGGTGGGGCACCAGAACGCGCCGACGTGGATCGGGGCCGTGCCGACGCTGACCGAGACGCCGATCACGGCAAGGATGGTGGCTCTCAACGATGTGCGTCTCGTCCTGATCCCGGCCGAGGAGTTCCGCCGCCTTGCGCTGGCACAACCAACCGTCCACCGCCGGATCATGCGCCAGGTCCGGCCGGTTGTGGCGCGGGCCACGGCGATTCAGCAGAACCATGAGCGGCTGGCCGCGCTCGGGACGATGGCGGCCGGGTTGGCCCACGAACTCAACAATCCTGCCTCGGCCGCCCGGCGCGCGGCATCTGAACTGGCCGAGGCACTGAATGTGATTGGCGCGACGATCAGGGAGTTCGTTGACGCCGGAATCGAACGTGAGGACGCGGAGCGCATCGCCGATCTGCGCGATCTGGCGCTGCGGCAGTGTGCGGAGCGAGGCGCGCTGTCGGCCTTGGACGCCGCCGACGCCGAGGACGAGATGCGCGACAGGCTGGAGGAGCTCGGAGTGCCCGACGCCTGGCGGCTGGCCGAGCCGCTCGCGGCCGCCGGGCTTGACGCCGACTGGTTAGCGCAGGTCCAGGCGCTGGCCGGACGCGCGACGCCGGCGGCGGTGCGGTCGGTCGCGGCGTCGCTCAGCGCCCAGCGGCTGGTCAGCGAGTTGCGCGAGTCCACCGAACGGATGAGCTCGCTGATCGGCGCGGTCAAGGCCTACGCCTACATGGACCGCGGCGGGGTGGTCGAGGCCGACATCCACGAAGGCCTTGAGACGACGCTCAAGGTGCTGGCCCACAAGCTCAAGCACACCGAGATCGAGATCCAGCGCGACTACGACCGCACGCTCCCCCCGCTCACCATCTACGGCTCGGAGCTCAACCAGGTGTGGACCAACCTACTCGACAATGCGATCGACGCGGTTGGCGAGAAAGGCACGATCACGATCCGGACCGCGCGCGACGGCGAGTGCATCCGGGTCGACGTAACCGACACCGGACCCGGGATCCCGCCGGAGGCCCGACCCCGCGTGTTCGAGCCGTTCTTCACGACCAAGGACGTCGGCCAGGGCACTGGCCTCGGGCTGGACACGGCCCGGCGGATCGTTGTCGAGCGTCACGGCGGCTCGTTGACGTTTGACACCTCCGAGCACGGGACCACGTTCCACATCTGGCTTCGCTTTCACCCATCTTCCCCGGCACGAATGGAGAACCACCCTTGACGACCTGCACACATCTGGACACGATCACCGTATTCGAGTTGCCCGAGAGCGTTGCCGGCTGCGAAGACTGCCTGCGCGAGGGCGGTGTCTGGCTGCACCTGCGCATCTGCCTGGAATGCGGTCATGTCGGCTGCTGCGACGACTCTCCCCACCGCCACGCCACCGCGCACTCTCATTCGAGCGGCCATCCCCTGATTCGCTCGCTGGAGCCCGGCGAGGATTGGAGCTGGTGCTACGTGGACGAGGTTGCCATGCGCATTCCGGAAATCCACGGGAACACGCGCATCCCACCCTCGCCGATGCTCACTGGCTGAGCCCAACCGCAGCACCGGTGGGTCGCCGTGACGGTTACCGCGACGTGTGACTAGTAAGTTTGCGGTGAATGCATCGGTACCGGGCGCTGCTGGCCTTGCCGGGCGCCCGAGCGCCCATGCTGCTGTCGATCGCCGGCGCGATCCCGATCGGCATGTTCGGCCTCGGGATCCTGTTGCTCGCGCGTGCCGCAACCGGATCGCTCGCCGAGGCCGGCCGGATCCTCGGCGTCTTCAGCCTCGCCAACGCGTTCGGCTCGGTCGCACAAGGGCGGCTGATGGACCGGCTTGGCCAAGGCCTAGTGTTGCGCGCGGTCGCGGCCTGCCATCTTCCGGCATTGGTCGTGCTGGTCCTCGCGGCGCATGAGCACGCGGCGGGCTGGCTGCTGGCAGTCATTGCCGTGTTCGGCGGCGCGACGCTCCCTCAGTTGCCGGCCCCGATGCGGTCGCTGTGGAGCATGCTCGCCGAGAGCGACGAGCAGCGAGAGACGGCCTACGCAATGGTGGCGATCGCGTTTGAGATCTCGGTCGTCACCGCCCCGGCGATCGTCGCGCTGATCGTGGCCCTCGCCTCGCCAACCGCGGCGGTCGTGATTGCAGCGACGCTCGGCGCGAGCGCGGCGTTCGCGTTTTCGCTCACCCCGGCGTCGCGTCGTTGGCGTGGAACGCGCCATGAGGCCGGCTGGCTCGGTCCGCTCGCCGCGCCCGGCATGCGGACTGTATGCGGCGTGCTCCTGATGTTCGGCATCGCGTTCGGCGTCGTCCAGGTCGCGGTACCGGCGTTCACGCTCGAGCGCGGCTCGGCGTCGGCGGGCGGGGTGCTACTGGCGTGCCTGTCGCTCGGGAGTCTGATCGGCGGCGTCGTGTACGGCTCGCGCAACTGGCCGGGCGCGCTGCCGCCGCGACTCGCGGGCGTGATGCTCGGCCTCGGTACCGGTTACGCATTGCTCGCGCTGCCGAGCGACTACCTGCCGCTCGCGGTTCTGCTCGTGCTCGCGGGCACCCCGCTCGCTCCCGCGTCGGTGATCTGCTCGACCCTGCTCGACGACGTTGCCCCATCGGGAACGGTGACCGAGGCCTACGCGGTGATGGTCACGGGGATCGTCGCCGGCATCGCGGCGGGCCAGGCACTCGGCGGATCGATTGTCGCGTCGGCGTCCTACGACACCGCGGTGCTCGTCGCGGGCGGCATCGCGGCGTGCGGCGCGATCGTGGTCGGCGTGCGGCGCCGAACGCTAAGGGCGACGACCGCGACCGCGGCCGCGACGGCGCAACGATCGTGACTCTCTAAGGGTGCGGAGCTCTTCTGAGCCGTCGTAGCGAGGTGGCGGCGCTCGCCGGCTATTCGAACAGCGAGTCGATTGACACCTCGATCCGTCGCCGGCTTCCGTGCGGCTCGATGGAGGCAACCGAGTCCGCCGGGCGGATGATGTTGCAGCACCGCTGCACGGCATCGGTAAGGAACCGCGACGGCTTGCCGTAGCCGTGGGCGTCGTCGATTCCGTGGGGCCGGTGGTAGTAGCGGACCGGGACGTAAAGGTGGAGTTGGCGCCGGGCGCGGGTCATCGCCACGTAAAGCAGGCGTCGCTCTTCGTCGATCGTCTCGGTTGACCCCGCGGCCATGCACGCGGGGAAGTTCCCGTCATACAGCGCAAGGACGTGGACGGCGTGCCATTCAAGTCCCTTGGCAGAGTGAATCGTCGAGAGCACGAGGTAGTCCTCGTCCAGATGCGGCGGCCCGGCGAGGTCGGAGCTCGACGCGGGAGGATCGATGACCAGGTCCGAGACGAAGTGGCCCAGCACCGATGCCTCGTGGGCGGCGGCGACCAGTTGTTCGAGGTCCTGGAGCCGCAGCGCGGCGTCGGGATATCTCGCCTTGATCAGCGGTGCGAGCGACCGGCCGAGAAGCTCCGCGCGCACCCCGGCCGCGGTTTCTCCGCGGGCTGCGCGTAAAGCGCCGATCACGCCGTCGGCGAGTGGGCGGGCGTCAGCGGGGAGTTTCTCCCGGGCGTCGGGCCAGGCCGCGAGCTCGTCGCCGGTCGCGGTCACGAGCGCATCGAGGGCGCGCCGGGCGGTCGCCGGACCCACTCCGTTAAGCAGTTGCAGCACGCGGAACCAAGAGATCTCGTCGCGTGGGTTGTCGGCGAGGCGAAACAGCGCGATGAGGTCCTTCACGTGTGCGGCTTCGAGATAGCGCAGGCCGCCGTACTTGACGAACGGGATTTGCCGTCGGGACAGCTCGAGCTCCAGCAGAGCGCTGTCGTGCGAGGTTCGCATGAGTGCGGCCTGCTGGCGCAGATCCATCCCGCGCTCGCGGGCCTCGAGCACACGGTCGGCGATCTCGCTCGCCTGTGCGGACTCGTCCCGGCAGAAAATCAGCTCGGGCGCGACGCCGCCTTCGCGATCGGTCCGCAGCCGTTTCGGAAACGCCCGCTTCGCCTGCGCCGACAATGCGTTCGCGGTGTCGAGGATGGGCTGGGTTGACCGGTAGTTGCTCTCCAGGGTGACGACCGTGGCGTCTGGGAAGTGGTCCGGGAAGTCGAGGATGTGCCTGGCCGAGGCGGCTCTCCAGCCATAGATCGCCTGAAAGTCGTCTCCGACCGCGGTCACGTCCCGGGACCTTCGCCGCAGGTGGCGGACGATGTCGACCTGCAGGCCGTTGACGTCCTGGTACTCGTCGATCAGCACGTGATCGAATTGCGCCTCGATTTGCCCGCCGACGACCTCGTCGGTCACGAGGCCGCGCCAGTACAAGAGCAGGTCGTCGAGGTCGATGACTCCGAGTGCGCGCTTCCGAGCCGAATACGTCCTGAGGAGCGCGGCGATGTCGTCCCGGTGCTCCTCGCACCACGGAAACGAGTTCGCGAGCACCTCGGACAGCGGTCGCTGTGCGTTCACCGTGCGCGAGTAGATATCGAGCAGCGTGCCCTTCTTCGGAAACCGCCGGCCACGCTCCGCGTGTCCATGTTCCTCGCGAACGAGATCGAGCACGTCGGCGGCGTCTCCGGCGTCGAGCAGCCCGAAGCCTGCCGGCAACCCGACCGCCGCCGCGTGCCGGCGGACGAAATGGTGGGCGACCGAGTGAAAGGTGCCACCCACCACGCCGCGAGCGCCGTTCGGCATCGCCACCTGCGCCCGCGCGCGCTGCAGCATCTCCCGGGCCGCACGACGCGTGAACGTCAGGAGCAGGATCCGTTCGGGCGCCACCCCGTCGGCGACGAGCCATGCAACCCGTCCGCACAGCGTCGTCGTCTTACCGGTTCCCGCGCCCGCCAAGATGAGCAGCGGACCGCCCGGATGACGAACGGCCGCCCGCTGCTCGGCGTTCAACCCCTCAAACCAAGACAACTCTTCAGCGAGTAACGCGGGCACTTCTGGCGATCGCGAATCGGAGCGGACGTCGAACACGTGTTCGCGACTCTAGGCCAACGCGCGGATGGACTATCCGTAGGTCAAGGCACCTTCGCGAACCGAAGCGTGTCGCGGCGGCGTGCCGTTGACGATCGGCGCGCGTGCTCGGGAGCGGCGGGGAGGCTAGGTACGGAGGGGTGATGGTTTGAGAGGATCAGACCGTGACCGCCGCCGGCATTAGCTTCCCGCGCCAGAACGCCCGCACCGTCGGGTTCTCCCTGGGTGTCCCGTTCGCCTTCGCGATCGCGTCGGACGGCAGCCGCGTCGCCTTCCTTCGGGCGCGTTCGGGCACCGACCGCAGCTCCGGCTTGTGGGTGCGGGATACCGCCACCGGATCGGAGCGGCTGGTTGCCGACGCGGAGGAGGTGCTCGCCGGCTCCGAGGAGAGTCTCTCGCCGGAAGAACAGGCACGGCGCGAACGCACCCGGCAGGCCGCGGCGGGTGTGGTGTCCTTCGCGGCCGACGAGGCGGTGCGGATCGCGGCGTTCGCGCTGTCGGGGCGGCTGTTCGTGGCCGATCTGGCCGACGTGGACGCCATTCCTGTGCGAGAGCTGACGGTGCCCGGCCCGGTGCTCGACCCGCGTCCCGACCCGACGGGAGCCAACATCGCGTACGTGGCGGACGGGGCGCTGCGCGTGGTCGGCGCCGATGGCACCGGTGACCGGGCGCTAGCCACACCGGAGGCCGAGAACGTGACCTACGGCCTGGCCGAGTTCGTGGCGGCCGAGGAGATGTACCGGACCCGCGGTTTCTGGTGGTCACCTGACGGACGGCAGCTGCTGGTGGCCCGCGTGGACACGACTCCGGTGGCCCGCTGGCACGTGTCGGACCCGGCTCATCCGAACCGGCCGCCGGTGGAGGTCGCCTATCCGAGCGCCGGGACCGCGAATGCCGAGGTCAGGGTGGTGCTCGCCAGTCTGCACGGAAACCTCACGCCCGTGGACTGGGACTCCTCCGCCGCGCCTTACCTGACATCGGCGCACTGGTCAAGCGGCGGTCCCGCTCTGTTGCGGGTGGCCTCGCGCGACCAGCGGACGATGCGGGTGTTGGCCGTAGCCGAGGACGGCACGGTGGAGCGAATCTGCGAGGACACTGACCCCGACTGGGTCGACGTCGTCGTCGGCACTCCGGCCTGGACGCCAGGCGGCGAGCTAGTCCGGGTACTCGCCAGAGACGGTGCGTATCGGCTGATGATCGGCGAGAACGCGGTCACGCCGGTGGGCCTGAACGTCGACTGCGTGCTCGACGTCGGTGACGATGTGCTGTTCACCGCGACCGGGCAGGACCCGGCGGAGTCGCACGTGTACACGAGCGGTCCGAACGGTACCGTCCGCTTGACTGGCGAGCCCGGCGTGCACGACGCGGCCCGACGCGGCGATCTCGTGGTCATGTCATCTCGGTCGCTTGGCTGGTTCGGCTCTCGGGTGCAGGTCTGGCGGGGTGGCGAGCAGACCGGAGAGATCGCGTCGCTCGCCGAGACGCCAGTGCTCACCCCGGAGGTCACGTTCCTAACCGTCGGCGTGCACGAGCTGAGGTGCGCGCTCCTGCTACCGCGCGGGCACCAGCTCGGCTCGGCGCGGCTGCCTGTGCTGTGCGACCCCTACGGCGGCCCCGCCGCCCGGCGCGTGGTCTCAGCGCGCAATGCATACCTGACCCCGCAGTGGTTCGCCGACCAGGGCTTCGCCGTGCTGATCGCCGACGGGCGGGGGACGCCGGGGCGCGGGCCTGATTGGGACCGGCTTATCCACTACGACGAGGCCACGCTCAACCTGGA
>Ga0335081_10016873_pt1 | contig 11829 bp, 9 predicted proteins | sample Lox_Sample_35_FD_206713 | JGI IMG/M metagenome (GOLD analysis project Ga0335081, IMG submission 206713) | Soil microbial communities from Loxahatchee National Wildlife Refuge, Florida, United States - Lox_Sample_3.5 | ecosystem: Environmental > Terrestrial > Soil > Wetlands | place: USA: Florida... | reverse complement strand
GTAATTCACGGCCAAAACGACAGAAACGAGGCCGTCTGCCTAGCCTTTCACCAGCACCGGACCCGTGCCCTGCGGCCGCTCGCCCTCGCTCATGATGCCGAGCCGCTTGGCGACCTCGGTATAGGCCTCCAAAAGGCCGCCGAGGTCGCGGCGGAAACGGTCTTTGTCGAGCTTCTCGTTCGACTTGATATCCCATAACCGGCAACTATCCGGCGAGATCTCGTCGGCGACGACGATGCGCATCACGTCGTTTTCCCATAGGCGCCCGGTTTCCATCTTGAAGTCGACCAGACGGATGCCGACGCCGAGGAACAGGCCGGAGAGGAAGTCGTTGACGCGGATGGCGAGCGCCATGATGTCGTCGATTTCCTGCGGGGAGGCCCAGCCGAAGGCGGTGATATGCTCCTCCGAGACCATCGGATCGTTGAGGGCGTCGTTCTTGTAATAAAACTCGATGATCGAGCGGGGCAGCTGCGTGCCCTCGTCGATCCCCAGACGCGTCGCCAGCGAGCCGGCGGCGACGTTGCGCACCACCACCTCGAGCGGAATGATTTCCACCTCGCGGATCAACTGCTCGCGCATGTTGAGCCGGCGGATGAAATGGGTGGGTACTCCGATCTCGTTGAGGTGCTGGAATACGTATTCCGAGATGCGGTTGTTGAGCACGCCCTTGCCTTCGATCACGTCGTGCTTTTTGGCGTTGAAGGCGGTCGCGTCGTCCTTGAAATGTTGAATCAAGGTTCCCGGCTCGGGGCCTTCATAGAGGACCTTCGCCTTGCCTTCATAAATGCGGCGGCGGCGACTCATCGGGGTATACCGTGGTTTTTGAAAGTCCATGGATTGCCGTGGCTCCTGTTCGTGACTTGCTCGAGATCCGCGGCGGCGGGACCGGACGTATGCAATGCGCTAAAACTCTCCGGGCACGAGGTCAAGCTAGCCGATCGGTCGCGCGAGCACAATCACGTGGGTAACATGTTTTCCACGCGGCCGTTTTGCGTCATCATGCCGGCGCGTGTTGCCTTGACCGCACGGCGGCGATATGCAAGGCGCAGACAACCGGTGTGCACGCGATCTTGAAGGATCGCCAGCAGCGAGGGCGGCATGACCACCACGTTCGACAAGCGCGAGGAAGGCTTCGAGAAGAAGTTCGCGCATGACGAGGAACTCAAGTTCAAGGCCATCGCGCGACGAGACAAGATGCTCGGTCTCTGGGCGGCGGAAAAATTGGGCTTGAGCGGCGCGCAAGCGGACGCCTACGCCAAGGAAGTCGTGATGGCCGAATTCCAAGCCGATCACGACATCTTTAAGAAGATCCGCGGCGACTTCGACGCCAAAAAGGTCGCCGTCTCCGACCAGGACATTCGCCGCCATATGGATGAGATGCTGGCGCAAGCGGTTGCCCAGGTGAAGGCGAGCGGCTGACGTGGCGGCTTTCGACCTCGCCCGGCGGCTTAAGGCCGGCGAAACGATCTATGCCGCCTGGGCTTTCATGGGTGCCCCGGTCGTGGCGGAAGCCATTGCGCGCAATGGGTTTTCCGCCGTTGTCCTGGATATGCAGCACGGCCTGTGGGACACCGCCTCGGTGGTCGCCGGCATCGGCGCGGTGGCGCAGGCGGGCGCCGCGCCCATCGTGCGGGTGCCGCTCAACGATTTTGCCTTCGTCTCGCGCGCGCTCGATTTCGGCGCCGAGGCGATCATCGCGCCGATGATCAACAGCGTCGGCGACGCGTTGAAATTTTCCGCCGCCGCCAAGTATCCCCCGCTTGGCGAACGCAGTTGGGGACCGCTGCGCGCCGTGACGCTGCAAGGCAAGAGCGCAACGGTCGACTATTTGCGCGCGGCGGACGACGGCACGCTCACCATGGCGATGATCGAAACGCCGAACGCGCTGGCGCAGGTCGACAGTATCGCGCAGACGCCGGGCATCGATGCGCTGTTCATCGGCCCCTACGATCTGTCGACCGCGCTGTCGGCCGGCAAAGCACAGGACGTCGAGGCGCCGGAGGTCGAACGTGCGATCGAGCGGATCGGCGCCGCAGCTAAAGCGGCCGGTAAAATCGCCGGCATTTATTGCAGCGATGCCCAGCGCGCCCTGGCCATGGTCAAGCGCGGCTTCCGCTTCGTCACCGTCGGCGGCGACATGGGTTATCTGCGCGAAGGTCAGGCGGCGCAGATGAAGGCGCTAAAAGGCTAGCGTTCCGCCGGGACGGCAGCGGCGAGTGCCTCCAACACGGGCACGACGTCCCGCCCCGCCTCTTCCGCGCTGACCTCAATCACCCGGTAGCCATGCTGTTCGAGCCACGCGCGCTTGTCCCCGCGCAGCCGCGCGGCCGCATCATCTTCGGCGGCGGGCACCAAATCGATGACGCATTTGAGCGGAAACGAGACGAAATCGGCGATATGAGGCCCGATCGGCACCTGCCGTTTGAAGCCGCGGCCGGCGAAGCGCTTGTCGTTGACCAGCGCCTGCCACAGGCCGCGCTCGGCATCGGTCGGATTCCGGCGTAACAGCCGCGGCAGGCCGCGCAGAGGCGTGCGTTCGGACGGCGCGCGGCCGGCGCCGTGCTCGGCTAAGAGCGCGCGCAGTTTTTCGGCGCCGGCGGCATCGAGCACGCCGCCGCGCGCCGGCCCTTTGCGCCCCTGCGCAATCGCCGTCACCACCCCGTGCAGCGTGCGCACGTCCTGCTGGGTGAGCTGCATGCGCGTGAAGATATTGCGCAGATTGACGCCCATGGTGCCACGCTTTTCCGCCGGGCGGAAAAACTCGACTTTGTCCAATTCGCGCTCGAGATCGGTAAAAAAAGCTTCGAACTGCTGCTTCGCCGCCGGCGGCGATTTCTCCGGCATAGCGAAGGGCAATTGGCCGCCGCTTGACAGCTTGAACCATTCATAGCCGACGATCACCACAGCCTGCGCCAGATTGAGCGAGGCGAAGGCCGGGTTGACCGGGAGGGTGAGAATGCCGTCGGCCTGGCCGACTTCATGGTTCTCAAGCCCGTTACGCTCGCGTCCGAACACCAAAGCGACGTTTTCGCCGGCAGCCACCCGCGGCGCCAACTCCACCGCGGCCGCGGCCGCGCCGACGACGGGCTTGGCTTGGTCGTGATTACGCGCAGTTGCCGCTAAGACGAAAGTACAATCGCCGATCGCCGCGGCGAGACTGTCATAGATCGCGACGTTGTCGAGCACGCGATCGGCGCCGGCCGCCATCACGCGCGCCTTTTCGTTCGGCCAGCCCTGCACCGGTTTGACCAGGCGCAGCCGCGACAAGCCGAAATTGGCCATGGCGCGCGCCGCCGCCCCGATATTCTCGCCGAGCTGCGGCTCGACGAGAACCACGATCGGGGCCGGCTCGACGCTCCAGCGCTTGGTCTTGTCGGTACCGGCGCCCGGCATGTCTCATCCTTTTGGCGGTATCGTCCTGCTGCGGCGAGTTTTTAATCTGAATCAATGCGGGCCGTAAGCTTTTGCCGCTCCTGCGGGCTCGGCGATCTTCGCAGCATTTACCGCGCGCGGCGGCGAAATGCAGCGGAAAATCGCGGCTTTCGCCGCGGCGGCTGGGGTGCTATAGGCACGCCCGCCGGCCAACAATTCCCGCTGCCCGCGCGACTCAATTCATTTGAGGCCCCTGCGCTCGGGCCAAACAAGCACGCCGACCAAAGGTGCAAGCATGCCAAATCTCGAAATCGTGTGGACAAAGGTCGATGAGGCCCCGGCGCTCGCGACTTATTCGCTGCTGCCGATCGTCAAAGCCTTTGTCGGCGCCGCGGGCGTGTCCGTGAAGTTGAAGGACATTTCGCTGGCCGGCCGCATCCTCGCCACTTTCCCCGAAAAGCTCACCCCCGCGCAGCGGGTCAACGACGAACTGACCGAGCTCGGCAACCTCACGCTGAAGCCCGAGGCCAACATCATCAAGCTGCCAAACATTTCGGCGTCGATCCCGCAGCTCAAGGCCGCGATCAAGGAGCTGCAGAGCAAGGGCTACAACGTCCCGGACTATCCAGATAACCCAACAACCGATGCGGAGAAGGAGATCAAGGCACGCTACGCCAAGGTGTTCGGCAGCGTGGTCAACCCGATCCTGCGCGAAGGCAATTCCGACCGCCGCGCCGCCGGCGCGGTCAAGCAATACGCCCGCGACAATCCGCACAAGATGGGCGCCTGGAGCAAGGATTCCAAATCGCACGTCTCGTACATGTCGAGCGGCGATTACTTCGGCTCGGAAATCGCGACCACGGTCGACAAAGCGACCAACGTGCGCATCGAACTGGTCGCCAAGGACGGCGCCGTCACAGTGCTGAAGGCCAAGACCGCGCTCGATGACGGCGAGATCATCGACGCGGCGGTCATGAGTGCCAAGGCGCTGCGCGCTTTCTTTGACCGGCAGATCGAAGCTGCAAAGAAAGAAGGCGTGCTGTTCTCGCTGCACGTCAAGGCGACCATGATGAAGATCGCCGATCCCATCATCTTCGGCCACGCCGTGTCCGCTTTCTTCTCCGACGTGATCGCAAAACACGGCGCGACACTGAAGAAGCTCGGCGTCAACCTCAACAACGGCTTCGGCGATCTTCTGTCGAAGATCGAGACGCTGCCGGAAGCCGAAAAGAAGGCGATCAAGGACGACATCGCGGCCGAGTATGCGAAACGGCCCGCCCTCGCCATGGTCAATTCCGACAAGGGCATTACCGGCCTGCATGTCCCCTCAGACTTCATCATCGACGCAACGATGCCGGCAATGATCCGCGAGTCCGGCCGCATGTGGGGACCCGACGGCAAGCTGCACGACGCCATGGCCGTGATCCCGGATCGCAGCTACGCGACGCTGTATCAGGCGGTCATCGAGGACTGTAAGGTCCACGGCGCCTTCGATCCCAAGACCATGGGCTCGGTTCCGAACGTGGGGTTGATGGCGCAGAAGGCCGAGGAATACGGCTCGCACGACAAGACCTTCGAAGTGCCCGCGGCCGGAACGGTTCGCGTCGTTGCCGACGACGGCAAGGTGCTGCTGGAGCGTCCGGTCGAGACCGGTGACATCTTCCGCATGTGCGAGCTCAAGGATGCAGCCGTGCGGGATTGGGTGAAGCTTGGCGTGCGCCGCGCGCGGCTGACCAACACGCCCGCGGTGTTCTGGCTCGACAAGAACCGCGCGCACGACGCGCAGGTCATCGCCAAAGTCGAGAAATACCTGCAGAACGAGGACACAAAGGGGCTCGACATTCGCATTTTGGCCCCGGTCGACGCGATGAAGTTTTCACTCGAACGAATTCGCAAAGGCCAGGACACGATTTCCGTTACCGGCAACATTCTGCGCGACTATCTGACCGATCTGTTCCCGATCATGGAGCTCGGCACCTCGGCCAAGATGCTCTCGATCGTCCCGTTGCTGGCGGGCGGCGGTCTGTTCGAGACCGGCGCCGGCGGCTCGGCGCCCAAGCACGTCGAGCAATTCCAGAAAGAGGGCTACCTGCGCTGGGATTCGCTCGGCGAATTCCTCGCGCTCGGCGCCTCGCTCGAGCATCTGGCGCAGACCTACAAGAACGCCAAGGCGCAGGTTCTCGCCGAGACGCTCGACGCGGCCATCGGCAAGTTCCTCGCGTTCAACCGCAATCCTGCGCGCAAGGTCGGCGAAATCGATAATCGCGGCAGCCATTTCTACCTCGCCCTCTACTGGGCCCAGGCGTTGGCGGCGCAGACCAAGGACAAGGAGTTGCAAGCCCGCTTCAAACCGCTGGCCGAGACGCTTGCCAAGAACGAGGCCAAGATCAACGGCGAATTGATCGCCGCACAGGGCAAGCCGGTCGACATCGGCGGTTACTACCTGCCCGATGATGCCAAGGCGTCTGCCGCGATGCGGCCGAGCCCGACGCTCAACGCCGCGATCGCCGCGCTCTAACGATCCAGAATGGCCGGGCTTGTCCCGGCCATCGCGATGAGGCGGTACCGGCGCGCCCTCGGCTGCGCCAAAGCTCTGACGATGCGCGCTAGCGCTCCACCGCCGCTTCCTCGATCTCCTCGGTGACGATATCGCCTTTGGGCGTCACCAGCTCGTGGCCGACGCGCTTTTCCACAACGTCCTTGATGCGCGTGGCGATGCGAGGATCGCGTTGCATCAGCGCGTGCAGGTCTTGCGCCGCGAGCACCAAAAGATTGGTGCGCGTCAGCGCCGTCGCGGTCGCCGAGCGGCGGGCGCGGCGCAGCACCGCTACCTCGCCGAAAAATTGTCCGACGCCGAGGCGCAGGCGCCCCTTCTTGAGCACGACCTCGACCTCTCCGCCGGCGATGAAATACATCGAATGCGCGGGATCGCCGGTGCGAACGATCACGTCGCCCGCCTCAACCACTTGCGCGCGTAACAGCCCCATGATGTCGGAGATCGCCGCAGCATCGAGGCCGGCAAACAGCGGCACGCGCGCGATCATGCCCCAGGTGACGATGAAATCGCGGCGATGGATCTGCTCCGCGAAGGCCGTGGCGATGATGCCGATCGGCAGCGCCATCATGATCAGTCCGGCGAAAATCGTGGCGGTCGCGATGGTCTTGCCGAGCACGGTGACCGGGACCACGTCGCCATAGCCGATGGTGCCGATGGTGACGATCGCCCACCACAGCGCATCGGGAATGGTGCCGAGCTTATCCGGCTGCACCCTGCCCTCGGCGAGATGCATCAGCGCCGCGGCGACCAGCGCCGTGCCCATGGTGATCACCAGGCAGCCGAACAGCGCGCGGCGCTCGCGGTAAAGCACGTCGAGCAGCGAACGCATCGCCGGCGAGTAACGCGCGAACTTGAAGAAACGCACGATGCGGAATACCAGCAGCAGCCGGAGATCGTCGGGCAGCACCAGCGCGAACCAGAACGGCAGGACGGCGACGAGATCGACAAGGCCGGCCGGGCTCAGCACGTATTTGAGCCGCGCGCGCAGGGCATGCAGATGGCGGTGCGGCACGTGCTCGACGGCTACCCACAGCCGCAGCAAATATTCCGCCGTGAACACGATGAGCGAGAACAATTCGATCGCGACGAATATCGGCGCGTAGCGCACGCCGATTGTCGGCACCGACTCGAGCGCGACCGCGACCAGATTGACCAGAATGAGCAGCACCAGCAGCCGATCGACGAGAATCCCGAGACCGTCGCCTACCGGGCCCTGCTCGAGCACCATGTAGATACGCCGGCGCAGCTCCTTGAATCGATCGGTCGTCATGCGGCTTTCGTTCGGAATCGGAAACCCATTTATACACTTAAAGCCGGCGGGCCGACTTTGCGGTCGATCAATTTGCCCGCGTCCGAAGCGCTTGACGGGCGAGGCTGGTAAGCAAAGGCTTAATAGAGCCGCACTGCGTAGATCGGCGGCAGGTGGGCATTGACCAGCGACCAGCCCTCCCCGGCATCCGCGCTGACCCACAGGCTGCCGGTGGTCGACCCCATGGCGAGTTGCCGCCCGCTTGCATCGACGTCGAGGCCGTGGCGGTAGATCAGATCGTAGGCGTCGCGCTGCGGCAGACCGGCGCGCAAGGATTCGAAGGTCGCCCCGCCGTCGCGCGTGCGCGTGACTGCAAGCGCGCCGTCGCGCGGCACGCGCAACTCGTCCTTGATCGCCGACACGAACCAGGCCGTGAGCGGATCGGTCGGATGCGCCGCGACAGCGAAGCCGAAATCGTCGACCGGCAGCTTGAGCTGCGTCCAGGTGCGGCCGGCGTCGGTCGAACGGAAGATGCCGCAGTGATGCTGCATCCACAGTGTGTCTGGTGCGGCGGCGCAACGCGCGACGCGATGCGGGTCCTGACTCTCCAGCGTGCCGGCCTGCTCCGGCGGCAGATACGTGGCGACCATGCCTTGCCCGTGCAATTTCCAGCTTGCGCCGGCGTCAAGCGACTCCCAGACGCCGCCGCAGGAAATGGCGACAAAAATGCGCGCGGCGTTGCGCGGGTCGGGCGAGATCGTGTGGATGCCGGCATCGTCGTAACCGCCGCCGAACCATTTCTCGCGCTCCGGCACATTCCACAAGGCGCTCACCTGTTGCCAGTGCTCGCCGCGATCGGCCGAGCGGAAAAGACCGGCCGGCAGCGCGCCCGCCCACAAGGTTCCGTCCTCACCGGCGCCGCCGGGCTCGAGCGTCCACACCTGGAACAATGTCGGCGCGCCGGCCGCGTCGGCGGCAAAGGCCGGCGCCGTCAATTCGCTCCAACTGGCGCCGTCGTCATCGGACCGGTGCAGCTTGGCTCCGAAGTGCCCATGCTTGAGCATCGCATAAAGCGTGCCGTCGCGCGCATCGTGGAGCGCGGCCGTCACCGCGACGCCAGGGAAGCTGGTGCGCGAGACGGTCCAGCCGCCATTCTTGCGGCCGAGCTGGATCAGCCCCTTGCGTGTCGCCAGCAGCATGCGCTCGCTCATGAGTCAGCCTCCCGATAGCGCCTGCATGACATAGAGTTTCGAGTCCGGCCGGATGCCGTGGCTGAGTGCCTGCTCGCGCGGCAGCCGCTTGCCGTCGGCGAAGATGCAGACGTGCTTGCGCAACTGCCCGCGCTCGTCGAGCACATAACCGCGCACGTGCGGCAGTTCGGCGAAGACGCCGTCAAGCGCGGCGCCGACGGTGTCGCCGGCCGTCGCCAGCGGACCGTTGGGAACGACCTCACGCAGCCAGGATGTGAAATGCAGCTCGGCCATGGCTCTGTCACCGCCGGGCCTGCCCCGGCGATCCCGCTTAGCTACGGGCACGGAGCGTCCCTGATCGGGATGGCCGGGACAAGCCCGGCCATGACAATTTTCGGCTATGTCGCGAGCGCGGCTTCGATGGCCTTGAGCGCGGCGTCCGCCTTGGAACCGTCGGGACCGCCGGCCTGCGCCATGTCGGGACGACCGCCGCCGCCCTTGCCGCCGAGCACCGCGGCGCCGGCCTTGACCAGATCGACGGCGTTAAAGCGCGCGGTGAGGTCGGGCGTGACGCCGACGGAAATGCCGGCGCGACCCTCCTCGCTCACGGCGACGATGGCGATGACGCCGGAACCGATCTGCTTCTTGGCCTCGTCGATCAGGCTCGGCAGTTCTTTCGGGCTGATGCCGGTGATGGAACGGGCGATGAGCTTGACGCCATTGACCTGGCGCACGCCGTCGGCGCTGCTTGCCGCCGCAGTTGCGCCGCCGCCGAGCGCGAGCTTCTTTTTCGCCTCGGTCAATTCGCGTTCGAGCTTCTTGCGTTCGTCCATGAGGGCGGCCAGGCGCGCCGGCATGTCCTCGAGCGGGACTTTCAGCTCGCCGGCCGCGGCCTTGGCGAGCTCGGCCTGGTGTTCGACGCTCTTGCGCGCGGCCTTGCCGGTAAGCGCCTCGATGCGGCGCACGCCGGCGGCGACGCCGGAATCGGTCAGCCCGGCGATGAGGCCGATATCGCCGGTGCGCTTGACGTGGGTGCCGCCGCAGAGTTCGACGGACCAGCCGAGCGTGTTGCCGCTCCCCTCGCCCATCGCCACCACGCGCACTTCGTCGCCGTATTTTTCGCCAAACAGGGCGCGGGCGCCGGACGCGCGCGCGTCGTCGACCGCCATCAGCCGCGTCGTCACCGGGGAATTCTGCAGCACGATGTCGTTGGCGATGTCCTCGACCTTCTCGATTTCAGCCGCGCTCATCGGCTTGGGGTGGGAGAAGTCGAAGCGCAAACGATCGGGCGCGACCAGCGAGCCCTTTTGCGCGACGTGATCGCCGAGCACCTGGCGCAAGGCCTCGTGCAGGATGTGCGTCGCCGAATGGTTCTGCCGGACGGCGGCGCGCCGGGCATGATCGACGTCGAGGAGCAGCGGGTCGCCGACCTTGACGCTTCCCCGTTCGACCTTGACCAAATGCGCGAAAAGGTCGCCCGCCTTCTTTTGCGTGTCGGTGACGAGAAGGCGCACGCCCTCGCGCCGCATCTCGCCGCTGTCGCCCACCTGCCCACCCGACTCGCCGTAGAACGGCGTCTGGTTCATCACCACCACGCCGCTGTCGCCCGCCTTCAACTCGGCGACTTCCTTGTCGTCCTTGACCAGCGCCGCAACGATGCCCTCGGCGCTTTCCGTTTCGTAGCCGAGAAACTCGGTGGCGCCGAGCTTTTCGTGCAAGGCGAACCAGACGGTCTCCTGCGCCGCTTCGCCCGAGCCCGCCCAGCTCGCTCGCGCCTTCTCGCGCTGGCGTTCCATGGCGTCGGTAAAGCCGTCGAGATCGACGCCGATGCCGCGCGCGCGCAGTGCGTCTTGCGTGAGGTCGAGCGGAAAGCCGTAGGTGTCGTAGAGCGTGAAGGCGGTTTCGCCGTCGAGCATGTCGCCTTTCTTCAAGGCCCCGCTTTTCTCGTCGAGAATGGCCAGGCCGCGGGCGAGCGTGGCGCGGAAGCGCGTCTCCTCGAGCTTCAAAGTCTCGGTGATCAGCGGCTCGGCGCGGATGAGTTCGGGAAAGGCCTGCCCCATTTCGCGGGCGAGGGCGGGCACGAGCTTCCACATCAGCGGCTCTTTGGCGCCGAGCAGTTCGGCATGGCGCATGGCGCGGCGCATGATACGGCGGAGTACGTAGCCGCGGCCTTCGTTCGAGGGCAGCACGCCGTCGGCGATGAGAAACGACGCGGCGCGCAGGTGGTCGGCGATCACGCGGTGCGAGGCCTTTTGCGGCCCGTCCGGATCGACGCCGGTCAGCTCGGCGATGGCGCGGATCAGCGTGACGAAAAGATCGATGGCGTAGTTGTCGTGCGTGCCCTGCAAAACCGCGGCGATGCGCTCGAGACCCATGCCGGTGTCGATCGACGGCCGCGGCAGGTCGACGCGGTGCCCGTCGGCAAGCTGCTCGTATTGCATGAACACGAGATTCCAGATTTCGATGAAACGGTCGCCGTCCGCCTCGGCCGAGCCCGGCGGGCCGCCGGGGATATGCGGCCCGTGGTCGTAGAATATTTCCGCGCAAGGACCGCACGGACCGGTCTCGCCCATCGACCAGAAATTATCCGCGCCGGGAATGCGCAGGATGCGCCCTTCGGGCAGGCCGGTAATCTTCTTCGCGAGCTTGAAGGCGTCGTCGTCGTCGACATAGACTGTGAACAGCAGCCGGTCCTTGGGCAGCGCGTATTCCTTGGTAATCAAGGTCCAGGCGAGCTCGAGCGCGCGCTCCTTGAAATAGTCGCCGAAGGAGAAGTTGCCGAGCATCTCGAAAAAGGTGTGGTGGCGCGCGGTGTAGCCGACATTGTCGAGGTCGTTGTGCTTGCCGCCGGCGCGCACGCATTTCTGCGAGGTGGCCGCGCGCACATAGGGGCGCTTTTCCAGGCCGGTGAAGACGTTCTTGAACTGCACCATGCCGGCATTGGTGAACATCAGCGTCGGGTCGTTGCGCGGCACGAGCGAGGACGAGGCCACGACCTGATGGTCGTTGCGCGCGAAAAAATCGAGGAAGTTTTTGCGGATTTCGTTGACGCCGCTCATACCGCTCGCCGCTGCCTGCCGCCCTTTGCTGCCCCGTTTCGGGACTAAATCCCCGCCCGGCTTGCCGTTTCGACGCTTACATAGCGATGGGGGTGGGCGAAGTCCAGAAACGCGGGGACGTCACGGCGGCCGGGTTGCCTAGTCATGGTCGACCGCGGCGGCGGTCACCGGCCGGTAGATATAGACGTTGATGGCGTCCTTCATGTCGACGAGCTTTGCGGCGATCTGGGGATAGGCGGTCTTGATGCGCTCGGCGAAATCGCGCGTCGCCGCCGTCAACTGTTCCTGCAGGTCGTGGCTCATCGCCTGGTCCTGCGGGGTCAGCGCGTCGGCCAGATTTCCCGTCGCCGCGGAGCGCTTCATCTTGTCGTCGATGACGGCGAGCTGGGTGCGGACATA
>Ga0335081_10016871_pt1 | contig 11830 bp, 8 predicted proteins | sample Lox_Sample_35_FD_206713 | JGI IMG/M metagenome (GOLD analysis project Ga0335081, IMG submission 206713) | Soil microbial communities from Loxahatchee National Wildlife Refuge, Florida, United States - Lox_Sample_3.5 | ecosystem: Environmental > Terrestrial > Soil > Wetlands | place: USA: Florida... | reverse complement strand
CCTGTCTCCTGTCTCCCGTCTCCTGTCTTTAAGTGTGCCAGGGAAAGAGGGGACAAGTAAGGCAAGAGATGGTAAACAGAAAGTAAACTCAAGAACCGTGGCAACTGCCTGTTAGAAGGGCGGATAGGGGTAATGAGGGAGAAGAACGGGGGAAGTCGCGGCACTCACGGTTTGGGCCGAAAATGTGGAAGACGGCCTGAGGAGCCGCCTCGGCTCAGAGGAGCCGGAAGGTAACCTCAACGCTGACGCGGGTGGCCACCGGAACGCCGTTACGGGTTCCGGGCTTGAATCTCCAAGTGCGAACGGCTTCAAGAGCCTTCTCGTCGAGTCCGAGTCCAAGCGCCCTCACCACCTGGGCATCGCGGACGTTCCCCTGCGCGTCAACGATGATGATGAGAGAGACCACGCCCGAGTGTTTGGCCTTACGCGCTTCTTCCGAATAAGCGGGATCGGGCGAATAGATCACCACGGGAGCGGCCACGTTTCCGCCCACGTCGTACGCCCCGCCCCCGACTCCGGCATCGTCGCCGGGACCGAGTCCGCCGCCGTGGCCGGGTCCAATTCCGCCGCCGCTGCCGCTACCGATGCCGCCGAGCGAGCCCGGTCCGTTCGACGCTATGGTCGCCATCGCCTTGGGGTCTCCCCACTGGGTGGACGCCATTTGCGGCACCTTCAAATCGGGCGGACCGAGCAGCGTGGGGATAACGGGCAGTTTGGGTATCGGGTTTACAATCTTGGCCACCGGCGGGGTGAACTGCTCTTTGGAGAACTTCGGCACCGCGCCTTTCGAAGCGGGTATCGGTGTGTTGTCGCCGCCGCCACCCCCTCCGCCTGCCTTGCGACCGGCATGAGGAAGGTCGGGAATATACGGGGAAACAAGGTCGACGACCTCGGTGGTGTCGGCGGGTTTGGCCGGCCGAAGCCATTGGGCGATAAAGTAGGGCAGCAACAAAGCCGTCAAGGCCACCACGTGGACCAGCAGGGAGTTGAGCCACGATCCGGGGGCCTGCCTGAAATCCTGCCAGATGTCGGGCACTTCCACGGACTTCGGCAAGAGGTGCAGACGCCGCCCGAGGCGGAGCAAACCGTAGTGGGAGAGTTCGGGGAGTTGTTTGAGCTGGCTCGGAAGGTCCTTATACCAGGGCCGCATCTCGGAGAGAGGCAACTGCACCTCGCCCCGGTAGAATTCTTTGGAGACGCTGATGCGCGGCTCGTGCAGCCACAGGCGAATCTGCTCGGCCAGTGAGGTGAAGATGCTGGGCGATTCGACAAAGACGGCGTGATACTCAAGCTCCGGCAGCCTGGCTGTAGCCGCGCCCGATCCGTTCTGCCCGGTCGTGATATCCGCCTTCAGATCCGTTGATGGCATTGCTCAGGCTTCTCGCCGCCTCCCAGGCCGCGGTCAGGGCACTTGGTGCAACCACCGTCACCCCGCACCCTTACCACAAGATGTCACCAAGCGCGGCGAAGTTGCCTCAAGAACTTGCGCTGACGAGGCCGCCTCTCGATGACATCTTATCATATACAACAGATGCCCGATTCGAGGTTCCGGGTGCCCGCCGCGCGACCAGGCGTGCCGATCGGCTAGGCTATAATGGGACCGACGCCCGCGGAGGACGGATGCAGAAGACAGTGGACTTGAAGAGCACCATCAATCTGCCCCAGACCAGTTTCTCCATGAAAGCCAACCTGCCCCAGAACGAGCCCCGATGGCTCGCGCGGTGGTCGGAGGAGGACTTGTACGGACAGATCCGCCGGGCGCGCGCGGCGGCACCGGTGTTCACCCTGCACGACGGGCCGCCTTACGCCAACGGCCGCATCCACCTGGGCACCGCTCTCAATAAGATTCTCAAGGACTTAATCGTCAGGACCAAGACCCTGAGCGGGTTCAACGCCCCGTACCTTCCGGGCTGGGACTGCCACGGGCTGCCGATCGAGATCAACGTAGACAAGGAACTGGGTCCGCGCAAAGCCGGAATGTCCGCCCTGGAAATTCGGCGCGCCTGCCGGCAAAACGCGGAGAAGTTCCTCGATCTTCAACGCGAGGACTTCCGCCGGCTGGGGGTGCTGGGGGAGTGGGACCATCCCTACTCCACCATGTCGCCCGAGTATGAAGCGCGCACCGCTGAGGCATTTCTGAAGTTTCTGGAGCAGGGCTACGTTTACCGGGGCCTCAAGCCGGTTTACTGGTGCATCCACGATCGCACCGCGCTCGCCGAGGCTGAGGTGGAATACGACAATCATCGCAGCCCTTCAATCTACGTGCGCTACCGGCTGATCGGCGACCCGGCGAAGCTTCACCCGGCTCTGGCGGGGCGGACGGTGTGGGTGATTATCTGGACCACCACGCCGTGGACGCTTCCGGCCAGCATGGCGGTGGCTTTTCACCCCGACTTCGAGTACGTGGTGGCTCAGGATGCGGAATCGTCGGACGCTTATATTCTGGAAGCGCGCCGCTGGGAGCCCACCCTGTCCGAAACGGGGCTTCGAGCCACGACGGTGCTGGCCCGCCTGCCGGGGCGCGCCTTCGAGCGAGCGGAGTTCCAGCATCCGTTCCTCGAGCGCAGAGTGCTTGGCGTGCTCGCCGATTACGTCACCGCCGAGGACGGTACCGGCGCGGTGCACACCGCGCCCGGACACGGCCGCGAGGACTTTGAAACCGGCGTTCGCTACGGCCTCGAAATCGTCAATCCTGTGGGTGAGGGGGGCGAATTCAAGGAAGGCTTGCCGGAGTACTGCGGCAAGAAGGTATTCGAAGCCAACCATTCCATTGTTGAGCTGCTGAAGTCCCGCGGCGCACTGGTGGGTGCTGCCCACGGGCTCGACCACTCCTATCCGCATTGCTGGCGCTGCCACAATCCGGTGATCTTCCGCACCAGCAACCAGTGGTTCATCGGCATCGATCATGCAGGGCTGCGCGAGCGCACGCTGGAGCAAATCCGGAGAGTCCGCTGGTCGCCCGAGTGGGGCGAAGACCGCATTGCCAATATGGTGGCGACGCGGCCGGACTGGTGCATTTCGCGGCAGCGCGCTTGGGGCGTTCCCATCACCGTCTTTCATTGCGAGGCCTGCGGGCATCCGCTGATGGATGCGGGCGCAGCGCAGCCCGCCATCGAACTCATCCGCCGCGAGGGCACCGACGCCTGGTACTCGCACCCGGTGGCGGACCTGATCCGGCCGGGAACCCGCTGCCCCGGCTGCGGCGGCGCCACGTTCCGCAAGGAGACCGACATTCTGGACGTCTGGTTCGAGTCCGGCTCCAGCCACTTCGCCGTGCTCGGCCAGCGGCCGGACATCCCCTGGCCCGCGGACGTGTACGCGGAGGGCGGCGACCAGCATCGCGGCTGGTTCCAGAGTTCGCTGCTGGTGGGCATGATCACGAATGGCGCCGCGCCCTACCGTCAGGCGATCACCTTCGGGTGGGTGCTTGACGACCAGGGCCGCGCCATGTCGAAGTCCACCGGCACCGGAGTGACGCCGAGCGAGGTGATCCCCACTTACGGCGCCGAAATCCTGCGCCTGTGGGTGGCGTCGGTGGACTTCCGCGAAGACGTGGTGATGTCGCGCCGGATTCTGGATCACGTCGCCGAGGCATACCGGAAGCTCCGCAATACCTTCCGCTACTGCCTGGGCAACTTGTACGATTTTGACCCCCGGCGCGACGCCGGGAACCCCGAGGCGCTGGAGGAGATCGACGCCTGGGCGCTCGAGCGCACGGCCGAGGTGCTGGACGAGGTGGAAAAGGCCTACCAGAACTTCGAGTTTCACAAGGTCTACCGGGCCCTCTACGACTTTGCCACGGTGGATTTGAGCGCGTTTTACTTCGACATTCTGAAGGACCGGCTTTACACCGCGCCGGCCACCTCGGCCCGGCGCCGGGCTGCGCAATGGACCCTGTACCGCATCGCGGACGCGCTGGCGCGCGCCCTGGCCCCCATCCTGTGCTTCACCACCGAAGAGGTTTGGGCCGAGCTTCCGGCCGACGCCGGGCGCGAGGCGAGCGTGCACCTCGCCACGTTTTTGCCCGCCGATGCGATCCAGCGGCTCGTCCCGGAGCGTTTCCGCGCGAGGCTCGCCGACTGGCCGCGGCTGATCGCCATCCGCAACGAAGTATTGAAGGCGCTCGAGACCGCACGGCAGGAGAAGCGGATCGGCGGCGGCCTTGAAGCCAAGGTGCGGATTGAAGCGGCGGGCGACGCCGCGCGATTGCTCGAACGCCACCGCGAGTTTCTGCGTTATCTGTTTATCGTTTCCGAGGTCGAGCTGGTGGATTTGGGCGCCGGCGGGGACACCGGGGGCGGCTCGCCGGCCTTGGCGGTGACCGTGCAACGCGCGGGCGGCTCAAAGTGCGCCCGTTGCTGGAATTATTCGGATCGCGTGGGCGAGGACGCGGAAAACCCATCCGTCTGCGAGCGCTGCGCGGCCGCCTTGCGCGAAATTGAGGCCGCTTGAGCGCCGCCGGAACGCGCTCGGCGCTGAGCGCAACCCGCCGGGGGAAATCGTAAGGGATGCCTGAGGGAATCGAAGCGCGCGCTCACAAGGTCACCCGCCTCGCCTACGTGATTATTGCCGCCGGGGCCTTCGCCCTGGACCAGGTGACCAAGGGCATGGTGGAGCGCAGAATTCCGCTCTACGACGTGGTGCCCGTTATTCCGCACTTCTTCAACCTGACGCATACCAAGAACCCGGGGGCGGCCTTCGGGCTTTTCGCAGACTCGCCGGCGCCCTGGAAAACCGCGCTCCTGGTGGTGGTTTCGGCGCTGCTCATCGCCATCGTGGTAGGTGTGGTGTGGAGAAGCCGGCGCCTCGACTGGCACACCGGCGCCGGCCTCGCGCTCATTCTGGGCGGCGCCGTCAGCAACCTGCTCGACCGCATCCGATTCGGCCGGGTGGTGGACTTCCTCGATTTCTACTTTCGCGGCTACCACTGGTTTACGTTCAATCTGGCCGACAGCGCCATTGTGGCAGGCGCCTTTTTCCTGATCCTGGAAGTGACGTTCTCAAGACACGAATAAGAAATCAGGAGTCAGAAGCCAGAAGCCAGGAGCCAGGAGCGAAGCAAGGGAAAGCGGGCAGCGCGACGTCGAAAGGTGGAACCCGCGCAGCGCTTGGCAGCGGCGCTTCAGCGTTTTCAGCCGTCCGCTTTCGGACCTCCCGTCTTCTGACGTCTGACTCCTGTTTTTCCATGCCCGAAACCCGCGAATTCGTCGTTTCCGCCGGCGACACCGGGCAGCGCCTGGACGTTTTTCTGGCGCGCCAGATGCCCGATTGGAGCCGCAGCCAGGTGCAGCGCCAGATCCGCTCCGGCAACGTCTCGTTGGGCGCGGGCACGGTTTACAAGGCCGGGGAGGCGGTGGAGGCCGGCCAGCGCGTCACCCTCCGGGCGGCGCGGCACGAGCTGCGCGCCATACCCGAAGAGCTCCCGCTCGACATCGTCTACGAGGACGACGACCTGGTGGTGGTGAATAAGCCGGCCGGCATGGTCGTGCACGTGGGCGCCGGGGTGCGTTCCGGAACCCTGGTGAACGCGCTGCTCCACCACATCGGCACGCTGGCGCGCGCCGGCGGCCATCTGCGGCCCGGCATTGTGCATCGCCTCGACCGCATGACCTCCGGCCTAGTGGTGGTGGCCAAGAACGACGCGGCGCTGCGGAACCTCTCGGACCAGTTCAAGAGCCGCGAGGTGCATAAAACGTATTTAGCCCTGGTGCACGGAAGCGTGGCGGCGAAGCAGGGCGAGATCGGCGAGCCGGTGGGCCGCGACCCGCGCCGGCGCATTCGCATGAGGACTTCGGGCCTCGCCGCGCGCGAAGCCCAGACCCGCTACCGCGCGCTGCAACGCTACCCGCACTTCACCCTGCTCGAAGTCCATCCCCTCACCGGGCGCACGCATCAGATCCGCGTGCACCTTGCCTCCATCGGCCATCCGGTGCTGGGCGACACCCTCTACGGCGCGCCCTCGCGTCTGCGCTTCGACAGCCGCGAGGAGAAGACCCTCGGGCGCAATTTTCTGCACGCCGCCGCCATCCGCTTCCGGCACCCGCGGACGGGCGCAAGCCTGGAGTTTGGCGCGCCCCTGCCGGCCGAGCTGCGGGAGTTCCTCCAGCGCCTTGATTCCGGCGCCGAAAGAGCCGCCGGCGGTTGACTCCGAGTCAGGCGCTTCCTATACTTCGCTGAGTGCGCGAGGCATGAGAATTTATTTGTGAGAAGACGCCGCCACACTCTGGCCACGCTCGCCGCCGTCGCCCTGGTGGGTACGTCGCTTTCATCAGCCACCCAGTGCGCGCAGGTGTGCGCCGCGGTTCAGCCCGCGCCCGCCACGGCCACGGAGAACCGTTCGTGTCCGGAGTGCAAGCCGCCGTGCTCGAGCCCGCGCCGTCCGGCCCGAGGCTGCAACCATCACCTAAGGTGCCAGTTGGCGGCGCGCCTTTCCGCGGCCGTAGCGCCGAGGCCCGCCGCTCCTCGTGTGCAGCTTTTGCCGGCGCTCTTTGATTTCCCCCGGATCACCTCACAATTCATCCGGCGCAGCGCCGTTTCCCACTCGCCGCCCCTCCTCACCGGCCGTGGCATCTGCCGGCAACAATCCCTCCTTCGGATCTAGGGGCTCTCCGTCCGAGTCTCGTCTAGCCCCAACTCCGGGGCACAATCTCGCGGTTCTGTGTCCGCGAAGGTGCGGGAGCTATATCGGAGAGCTCGCAGAGGAGAACATCATCATGGGAAATAGCAGACGGCACTTTTTCCAGAGCGCGTTGCTGGGCGCGGGCGCTATTGCCGCGCGCGCAGGCTTCGCATCCGCGGCGCCCAGGCGGTCAGATAACGGGCCGCGGCCCGGCGGTTTTCTGGCGGTGGAGACGCCGGACGTCCCGACGCTGGGCTACACAGTGGAGAACGGCGTCAAGGTGTTTAATCTGCTGGCCGAGCCCGTAAAGCGCGAGCTCGTGCCGGGCAAGATCGCGGACCTCTGGGGCTACAACGGCACCTCGCCCGGCCCCACGATCGAGGTGGTGCAAGGCGACCGCGTCCGCATCGTGGTTGACAATCATCTGCCCGAGCCTACTTCGATGCACTGGCACGGCTTCGAAATTCCCATCGCGATGGACGGCATGGTGGGCATTTCGCAGCCGCTCATTCCGCCGGGCGGCCGGTTCGTCTACGAATTCACGCTCCACCAGGCGGGCACTTTCTTCTACCACTCGCACATGACCATGCAGCAAATGATGGGGCTCATGGGCCTGTTCATCATGCACCCCAGCGCGCCCGTCGCGCCGCCCGTGGACCGGGACTTCGGGCTGGTGCTGCAGGAGTGGGCGATTCTGCCCAGCAACACCGTGCCCAACACGCTTTCGATGGAGTTCAACTGGCTTTCGATGAACGGCCGCTCCGCTCCCGCCACCACGCCGCTGATCGTCCGGCTTGGCGACCGCGTCCGCATCCGCTTCGCGAACATGGGCATGGACCATCACCCCATTCACCTGCACGGCCACACGTTCTACGTCACCGGCACTGAAGCGGGCCGCGTGCCCGAGGCCGCCTGGACTCCGGCCAACACCGTGTTGGTGGGCGTGGCGCAGGCGCGCGACATCGAGTTTGTGGCCAACAATCCGGGAGACTGGATGCTGCACTGCCACATGCCGCACCACATGATGAACCAGATGGCTTCCATGGTGGGCCCCGTGATGCAGGCCGGGCGCGGCATAAGGGCCGGCATGGGGATGCCGGAAGGCATGGGGATGATGCAGCAAGGCGGCCCGCTCTCTGAGGAAAATGGTCCCAGCCTCGGCCGCGCGGTTGGCTTGGGGGCAGATTACCAGAAGGCGGCCACGAATATGCCGCTGGCCGATGCCGCGCATCCTGCGGAATCAAACCCTCAACAGGATAACGGCCATGGCGCGGCGCAGAACCCGCCGGGCGGCGAGGCTTCGAGCCCGTGGCGCGTGCCGGGCTACCCACAAGACATGATGATGTCGATGGACGAAGCCGTCGCCAAGCCCGCAACCTGGGGCCTGGCGCCCGGCTGGAGCGGCGGAATGCAGGGCATGATGACGCTGGTGCGCGTTCTCCCGCCCGACCGCTACGACCAGGTGATGGCGCGCGTGAGCGGCGCCCGCCGCCTTTGACTTTCAACTCTCAACTCTCGACTTTTTGTTTATATCCGCCGGCGTGCTTCCAGCTATCGAGGTGACTGCCATGACAAACAGGCTAAGAAATCCAGTATGGTGCGGTTGGGCCGGCTTCTTGGCGGCCGCAGGCGTCTTGCTGGCGCCAGCGCATCTGGGCGCCCAACAACCCGCGCCCGCGTCCACCTCGCCCGGCGCGCAGGCGCCCGCGACGGATGACCCGCAAGCACCCGGGCCGGCGCTCACCCTGGACGACCTCGAAAAAATGGCCCTCGACCGTAATCCCACCCTCGCCGAGGCGGAGGCGGATGTGCGCGCTTCGGCGGGCCGCAAGACGCAGTCGGGCCTGTATCCCAACCCGGTGATCGGCTACGAAGGGCGCGAAATCACCGGCGGCGCCGTTTATCGTGGGGGCGAGCACGGATTCTTCATTCGCCAGCCGATCGTCACCGGCGGCAAGCTCGGCCTCAGCCGCCACGTGTTCGGCGCCGAAGAAGAGCAGGCAAAGTCGGTGGCCGCGGCGCAACGCGAGCGCGTCGCCACGGCGGTGCGCCTCGCTTACTACCAGGCCCTGGGCGCGCAGGAGGAGTTGGAGGTCAAAACCGGCCTCGCCGATCTCGCCCATCGTGCCGCCGCCACCGCCATCCAGCTCGCCAACGTGGGCCAGGCCGACCAGCCCGACGTTCTGGAAGCGAAAGTGGAAGCGGGCCGCGCCGAACTTGACCTGCTGGCCGCGCGCGCCGAGCAGGAGCGCGTGTGGCAGCAACTGGCGGCCGTGGTAGGCCGGCCCGGATTGCCGCCGTCGCCCCTCGCCGGCCGGCTTGACGCTCCCGCGCCGCAGCTCGACCGCGATCAAGCTCTAGCGGCCATCCTCAACAACAGTCCCGAGGTGCTGGCGGCGCAGCAGGGCGTGGCTCGGGCCGAATGGGTGCTGAAACGCGCCCGCGCCGAGCGCCTGCCCGACGTGGAGCTGCGCGGCGGGGCGGACTACAACCGCGAGCTGCTCGGTGTGATGAACCGCGCCGTAGGCTGGGAGGGCGAGGCCGAAGTGGGAGTGCAAATTCCCATCTTCAACCGCAATCAGGGGAACGTGCGGGCGGCTGAAGCGGAACTGGCCCACGACCAAAACGAGCTCGAGCGCGTGCGCCTCGCGTTGCGCTCGAACTTCGCCGCGCTCTTCCGCGATTACGCCGACGCCGGCGAAACTGCGCGCCGCTATCGCGACCAGATGTTGCCCGACGCCGAAAAAGCCTTCGAGCTGTACCAGGCCAAGTATCGCGAAATGGCCGCCGCCTATCCGCAGGTGCTCATCGCCCAGCGTACGCTCCTTCAACTGCGCGACGAATATACGCGCGCCCTGGTGAGCGAATGGGAGTCTGCCGTGACGCTTCAGGGGTACCTTCTCACCGACGGACTGGCCGCCCCGCTCGCGGCCGGAGAACCTGCCAGCCTGTCACCCGGCGTCGAGGTGCGGCCGTCGGCGGCGCCTTAACGCGCGGCCACTGCTGGCGTGCGGCTGGAGGATTTCGCCTGAGTTATACTGTCTGGCGCGCGGGATGTTAAAAGGGGGGTTCGCCGGTGATTCCGCTCAACGCCATGAAGAGGTCATCGATGAAAGGAAGGCCGTCGGCCGTAAGGGTGGCAGTCTTGCTTTCGCTAGCCGCATGCCTCGCCGCATGCTCCCGCACGGCCACGCAAGCGCCCGGACAGCCGGCCCGCGTCAGCGTCCGGTTTCCCATTCCCATCGTCGAAGCCGGCCAGGCTCCGTTCTACGTTGCCCAGGACAACGGGTACTATGGCGACGAGCACCTGGCCGTGAGCTTTCAAATGGGATCGCGGGAGCTTAACCCCGTCAAAACCGTCGCCATCGGACAGGATACGTTCGGAGTGCTGGGAGGACCGGACACGCTGCTGGTGGCGCGCTCGGCGGGGCAGCCTCTAAAAGCCATTGCCGTCCTGCATCGCAACTCGAACTTCTCCTGCCTGATCACGCTGAAGTCCTCAGGTATCACCAAGCTCGCGCAGCTTCAGGGCAAGAAGATTGGTTTCAATTACGGCCATATTTCCACCGACGTGCTCCACAGCCTGCTGCGCCGGAACGGCATCCACTACACGGAAGTGGATGTGGGTTTCGATTACAATCAATTGATCGCGGGGAAAATCGATGCCGAGTGGGCTTTCACGGTCACTGCGGGGCTCGACCTTCCGGCCAAAGGCATCGAGATCAACCTCATCAATCCGGCCGACTACGGCATTGTAACTCAGGGTTACACCCTATTCGCAACCGACAACACCGTCCAGCAGCAACCGGACGTCGTGCTGCGCTTTCTGCGAGCCACCCTGCGCGGGGTCAAGTTCGCGGTGGAGAATCCCGAAGCCGCCAATCAGACTCTGCTGAAGCGCGATCCCAGCCTGGATGCCGCTCTCAGCTTGAAGCGATTGAAGGATTACAACGCGGTCACCAGCGACAGCGAGCAGTATCCGCCCGGCTACATGGACCACGCGATGTTCGGGGACACCTATCAGCGTCTTGCGGAAGAGCACGTGATTGGCAAACCCTTTGACCCCAAGGACGCCTATACCACTCAGTTTCTGGCGGAAATCTATCGGCGGCCTTTCCCAAATTAGGACGGCATGAGTCTCAGACCGCCTATGCTCGAGATTCGCGAACTCAGCAAGATCTACCGCTCCGGCCGCGATTCCGTACCTGCCATCGGCAGTGTCTCCTTTTCCGCTGGGCGCGGAGAATTCCTCGCCATCATCGGACCGAGCGGGTGCGGCAAGACGACCCTGCTCAAGATCATCGGCGACCTGCTCGAGCCGAGCGCAGGGTACGTCTCCGTGGAAGGCCTGCCGGCCCGCCAGGCCCGGCTGAAGGGGATGTTCAGCTTCGTCTTTCAGAACCCGGTGTTGCTGCCCTGGCGCCGGATTATCGAAAACGTCCGGCTTCCGCTGGAGATTCTGGGGCGACACAGCCGGGATCCCGAACAGTTGCTGCAAATGGTGGGTCTGGCAGGCTTCGAAAAGCGCTACCCGAAGGAACTATCGGGCGGCATGCAACATCGCGCCGCGCTGGCCCGCGCCCTGACGTTCGACCCGCAGGTACTGTTGATGGACGAACCCTTCGGCGCTCTTGACGAATTTACCCGGGATGCCTTGAACCGCCAGCTTCTCCAGATCTGGCGGGAGACCGGCGTCACCATTTTGTTCGTGACCCACGGCATTGGCGAGGCTCTGTTTCTCGCCGACCGCGTGATTGTGCTCTCCGGCCGGCCGACCACCGTGAGAGCAACGTTCCAGGTGCCCTTTCCTCGCCCTCGTGAGGACTCGCTGAAGGAAACGGAGCACTTTCAGGAGGTTGTCCGATCGCTACGAGAGAAGCTGGAGTAAAGGCGGTTGCCGTTCCGGTGGTTACCTTCGTCGGGCTGCTGTGTGCCTGGGCCGCGGCGGAGCGCGTGTTTCATTTCAACCCGATTCTCATGCCCTCGCCGGGCGCCATCGGGGAAGCCTTCCTGGCGAACTCCGGGCGGCTGTTCCGGGAAACGGGAATTACCATGGAGGAATCCGCGCTCGGCTTCCTGCTGGGTAGCGCCGGCGCCTACCTGGTGGCTGTTCTCTTCGTCTACTCACGGGTGTTTCAGCAGGCCATTTACCCTTACGCGGTGGCCCTGAAGTCTACGCCGCTGATCGCGATCGCTCCCTTGCTGGTCCTG
>Ga0335081_10016870_pt1 | contig 11830 bp, 8 predicted proteins | sample Lox_Sample_35_FD_206713 | JGI IMG/M metagenome (GOLD analysis project Ga0335081, IMG submission 206713) | Soil microbial communities from Loxahatchee National Wildlife Refuge, Florida, United States - Lox_Sample_3.5 | ecosystem: Environmental > Terrestrial > Soil > Wetlands | place: USA: Florida... | reverse complement strand
AGGACGAAAGCTACCGACTGCTCCTTGTACTCCGGCGTAAATGCACGGCGTGTCGAACCCATTTCTCGCTCTCCCGGAAAATCCGGGCAGCTAAGCCGGGTGTCCACCGAAGCGGGAACGGTTCAGACCGACAGGACCGAAGCCTGCCGCGGCGTGTCAGCGCACCGTGCAAGCACGGCGCGCAGTTCATCGCTTGGAAGGCCGGCGTCCAGGCCGGTGACTTGCTCGGGAAGCATGGGAAGTACGGGAACATGCCGGATGAGCGGGTGTTTGGGCCGCTCTCCCATCTCGCCAGTGCCCAGCAGATTCTCGGTCAACTTCTCGCCTGGCCGCAGCCCGGTGAACACGATGTCGATCTCCCGCTCTGCGCTCGCAGCAAGCCGTCGCGCGATGTCGGCGATGCGCACCTGCTCGCCCATGTCGAGCACGAGGACCTCGCCGTCGCGCCCGATCACCGCGGCCTGGAGCACGAGCTGCACGGCCTCGCTGGCCGTCATGAAGTACCTGCTGACGTCGGGATGGGTGACAGTCAGCGGACCGCCAGCGGCGACTTGCGCGCTGAGCGCGGTCAGGAACGAACCCCGGCTACCGAGGACGTTGCCGAACCGAACGCTTAGGTAGGTTCCTTTCGCCTGGCGGGCCATGTGGGCGGTAATACGTTCCGCGATCCGCTTGGAGTAACCAAGGACGCTCACTGGGTCGGCCGCCTTGTCGGTCGAGATGTTGACGAACGATCTGACGCCGCACGCCGCTGCGGCCTCCAACACCGCGAGGGTTCCCCAGACGTTGCTCTTCAGGGCCTCAGCGGGATAACGCTCCAGCAGCGGCAGGTGCTTGAGTGCGGCGGCGTGGAAGACGATGTCAGGCCGACACTCGTCGAAAACCTGGTGGACACGGCCCGGGTCGCGAATGTCGGCCAGCACCACCTGGTCGGAGTCGAGCAGGGCCTGGCCGTACAGTGCCAGCTGTATCGCGTGCAGCGCCGACTCGTCGCGATCTAGCATGATCAGTTCGGCGGGGTCGAATCCTAGTAGCTGCCGGCAGAGCTCGGAGCCGATCGACCCGCCAGCGCCGGTAACCAGAATCCGCTTTCCGGCAAAATGCTCGGCGACAGCGGCCATATCAGTCGTCACCGGGCTGCGGCCGAGCAGATCGCTGATCCGCGGATCGCGCACGCCGTCGATGCGAGCGCCGCCGCTAAGCAGTTCGGTAACTGACGGAATCACCTTCGGGATGAGCCCGCATTTCTCGGCCTGGCGCGTAAGGTCCCGGATAGCGGTGCCGCTTGCTCTGGCGATGGCGATGACCAGCACGGTAGCGCCCGTCTTCGCTGCAACCTCGGCCATACGCGTCCGGCCGCCATGGACCGGGATACCGTAGATCCGCAGCCGCCGTTTCGCCGGGTCGTCGTCCAGGAACGCCACCGGCCGGTACTCGGCTGCTGGCTGTCGGGCCAGGCTGTGCACGAGCTGGGCACCGGCGCTGCCAGCCCCGAAAACGATGATCTTCACGCCCGAGGACGCGGTCAGCCGGGCCCACTGCCGTTCCGCGATCACCATGTATCGGACACCGATCATCGCGAGGAGTGCGAAGATGGCACCTCCTAGAACAGTCGGCAGCACGGCCCGCTGGCCGGGAACCAGCGCGCCTACCAGCACGGCAAGTGCCAGGGCCGTCGCGCAGCCTGCCCGGCCGACGCCAATCAGTTCGTCGAAACTGCCCCGCTGGTGGCGGCCACGGTACAGGCCGCCCAGCAGGCCACAGCCAGTCGGCAGGACAACCGTCAGGACCGCCATCCGCAGCATGACGGGAAGCGTTATACCTGACAACGCAAGGTCATGGGTGATCCAGGCAGCCGCGGTCAGCCCGATTATCCAGGCAGATGCGTCGCAGGCCGCTTCTAACACCCGGTAATGCAGGCGCTGTTGTAGGTGGGTACGGATTATGGGTCTGCGCCGCGTATCGCCACGAAAAGCTGCGTCGTTCACGACTCTCCGTTTCTGTGTCGTATCTCTACCGTTTCGCGCCACGCCGCATTCCCCACTCACCTCGCGGCCGCCGGTTGGGTATATTACTCCGTGTGATTAAGCGGATGCCCGTTGGTAACGGGGAGAAGTCTCCCCGACGATTGAGCGACCGGATCACTCGCCTGCGATCTGACCGGTAAGCGTTCAAATAGGGTTTATCTGCGTCCGTACCGTTAAAGGCGCAGAAGAGAGAATGTTCGTTACATCAATGCAGCCTTATGCTAAGCAATTCCCAATTAAGTCTCTTTTGATCTTGTGATTCGAGACAATTGAGTGTGCGCGAGAATGACGGCCGGAAACTCGATCACAAGGACCCTCAAGGTGCTGCGGTGGACCAGGCGCAGGCGGCACGAATCCGGAGGAGGTGGCCTCCGCGCTGGGCCTGCATCGCACGACCGTATACGGATGGCTGTCCAGATACCGGATGGCGGGCGAGGTGCGCCGCTGGCGAAGCCGGTGCCCGGGCGGCCACCGAGGCTGAAGCCGCTGCAGATGCGCTGGCTGCGGACCCAGCACCGGCACGCGCGCCGACAGTAGACCTCACCCAGTCACTCCCACATCCCCCGGGTGTCATAGACGACCTTCCCGGCCAGATGCGTCTTCCTGATAGCCCGAAACCGACTGTGATCCACCAGCAGCGCGATGACGTCAGCCTCACCGATCGCGTCCTCGGTTCCGGTCAGCAGCACATTCCCGAGTTCGCCGAGAGATCCAGGAAGCTCCTGCGCATGCGGCTCGACGGCAAGAACCTTGACGTCAGGAAGCGCGGCGGCCACTCGGTGGACGATCTCCACGGCGGGGCTCTCCCGCAGGTCGCCGACATCGGCCTTGAAGGACAGTCCCAGGCAGGCGATCCTGGGATCCCGGAACCGCCGGGACGTCGCGACGATTCGCTCGGCGACATGGACAGGCATCTGCCCGTTGACCGCGCGCGCGGCCCGAATCAGCGGGGCCAGATCGGGCGCCGACTCGACGATGAACCAGGGGTCCACGGCGATGCAGTGCCCGCCCACGCCAGGCCCAGGCCGCAGAATCTCCACACGCGGATGCCGGTTGGCCATCCGCCGGATCGCCCAGATATCGAGGCCCAGCTGGTCGCAGATTAGCGACAGCTCGTTGGCGAAGGCGATGTTCACATCGCGATAGGCATTCTCGGCGAGTTTGGCCATCTCCGCGCTGTCGGCGTCGGTGATGATCAGCTCACCGTGGCAGAAAGTCCGGTACAGCTCGGCCGCCCGTGCCGCGCAGGTCGGCGTCACCCCGCCGATCACCCGGTCGTTGGCCGCGATTTCGATCATGATCCGGCCGGGCAGAACGCGCTCGGGGCAGTGCGCGACAAGCACGTCCGGCGCGGCGTCCGGGACATGCGGCAGACTCAGATCTGGGCGGCGCTGCGCGATCAGCTCGCTGATCCGCCGGGTCGTCCCCGGCGGGCAGGTCGACTCCAGCACGATGATCTCGCCGCCGCGCAGCCTGGCCGCGATCGCCTCGGCTGCCGCGAATACGCTGGTCAGGTCCGACTGGTGGTCGGCAGTGAACGGCGTCGGGACGGCGATGATGTAGGCGTCGGCGGTCGGCATCTCCGTCTGGGCGCACAGCCGCCCCATTGCAACGGCGCCGCTGACCGCGATCGACAGGTCTGGCTCGGCGAACGGCGCCTCGCCGCAGTTGACCCGCTCGACGATCTCGGCATTGATGTCGACACCGATGACGTGCAGGCCGCCGGTGGCGAGGCAAGCCGCGGTGGGCAGGCCAATATAACCCAGACCCACGACGGCTACCCGCGACGCGGCGCTCGCGGCGATCATAGCAGTGGTCCCCGGCGAAGCGGCATGCGCTCAAACTTAGCGTAGGCAATCGACTACAGGCAGTGAAACAAGCCGCTAGTATCCCTGGCGTGAACCAAGAGCTCCCGATCATGATCGCCGTTGCTTCCTGCGGGGCTATCGTAGCGGTGGGGGAGCCGGTGACCATTTCGCTGCTGCACCGGGCGGCTGCGCTGGACGTGCCCAACGGGCGGTCCTCACATACGACCCCGACGCCGCGCGGGGGCGGTGCGCCGATCACAGTGGGGCTCATCCTGGTCGGCCTGCTGATCCGCAGCCCTGCCGCCATTGCTTTCGCGGTCGCGGTCGCCGCCTTCGGCGCGATCGGTTTCATCGACGACCTGACCGGGCTGCCAGTCAGCCGCCGGTTAGTGCTGCAGTGCGAAGGCTGCGCCGCCGCCGCTATCCTGCTGGTCAGCCCATTCGGCCTGCCGCCCGTCGCGCTCGCGGCCGCGTCAGCCGTGATCGCGATCTGGATAGCCGGCTTCGTGAACGCGTTCAACTTCATGGACGGCGTCAACGGCATCTCCGGCGCGCACGCCTTGCTCGGCGGCGTTGCCTACGCGTGCCTCGGCGCATGGCGCCCCGATACGTTCTTGGTCGCCGGCGGCGGTGCGGTGGCCATCGGGGCGCTGGCGTTCCTGCCCTGGAACGCGGGCCGGGCCAAGGTGTTCCTCGGCGATGTCGGCAGCTACGGGCTCGGGGCCGCGCTGGCGGTGCTCGCCGCCTGCGCGGTAATCGCAGGCATCCCGGCAGAGGCCGCGCTCGGACCGCTCGCGCTGTATCTCGCAGACACCGCGTGGACGCTACAGCGGCGCATCCGGTCCGGCGAAAGCTTCCTCGAGGCGCACCGTACGCACACCTACCAGCAGCTGTGCGACCTGGGCTGGTCGCACCAGCGGGTCACCTTCATGACAGGGGCCTGCACCGTCCTGCTCTGCCTGCTGGGGGCGGCCAGTCTCACGGGCCGCCCCGGCCTTCGGGCGGCGGCCGATATCGCTGCGGTCGGCGTCCTGGCGGCTTACCTGCGTTCTCCGGTGCTGCTCGGCCGGACAGCGCCCCGGCTGGAGCGTGCCTGAGTGCGCATCCTGCTGGTGACCCATTACTTCCCGCCCGAGACGGGCGCACCGCAGGCGCGCCTGTCCGCCTTGGCCGCCGCGTGGGCGGCCGACGGCGACGCCGTGACCGTACTCACCGGGATGCCCAACCACCCGACCGGCGTGCTGCCGCCGCAGTACCGGGGCGCGATCCGGCGCAGGGAACGGCGGGACGGCTATCACGTGCTGCGCACCTGGCTGTATGCGACGCCGAACGAGGGCGTGGCGCGCAAGACCCTCGGGCACCTGAGCTTCATGATCAGCAGCGTGCTGCTCGGCTGCTGGGGCAGCGGACGCGCCGATGTGGTGGTCGTCTCGTCGCCGACGTTCTTCTCGATCGGCGCCGCCTGGATGCTCGCCCGGCTCAAGCGGGCCCGGCTCGTCGTCGAGATCCGCGATCTCTGGCCGGCGATTTTCGTCGAGCTTGGCGTGCTGACCAGCCTCCGCCTGATCAGCCTGCTTGAACGGCTCGAGCTCGCCGCCTACGCCGCGGCGGACGAGGTCGTCGTGGTGAGCGACGGGTTCCGCGCCAACCTGATCAGCAGGGGCGTGCCACCGGGAAAGGTGCACACGATCCGCAACGGCGTCACGCTCGGCGACTTCGACCCCGACGCCGCGGCCGACCCGGCGATGCGCGCTCGGCTCGGCGCGCGGCCGGGCGACTGCCTGGTACTGTACGTCGGGACGCACGGGATCTCGCAGGGACTGCCCTCCGTTGCCGACGCCGCGGCGCTGCTGGCGGGCAAGTCGGCCCACTTCGCCTTCGTCGGCGAAGGCGCCGACAAGCCGCGGTTGTGCGCACGGGTGGCCGAGCTTGGCCTGGACAATGTGACCCTGCTGGACGGCGTTCCGCACTCCGGTGTGCCGGCCCTGCTGGCTGCGGCCGATATCTGCCTGGCGCCGCTGCGTCATGTGCCATTGTTCTCCACCTTCATCCCGTCCAAGATCTTCGAATACCTCGCCGCAGGGAAGGCTGTCGTCGGCGGCGTCGACGGCGAGACCGCGCAGATCCTCCACGAGGCCGGAGCCGCGGTCGTACCGCCGGAGGATAGTTATGCGCTTGCCAGCGCGATCCGGGCTCTCGCGGCCGATCCTGGCCGGCGGCTGGCGATGGGGCGGCAGGGCCGGGCCCAGGTCGAACGGTGCTTCGACCGGGTCGCGCTCGCCCGCGAGTACCGCAAGATCCTCGAGATGGCCGTGGAGCGCCGATGAGGTTGCTGGTCACCGGCGGCAGCGGTTTCCTCGGCGGCTACGTGTTGCGCGAGGCGGCCCGGCGCGGGCACGAGACCGTCGCCCTTGCGCGGAGCGCGGATGCGGCGAGCACGGTGGCGGCCCGTGGCGCACAGCCGATCACCGGAGACCTCGACGCGGTCGGCCTACTGAGCGTGACGTTCGCCGCGGCGCGGTGCGACGCCCTGGTGAACCTCGCCTCACTCGGGTTCGGGCACGGCCCGGCGATCGTCGCCGCCGCGGAAGAGACGGGCATCTCCCGGGCGATCTTCGTCTCCACCACGGCGGTCACAACCACCCTCGCGGCGCCGACGAAACGGGTGCGGCTGGGCGCCGAGGAGCGGATCAGGTCGTCTGGGCTGGACTGGACGATCCTACGGCCGACCATGATCTACGGTGCGCCCGGCGACCGTAATCTGTCCCGGCTGCTCGTCCTGCTGACCCGGATACCGATCCTGCCGGTTCCCGGCGGCGGCACGCACCTGCAGCAGCCGGTGCACGTAGCTGATCTCGCGGATGCAGTGCTGGCCGCCGCCGAGCGGCCGGGCACTGCCGGGTCCTGCTACGACATAGCTGGCCCCCAGCCGCAGGCCTTTGGCGAGCTGCTGGCGATCAGCGCCCGCGCGGTCGCCAGCAAGACCAGGTTCATCCCAGTACCGCTGGCTCCGGTGATCGCGGTCGCCCGCGGCTACGAGAAACTCTGCCGACACCCCAGGATCCGGGCCGAGCAGCTGCAGCGGCTAGCCGAGGACAAGGCATTCGAGATCGAGGACGCGATGCATGAGTTGGACTTCGGGCCGCGCACTTTCGCGTCCGGGATCCGGGCCGAGGCGCAGGCGCTGGGGCTGGCGCGATGACCGGTACTGACGTGGCGCTGCTGGCCCGCACGGCCGTCCACCTGAAGCCGACACAGCTGGCGCACCGGGCCCGGCTGCGTGCCCAACTCCAGGCGCTGCGCCGATGGCCGCGGGCAGGCCGCAGGCTGCTCGCCGGTCCCGACCCCGCTGCCGCGACAGGCTGGCCGGCCGGGTTCGTGCCGCTCGATGGCCGGACGTCGCTGCCCTGGCCCAATCCGGCCTGGCTGGCGTCCGGGAAGATCGAGCTACTCGGGATGGCCAGGGAACTGGGCAATCCGCCGGACTGGCGGCAATCCGACGCGCCCCGACTGTGGCGGTTCCATCTGCACTACTGGGACTGGGCCTGGGGGCTGGCCGCCGACCCGGACCGGGCCGCAGCCAGGGAAGTGTTCGCCCGGCTGTGGCGGTCCTGGCAGGAAACGGCCGTGTTCGGTCGTGGTGACGCATGGCTGCCCTACCCGGCGGCGCTGCGGGCCTGGTCGTGGTGCGGGCAGTACCTTGACCTTGTCGCCGGTAGCAACCTTGAGGATCGTTTCGTCGCGGAGCTCGCCAGCCATGCCGGATTCCTTCGGCGGCATCTTGAATATGACGTCGGGGGCAACCACCTGGTGAAGGACCTCAAAGCGCTGGCCGGGCTGGCAGTGTTCTTCGCCGACGACCAGTTGCTGCGCCAGGCGCTTCGCCGGCTCGTCAGGCAACTGGCCGTGCAGGTGCTTCCGGACGGCGGTCATTACGAGCGCGCACCCGCCTACCACTGCCAAGTGCTCGCCGACCTGATCGACGTAGCGGAACTCGTCCGGGCTGCCGGGGCCGAGCCGGTGCTCGAGTTGACCGCCGCGATCGTGCGCATGCGTAGCTGGCTGGGCGCTGTGCTCGCGCCCGCCGGCGGTGTGCCGCTGCTTAACGACGGTTACCCAATTCCGGCTGGTCTGCTCGCCGCCCTCGTGCCTGACCCGCCCCCAGCTGGGCCACTGCACGTTCTTCCGAACTCGGGCCTGGTCCGGGCAGTCGCCGGCGGATGGCATCTGCTCGCGGACGTGGGCGCGCCCTGCCCGGACGAGCTTCCGGCACACGCGCACGCCGACACGCTCGGCTGCGTAGCACATGTCGACGGGATGCCACTGCTGGTGGAAACCGCCACCTCGACGTACGAGCACGGGCCTGTCCGGGAGTACGAACGGTCGACCGCTGCGCACAACACCGTGCAGGTCGACGGAGCCGACTCCACTGAGGTGTGGGGAGCGTTCCGGGCCGGGCGGCGCGCCAGGGTCCGGGACTTTGCCGCTCGCACCAACGCGGACCACATAGTGGTCGATGCTGCGCACGACGGGTTCAGGCGGCTGTCGGGCCGCCCATCTCATCGTCGACGCTGGTCGCTGGCCGCGACTGGGCTGCGGGTGGATGACCTGGTGACCGGGAGCGGTCGGCATACGGCCATTGCCCGCTGGCACCTCGCGCCAGGGACGGTCGTCCGGCTGGCGGTCGGCAGAGCCGTCGCCGCGACGGCGGGAGGCACCTTCGAGGTCAGCGTCAGCTCGTCGTGCCCCCTGACGCTGACTGTGGAATCCGGGCAGGTCGCCGAGGGCTTCCTGCGCACCTCCTCAGCGCCGGTCCTGACCTGCCGAACGGACGCCGTGCTGCCAGTCCGGGTCACTACCTGGTGGCGCATGGCACGCGACCAATCCGCGATCAAGACGGCGGGGGGCATGTGAAGCAGGTAGTGCAGCCCATCTCGGGCGGACCGGTCGAGGTGCTCGACGTGCCGCGTCCGACGGCAGGCCCGACCGAAGTGCTGGTACGCACCGTCTCCTCGGTCCTGTCCCCGGGGACGGAGGGAGCGGTCACCGCCCTGGCCCGGTCCAGCCTGCTGGCCAAGGCACGGGCACGGCCGGATCTAGTCCGCCAGGTTGTACACAAGGCACGGAGCGAGGGCATCTCGGCAACTGCGCAGACGGTCCGCAGCCGCCTCGCCGATGATGTGCCGCTGGGCTATTCGGCAGCGGGCGAGGTGATCGAGGTCGGTTCGGCGGTCACCGGCATCCGGGTCGGGCAACTGGTGGCGACCGGTGGGGCGGGCAAGGCCAACCATGCCGAGTTCCAGGCAGTCCCTGGCCTGCTCTGCGCCGTCGTTCCCGACAGCGTGCCAGCAGGGGACGCCGCTTTCGCGACAGTGGCTTCCATTGCTCTGCATGGTTTCCGGCTGGCTGAGGCAGGCGCCGGGTCGAAGGTCGTCGTGATTGGCCTCGGCCTAGTCGGCCAGCTCGCCGCCCGGCTGGCCATGGCGGCCGGCTGCGGCGTGGCGGGCATCGACCCGGCCGTCCATGCACGCGCCACTGCGGCCGAGTCCAGTGTCTTCGCCCTGGACGAGCTCGGCGATGAGACGACCGAGCGGTTACTCGTCTGGTCTCGTGGCCGCGGCGCTGATGCTGTCCTGGTGTGCGCGGCCAGTCCGTCATCGGGACCGGTCAAGCGGGTTCCGGCGCTATGTCGTGACCAAGCCCCCGTGGTGATCGTGGGCGATGTCGGCCTGCAGTTGGAACGCACGCCGTTCTACGAGCGGGAGCTCTCGCTGCGATTTGCCCGCTCCTACGGGCCGGGCCGATACGAGCCGTCGTATGAGGCCTGGGGGGTGGACTACCCGGCGGGCCAGGTGCGCTGGACAGAGGGCCGCAACCTCGAGGCAGTGCTCGACCTGCTGGCTTTCGGTCGGCTGCAAGTGTCCGACCTCGTGACGCACACCTATGAGATCGCCGACGCGGCTCGGGCGTACCAGCTGATCGAGCAGCGGACCGATCCTTACCTGGCAATACGTCTCAGTTACCCGGCGGCCGCCGACAGGGATCAGCCGATCCCCGTCCGGCCGCGACGGGCTGCCAGCTCGTCACCGGGCGTCGGCTGGATCGGCGCTGGCGCGTTTACCATCGGGACGCTGCTGCCCGCCTTCCGCGCCGCGGGCTTCGACCATTTGGTGGGGATGGCCTCGGCCAGCGGGCTGTCGGCCCGGCGCGTAGCGGAACGGCACGGATTCGAGAAGGCGATCAGTGGTGCGTTCGGTATCATCGAGGACCCCGATGTAGAGGTGGTCGTGATTGCGACGCCGCACGAAACGCACTCGGAGTTGGCGGCGCTGGCACTGAAGGCCGGGCGTCATGTGTGGTGCGAGAAGCCGCTCGCCCTGACCAGCGAGGGCCTCGCGGAGGTCGAGGCCGCTTGGAAGGCTTCCGGGCGGCACCTCATGATCGGCTTCAACCGCCGTTGGTCGCCAACCGTGCTCGCCGCACAAGCCGCACTCGAGAAAATGGCTTCGCCCAAGTTCATTGTGTACCGGGTAGCCGCTGGGCCGGTGACTGACGGTCACTGGTACTCCGACCGACGGCACGGCGGCAGACTGCTCGGCGAGGTGTGCCACTTCGTCGACACCGCCCAGGCGCTCATAGGCGCCAGTATCGAAGAGACCGCGTCTGTACTCGGCGGGGAAAGTTCCGGAGTGCCGGGCAACGATGCTATCGTGTCGCTGCGTTTTGCGGATGGCTCTCTCGCGACGATCTGCTACGGCAGTGCAGTGCCAACAGCCGGCAAGGAATGGATCGAGGTGATGGCCGGATCGCACCGGCTTATTATCGATGACTTCCGCTTGGCCAAGCTGGATGGCAAGACGCTCTGGAAGGGGCGGCAGGACAAGGGACATCGGGCCCAGGCGAACGCGTTTTGGCAAGCAGTACAAAGTGGGGCGGCAGCGCCGACGGAGCCCATAACGGCCACGATGCGTGCCACCATCCAGGCGGCCGAGGGAGCCGATGGCTGTGACTGAGCACCCTATCAGGCACCGCAACCAGGTCCGACAGTTGTTCGACGCCAAGGCTGCCACCTGGTCGGAGAAGTACAGTCCGGATGGTCGGCTAACTGGCCGTCTGGCAATGTTCCTAGAGGCTCTCGCCATCAACGTCCCAGTCGGCGGACGCATTCTTGACCTCGGCTGCGGAACCGGTGACCTGGCGCACGCTGCAGACGGCGCTGGCTTTCAAGTCACGGCGTGTGATGTCTCTCTAGAGATGCTGCGCTGGGCGGCGGCCCGTAACCCAGATAGTCCGATTAAATGGATCCCACTCGACTCGCAATGGCAGATCTTGCCGTTTGCATCAATCACCTTCGACGCGGTCGTTGCCGCCAGTGTCCTGGAGTACGTCGATGAACCAGCGGCCGTCTTGGGAGAGTGCGGTCGCGTTCTGCGCCCAGACGGGGTTGTGCTTTGTACGGTCCCGGACGTTACCCATCCGCTCCGCTGGCTGGAGGGGTTGGCAGCCCTCGCTTTGCGGTTGTCGTCGCTAGAGGCCGAGGGTCGCTGGTGGCCGCTGCTGGACAACTACCTGACCTATCTGCGGATCTCACGGCAACGGCACTCCGTTCGATGGTGGCGCGCAACCGCAGCACAGGTCGGCCTGCGCACTGCTGCAAGAATGCAGAGCAAAGCCGAGCGCTCGCCGCTGCGCCTAGTGACTTTCCACCGAACCGATGCCTGCCAGCGACAAATGGCGGAGGGGGAGGCGTAATGGCTAGTGTTGTGATCGTAGGCGTTGCCAGAGTTCCGATGGGTGATGCAGCCGCATTACCAGATGACTTTACGGTTACTGCAACTTGCTGAACAGGTTCCGCCTGAAACTCCAAGGGAAGCTTATTCAAAAGACAGTTTAAAGAAATACAGGCCAATGGCCGCCCTGAACGATGTGAGGTAGGTGTCGAGTGGCCTGCGGTAGTCGGTGTGGAGAATGCGCCAGGACTTGATGTGGGCGATT
>Ga0335081_10016869_pt1 | contig 11831 bp, 10 predicted proteins | sample Lox_Sample_35_FD_206713 | JGI IMG/M metagenome (GOLD analysis project Ga0335081, IMG submission 206713) | Soil microbial communities from Loxahatchee National Wildlife Refuge, Florida, United States - Lox_Sample_3.5 | ecosystem: Environmental > Terrestrial > Soil > Wetlands | place: USA... | reverse complement strand
TCAAGACGCATGGGAGGCGTGAACGGGATTCTGGGGATAACTGGCCGCTGTGGTCAGCCGCGGGCGGGCGTGGGCTGATGCGGCCGCGGCGCCGAACGAGTCTGGCCACGGGTGAGCACCGCATAGACGGCCGCAGCGAGCAGGAAACCGATCGCCACCAGCACTATGAGCGGATACGACTTGCCGTCCACGGGCATGAAGGGCGTACTGACCACCGCGCCGAGCACGAGGGCGGCGTTGAACAACATGTCGTAGAGCGAGAAAACACGGCCCAGAAAGGCGTCGTCCACGTATTCCTGGACCGTCGTGTCCACGCAGATCTTCACCCCCTGGGCGACCACCCCAAGCGCGAACCCGGCGATGAGGAAGGGGATCTGGCGTAACGTCCCGCCGAGCAGTCCCTCAACGAGCCCACCAGCGGCGAGCAAGCTGGTGATCCAGCTTGTCTTTGCGAGTTGCCTGGTCACCGATGGCGTCACCAGGGCTGCCGCAAGGTAGCCGAGAGCCGACGTGATCACCACGAGGGTGAGATGACCGAGCGCGGCGTTGCCATTGCCTGACGGGTAGAAATAGTTCCGGTACAGCAGGATCGTCATTACGAGCAAGATCCCGTACAGGAAGCGGAAGCTGGTTATCGCGCCGAGCGCAAACGCCGCAGGACGGCGGTCCCAGAGATGGCGCGCGCCTGCCGCCAGGCCTGCAGCGACTGCCGCAAGCTCTTGGGGTATCCCGCGAGCGCTTCGCCCATGCGGATCACCTTGCGGGCCGAGCAGGTCGCGCCGCATAGTTGTGGCGGCCAGCCCAGCGAACAGGTAACAGGCACCGCCCACAAGCAGGGTCGCGGCAGAGCCCAGGTGGCCGCCCCCGGTCGCCAGATGGACCCCGAGGCCGGCGATGCCGCCGACGAAGCCGACGATCGTGCCGGTAGTTGGCGCGACCGAGTTCGCCATCACAAGCTTGTCCTGCGCGACGACGTGCGGCAGGCCGGCGGACAGAGCGGAGAGGAAGAACCTGTTGACGCCGAGGACGGCGAGAGCGCCGACGTAGAGCGGGAGCCCGAGGTTGCCAGAGGCGACGAGGAATGCGGCGAGAACGACGAGCACCGCCCGGATCAACGCGGACCACACCAAAATCTGGCGGCGGGACCAGCGATCGATGAAGACCCCGGCGAACGGGCCGATCAGCGAGTACGGCAGGTAAAGAACCGCGAATGCCTCCGCGGCGGCGGCCGGATTCGGGAAACTCTGCGCGGAGAAGAAAGCGTAAGCAGCGAAACCGGCGTTGAACACGCCGTCACCGGTCTGCGAGATCAGCCGGGTGGCAAATAGCCGGCGGAAACCACGCTCGGCGAGAACCGCCCGCAGGTCCGCGACGTAGGCCACCCGCTCAGCGTACGGCGCTCCGGAATAGTGCCACCACGCGAAGTAGCGCCGCCCGCGCTAGGGCGTGTCCCGTGGATCTTGGTGATGCGGGCGGTGATCCAGACGGCGACCGGCAAGGCGGAGGAGGAGCCGATGGTGGAGCTATCGGCGACGACGACAACGCCGCCGGTCGTCGTTCTGGGCGCCGATCCGCGCCGCCAAAGATCCACGGGACACGCTCCAGTCGTTCGGCATCTTTAGCGGTCCACCTCGCCGCGGATGAACCTCTCCACGAGATCACGTGCGACGTCGTCGCCGTACTGCTCGGGCGGCGACTTCATGAAGTACGACGCGGCGGACAGGATCGGACCGCCGATGCCGCGATCCTTGGCGATCTTCGCGGCGCGTACCGCATCGATGATGACACCGGCCGAATTCGGTGAGTCCCAGACCTCGAGCTTGTACTCCAGGTTCAGCGGCACGTCGCCGAACGCCTTGCCCTCTAGGCGGACGTACGCCATCTTGCGGTCGTTCAGCCAGGGCACGTGGTCGGAGGGGCCGATGTGCACCGCTGCCCGCTCCATCTCGTGCGGGATCTGGGAGGTCACGGCCTGTGTCTTTGAGATCTTCTTGGACTGGAGCCTGCTCCGTTCCAGCATGTTCATGAAGTCCATGTTGCCGCCAAAGTTGAGCTGGTAGGTGCGCAGTAGCTCAACCCCGCGATCCTCGAACAGCTTCGCCAGGACCCGGTGCGTGATCGTGGCGCCAACCTGGGATTTGATGTCGTCACCGACGATCGGCACGCCCGCTTCGGTGAACTTGCGTGCCCACTCGGGGTCGGAGGCGATGAACACGGGAAGCGCGTTGACGAACGCCACGCCGGCGTCGAGCGCGCATTGCGCGTAGAAGCGGTCAGCCTGCTCCGAGCCCACGGGGAGGTAGGACACGAGTACGTCGGTCCTTGTTTCACTCAGGACCGACGTCACGTCGACCGGAACCTCGTCGGATTCCGCGATGATCTCCCGGTAGAACTCACCGAGGCCATCGAGGGTTGGGCCGCGCTGCACGATCACGCCGGTCGGCGGTACATCACAGATCTTGATGGTGTTGTTCTCGCTCGCCACGATCGCCTCGGAAAGGTCGTGCCCGACCTTCTTGGCGTCCACGTCGAATGCGGCGGAGAACTCGACGTCCCGCACGTGGTAGGGGCCGAACCGCACATGCATCAAGCCAGGTACGCGACTGCCCGCGTCGGCGTCCTTGTAGTACTCGATGCCTTGCGCGAGCGAACTGGCGCAGTTGCCCACACCCACGATGGCCACGCGTAGCGAACCCATCCGGACTGCTCCTTTTCTATTGACTGTGCCGGTCTGCGCCGCCGCCCGAGCCTGGTGGCTCATCGCGCGGTTCCGGCCCTGTGTTCCGGGGTGCTGTGTTCCGGGGTGCTGTGTTCCGGGGTGCTGTGTTCCGGGGTGCTGTGTTCCGTTCGGACTGAACACCGGTCGGGCGTGACCCGATGCCCACGTCCGATCGCCGTTCGAAATCGATCAGCTCGTTAAGCCAGCGGACCTCGCGCTCGACCGACTCGAGCCCGTGCCTGTGCAGTTCGAGCGTGTAGCTGTCCAGCCGTTCCCTGGTTCTCGCCAGAGCCCCGCGAACGCCCTCGAGGCGTTCCTCGAGCCGGGTCCGCCGGCCTTCGAGGATCCGCAGCCGCACATCCGCGCGAGTCTGGCCAAAAAACGCGAAGCGCACGCCGAACCCGTCGTCTTCCCAGGCCGACGGGCCGGCCTCTGCGAGGAGGTTCTGCAGCCGCTCCTTACCATCTGCGGTAAGCTCGTAGACGATCTTCGATCGGCGGCCAGCACGACCGCGGCCTGTGTTGTCGCGCGGTTCATCCGGCTCGTCGGCGATCATGCCTTGTGTGAGCAGCTGCTTGAGACATGGATAGAGCGACCCGTACGAGAACGCACGAAACGCACCGAGCAGGGCATTTAGCCGCTTACGCAGCTCGTAGCCATGCATCGGCGTCTCGTGCAACAGGCCGAGCACGGCGAGTTCGAGCACCCCCGGCCGGTTGCTGCTCACGTCTTCGTCACCTCTGCCGATGCTGAGCGAGCGGCTGACAGCGGCAGCCGCTCTGTTTCATTCACCATGATGTATCATTCCGATACATCATCAAGATATGTCGCGCCGCAACATCGTGCAAGTCGGCAGTTCCTGGCCGGGCTTGGCCGTGGGTCGCGAGGTGATGGTGGCAGCGCTGCAGCGCTGGCCGCTCATGATCCCTGAGCGTGTTAGCCTGCCTGCGCTATCTGCGGGTGGTTAACACGGTTGCGGATCATTGCGGTGGCGCCGCGGGGAGCGGGCGGGCCGATCCGGAGGGCCTGGGCTCGACGCTGAGGAAATGCGGCCGCGTCCCACGAGAGAGTCGCGCCCGACGGCACTCAGATGGCTCGCCGCCCAGGGCGGCCCGCGTGAGGCAGGGCGCGGCTGAGCCTATGCAGTCACCGTCTATGCAGTCACCGTCGCAGGTGTAACGGATACCCGTGGCACGGCGCCGGTGCTAGCCCGATATTTGGGGGCTCGGCCGGCACTGCCGATCCGACGTACCCTGTCGGGCATGGGGTCACGGCGATCCGTCATCGACTACGCGCTTGCCCGGCGGGCGACGCTCGCGTCCGTGCTGGCCGGGCACACGACCGTCGCCGACGTTTGTGATGCCCATCCGTACCTGCTGCGGGCGGCGAAATTTCACGGCGAGCCCACCAATGCCGACTGCCCTATCTGCCGCAAGACCAAGCTCACCCACGTGACATACGTCTACGGCGACGAGCTTGGGCAGTACGAGGGCCGGGTCAAGCAGGCACCGGAGCTCGCGGAGATGGCGCTCGAATATGGCGAGTTCAAGGTGTACGTCGTCGAAGTCTGCCAGAGTTGTGCCTGGAACCACCTGGCGTCGTCCTACGTCCTCGGTACGGGCGAGCCACGTCCACGGCGTGGTAGGCGTGCCCGGTCCGGGGGCTGATGGGGGCGCGCCGGTGTACTCGGAGCAGGTGTACTGACAGCCGTGTGCCGATAGGCCGGTGCAGCGATCGAAGTCCGCAGCTTGAGTTTCCCATGTTGCGATTCTCAGACGTGCGGGCAACCTGCGCGGCCCGGCAGGTCTGAAGTACCTTGTAGCCTCGGTGACTTCGGCAGGCGCTGCTCGCCCGCCCGCCACCGCAGAGTCAGCTACCCAGCGAGGACGCTTGAGTACGAGAGACTTCAGCCGGCCACCGGGGCGCGGCCGCCAGTACGGGCGCGAGCCTCGCGAGCGAGACAGCAATCAGGGCACCCGCGAGGAAGGCCGCCGCGCCGGAGACAACGCATCTGCTCGCTCTGCCGGCGCTGACGACCCCGGCGGCGGCCCTGATGACTTCGGCGGCTCCGACGATCCCTACGACATTTACCGGCCCGTCAGCTCCGTCGCCCACGGGCCTCGCGGCGCGGCGACCGTGCGCGTGACCGCGCCGGTCCGGCCCGGCGGTCCAGGCATCACACGCAGGTCCGCGCCGTCGGGCACCCGTCGTGGCCAGGGCGGCGGTGGCGGCTTCGTCCGGCGCCAGCGGGGCCCCTGGACGTGGAAGAGGATCGCCGCGATCGTGGGCATCGTGTTCGGGCTCGGCATTGCGCTGCTGGCCATCCTTATCGGGGCCGCCTACGCCGCGACACCGATCCCGGCCGCCGTGTCACAGGCGGCGTTGCAGCAGAACTCGATCGTGTACTTCAGCGACGGCAAGAGCGCGGTCGGCACGTTCGGCACGACCAACCGGCAACTGCTGACCTCGAGTCAGATACCTGCGGTGCTGAGGAACGCCGTGCTGGCCGCCGAGGACCGGCACTTCTACACCGAGGGCGGGGTTTCGCCGACCGGCATCGTCCGCGCGACCTTCAACGACCTTACGGGCGGATCGATCCAGGGCGGCTCCACCATCACGCAGCAGTTCGTCAGGAATTATTACGGAGATATCGGGACCCAGCAGACCTTGTCAAGGAAGCTCAGGGAGATCTTCGTCTCCATGAAGCTAGCCAGGCAGAAGTCCAAGCCCTGGATCCTCACGCAGTACCTGAACACGATCTACCTGGGCAACGGCGCATATGGTGTCGGCGCGGCCTCGCAACGGTACTTCCGCGTGCCGGCCTTGCGACTGTCTGTCGGGCAGGCCGCGGCGCTCGCCGCGATCATCCAGTCACCTGGTTTCTACCCGACACCGGCCGGGCACCGGGCCCTGATCGCGCGCTGGCACTACGTGCTGAACGGCATGGTGACGATGGGTACGCTGTCACCGGAGCAGGCAGCGACGCAGAAGTTCCCCAAGTTCAGCCGCAGCCAGCACGTCGGTGACGGGTGGAATGGCTACAACGGCTACATCATGCAGGCGATCCAGAACGAGTTGCTTTTCACGTACCACTACAAGCAGAGCCAGATTGATAACGGCGGACTGCGGATCGTCAGTACGTTCGACAAGGCCAAGATGGACGCCCTATACGGTTCGGTGCAGGACAACGAGCAGATCATGACGGAAGGCGGCAGGGCCCTGCCACCGTACGCGCACGTTGGTGCGGTGCTTGAGGAGCCGAGCACCGGCGCGATCGTCGCCATGTACAGCGGTCCGGGCTACAACGCCCCGCACTGCGCCAAGATTAAATGTCAGTTCGATATGGCACTGCAGAACCGCGAGCAGGTCGGATCGTCGTTCAAGCCTTACGTGCTCGCGACCGCGCGCCAGCAAGGGATGAACGTGCAGGCCAGCATGCTCGACGGATATTCGCCGATCTGCGTGCCAAGCGACAGCCAGCCGATGACCTATGCCGTGAGGGTGCTGACGCCCGGCACGCCTTGCCCCGTTGACCAGGTGGGCCAGGACGCTTTCAACGTCTCGAACGATCAGGGTGATGGCAGCCTCGGTCCGGTTACCGTGCGGGTGGCAACCGCAGCTTCGCTCAACACTGCCTACACCGATCTTCTTCACCGCGTGGGCACGCAGAAGGTCATCGACCTGGCACAGCAGTTCGGCGTGAACACCTCCAGTTACCCCAACGGTTCCGGGCTTCAGGACATGAGGCACCAGGTTGGCATCGCGCTCGGCCAGGCATCCCTCACCGTGGAGGAGCAGGCCACCATGTTTAACACGCTCGCCAACGACGGCGAGTACATCACGCCGCATGTTGTCCAGCGGATCACCCAGGGCAACACGGCAACGACGGCGAAGGTCGTCCGCCGCGAGGTGCTCACCCCTGACGTGGCCTCTGACGTTGACTACGCCCTGTCCTTCGACGTCCGGCCGGGCGGGACCGCGACGAACGCGGCCATGGCCGACGGCCGGGAGATCATCGGCAAGACCGGCACCACGAACGCGGCACAGTCGGCGTTCTTTATCGGCGCGATCCCGCAGTACACCCTGTCGGTCGGGATCTTCTCCGATACGCAGGACGGCGACATCAATCACCAGTCGCTCAATCTGCTCGGCGGATTGTCAGGTGGTGGGTACGGCGGCGACTGGCCGTCGATGATCTGGCGTACGTTCGCCGAGCGCGAGTTCGCGCAACTGCCCGAGGAGAACTTTCCCGCGCCTGACTTCGGCGGGGTTGCCTGGAACATGCTTGGCCCGTTGCTCACACCACCTCCCCGGTCGAAACCACAGCCGGCGCTGCCGGTCTGTGACCCGATCGACCCCTTCTGCGGGCACCGTCTGCACCGGGGCCTCGGGCTATGCCCGCCGGGCGTAACGCTGCCGCGCTGCCAGCCGCCGACGCGAACCAGAAGGTCGGACCAGGGTCCTGCGGGGAATGACTTCGTGGGTAACCCAGGCGCAGCGGTTACCGCGCCGCAGCGCGGAGGCGGTTAGGGGCGTGCCCGGGAGGGGCACCGGACTGGGTCACGAGACCGGACGCAATGATTGAGCGGGAAGAACATGCGTCGGACGTCGGCGGGGAACCTGAGCCTGGCGAAGGGGTGCCCGTGACCAGACCGCGGCACGATTCGCCGGGCCGGGGCAGTCGGCGCCAGCACCCGGCGGCCGGCGGCCGAGGCGAAATTGGGGGCTCGGCACCGGTGCTCGCGACCGCGGCGCTGGCTGGCATGCTGCTCGCCTTCCTGGAGAAGCTGCCCTGCTGGGCCGGGGCGTGGAACATCCCGGCCAAGCAGTTCCAGCTTGCCTGCTACACCGATATCTACCCCCTGTACTTCACTGAGCAACTGGCCAGCGGGAAGGTGCCCTACACCGGCCACCCGGTCGAATACCCGGTCCTGATCGGCGCGGTCATGGAGGCAGCCGCATGGCTGGTCCGTTCGATCGCCGATCCGTTCGCCAGGGGCCAGCGGTTCTTTGACGTCACTGTGGCCGGGCTGGCTTTGTGCGCCGTCGCTGGCGTGCTCGCCACCGCCTTCGCGGCCGGGCCGGCCCGCAGGTTCGACGCGCTGCTCGTCGCGTTGAGCCCGGCGCTGATCCTGTCCGCGTTCATCAACTGGGATCTTGTCGCGATGGCGCTCGTCGCGACGGGCATGGCGGCCTGGGCGGCGCGGCGGAACGCGCTCGCGGGCGTGCTGCTCGGACTCGGTGTCGCCACCAAGTTCTACCCCCTGATCTTCTTCGGCCCGCTGCTGCTGCTATGCCTGCGGGCGGGGCGAATGCGGGCGTTCTGGGTTACGACGGGCTCGGCCGTACTGGCCTGGCTCGCGGTCGACGTGCCGGTAATCATCGCTGCCCCGGCAGGCTGGAGTACCTTCTACAGCTTCAACCGGGCGCGGCCCGCCGACTGGGGAGCGATCTGGTACTTCTTCGAGACTCGGCGCGTGCCCCTGCTCGGCATCGTGAACACGGCGACCCTCGATGTGCTGAGCGTGGGTGCTTTCGCGGTCGGCTGCCTGGCGATCGCGGCGCTTGCGCTCGCCGCGCCGCGCCGCCCCCGGCTGCCACAGTTGTTCTTCCTCGCGCTCGCGGTATTCCTGCTCACCAACAAGGTGTGGTCGCCACAGTACGTGGTCTGGCTGGTGCCGCTCGCGGTGCTCGCACGACCCCGGCTCGGCGCGTACGTGCTCTGGCAGCTCGCCGAGGTCGGCTATTTCCTCGCCATCTGGTGGTACCTGCTCACCATTCCAGGAATTTCCACCGGGGTGAGCGGCTTCCAGGGGATCGGCCAGGGCTGGTATTTCATCGCGCTTCTCGCCCGTTTCGCCACTACGGCGCTGCTCGCCGCGCTTGTCGTCGCGGATATCCTGCGCCCAGGCTGCGATGTGGTGCGCGCTGGCGGGCAGGACGACCCCGCGGGCGGTGTACTAGCCGGGGCTGCGGACGCGTTCGTGCTGCGCCGCGGCGCGTCCCGCCCCGCTGACGGGGCACGCGCAAGCTTAGGCGGTGATCGCGGCGACCACGGGGCCGGGTGTGACGGCCCGAAGGGCCGGCTCCGCGCAGCCGTTAGGTCCAGGTGGGGTCAGCTGCGGCCGAGCTGGTCGCGCAGCCAGCGGATGTCCGCCGCCTGCCCATCATCATCATCCGGCGTCTCACAGACGACGGGCGCTCCCGCGGTTCGCACCACCTCGACGATGAGCTTGGGGTCGATGGTGCCATGCTGGAGGTTGTCGTGCCTGTCGCGCCGTGACCCGAACTCGTCCCTGCTGTTATTGCAATGCACGAGGTCGATGCGCCCGGTGATGGCCATGACGCGGTCGATGATGCCCTGCAGTTCTTCACCGCCGGCATGCGCGTGACAGGTGTCCAGGCAGAACCCGGCCCTCGCGGTGGCACGCGCCGCGTTGATGGTATCCCAGAGCCGGGCGATCGCATCGAGGGTCCGGGCCATCGCGTTGTCGCCGCCCGCCGTGTTCTCGATCAGCAGTGGGAGCGGGAATTCGGTCCGCTCGAAGACCTTCTGCCAGTTGGCAAAGCCTTCCGCCGGGTCAGCCGCCGCGGGCACGTGGCCGCCGTGCACGATGAGGGCCTTCGCCCCGATTGACGCGGCAGCCTCCGCGTGCTGGGTGAGCAGCTTGCGGCTCGGGATCCGGATCCGGTTGTTGGTCGTGGCGACGTTGATCAGGTACGGCGCGTGGATATAGACATGCAGCCCGGCCGATTCGGCGGATCGGCGCAATTCCCCCGGGTCGCCGGGAAGCACTGGCCCTTTATATCCCTGCGGGTCGCCGAGGAAAAACTGTACGACGTCCGCACTGCGGGCAGTCGCCGCGGCGATCGGATCGGCCTGGTCGACGTGAGCTCCGATGCGCAGCATGCTTCGAGCCTAGTGCGCGGCGGGAGGAGCGCGGGCCGGCCTCCGGGTAACGGGTTTGGCCCAGCGAGATGCCGGGCCCGGACGCGGTAACTTCCAATCGGCCGGGTCAAGAGGAGAGTGAAAAACCGCCGTGCGCGATGCCCAATCCCGCGCCGACGAAACCTCCGATGATCCCCACCACGATGAGCATCCGCTCGCCCCGCGTCGCCGAGACGAACTGGAGGTACAGGCCGAGACCGAAGCAGATCAGGCCGAGCACAGTGGCGGCCAGGTGTGTCCGCACGATCAGTCCTAGGGCGAACGCGACGATCCCACCCACGCAGACAAATAGGGTGAGCACGTTCAGCAACGTGTGGCGCTTGCCGTCGGTGTTGAGCGTGAGGTGCGGCGCCGTCGGCGTCTCCTCGACACGGGTGTCATCAGGCACGGGAGCCACCTCCACAGGTGTACCTCTTTGCCGATATACACCACAGGTGTTCCCTTGTCCACGCCGCTGGAATCTCCGCGCAACTGCGGTGTGGGCAGAGCCGTCTCGCCCCGCGCTGGCTTCGAAGTACTGGCTCCGGAGCCATGGCTCCGGGGTATCTTGCGGGGGATCTGGCGCCACAAGCCCGCCCGCGCCCGCCAGCGGCCTCGCGCGCGTGACATCCGGGGTGCGCGTTCGGGCCCGGGCACCGGTGCTCCCTTGGTAAACTGATTTCGCCGCGCCCGGCCGTCCCGGGCAAGGGCGCGGAATTCCTCCTGTCACGGAGAGACCGTGACCGCCAGTCCAGGGGAGGCTCCAGCCCAGTATGCGCCAGTACGAGTTGATGATCATTCTTGAGCCGGGGCTCGAGGAGCGTACGGTCCAGCCATCGCTTGAGCAGTTCCTTAAGGTCGTGACGACCGGGGGTGGCACCGTGCAGAGGATCGACGTATGGGGCCGCAGGCGCCTCGCTTACGAGATCGACAAGAAGTCCGAGGGAATCTATGCGGTCATCGACTTGACCGCGGATCCCGGCACCGTGCGGGAACTTGACCGCCAGCTCAACCTCAATGAGGGCGTGCTGCGTACGAAGGTGCTTAGGCCCGAGCAGCACTGACCCGCGGCGCCCGAACCGCGGCGCTGGTGCACGGCTGCACGACGCGCCGGATCCGGTGTCATCAGAAACTCAGCAAACCATCCGAACCGACCGGGAGCACGCCCGATGGCAGCAGGCGACACCCAGATCACTATTGCTGGCAACCTCGTCGACGATCCGGAGCTCCGCTACACCCCGAACGGCCAGGCAGTGGCCCGATTCCGGGTAGCGTCCACGCCGCGATTCCGCGACTCCGCGAGTGGTGAGTGGAAGGACGGTGACAGCCTGTTCCTCACCTGCAACGTGTGGCGGCAGGCAGCCGAGAACGTCGCGGAGAGCTTGCAGCGCGGCATGCGGGTCATACTGCAGGGCAGGCTGCGGCAGCGTTCGTACGAGACCCGCGAGGGTGAGAAACGGACCGTATACGAGGTCGAGGTCGATGAGGTCGGGCCCTCGCTGCGAAACGCCTCTGCCAAGGTGACGAAGACCGCCCGCTCGACTGGGGGCTTCGGTGGCGCCTCCGGCGGTCCTGGCGGCCCGGGCCGCGGCGCGGGCGGGGCCTCCGACGATCCATGGGCGACGAGCGGGACCGGTTCGGACGGCGGCGACAGCTTCTCTGACGAGCCGCCGTTCTGAGATGGCGCGCTGGCGAGAGAAACCGTCCCGGTGCGAAGAACGCCGGTGAAGGAAACAGGTAACGACCATCCCCGCCGCAGGCGGGGCTCTTGAGAGGGAGCACCACGATGGCCAAGGCACCGGCACGTAAGCCGAAGAAGAAGGTGTGCCTCTTCTGCCAGGAGAAGATCTCCTACGTCGACTACAAAGATGTGGGGCTGCTGCGGAAGTTCATCTCCGACCGTGGCAAGATCCGGGCCCGCCGGGTCACCGGCAACTGTACGCAGCACCAGCGGGATGTCGCCTCAGCGATTAAGAACGCGCGTGAGATGGCGCTGCTCCCGTACACGAGTACCGCGCGCTGAGGGGGTATCCGGCGATGAGTCGCACACCGATGAAGCTCATCCTCACCCAGGAGGTCACCGGCCTGGGAGCACCTGGTGACGTCGTTGATGTCGCGGGGGGTTACGGGCGCAACTACCTGGTTCCGCGCGGCTTGGCGATGCGCTGGTCCCGCGGTGCGGAG
>Ga0335081_10016868_pt1 | contig 11831 bp, 16 predicted proteins | sample Lox_Sample_35_FD_206713 | JGI IMG/M metagenome (GOLD analysis project Ga0335081, IMG submission 206713) | Soil microbial communities from Loxahatchee National Wildlife Refuge, Florida, United States - Lox_Sample_3.5 | ecosystem: Environmental > Terrestrial > Soil > Wetlands | place: USA... | reverse complement strand
AGGCCGGTGCCCGCCGAGCGGAACCGAGCGCAGCGAGGGGAGGGGAGCGTGCGACCTTGCAGCGAGAGGCGGGCGGTCGGCCAGGATGCGGGCGGCGTGATGAACACACCGCCAGAGCCGACGGAACCCGAAACGGGGTGCGAGGCAGGTCGAGCAGCGAGTTGCGAGGCGTGCGTGAGCACGCCAAGGACTCCGGCAGGTCATGAAGACGACAAAAAAGGGGGCCGCGGTTGCGGCCCCCTATCGGAGCTGGTGGGTTGTCGTGACCTTGGTCGCTACGCGGCCTCGGCCATCAGCATCGGGTCGCTGAGTGCCGCGGTGGAGTCGGCCTCCGCGAGTGTCATGTAGGTCGGCGCGTCGGCGTGACATGCGGTCATCGCCTCGGCCAGCGTGACCTGGTGGGCGAGGAGGAAGCCCTCGGGCGACTCGGCCTGCCAGGCGTTGAACGGGTCGGTCCGCTGGAGCAGCGGCGTGGTCCGAACGGTGTAGACGGCGTGGTGCTCAAGTGGGCCGTCGGGCGCGACGAAGCGCGCGTGGTACTCCTTGGTGCTGATCCGGTCGAAGTGAAGGCACATGACTAGGCCTCCACTGCCGCGAGGTCCGCGGCGGGGTTCTTGTGACGCTTGATCTGCTCGGCGATGCGAAGCAGGATGCGGGCCGGGTTGCCGATCGCGTCGGCCTGGCCGTTGTGAAGCGCCTCCCAGTCGACGTGCTCGGTGGAGGCCTCGACGAGGTGTCCCTCGACGGTGGTGAGGTCACCAAGCTTGGTGTCCTCGGGGAGGTCGATTATGAGTTGCATGGTGAATCTCCTGTGGTCGGTGGGTACTCCCGTAGCCACCCGCGCTGAGAGGTTGGTTGGCTACGGCAGTGGGGCGGCGCCGTGGCGCCGCCCCTCACCGCTGCTAGAACGGGATGTCGTCCTCGCCCACGCCCGCGGCGACCGGCTCCGCGGGGGCCTCGGCCTGCTCGCTCGGCTTGCGGCCGAACTGCACGCGGTCTCCGATGACCTCGAGGTTGTAGACCTTGCCCTCGCCGTTGCCCGGGTCGTAGACGTTCTGCGAGAGGTGTCCCTCGATCAGGACCTCGGCGCCCTTGCGGAGGTACTGCGCGGCGTTCTCGGCGGTGGTGCCGAAGACCGTGACGTCGATGTAGTCGACCTTCTGGCGGTCGCCGAAGCCGTAGTTGACGGCCACCACGAGACGGGTCCGGGCCTTGCCCGAGCTGGTCAGGGGCTGCGCGTCGCGTGCGAGGTTGCCCTGCAGGGTGATGCTGTTCTGGCTGATCATGTTCTGAGCCCTCCTGTGGGTCAGTTGGTTTGTGATGACACGCGCATCAGCGCGCCGACTGACGGAGGGGTCAACTTGGAATCGCGTTCGGTCCGCCCCTCGCTGGCGCGACGGTTTTGCTAGAAGCGCGAAGCGCCTTGCCCGAAGGGTTCAGCGAAACCGGCGCGACGGTGACGTAGTGAGCGCTTGCGCGAACGCAGAGGCGGACTGGATGCGAATCCTGGTTGACCCCGGAGGAGGGGGCGCGAGTATGCAGCGAGGCATGAACAAACCGACTGGCCTTCAGGTGCGGTGAGAGGCGTGAGATCGGTCGAACCCCAACGCACTGTGTGCTCGCCTTGCGATGTACCGGCCATCCAGCCTGGCTTGCGCGATTCCCTGTTGGTGGCTGCCACCTTGATCTGAGGTGTGCCGGGAAGGCCGGTTACCCGATGTTGCGTTCGGGACAGCCGCCGATCGCGACGGTGCCTACGGGCGCCGTGGTCACCCCGAGGGACTTCCCCAGCGTGTGTCTGCGCCGGGGTCGGCGATGGCGGTCGTAGCCGTTGGTCATGAGAACGCAGACGTTCGGCGAGATGGTGCGCACGACGGCCCCAGACGCGCCGTAGAACCCGGTGTGGGGTGACACCGCCTGTCAAGCGGCCAGGCGCGCCAGTACGCCGCCCCGCCGCTGTGCTACCGAAAGTCGGTGCGGGTTGTGGGAGACAGCCGGGCCCGGCGAGAGGGTGCGGCTGGTCAAACCGGCGGCCTGGGCAGCCGTGAGTATTCGGAAGTGACGTGGGAGACGGCGGCAGTCAGCGATCAGAGCCAGGCGGGTGGCGAAGGTGAACCTGGCGCGGCGAGCGGCGCGTAATCCGTGGTCTCGAGCTGCGGTGCCTTGGGCTGGTCACTGCGTCCAGCAGTCCGGTGACGTCGCGTTCCCGCCGTCGCTCGAGGACACGCTCGCTGGTTGTTGTCCTCGCGGGGTAAAATGTCGCCCGGAGCTCCGGGACGGCCGACTTTGAGCCGGCCGCCCCGGGGGCTCTGGGTCCCTGCTTCTACCTCATCCTGGCCACGAGGATCAGGATGATGAGGAGCGCGAGTACCAGAGCGAGCGCGTCCGTGGACATGCTCAGCTCCTTGGTTCGCCCCGCCGGGGATTCGGCGGGCGCCGCGCTCGCGGAGCGCCGCGCCGCGTCCGCCATCCCGGTCTACGTATGGCTCACAGCGGGGAGTTCCAGTACGTCTCCTCGCAGCTGTCGCTGCAGAACGTCGGTCGGCCGTCGCAGTAGGCGATGCCGACGTACTCCTCGCAGACGACGCAGTTCATGCGCTCGTCCATGCGCTCGCACTCGAAGCACTTGTCGTTGCGGCGCTCGTAGGGCGTGTCGAGCGGCTCACCGCAACTGCAGTAGACGGGCTCGGCGACGCTGCGCGTTCGAGTTTTGGTGGTGGCGAGGGGGCTCATGCTGCCACCGCCTTCGCCTGCCGCCGGGCGGCGGCGCGGGCCTTGATTGCGTCCGGCCAGGTGGTTGCGCCGTACTGAACCATGACCTCGAACGGCGAGGCTTTGCTGGCCTTGGGGGCGAGCATCCTGGTCGCTCGCGCGTCGGTCAGCAGCGCCGCGCGCTCGAGCGGGCAGCGCTGGAGCCGGTTGGCCTCGTCGAGGTAGTCGGCGACGAGCGCGTTCATGTGCGCGACGGCCGAGGTGCCGTCGGCCACCGGGCCGACGTCGAGGCACCGCTCGATGAGGTAGGCGCGTGCGCCGTCGCCGCGGTGCTCGGGCTCGTCGGTGAGTCGGACGTGTCCGAGGACCCGCTGCGCGTAGATGACGCGCACGGTGCCGTCAGGCAGCGTGTAGGAGCCCTGCTGGTGCTTGGGGGAGGTCCGCGTGTCAGGCAGGGCCGGTGCGGTGGTGATGGTGCTCATGTTGTTGGTCTCGGTTGTGGGTTGACGATCCGTGTCAGGACCGCTGGCCGTTGCGGATGGCGATGAGGCGGTCCAGTTCGGCGCGCGCCTCCTCGGCAGTGGCGGCGGGCTTCTGCGGGAGGCCGAGCTTGCGCTGCAGGTCTGAGAGGTACTTGGCCTGCTTTGCGCTCGGCGCGGCGATCAGCTCGTCGAGCAGCTCCTGCGCGAGATCGAACCGCGTGGGGATCTGAACCGGGATGCCCTTCTTCTCCGACAGTGAGCGGATGTAGGAGAGCTGGCCGTCTGTGGCCTGGGGGGTCAGCGTCTCGGCGCCCATGTTGTTGGAGTCGGCGGTCTGGACGCTGTAGGAGGCGTGTGAGCCGTATCCGACGGTTTCGGCGAACCGTCCGCCGGCGTACCGCCCGTCGCGGGTGCCCTTGGCGTCGAGAGCGCGCTGGCGCCTCTCGCCCGGGGTGAGGGTCACCGGGCTGGGCTTGAACCGGATGGTCCGGTAGGAGCCGCGGCGGCGGGTTCCGCCTTCGAGCATCATCAGCCGGTCGAGCTCGCGATTGACGACGTCGCGGTCGGTGAGGTCGAGGTGGCCGATCGGACGGCGGTGCTTGGTTGCGAGCATCCGCAGCCTGGTGATCTGGTCGATGGCGGGGATCTCCTCGAGAGGGGTGTCCGCCTCGATGTGGACGCCGACGTTTCGGTAGTCGAGGATGCGCTTGGTGCGCCGGCGCTCGGCGCGATCGAGGTCTTCTTGATTGAGGGTGGTGGCCTTGCTCATGTGGTCTCTCCGTTCTGGGTCGTGGACGGCCATGACGCGCATTGAGCGGCCGGTTCCTCGGAGTGCCAACTTGTCGAGCCGTTGAGCCGCGCCCGCCTGCGGGCGGAACCGGCGGCTTGCCGCCGGCGGCTCGATGGCTCGGCAGGTTGCGCGAGAATGAGGCCCGCCAGGGCCGGGCCGGGTGCTCAACTTGGCGGCATGTGTCTGTCCCCCGACCCCAGGAGAGACAGAGCGGGGCCAGCAGTCACCGATCACGGCCAGTAAAAGCCAGGGAGTCACCCACCACGTCGGGCACCCCCCCGCCCTGATCTGTTCGCTGACCTGCCGCGGTGGTTGGTGGTAGGTGACGCCTACGGGTTGCGGGCGTCTCTATTTGAGACGTCGCGTGGGGGTCGTTGCGCACGAAAAGCCCGGCTTTCGCCGGGCTGTGGTTACGTCTGTGTGGTTGGGTTGGCCGGCGGTCCGGCCAACGTCATGTGTGGCTCGCCGTGCCCTGCCGGGCCTCGTCGCGGACGCGCATCAGGGCGCGGCCTAGGAGGTTCTGGCCGGTGTAGCCGCCGCGGCGGTCACGGCAGCCCCAGACGAAGTCGCGGGGCGAGTCCTCGGCGAGGATCCGATCTCCGGTGGAGAGCAGCAGCTCGCGGAGTTCGGGGACGGTGAATTTCGCTCGCACGACGGTGAGCATGATGTGCGCCCGGCGGCGGTTCCAGTCCGGGGGGCAGGGGTACTGCCAGGCGGCACGCTTGGCGGCGTAGGCGCCCTTAGCCCGCCGGATGCGCTCGTGCTCGTGCTTGTTGCGACCCTTGGCGCACTGGAAGGCGTGCTCACCGGAGTCGAACAGCAGGATGACCGACGGGTCATACCAGGCGGGCATCGGGAACGGGATCTCGTCGTCGAAGTTCGAGAAGCGCCGGTGGGGGCCGCGGCGCCCGGAGTAGAAGTAGATCGTGCCGGGCTCGTCCCAGCGAGCGCGCCGCCACCGCGTCGGTGACGGGAGCGCTTCGAGGGCGACGGGTAGTGCTGGTGTGTGAGTGGTCATGCGCGGATCGGGTTTATCGGTCGGTGTGATCGATACCGTTATCGCGCTCGACTTCAGCGGCCAGATCAGCGATCAGGTCAGGCAGCGCCGCCTTGAGCTTCCAGGCGAGTTTGTCGACGCTGAACGCGGATTGGTGGCCTGCGGCCTGGGCCGCGAGTGCGTAGATGGGATTGTTGGTAGCGAGGACGACCCGTTGCCTGAGGGAGGCGGCGTCCATCGGGTTGCGGAACCTCCCCAGCCGGGTCGGGTCCTCCTCCTGGGCGCGACGGAAGGCGTCGAGGTCGATGTGATGATGCGTGCTCATGTGGTTCTCCTGGTGGGTCGTGGACTGGCCATGACGCGCATTGAGCAGCCGGTTCTCAGAGTGCCACTTGTCGAGCCGTTGAGCCGCGCCCGCGTGCGGGCGGAACCGGCGGCTTGCCGCCGGGCGGCTCGATGGCTCGGCAGGTTGCGCGAGGACTGAGGCCCGCCATGGCCGGGCCGGCTGCTCAACTCGGCGGCATGCCTGGCCGCGACCCGGAGACAGCGATTGGGCACGGTGACGCGGCGTTCACGCCGCAATCCCTGACAGTGACTGGTCACCGATGGGGTAGTCCCAGCCGAAGCGCGCGCGGCGCGCGAACAGCTCGCCGTATGGGCCGGGACTGGCCTGCTCGATCAGGTCGTAGCTTCCGTCGGGCTTGGCCGAGTGGATGCGGCCACGCCTGCCTTTGGCTCGTGGCGCGCGCCAGCGCTGGACGCTGCCGGCGTTGTTGACCTGGAAGGGCAATGAGCCGCGACGGCAGACGAGCAGGATTTCGTGTTGGGGACGCGGGAACTTGCCGAGCCCGAACGTGATCTTGTCCCACACTATTTCGGACACGACGCCGAAGCCCCATGCGCGCGCGACGCGCGTGCCGACGCCCTCGCGGTTGAAGCTGGCGGGCACCCACAGGTAGAGGTGCGCCGCGGCCTCTGCGAGCTCGGAGACGGGTAGCGCCTCGATCGCGTCGAGCGGCATCGGCTCGTATGGGAAGAACGTTTCGCGGCCGCGACGCCCGCCCCTGGCCGCGAGCGGCCGCGAGCGGGCTCGCTGATCGCCGACGAGCGGCCACGGGGGGTCGGCGACGATGGTGCGGTATCGGGCGGTTGGTGAGAGCGCGAGTGTGTTCACGAGCGTGACACGTGGATGTGAGGGTCGGTCCGAATGGCCGCACGAGCCCCGTCCGGGGCCTTGCCCGCATGAGCACCGGGCATGGTTATCGCCCCCCAGGAGCAAGGGGCGCGGACGGGTTGCTGCTCGTGCGGCCACCCGGCAGTTCCGCTGACCAGGCGGAACCGAGCTGGCCACGGGCCCGCGGGCGGGAGCCGGCCTACGTCGTCGCTGCGACGGGTGGCCGACTCCGGTCCGGGGCCGTGGGGAAGAATATTGCGCCTCCGCCGCCTGGTTAGGACGAGGGAGGCGCGCTCTGGGGTGTTTAGGGGGGCGTGCGGGTCAGCACGCAAGCTTGGTAGCCGCCCCGGCGACGTTGCCGCGTAGAGCGAGCGCGGCGTCGAGCGCCGTGGCGGTGATCGAGGCCTCGTCGGCGAGGTCAGCGATGGTCTGGGCGACCTGGAGCACCTGGTGGCGGCCGCGAGGGCTCAGCGAGCCGGTCTGGTAGGCGCGCTCGAGCGCCGCCTGCCCGGGCGCGCACAGATCGGGGGCCGACCCCCGCGCGTCGCGGTGCTGCTGGCGTTCGCGCGCAGCGAGGACGCGATCACGCAGTTCGGCAGACGACGGCGCCGGCGCAGCGGCCGCGACGTCGGCGGCGGGCGGAAGGTCGACGAAGATCGCGAAGTGATCCAGCAACGAGACGGCGAGCCGTCGCTGATGTCTGGCGAACGTTGCGGCGTCGCAGACGCAGCGATCGGTGTCCGCGTAGCCGCAGGGACACGGTGAGGCTGAGGCGACGAGCTGAAAGCGCGCCGGGAACCGATACCCACGCTCACCGCGGACGATCGACACGCCATGATCGGTAAGCGGCGCGCGCAGCGCGTCAAGCGACGATCGGGAGTGCTCGACCAGAGAGTCCAAGTAGAGGACACCGTGGTGCGCGAGGGAAACCTCGCCGGGCCGCACCGGCGCGCCGCCGCCGAGGAGACCGGCGGTGCTGATCGTGTGATGCGGAGCGCGGAACGGGCGGTCCCGGTCGCGGCCGAGACCGGCGGCGTCCCGGATCGTCGCGACCTCCCGCTGCTCGGTCTCGGTCAGCTCGGGCAGGATCGTGACGAGACGCCGAGCGAGCATCGTTGCGCCCGCGCTGGCCCCGCCGCGGAGCAGGACGTGATGCCCGCCGGCGGCGGCGACGGTCAGTGCGAAGATCGCTTCCTCGCACCCGCGAACGTCAGCGAAGTCGGGCTGGGACGCGGCGCTGACGGGCACAGCGGACGTCTGCCGATCGGGGTCGCCGCCCGGGACCTCCTTGAGGTGGGAGATCGGCCGCGAGGGGATCGGCGCGAGGTCGTGGGGAAGCGCCTCACCCGCGTAGAGGAGCATGCCCGGGCAGCCGCTCGAGCGGTGCTCGACGGCGGCGGCGAGCGTGCCCGGGAGCGGGCGGATCTCTCCGCTGAGGGCCAGCTCGCCGTAGACGACGATGTCGGCGACCTGGTCGCCCGGGATCTCGCCAGAGGCGGCCAGGACGGCCAACGCGACGGCGAGCGAAATGGAGGGCGACGCGTGGCGCAGCGACGCGGGTGCGATGTCGAGCGTGACGCGGCGCTCGGGGAACCGGTAGCCGCTGTTGAGGATGGCTGCGCGCACGGTTTCCCGAAGCTCGCGGTTGACGGCGTCGGAGAGGCCGATCACCGTGAACGAAGGAAGCCCGGGGCGGACGTCGCATTCGACGGTGACGCGTCGCGCTTCGACGCCGTGGAGAACGTATGTGGCGCAGCGAGCAAGCACGGGCGAGATGAGCTCCTGGAGGTGCGGGTTTTGGGCCGGCGCAAATGACGGCCACGGTGGTTAGGTGCGAGTGAGCGGCCCGGCGCGCGACAGGCGCACGTTGGACGCCTGCGGCCGGGGCTGGTCGGGACGGCCCGCCGCGGATTGGGCGGGCCGTGCTGGTCGAGGTCTAGGCGAGGGTGGCCGACGTTCGGTCGGCCGCGTTTGCCTTAGCGGTGGTGGCGTGAGCGGTTAGAACGGGATGTCGTCGTCGGACACGCCCGCCGGGATGAAATCGGGCTCGGCCGGAGTGCTGGCGTCGGCGCTCCCGGCTCCGTTGCCGGCGCCGTTGCCGCCGCCGAGGAACTTGACGGTGGCGGCGACGATCTCGACGGCCTGGCGCTTCTGGCCATCGGTCTCGAACTCACGCCAGCGCAGGCGCCCGTCGACGGCGACGCCGCGACCCCGACTGAGGTACTGGTGGCAGGTCTCGCCTTGCTTACCCCAGACGGTCACGTCGAAGTAGTTGGCCCGTTCGCTCCACTCGCCGGTGGCGCCATCACGGACGCGCTCGTTGACGGCGACGCGCAGGCCGCAGACGCTCGTCGAGCCAGCCTGGCGGAGCTCAGGATCGCGGGTCAGGTTGCCGGTGATAACTACGGTGTTGAGGTCAGGCATGGGTGGTGTGGTCTCCTGGTTGGTTGTTGAACTACGGCCGCGTCGAGGTCGGCTGTCCCGCCCAAGGCAGCATCCGCGCACGCGGGTGCGAGCCTGAAAGGCGGGCAGTTCGGGCTCACCGCGGCTTGTGGTCTGTCGTGCTTACGCTCCGTTCGGGGTGTTGAGCCGGATCGGCATGAGGATCTGAGAGAGCTTGCCCGTGGGGTCCGTGAGCATCATCGGCCGCAGCGGGCTGAGGAAACGCATCTCGACCGTCTCGCCGCCGTACTGCGCGAGCGCCTGGGTGAGGAAGTCCGGATTGATGCCGATCGTGAACGGAGCGCCGTCGTGCCGGATGTCCTCGACCACTTCAGCGGCAGAGCCGATGTCATGAGTGTCGGCGCGGCACTCCAGCACGATGCCGTTGAAGGCGAGAATCGCCGGCGTGTTGTTCTGGCAGAGCAGCGCGACGCGCCTGATCGTCTCATTCAGCGTGTCGGCGGGATAGCTGACGCTGAAGTCGCACTCGGTGGGGATCAGCTGATCGGCGTTGGGGTAGTCGCCGCTGATAGTTCGCGTCGAGAGCGTGATCGAAGCGAACTGCATCACGAAGTTACTTCCGGCCTCGCTGATGGTGAGGTAATCGGCGCCGGCGACTTTTGAGAGCTTGGCAAGCTCCTGTAGCGCACGCGCGGGAAGGGTGCGCTGGAACTCGCGGGTGGCGGGCGCCTCGAGCTCGGTCCGGTAAACGGCGAGCCGATAGGAGTCGGTGGCCACCGCGCGCAGGTCGGTGCCGGTCACACGGATGTTGACGCCGGTGAGTAGCGGCCGGGACTCATCGCGACTGGCCGAGTCCGCGACCCTGTCGATCGCGGCGATGAACGGCGCGAGCGGCAACTGTGAGGTAGTGGCCGGGTCGGGCTTTGGGAGGTTCGGGAAGTCCTCGATCCGCAGCGGGCGCAGATCAAAGCGGGCCGAGCCGGATTCGATGCGAGCCGGCGACTCGTCGGCGAGGCTGATCGTCACGGTCGTGCCCGGGCACGCCTTGACGACATCGAGAAGCAGACGGGCGGGCAGCAGGACACGGCCGGGCGAGTCGATCGACTCGGTCACGACCGGCAGGGTGATGGACGTGTCGAAGTCCGTGGCGCTGACGAGCACACCCGATCCGGTCGCATCGATGAGCGCGCCCTGCGCGGCCTGGAGTGCGGTTGAACTGGTTGCGACGCGCGCGGCGACCGCTAGTGCGTTGGCGAGGTTTGCTTTGGTGGCCGTGAGCTTCACGGGAGACTCCTGTAGGCGTGTTCGTTAGGAAAGTGCAGCGTTGTAGGGGTAGACATAGAGGCGTTTGACTCCGTCGCCGATGCTGTTGGCGACCGACGGGTTGCTGTATCCGCCCGTGTACTTCCACGGCTTGACGAACCCGAGGTTGCGCCAGCCGTCAAGGCGGTAGAGGTTCCCGGCTTTGCCGGGGAGCGCGTAGGAGACGGCGGCCGCCACGGGCCAGTAGTCACGCTCCCACCGGGGCGCGAGGTAGTCGCGCCACAGGCGCAACATCACGCGCATGATCCCGGGATGGTCGGGCGATCGGGCGATCCGCCCAAGCTCGACCACCTCCCGGCGCGGGTAACCGGCGGAGGTCGCGCCGACGGTCGAGCCTGAGACGGCGACGGCCGCTGCCTCACCGTCGACGGCCAGACCGAAGTACTGCGCTCCAAAGGGCCGGCGCCAGGTGCCGAGCGGATGCTGCCAGTGGCGAAGCAGCGCGTTGGCGTCGGCCTTGGTGATCTCCGAGAGCAGCTCGACCTGGCCCTCGGGCCACGGCACGCCCGCAGGCCAAAGCATGCTGTCGAGCACGAGCTGCCCTTCGCTTGAGGCGATGGTCATTGGCGGGGATTGGATCGGAGCGGTGGTTGTCATGGGGGTGCGGGTCGTGACGCGACCCGGGTGGAGTGCCGGTCTTGGCGACGGCGCTCCGGGACCAGCGAGTGCTGGCCCACAGCCCTAGGACGTGGTCAAGTGGGTGTTTGGGAGAGAAAGCGACCGAAAGTTGGGTCGGCCGCCGGGTGAATCAGTACGTGCTACGGGAGCGACGCATGGCGGCGTCGCGTGCTGTCGGCGTCAGCGCGCGGCAGCGGTGGGCCGGTCAGACGGTTTCACCCTGCGATGGGGTGAAGTAGGAGGCGAGCTGCTGGTTACCGGCGGCGATCTCGTCGCGCAGGGTTTGGACCGCGGCGTCGAACGCGGCCTTCAGCGACTTCTGACCGAAGCGGGCGACGGGCATCAAGCCACCGACCCGCGTGGTCTCAAACGGCTTGACGCGGACCGTGCCCGAGAAGTGCTCCTCGCGGTTGATGGAGGCGAAGTAGGCGCGCCGCGGGCCGAGGTGGGAGACGGCGAGCACGGCGTATTCGACGCCGTCGCCGTCGAAGTCGCTGTGGACGTTGCGAAGCGGCCAGAGCGCCTCGATGCGACGAGAGTCCGGCTTCTGGGTGGTCGTCGGTGCTTCGGTGACGGGCGCTGGTGTCTCGATGTTGGGGACGGGACGAATCATTGAGTGACCTCCGTTGTCAGGACTCGGACGTGGTTGAGTGGTCAGCGATTCGTGAGGCGCTGAGCCGTTCCCCCGGTAATCAGGTGGTGGTGGCGACGTAGGCGCGGACGCGCTCGATGTGCTCGGGACGGGCGAGGTTGAAGACGGGGATGCCGTGTGCGGCCGCGAGACGCAGCGCCTGCCCCGTGCCGCCGGTCGAGGGTCCGGGGCTGGTGGTCGCGCCGTCCGGCGTCCAGCAGACAACGAACCAGACGGGGTCCTCGAGGTCGCGGCCGAGGATCTGATGGCAGTTGCGGGCGTGAAGCGAGCGAGCGCCGCGACCGAGACGCTCCCACGCCGGATGGTGCGCGGCGGCCATCTGCACCGCCTCGGGCGAGGGCTCGGGCTGCACGTAGTCGGCGGCACAGCGGATCGAGGACTCAAAGCGCGGCCACGGCAGGTACACCTCGGCGCGAGTGCCGGCTCCGTGCTCGAACGCCTGGTCGGCGCCCGGGGCGTGGCCGGATCGCAGCACGTGGCCGCACCGGGCCAGCTGCGAAGCGAGCGCGGTGAGGAGCTCGAGAACGGGCTCGGGCGTGCGGCGCGATCCGATGCCGGCGTAGGCACGCCTGGTCGGTACGCGGGGTGTGTGCTGGCTCATGTGCTCATTCCTGTGGTCGTCGTGGCTGCGAAGGCCCAGACGCGCGGGCGCGCAGCCGTCGGTCAACCGAAGCGCAGCG
>Ga0335081_10016867_pt1 | contig 11831 bp, 10 predicted proteins | sample Lox_Sample_35_FD_206713 | JGI IMG/M metagenome (GOLD analysis project Ga0335081, IMG submission 206713) | Soil microbial communities from Loxahatchee National Wildlife Refuge, Florida, United States - Lox_Sample_3.5 | ecosystem: Environmental > Terrestrial > Soil > Wetlands | place: USA... | reverse complement strand
ACGGTGCGGTGACAGATCTGGCATCGCATGACCGGGAGATGCGTAACGGTCACGGGGAAGCGGCGGGAACTTGCGTTACTCATCACCTCCCATAATGCCAGCCCGGCGGCGTCAAGGCGTCGATAGCAGCGGATTTAAATAGCGGGAATACCATGCCAGGATGGACCCGGTTCGCCGGAAGGGGCACACCCATGACCGAGGAAACGTCTCATTACGCGGTGGTGGCAGACGACGAAGCTGGCCTCCAGCTGGCGCGGCTGCTCGACGGCTACATCGCCCCGCAGGTGGCCCGGGTCATGGCCCTGCTGGGCGTGCCCGACCAGCTGGCGGAGACGGCGCGGACGGCGGAGGAGCTGGCCGCCGCCACCGGCGCGGCTCCCGGTCCGCTCGCCCGGCTGCTGGCCGCCGCCAGCCTGTACGGCCTGGTCACCCAGACCGAGCCGGGCAGGTTCGCGCTGACCGCGATGGGAGCGGGGCTGCGGACCGACGTCCCGGGGTCGATGCGGGGGATGGCCATCGGGTTTCTCTCGCCGCCGTTCTGGCAGGCCTGGGGGCAGCTCGCCGAGGTCGTCCAGACAGGGCGGCCGTCCGAGCCGGCTGCCTGGGACTACTTCCAGCAGCATCCCGGCGAGGCCGCCTGGTTCGGCCGTGCCATGAGCCAGATCACCTCGGCGGTCGTCTCGCGGCTCGCCGAGGTGGATTACACGCCGCCGGCCGCCGGACGGATCGTCGACGTCGGCGGCAGCCGGGGGGCGCTGCTGGCCGGGCTGCTGCGCAGCGCACCCGGCGCGCGGGGGGTGGTGTTCGACCGCGCCGAGGCGCTCAGCGACACACCCGCCGTGCTCGCCGGGGCCGGGCTGGCCGGCCGCACCGAGATCGTCGCCGGCGATTTCTTCGCCGAGGTGCCCGCCGGGGACCTCTACGTCCTCAGCAACATCCTGCACGACTGGGAGGACGGCCAGGCCAGGCGGATCGTCGCCAACTGCCACCGGGCCAGCCACCCCGGCGGCGGCCTGCTCGTCGTGGGGTACCTGCTGCCCTCGCCCCCGCAGCCGTCGCTCGCCTACCTCATGGACCTGCTGATGATGATGGTGATGGGCGGCCGGGAACGCACACTCGGGGAGCTTCAGTCGCTGATGGCCGCTGAAGGCTACGAGTTCGCCCGCGACGTCCCGCTGGGCGACTCGCCCGCCTGGCGGCCCTGGCATGCCGTCGAGTTCCTCCGGCGGTAGCCAGCGCGCACGGCGCCCTGACCGGCTCGCCTGCCACCGGACGGATGGCCGGCCCGGGCACACCGGCCGGGCGCGTCCCGGGAGGAACCCCGGCTTGCGTGAACCGGCCGCCGCCGCTCTGCAATAGAAGTGCGATGGATGACGACAGTCTGGTCACCCGGGTAGCGGGCGGCGACGACGCGGCGCTGCGGGAGCTGTTCTCCCGGCACGCGCCGTGGCTGGCGGCCCGGCTGCGCGCGGTGCTGCCCGCCGCCGAGGTGGAGGACGTGCTGCAGGAGACCTTCCTGGCGGTATGGCGCGGCGCGGGCAGCTACCGGCCCAGCGGTGCGGCGGGGGCGTGGCTGTGGGGCATCGCCCGCCGGCAGGCGGCGCTGCTGCTGCGCCGCCGCGGCCCGGCCGCGGCCGGGCTGCCCGCCGGGGTCACGGCCGCGGGGCAGGCGGGCGACCCGGCGGAGGTGGCGCTGTCGCGGGTGGAGCTGGCGGCCGCGGTGGCCGCGCTCGGGCCGCCCGGCGGCCCGGAGCGCGAGGTGTGGCGGCTGCTGTACGAGGAGGACCGCCCGGTGGCGGAGGTGGCGGCGCTGCTCAAGGTCCCGCAGGGCACGGTGAAAAGCCGCGCCCACCGGGCCCGGCGGCGGCTGCGGGCGGCGCTGCGCGGCGGCACGGCGGCGGAGGGAGGCTCGCGATGAGCGACATGGACGCGCCCCGGCCGGCCGGGGCACCGGCGCCGTGGGGAACGGCGCCGCCCGATGTTGACCTGGGCCGGGTGTGGACCGGGGTGGCCGCCCAGGTGTGGCGCCGCCGGCCGGGCCCGCTGGAGCGGGCCGCCGGGCGGCTGCTGCGCTCGCCCGGCCTGGCCCGGGCGCTGGTGGCCACGCCGTCGCTGCTGCTCGCGTGGATCATCGCCACCGTGGTGGTGCTGTTCGCCGGGGCCGCCGCCACCCTCGCGACCGGGACGCCGTACGTGGCGCTGCTCGCGCCGGCGGTCGCGGGGACGGGTATCGCCTACGCCTACGGGCCGGGCATCGACCCGGCCTGGGAGCTGTCGCAGAGCATGGCGGTCAGCGGCCGGATGGTGCTGCTGGCCCGGGCGCTGGCGGTGTTCGCGCTGAACGCGGCGCTGGGGCTGGCCGCGTCGGCCCTGTCGGGGGCCGCGGCCGCGCTCACGTTCGGCTGGCTGATCCCGATGACCGCGGTCTGCGCGCTGGCGCTGGCCGTCGCGACGGTGACCCGGTCGGCGGCCGTGGGCGTGGCCGCGGGGATGGCCGGCTGGGTGATCACGGTGCTGTCCAGCGCCGCCGCCAGCGGGGACCTCACGACGGCGGTCACCGATCCGGCCCTGATCCTTCCCTACCTGGCCTTCGCCGCCTGCTGCGGCGCGGTCGTGCTGTACGCGACCCGGATCCCGAGAGGAACGTCATGAACGTCGACATCACCGACCTGACCCGGCGGTTCCGCCGCACCCAGGCCGTGGCCGGGGTGAGCCTGCAGGCCGGCCCGGGGGTGTTCGGGCTGCTGGGCCCGAACGGGGCGGGCAAGACGTCGCTGCTGCGGATGATGGCCACCGTGCTGCCGCCGACCTCTGGCCGGCTGCGGCTGCTCGGCCGCGACCCCGGCTCCTACGGCCCGCGGCGCGAGATCCGGCGGCGGCTCGGGTACCTGCCGCAGAACCTCGGGTACTACCCGGGCTTCACGGTCGCGGAGTTCGTCGAGTACTTCGCGCTGCTCAAGGACATGCCCCCGGGCCAGGTACCGCGGGCGGTGGCGGCCGCGATCGAGCACGTGGGCCTCGGTGACCAGGCCCGCGCCAAGCTGCGCACCCTGTCGGGCGGGATGCTGCGCCGGGCCGGGATCGCGCAGGCGATCGTGAACGAGCCGGAGCTGCTGCTGCTGGACGAGCCGACCGCCGGGCTGGACCCCGAGCAGCGGGTGGCGTTCCGCGCCCTGCTGCGCGGCTTCGGCGAGCGGGCGACCGTGATCGTCTCCACCCACCTGGTGGAGGACGTCGGCGCCGCCTGCACCGAGGTGTCGCTGATGGACACCGGGAAGATCGTGTTCCACGGCACCCCCGACGAGCTGACCGCCCGCGGCGAGGGCACCGGCGCGGCGGGTGACGCGCCGCTGGAGCGCGGGTACAGCGCGGTGCTCGCGGCGGCCCGGTCCACCACGGCGGCGGCGTGATGACCGCCGCGACCGCCGCCCCGGAGCGGCACCGCACCCCGCGCGTCACCAGCGCGGTCCCGCTCAGCGCCGCGCGGCTGCTGCGGGTGGAGCTGCGCCGCAACGCGATGCCGTGGATCCTGCCGCTGATCGCCGCGCTGTTCTGGTTCGACTCCTACCGGCCCAGCACCGGCACGGCGCAGCTGTACGTGCTGCGGACGTTCTGGAACATGGGCCAGGGGCACACGATCATCGACTTCGGGCCGTTCGTGGCCGGCGTGGCCGCCTGGATGGGATCGCGGGACGGCCGCCGCGGCCTGACCGACCTGGTGACCGCGACCGCCCGGCCCCGCTGGGCGGCCCAGCTCACCACGTGGGCCGCGACCGCGATCTGGGCGGTGGCCGCGTACCTGGTCTTCGTGGGCGTCATGTTCGCGTGGTACGCCCACCAGGGCGTCGGGGGCGCGCCACCGTGGTGGTGGGTCGCTGCCGGCGCCACGGCGGTGACCGCGTTCAGCGCCGCGGGGTTCGCCATCGGGGCCTACTGGCCGAGCCGGTTCGCCGCGCCGGTGGCCGCGTTCGCCGGGTTCCTGGCGATGGCGATGTCGTCGCAGACCGGGTTCAAGTACGACAGCGGATGGGCGCAGATCCTGCCGACCAACTCCAACGGCAACTTCCAGGCCGACTCCGGGATCTTCTACCCCTGGCTGCCGGACCTGCCGATCGCCCGGATCATCTTCCTGGCCGGGATCGCCCTCGCGGCGCTGGGCCTGACCGGCCTGCCGGCCCGGGCCGGCGGCCCGTGGCTGCGCCGCGCCGCCGCTGCCGTCACGCTCGCCGGTGTGGCGTCGGCCGGGATCGCCGTCGGGCTGGCCAGCAGCGCCCGGCTGTCAGCGCACGGCATGGCCATCCCCGCCCTGCACGACTCCGCCAACAACGCGCCGATCACCTACACCCCCGCCTGCGGCCGCGCCGCCGGGGTCCCGGTGTGCCTGAACCCGGCCTACCGCCGGTGGCTGCCGGACGTGAACGCCGCGCTGGCGCCGGTGCTCACCGAGGTGGCCGGCCTGCCCGGCGCACCCGTGCGTGCCACCCAGGTCGCCGCGGCATACTCCGGCGGTGAAGTCGGGGCCGGCCAGATGATAACGCTTGGCGGCCACCCGCCGGTGCTGCGCATGTCGCTCGGCCAGCTCGACATGCCGGGACCGTGTGGCTTCTGCGATGGGCCCGTGGCCGCGAAACAGTTCGCCGACCAGCTACGGCTGGGGTTCGCCCAGGCCTTCGTGGGCGCGGGCAACGGCCCCGGCAGCCCGGCGCAGCAGGCCGTGCAGGCAGCGCTGCTGCGGGGTGCCGGGATACCGTTCGCCGCGCAGCCCCAGCTGATGGCCACCACCAAGGGGCCAGGACCCCCGCCGGGGCCGGCGACCGGGCCGGTCTACGCAGCGGCCCGGCGGCTCGCGGCCCGGCCGGCAGCGGCCCGGCACGCCTGGCTCGCCGCTCATCTGGCCGCGATGCGGGCCGGCCGGCTCACCCTGAAGGACCTGCCATGACCACCGCGGGCCTGCAGCGGCCGGCGCCGGGAAGCGTCCCGCCCCCGGCGGCCGGGACCCGGCGAGACCGGGCGGCCGCCGGATGGCGGCTGGCGCGGCTGTATCTGCTCAGCCGCCGGGTGCCGATGGCGCTGGCGCTGCTGGCCGCGCTCGGCGCGCTGCTGTGGGCCGCGCTGCACTGGCACTGGAACATCGCCGGCGGCGCCGCCGCCCGGCAGTTCATCCCGCTGACGATCGAGACAGGGGCCGCGGCGCTGATCGCGGTCACCACCTACGGGCCGTTCGGGGAGCCGGAACGCGCCACCGGCCGGTGGCTGCCCTGGCTGCGGCTCGGCGCGGCCGTGGCGCTCACCGCCGTCGCGTTCGGCGCGCTGGCCGCCGGGGCCGCGGCGGGCGGGATGCCGGACGGGACCCTTGCCCTGCTCCGCAACCTCGGCGGCATGGCCGGCATCGGCCTGCTGTCCGCGGTCATCCTCGGCGGCGCCTTCGGCTGGACCGGGCCGATGGCCTACCTGCTGATCACCGAGGGGGCGCTGGCCCACGGTTCGGTCACGCCATGGGTCTGGCCGGCCCGGCCGCCGCACGACCGCGGCGGCGCGATCTGCGCCTGCCTGGTGCTCGCCGCCGGACTGGTGCTGATCACCGTGCGCGGACCGCGGGAGCCGGGCCGCGAGCCCGGCCCCGCAAGCTGAGCCGGGCGGTCGGGCCCGGGGGGTCAGGCCCGGGCGGCCCCGTAGCCGAGCAGGGCGGCGAGCCCGAGCGCGCTGCGCGGCGCGTACGCGATCCGCCACAGCCCGCCGGGCGCGGCCTGGTACGCCTCGTCCTGCCACGGGTGGGCGTGCGCCGGGCCGCCGCCGGTGTGCAGGTCGTGCACGAGCAGCGCGGCCATGAGCACCGTGGTGGTGGCGGGCTCGAAGACCTCCACGCCGAACCGGTGCGCGCCCGCGTACGCCGCCGCCAGCACCCGGTTCTGCACCACCGAGCGGGTGCGGGTCGGCGGGGCGACGTTGAGCGAAACCGTGGCCCCGCCGTCGCGGGCGAGCGAGGCCCGCCACCGCTGCAGCCGTTTGGCCAGCGCGTAGTTAGGGCCCTGCTGGGCGACCAGGCTGTCGTTGATGCCGGGGTCGGCTCCCGGCAGGTACGCGCGGCGCAGCAGCCGCCCGCCCGACAGGGTCCGCAGCGGCCGGCCGGCCAGTTTCGCGCCGCGGGAGCGGGATGCGTAGGCGTGGGCCGACTGCGCGACCGCGTCCGCGCTCACCGCGAACACGTCGGTCGGAGTGGCCAGGAACGCGAGCGCCACATCGTCCCGCGTGGCCTGCAGGCGCACGGTGAGCGCGTCCACGGCGACGGACACCGCGACGTTCGCCGCGCCGGTGGCGTAGACGTAGTTGCCCAGCACCAGCGGGCCGCCGATGCCCGCGAGCCAGTCGGCGGCGGCGGGCACATCACCGGCCAGATCGAGGCCACTCCGCTCCTGCAGGGTCCCGCCGCCCGCGTCCTGTGCGCCCCCGGCGGTCCCCGTGCCCCGCTCGCCGGGCGCATCCTGGCCGGACGACGGCACCGCGACCGGGACCAGCAGCGTCCCCCCGCTGCCGTGCGCGGTGCGCAGGACACGCTCCCACAGCGCCGGATTTGGCAGGTCGATCCCGGCCACCGTCGCCCCCCAGCCGAGCAGGACGGGCAGGGGCCCGATCTCGGCGCCCGCACCGAGCACCGCCACCGTCCGGCCCGGCAGGGAGAGCCATTCCGGATGCGCCGCGACCGCCCGGATCGCGTCGGCGCAGGTCGGCTCGATGATCCCGGCAGCCACCCAGGCGTCCAGCCTGCGCGCCAGCGCGTCGCCCCGCAGCCGCTCGCCGTGGTAGGGCAGCGAGAACTCGGTCTCCGCCTCGCCGGTGCCGTGCACGGCAGCGGTGGCGAACGAGCGCTGCGCGGGAGCGGTCAGCAGGAAACCGAGGCCGGCCTCGTCCCCGCCGGGCGCGGCGACCCGCATCCGCGCGTGCAGCGAGTCCAGCCCGTCGCGGGCGATCGCCAGCCAGGCCTGCTTCGAGGCCAGGCCCGCCTCGATGAGCCTGCGGAAGTGCACCAGGTATCCCGAGCGCCAGTTGGTCTCGTGCCCGGCGCCGAGCGCCCCGGCCGGGTCGACCTGGCGGAGCGCGTCCGCGACCACCGCGCGGCCCAGCGCGGACGTGCTCCGGCGCCCGTCCGCCGATGCCGGGAACACCACCCCGGCAAGCTGTTCGTCGCTCATCACGCTCCTGTCCGCCGCCGTCCTGGCCGTGCCCGGGCTGCCCCGCCCCTCAGGAGGCAGGGCGGGTGTCGAGGGCCAGGATGCGCAGCCGCTGCGGGTCGTACGGCGGCGCGATCTGCAGCCGGGCCGGGATCTGCCCGTCCGGGGTCCAGACCCGGAAGTCGCCGTCGGCGAGCCACTGGCCGGTGACGCCGTCCTCGCAGGCGACCTGTGCCAGGGCGACCGGCCCGCCGACGGTGTAGCCGTAGGCGGCGGCCCGCACGTACCCGGCCCACTCGCCGCCCGCCAGCACCGGCTCGTTCCCGAACAGGTCGGCCGCCGGATCGTCCACGACCAGGCTGACCACGCGGTGGCGGGGTGGCCCGGCGGCCCGCACCTTGAGCAGCGCGGCCCGGCCGATGAACCCGCCGGGCTTGTCCCACGCGACCGCGAAGCCGAGCCCCGCCTCGATGGGGCTGTCGGTGTTGTCGATGTCGACCCCCATGTCGCGGTAGCCCTTTTCCAGCCGCAGGCCCGACATGGCCTGCAGGCCGACCGGCCGGAAGCCGAGGTCGCCGCCTGCCGCCACCAGGTCGTCGTACACGCCGGCCGCGTATTCGGCGGGCACGTGCAGCTCCCAGCCGAGCTCCCCGACGTAGGTGACCCGGATGGCGAGCACCGGCGCGTACCCGACGTGGATCTGCCGCGCGGCCAGGTAGGGGAACGCCTCGTTGGACAGGTCGGCGTCGGTCAGCCGGCCGATCAGCTCGCGCGACGCCGGGCCCTGCACCGTCAGCAGGGTGATGCCCGAGGTGATGTCGGTTACCGTCACCACCTCGCCGTCCCGCGTGGCCCGCCTGATCAGCGGCTCGATCCGGCGGTGGATGATGTCGCTGGCGATGACCAGGAACTTCTCCGCCTCCAGCCAGGTCACCGTGACGTCGGTGACGATCCCGCCCGCCTCGTTCAGCCACTGGGTGTAGACGAGCCTGCCGGGGCCGAGCAGCACGTCGTTGGCTGACAGGCGGCTGAGCACGGGGCCCGCGTCCGGGCCCTGCACGATCAGCTTGGCCATGAGGCTCATGTCGATCACGCCCACCGTCTCGCGGACCGCCGCGTGCTCGCGCCCGACGATCGTGTGCGCGGCGGGCCGCCGGTAGTCCAGGCTGGGCACGGGCTTCTCACCGTCGGCGAACCATTCGGCGTACTCCCAGCCGGCCGAGACGCCGAAGTGCGCGCCCGCCGCGGTCAGCCGGTCGTGCAGCACCGACCGGCGCACGTTCCGGGCGGTCGACGGCTGCCAGGACGGCCAGACCGCGTCGCCGAACAGCACCCCGAGCTGCTCGACCGTGCGCTCGGCCCGGAACCGGCGGGACACCTCGTGCGCCGCGGTCCGGTCGACGGCGACGGCGGTCGCGTCGAGCGGCGGCACCCCGTCGACGATCCAGTGCGCGACCATATTGCCCACCCCGCCGCCGGACAGGATGCCCAGCGAGTTCAGGCCCGCCGCGACGAAGTAGCCGTCCAGCTCGGGCGCGGGGCCGAGCAGCGGCCGGACGTCGGAGGTGAACGACTCCGGGCCGCAGAAGAACGTCCGGACCCCGATGTCGGCCAGCGACGGTATCCGGTTCAGCGCCGGGCCGAGGAAGGGCTCCATCCGCTCCCAGTCGGGCGGCAGTTTGCCAAACGAGAAGCCCCGCGCGACCCCGTCCAGCGACCAGGGCGCTGCCACCGGCTCAAACAGGCCGACCAGCATGCCGTCGCCCTCCGGCCGGTAGTAGCCGTAGTTGTCCGGGTCCTCGATCACCGGCAGGTCGGCGTCCATCCCGGGGACGGTGTCGGTGAGCAGGTAGTAGTGCTCGGCCGCCTGCAGCGGCACGGCGACCCCGGCCAGGGCGCCGAACTGCCGCGCCCACATGCCGGCCGCGTTCACCACCACCTCGGTCTCGATCGGGCCGGCCTCGGTGAGCACGGCGGTGACCCGCCGCCCGCGGGTCCGCACGCCGGTCGCGGCAACGCCCTCGATCACCCGGACGCCGAGCTGCCGGGCGCCCTTGGCCAGCGAGGTGGCCACGCCCACCGGATCGGCCCGGCCCTCGTCGGCGACGTAGAAGGCGGACAGCACGTCGTCGGTGCGGGCCAGCGGCCACATGGCGGCGACCTCGGACGGCGAGATCTCGGTGTCCTCGACGCCGAACCCGTGCATCCAGGCCGCCTCCCGGCGCAGCGCCGCCTGCCGCTGCGGCCTGGTGGCCAGCGAGAGGTGGCCGACGGCGCGGAAACCGGTGGAGTGCCCGGTCTCGGCCTCCAGCCGGGCGTACAGGTCACGCGAGTAGCGGCTGAAGAACAGCGCGGTCTCGTCGGTCATGCCGGCCGAGGTGATCAGCCCGGCGGCGTGCCAGGTCGTCCCGGCGGTCAGCTGGTGCTGCTCGAGCAGCACCACGTCGGTCCAGCCCAGGTGCGCCAGATGGTAGGCGATGCTGCAGCCGGTCACCCCGCCGCCGACAATCACCACCTGCGCCCGGTCCGGAACAGCCCCGCTGGTCACCGCGTCGGTCGTCACGTGTACCTTCCATCACGAGCAGGTTAATGACCAGTCACATCCCTAACACGCCGCCGCCCGGATGGTCCAGGGCACAGGTCCGTAGCGCTACCCGCGCGGTCTACACCGCCTTCATCGGCAACGGCTTCCTGTTCGCCAGCTGGGCCGCCCGCATCCCGCAGGTGCGCGACGGGCTGCGGGTCTCCCCTGGCGCGCTCGGGCTGATCCTGCTGTCGATAGCGGTCGGCTCGACCATCGCCACGCCGCTGTCCGGGCTGGTCATCACCTGGCTCGGCGACTCCCGCACGGTCGCGGTGATGTCGCTGACCGCAGCGGCCGGCATGGCGACCGTCGCGGTCGGCTACACCTATGGCATCCCGCCGGTCGTGGCCGGGCTGTTCCTGTTCGGCTTCAGCAGCGGCACCTGGGATGTGGCGATGAACGTGCAGGGCGCCGCCGTCGAGCAGGCGCTGGGCCGGGCGATCATGTCCAGGTTCCACGCCGGATGGAGCATCGGCACGGTAGCCGGGGCTGGCGCCGGGGCGGCCATGGTCGCCCTCGGCGTGCCGGTCACCGCACACCTGCTCGTGGCCGCGCTCCTGGTCGCGGCCACCGTGCCGATCGCGGCCCGGCGTTTCCTCCCGCATGCCCGTGCCCCCGCACACGACGGCACGGTGCCCGCCGGCACGGTGCATGCCGGCACGGTGCCCGCCGGCACGGTGCATGCCGGCACGGTGCCCGCCGGCACGGTGCCCGCCGGCACGGTGCATGCCGACACGGTGCACCGGGACCGGCCCGCCGCCCGGCGCAGCCCGCTGCGGGCATGGACCGAGCCCCGGACCCTCGTCATCGGCGTGTTCGTGCTGTGCATGGCCTTCACCGAGGGCACCAGCAACGACTGGCTCAGCCTCGCGGTCATCGGCGGCTACCACACCGCGGCCGCCCTCGGCACCCTGACGTTCGCCGTTTTCCTGGCCGCGATGACCACCGGCCGCTGGTTCGGCCCCGCCTTCATCGACCGCTACGGCCGGGTCCGGATGCTGCGGGTCTGCGCCGCCACCGCCCTCGGCGGCCTGCTGCTGATCGAGGCCGGCCGGGTGCTGCCGGCCGCGCTGGCTGGGGCGGCGCTGCTGGGGCTGGGGACGTCACTGGGGTTCCCGGTCGGGATCAGCGCGGCCGCCGACGATCCGCGGTACGCGCCCGGCCGGGTGAGCACCGCCGCGTCCATCGGCTACCTGGCCTTTCTCGCCGGGCCCCCGTCCATCGGTTTCCTCGCCGACCACGTCGGGGTCCTGCGCGGCCTGTCGGTCGCTGGCGCGCTGCTCATCGTCGCCTTCATCCTCTGCCCGGTCACCGCGCCCATCAGTCCATCCGGTCAGGGATCGGATAATAGTTGACACTGAATAGTCAGTCATGGATACTCAGTACTGATCACAAGTATCGAGGCAGCGCGATCGCTGCCCGCTCTAGGAGGAACCACCGTGATGACCCTCACGCAAACCGCCCCCGCCGAGCCGGTCCGGATCGCCGCGAACAACGCGGTCACCAAGCGGCTCGGCAACTGGACCACGGCCCGCGAGTTCCAGGTGCGCGGCCATCGCGGCAGCGCCGTGCTGGACCTGCGCTCCCCGCAGATCCCGGCCGGCGACATCGAGATCGAGGCCGACCTCGACCACGCCATGCTCAAGCTGCTGGTCGCCGGCGACGCGGTCGTGGACGACTGGGACCTGCGGCGCACCGGCCGCGGCCGGGTCAAGGACGCCGAGCGGCCGGACGCCCCGGGCGGGCGGCGGATCGTCGTCACCGGCGAGCTGCGCGGCGGCGAGATCCGGGTCCGCCGCGGCGGCATCGCCATGCTGTCGGCCATGTTCTCCCGCGCATACTGGGACGACGTGCGGCGGGCCCACAAGGAGGGCGGGTTCCCCACCGTGGACGACCCGGCCCGGACCGCCTGACAGCCCGCACCAGGCAACCCACACCGGCAGCGCGTGCCGCCCAGGCGGCACGTGCTGCCACGGAGAATCAGATGGCGAAGAAACGCAAGGTCGGCAACCTGCTGGCGCTCGCCGTGCTGTCTTACCTCACGCAGCGGCCCATGCACCCGTACGAGCTGGGCCGCA